>Ga0179593_1468411_pt1 | contig 21549 bp, 31 predicted proteins | sample CZODoug2_1_08_16_FD_185931 | JGI IMG/M metagenome (GOLD analysis project Ga0179593, IMG submission 185931) | Vadose zone soil fungal communities from Angelo Coast Range Reserve, California, USA - CZODoug2_1_08_16fungal (PacBio error correction) | ecosystem: Environmental > Terrestrial > Soil >...
GGGGGAAAGGGGGGTAAATAGTATGACGACTTAGCAAAAGAGGATGGATTATTTGGCAGCTTGTTTAATGGCAATACAATGTTAGGATGGACTGACAATTCTTTCTGTGTTCATTTGGGGGAGAGGTGGCATGGGGGTTGGTTCGGAAGAGAGCAAAAGACTGCTGGGCCGCAATTTTAATAGAGGGTAGACATAGGGGCTAAAAAGGAAGAAATTGTCCGGTACTCCTCTGACAGGGAGAAGGTTGAGTGAACTGATCGAGAAGGGTTCGATCTTCCCCTTGGGGATGTTCGAGGCCCTTAGAATGAAAGCCGACTGGAACCGAGGGCATTCCGCCCGGTTTAGTAGTGATAGGCCTAATCAAACGGGGACGCTCTCCATTTCTCGTGGGGATCCCTCCGTTGAGTGGGGAGAAAAATAGGAATATTCGGTTTAAATTGGATTTCTCCAGGAAAAGGAATGTCGGCAAGAAAAAAAAAAAAGACATTGTGACTCGCTAGTGGAAGTTCCCCCAAGCATATCTCGGCAGCAGAAAGGAGGAAGAAGTGATAATGGTTGCGTGATAAATTCCTCAAAAACATACGAAGATGGAGAGGGATTACACGCAAGACAAAACTATGAACCTCCAGAAGAAATCTACGGTTGAAGGGGGGCGCAAACATTTGGGGGGGGAGGAGACGCAAGGTCCTAAAAAAAAAAGTGTTCCCGAATATCATGAAGAGAAAAAATTCAGCATACACATGAGCTATTCAACACATTTTGTAAGCTCATGGTGACTTGTCGGGAGGGGGGTTGGGCCTCAAAAGGGATGAAAAAAGCCCGCGCAAACTTAAGAGGGTGACACAGAGTACAAAAAGGAAAAAGGGCAAGGAAAAGGGGACGGTTCGGGTGAAAAAGAGAAACAACATTCACTTCCCCACAAGCTGCCGCTTTGAAGGGAAGTCGCCGTGTACAATGCTGGTTTACGGGTATCATGCGAAGCAGAAAGAAAGGGGGATTGGAATGCCGCATCACTAACATCAAGGGAGCTAAAGATAAAGAGTTTGCGTGCGTGTCTCGGGAAGGATTAACCGGGGCGGATGCCGCAACAGTGCCCATCATCGGCGACAGGGTGCTGCTGACATGAAAAAAAAAGGAAACGATTCATGGGGAGGAAAGGGGGTCTAGGGGGGGAGACGCATGAAGAAACGTGTCTGGAGTATAACCGAACCATGAGCCCCTCGGCAAGCCTATTGTGAGGAGAAGAAGACAGACATGAGGGCCATAGAGAAGTGTTTGGGAAAAGGCAAAAGAGGGAAAAATGAGGCCGGAGAAAGCCGAAAAAGAACCGCTGACTGCGTCGTGGGTCAGGGGTTGCTTCTCCGACAGAAAATCGAACGATGAAGCATGACTCTGTAGGGCTATATGGGAAAAGGGGGAGGGTGAGGGCAATATCGCAAAAGGGGGGGACGTCCGCGAAAGGCTTCTAGGAAAGGTTCTTGTCAAACTAAAAAGACCTCTGAGGAAGGGATTTGACGAAAAGGGAACAGCGGCTCAAGCGGAACTGAGACTTGTGTCTCTTAATGGGCCGGGGGAGGGGCCAGCATTACAGTCGCACTGTAGAATGGCACGACGGAAAGGGTCACCAGTTAGGTTACGCGAAAAAGAAGGTACAATGGCGGCGGTGTCACTAGAGCTGATGACTCATTCTTGGCGGGAAGGTTGGTCTAAAGAGAATGTCAAAAGATCCACCACTCATGAAGGAAGCACATCGAACCATGGGAAAAGGGAGGACAAGCAGGAAACTTGAAGACCTCTTCCTACAAATTCACGATGAATTGGCTCCTCAAGGTTTGCCCATGTCGGATTTAGGCAGGGGAGGATATTGGCATCTTATGGGACGAAGGGAACGTTAAGGATTTGTCATTGGGGGGGCTCTCTGACGACATCGGAGACTGCTGGTTCGAGCTTGGCGGTATATCTCTGGCATGGAGGGGAAAAAAGGGTCAGGGTCCAAATTCCCAGGAGAGCTAAGGCCAAGAGGTTAGGACAAATGCGCCACTGGCATATATTTACATTCAAAATTATTTGTTGCCATAAGAGCGCAGAACAAAAGGGAGGTTGGGTCGAGCGCTGACGAAGACGAACTAGACCGAAGTTATCCTGTTGAATCTTCAAAGAGGGAGAAACATAGCGAGTAGAAAGGAAAGGGAAAAACGAAGTCGAACACGCTATCCTTGAGTGCGAGATTCCGAATATTGCTATACTGGACCAATTGGTGGGGTTGGTTGTTTGTTGGGGGTGGGGGGGGGCTGTCTAAATCCCAGAACTAAAAGCTCAATGAAAAACTCCACTACCATTTCAGGGGGAACTCCTAAAGAAAGGGGGAGCAGGGGGAAGAAGAGAGGGCCGAGCGCGCCTTTCTGTTAAAGGGGATAGACGATCCAAAACAACTTAGGGGAAAAAAATTATCCGAAGAACATTCCAGGACGAAAACAGGAGAGAGAGGAAAATATAAATCTTTTCTATCGGTTTCAATGGGACGGGGGGGAGGAAAATGGGCGTGCAATCAGCGAAATTGATGCGGTTAGAAAGTGGTGAAGGACCATTCGCCTCTTATCAATTATCGGGACGGGGTCGCGGAAGGTGGTCCAGGTAAGAATTGGAGTAAGTTCGCGATGAAAAATTCTCATGAATAACAGGATAGGGAGAAGGGAGGATGAGCAAGCGCTCACAAGCCTTTATTTTTCTGAAACTGTATTTAATAAAACCATATTTACTTCAAAAGAGAGGTGGGAACAGCCTTGGAAGCATTGGGGGAAAGGCAATCGTTCTCTTCCTAGGACACGATGGGCGAGGGGGGGAGAAAAACCGGGAAAAGGGCACATCCAAACCGTAACTCAAAGCCCAAGCGTCAACGTCTCCTATTGAGGGGAGGTCGTCAGAATGAGACAAGGCAAAGACGGAAAATCTCCCGATATCGGATGGAGGATCCAAGAGGAAGAGCCACGTAAGCAGAGACGCCCGGGGCCCAAGTGAGGGCGCCGGGGCCTTTTTCTACACTTGGGGGGAAGTGGTCAAGACAGGCTGGTCCGTCAGCGTGGTCAGGGGAACGTTGGTTAAAAAAGGAAAAGGAGGTACTTTCAAGCATAGGGGGAAAAGGCTCTTCGACAAACTCTCTACTCAAGAGAAAAATCTCATTCGAAGATACCGAAAAAATGAAGAGAGGGCCGTCCTGGAGGGAAGAAGCGTGTCAAAAGGAAATCATTTCTGCCAGAGAGGGGGAAGACGAACGGGAAAAGGAGGAACAAGAAGGACTCTCAGCTTAATTACTCTTTCAGGTACTCAAATAAGTAATTCAAGTAGGAGGGTTAAGAACATTTCCCGAGAAATGGACGTGCTCGTTGATCAACAAATGTGGTCCTATTTCTCCGAGAAAGGGGGTCGAAGATAGCAATACGCCAGTCCCTGCTGCAGGAAAGGTACGGGAAAGGTTGGAGACGAAAAAAGACCTACTCAGTCAGCTGTATGGTGTCCAAAACGTCCTGGAGTTCAGTATAATCCTGTCTTTGGGGGGGAAGGGGGTACCTGGAAAAAACGAAGTCCTATGCCGGAATGGGTTGGTCATGGACATAATTCTAGGAAGAGAGGGCGTCTCGGAGGCCGAGACAATATAGAATGCGCGTACCGACACCTAAAAAGGGTCTGCTGTCACATCTTGGCAGCGACTGAAATTGGGGCATGTGACGAACAGGACGACGGAACGGGTATATCAGCTCGAGATACTTTGAAAGATCGCGGGAAGAGACGGTAAAATTACAGAGATCGCCGACCAGATCCAATTCCTCCAAAGCATTGGGGGTGTTCAAGTGCGTGGAGGAAGGCCACTCCGGGGTTGTTGAGAATAAGTGAAAACAAGGGCGGTTCTCAAAAAACAATGACTCCTTGGAACGGGGGGGATCGCAGGGCAATAGTCTTCATCTGTAACTTTGGGGGACATGGAGCCCACAATAGGAAAAAGACACAAATGAAGTGTTAACCATCTACATTATTATTCAGATAAGAGAGAGGGCCCAGGGGAAGGAAGGAGGACCTAAGTGATTTCCGATCGCAACTACAATAAGGGGGAGCAAGCACCTAGTCGATGTTTCTGGGAGGGGCTTTTAAAAGCATGGTGTGCCCTAGGGAACTTTCCGATACAAGGAGTAATCGAGGGTATGGGGTTTGTTGCTGGAAGTGGGGTCCCGACCTCAAAAGGACGGAATGACCGCGTGAATGAAATATAACTTCAATGTGGGAGGACTTCAACGCGAGGAAAAGGGGGAATGCCAGGATGGACGGGGCCCGCCGTGCAGGCAAAGAAATTACTTTCACTTGCCAGCAGTACTGAGAAGAGAGAACAATGGTAAGGAGGGCCATTAAGGGCAGGATGGAGACCCGGGGGGAGGGAAGAGGACCCAAGGATAACTACTAAAAGGGAGAAGGGGGGACAGCGGATGCTTACATGGGCCGGGGGCTTATTACGACCAAGACAGAAAAAGCCCTGGGAGTCGGTCCAAAAAGGAGGACACTGCGATTGGGAGGGGAAAAGTAACTTCGCGCGCAGGAAAATCTTCATCAGCCCAGAGTCTAACTATTATGCCGTGACAGGAAGATTGTTATGGTGTGCGGCTGGCATTCAAAAAAAAAAAAATTCAAAGAGGGAGTGGAAATGGTAAAAACCTGAACCTGGGAGCCGGCCAAAAATCGACTCCATCGCGTTGCCTAAGTTCCGACTACTGACATAAAACTCACAACACCACAGGGTAAGGGAAAAAGAATCATAGTGGAGAGGATTCGAAAGGAGGAAACGCGAATGTGTATTTTATTGTTGAATGCAAAGACAAATCTTACCAGGAGGGAACGTTTTTGGGGGGAATGTAGGGTGTACACAAAAGTGGTGGGTTGGTGTGTGGTTAAGGAAGCGAGACGAAACAGCCACTCAATACGAGTCTGCCTGCAATGGATTATTTACCCAATGGTCTTACTTAATAAGTGTTTACCTGAGCCAGAGGAAGTGACGAGAGGATCTACTTTTTTAGAAACTTTATGGTCCTGGGGAGGGGGAACGGAAAAGAAGGGGGCCCTAAAACCGTACATTAAGCTCGGGAGGTGTGCAGATCCCTTGTGCGGACTACTCCAGAAGGAGAAAATCAAGTTGAATAAGCCCTACTTAAATTGTGGAGGATAGACATATTCAGGGGAAAATAGTCTGAGGAAGGAAAGGCGGGAAAGAAAGAGAATGGTGACGTCGCTCGGGAAGGGGGTGCCGAATCACCCCGACGTCATAGGCATAACTCGTCCGTCAATTTTGTTATTTGTGGTTACGGTAGAAAAAAGGAACACAGCAAAACCACCTGTAGATTAACCGTAGGATTCCCGAGCGCAAAGTTCAAGTCTGGCGGGTAACCCAAACTAAAAAGAGAAGTGAGGCGGCGCCCACATTGGGGGGGGGGAGGGAGAGTCAATCTTCCTAACTTTGGCCTATATCATGATCGGAGTGGAGAAAGAGCAGTATACGTCAACACTATTGACTGAAGGAGGTGTGTTAACGGTGGACGGAGTGGGGTTACTAACTCCAAATAATCCATCTGCAAGAGACTAAGGGAAAAACGGGGAGGAAAAATCCCAGGGCAAAACATTGGTGTGAAAACAAGCAAAAAAAGGGAGAGAGGAATCAGGAGATGTGGGAAATGTCTAAGTTCTAACAATTCTGGCGGTGCCTTGTAATCTTTTCTTCAAGCTGTAAGTGGGAAAAAAAATTGGACGATCAACGTACAGATCTTGGCAAAATCGTCCTCGGGATGAGGAGGGGGCTTTAGAGGAAGGGGACGTATCAAGGGGAGAACAGTGCAACCGACATGACATCGTCTCAGACTTCTGAAAAAAGCAGGGGGGTCTTCTTGTAGAGTAAACGCGCATTCGAGAAAGTCAGGAGAAATAATCTTCTGGACAATCCTAGGCTGGGTCAGACTGAAAGAAGGAAGAAAGGGCGGGAAAGAAGGGGAATTCGTTTTGTAACTCATCAAAAAAAGGGGGTCCGTAAATCTTCCGGGAGAAAGACGAAAAAATACGCGGACTGAGTCGTGTTTGCGTGACCAACGGAAAGCAATCAGGAGAAGCAGCAGACTGGCGTATTAAGAAGGGAAACGGGTTTTCAAATCGCACACCTTGTGGGCATCCTGGATCCGTCAAGTGATAAAGTTATGGGGAACGAAAAGAGGACGGGGCCTCTGCGACTGGGAATTGGACTAGCGGCAGGAAGACCTATCTGTGGATTCTCAGGTAGGGAATTGGCAAAAAAAAAAAAAAAAAAAAAAAAAAACACCACAAAAAAAAACACAACAAAAAAAAACAAGTAATGAACATTCTGAAACTTGTATACAGGCGGACTGTCAGGGGACGATTAGAGAAAGCAAGGACGCAAGAGCCTGGTTTTAGAAGCCTTAATTAATATATTCTGAAGGAGAGGGGGGGGGGGGAAGAGCCTTTAAATTGATTTAACCACAAATGATTCAGGGGACAACGGCTTCATGCGGGGACAAGATGGGGGGAAACAGGGGACTTGAAGAAGAGGAGAAAGGAACAGAAATGAGGTTGGGGGGGACCCAGGGAGGAAGGAGCAGAAGGAAGATTTTATAAGGGGATCAGAAAAAATCTTGACTCCTGGGAAGGATTTGCTGGGGGAGAATCGAATCTGAATGTGATACGATAAAACTTGGGGGTGTCGATAGACGGAGTCCAGGGGTGGGGGGATTTCATTTCGGGGAGACACTTCCCTAAACGTCATTAATAGAAAGAGGATCGGCCAAAGCAGTTTAGTGGAAAGGAGAACCATCTTTCAGGAAGGTTATTTGGAAAGACAATGGGAGGAGACATAAAGGCGGGTGATAGAACTGAAGACGAGTCGCCCGTTGATACAGGGGGAAGGGCGTCAAAGAGGACCAAAAAGAGAACCAGGTTACCCTTAGAATACACACGGGGGAATTGAAAAGGAAGAGATATACGATTGAGTACACAAAAATGAGAAGAAAAGAAAAGGGATTGAGGGACGAGATGAAAGCTGAAAACACAACAATCGCAAAAACGCAGAACTTGTGTCGAGGGGGAAGTTTAGTTGGCACAAAGCGCGATTGGACGCGGGAAGGGAGGAGAACGATCTCGCGCACAACACCACAAATGAGGGATAGTAGATCATCGCAGAAAAACCCGAAAGAGCGCGAGGCACATGAAACATAAGTAAAAAAGGAGGGGGACTACAGGGGGAGAAGAAGAAAAGGTCGGGGGAGAAGTCCTGCGTCAAAATCTTCTGGGTCGGGGAGGTTATACGGCCGGAAAGAGAGAAGCGAAATTATGAAATACTCTACAAATCGAGTTGGTCTCTGGTAAGTTCCCATGGAAGAGGGGGGGAATACTTCGAAATGATCCGGGTGGCGCATAGAACTGTCTTTCTCACTGGAGGAGTCCATCCGAGGAAGCCGGGATGTAGACACGGTAGGGTTGGAAACCCAGACCAGGGAAGAATACAGATCGATGACAGACTTGGGGGCCCAAGGTTGTAAATTGACGAAGAGCGCAGCAAAAGAGGGAAGGGATGGGCTAGCACCTACAAAAGGGAACTAGAAAAATCCGATACAGCACAAGATATCCAGAACCGCATTGCTCACGAGTATCCCCTGCAGAACGGAAAGGAGCTACGACCTATGTCTTACAATAGGAGCATCCAAGAGCAGACACAGGAGATAAGAGCGCCACGTCAAATTTGAAAAGGGGTACAAGAAGGGGCATGGGGGCAGAACGGGTCTCAAGGACCTGCTGGCACCGGAACATTTACCCATAACCTGGGTTTGGGTCCAAGGAGGCCATGAGATGGGGCAGGCAGAAATAATTGCCCTGCTACACGAAGGAATTAAAGGATGTGTCGAAAGAGATTCCGGAGAGAGGAAAAAGATGTACATATATTGTCTTCCGGATGGGGAGGTCTGACTTTGAAAGGAAACTTAGCTAGACGTCTAAATGGGGCACAGACTTCCTAAATCATCCAGAGGAACGGGTCGATGAGGAAGGACAGGATGTACATTTCAGCAAATTCAAATACACGAGGGGACGTCGCTGTAGCAAATAAAATTTTCCTCTCACCTGGAAGTGCTAAGACACGAAAACGGGGAGGTGCTCAAATGAGAATCATAGGGCAGAAGAAAGGAAGGATGAGGATAGCCGCTGCCGGTTTTCCGAACGTAAACAAGAAAATACGCATGGGAGCGTAGGTGTTAGGGGCAGGTTTAATTAGTTACAGAAGGGGAGGTATCAGAGAAAAAAAACGAGTCCAGGAGGGAAGACTGGCAAGTAATATGTTAATATATTCCACAGGCCGTGGAGCGATCGGGGTCCTTCGGGTTGGAGAGGCAAAGCTAGATTGCGGACGCGGGGAATAATAGTTAGAAGGGAGCCTTCAGGGGAGAAGATGAGGAGGGGCACAAGTGAGACAACGACGCCTTTCCTCGTCGATAACACAAAAAGAGAGAAGGAAAAGATCAACTGGGGGAAAGAGCGGCTTTGCATTCAAAGGGAGGCTCGCGAACAGAGAAAAGAAAGCCAGTGTGAGAAAGGACGATCATTCCATCGCAAGGGGGGTACGGGACTAGGTGAAACATGTTTGGAGTTGAGGGTCAACGAAAAGAAAAAAGGGGGCTTTGGATTTACTGAAGGTTTGGCAAAGAGAGGGAAACAGCGGGGAGCTGTCTAGTGGGTGGAGCCCTGGTGATTCCCAACGAACCGTTCAAACAACACCTTCTCGGGTAATCATTTGGGTATCGAAAGCGGTATTCAATGCAGAAGAGGCGGAACAAGGTTCACAAAGGGCAAGGAGGAAGCGGACCGAAGCTAAACCAAAAAGTGTTTTCTGCAAGAAAAAAAGGAATTGGGGCCAGGGAGGGGGGAGTGGTCAACCGAGGTGGAACGCCCTACACTTGGTCGAGAGGACGCCACGAGGGGGCCAATATGTTGTTTGCTTTTGTGACAAGGAAAAACGAAAAACAAGATCGCTGCGTGTAGGATGCCGGGATAAGGAAAGTTAGGGGGGCAAATCTCCGAAATACGTAAAATTCGCGTGCAAGGGCCCAGGAAAGTGGAAGGGAAACGGCGCCCAGATATTACGAAGAAAAGTATGGGAATTATTAGGGACCTGGTCGGGACTCTGCGAGAGCGTCCAAAAAGTAGTCTTAACTAACCAAGCCAACGCGGAGAGGTTGACGGGAAGGGGAGGGGGGGGAAGATCAAGCAGAAAAGGGGAGATAGTACCAAGCAATGCTACCAGGGTCGTTGATCAGGAAGAGGACGGGAAATTCATGAAAAAAAAACCCGATGGTATCCTAAGAATCACAGTAGGCGGTCAGGAGAGATTAGGAAAGGAAAGAAGTCATGAAAAGCCAGGGGATTTACCATATTTGAACCTCACCGGGAGGAATGAAAAAAATAGAAGCAACTACACAATAGAGGTTGGACGAGGTGAATCCTATTACCCGGATAGAAAAAAAACAACTGAGGAGGAGGAATATGGGTAGGATTCGACAGGGTCGCAGGCTATTTGGGAGGGAAGGGCTAAAGGGTTTGGAAAGGGCAATACAAGGTCAGGGTGCAAAACTTACAGCGGGAGGGGTTGCAATGTGGTGGAAAGGAGGGGCAATGGCCGAAAGTCGGAAGAACACCACAAGACGCTGGGGCCGGACAAGTGGAAGAGGTAGACCAGAGACGGAAGTTCCGAGAGGTCGGTCCTAGGAAGGGGGGGGCATAGAAGAAGTGGGTTTACTCTCGACCCTTTGGTTTTCGGTAAAGGGACGTACATTAGCTGGGCATTCCCCCCCCGGGGGGTAGTAGTGCGAGCAGAATTGGTCGTAAACACTAGGTCCATCTGACCCCGGAGGGTAACAGGCGGAGGGGAAAAGAGGAGGGGGAAAAGTTAACTTGGGGGAAATTGCTGCACTGCGCACGCTTGACGCTCTTACGTGGAAGAAGCCAAAATGCAGAAGACGCCAGAGAAGGGGAGGGGGTCGGTTTGAATGTGCGGGGGGGGACAGGAAGAAAAAATAAAGAAAACAACAACAACGCTTTCCAGAGTCCATGTCCAAGGTAGGAGGGGGCTACAATATGAGGTGAAAACGAAGAAACTCAAAAGCAGGTATGAGTTCTAAAGGTAGTAGATAAAAAGAAGATTAATACGGAAGAAAGGGTGACCTACTCAGGGTTGCAGCTCCTCATTAGAGTCTTAAAAACAGGAGTTGGGAGAGCGTGCGGGAATTTTAATCAGCGTTTTGGCCTCAAAAAAAAAAAAGAGGAAGAGAAAAGATGCCATCCGATGGAAACACCTGGGTCAATCAGCGGGACAAAGTCTTTTACATGTTGGTGGGACATAAATAACAGGTTTCACTGAAGCTTCCCACAGCGGAAGGGGGGGGGGAAGGGGGGAAGTGACGGTCAGGAAAAAAAAATAGGGGTGACGGCAGTTTGAAAGTAGACGTGTAAAGGAAAGTGATAATACGTAGAGGGGAAACAGCGGTCCTATATCAGAGAGGGGGGGCTGCGAACCGAAGGGAGTCTTTCAAGGGAAAAGGAAGGCATAGGGGCAGGAAAAGGTGCATGAATTAGGTTCTTGCGTTGGTGGTCACTCGGAAAAAGTGTCCGGGGGAAAAGACCAGGGGAGACGATGATAAAGAGGCTACAATCAATTTAAATTCACCGAAAGAGGTCTGTGGATCGGCTAATGAAAGGGGGCTTCGGCCAATTAAGAATAAAAAAGGAAAAACTATGAGGGAGTAGTGTCGGGGGGAGCAGGTAAAAAACTTAACTATTCCTGAAGAAAAGAATGCTGATGGGGGGGGGGGAGAAAATGAAGAAAAGGGTTGGGAGCAGTCGTCTCAACGGGGGGGTTTCCGCTAGACAATTCAGGGGGAAAAGGTGACTTGGACAAACTAAATCACTTCCTACGTGATTTTACGAAAGGAAAGACTGATTACGACGGAGAGGGGTAAAGATTTTCTGCGATTGACTTGTAAACTTCCGGCAGTCAACAGTCTGTCATGTTAGAAGAGGGCAGGTCGGAAAGGTTCAAAGGAGGGAATGCTCTCGGCACACTGGCGGAGGGGTCATAAGGTGGGAGAAAAAAGGTCGAATAAATGAGTAGAGATGAATTGGTTCTAGAAGGTCAACTTTATGTGACCATCCTCAGGGGAAGTAAAGGGACAACAGGATTCATGAGGAAAATGGAAAACTTCCATATACCTCTTCTGGAAAGAAGGAAGGGAGGAACTCAGGGGGCACACGGGGCTGATTGTATAGGGGGAAGATGTAGTAAGCACTGTTTTAAGGATGGCGAGCGGAAGGGACAGGGCATTCTTTTGCATCGGTACATCGAATGAGACGGGAGACTAATCTGGGGACATGGGAGAGCGGGGGAGCTTCCGGGTATGTTAAATGGCGTGAGACATCGCCATCACGGTAGGCAGGAGGAAAGAAAAAAAGAGTAGGCAAAAGAGTGCCCAAAGTCATGATGCGCGGAAGGAGGGGTTCAGGTCAACCCTAAAAGGAGTCAAAAACATCATGCGCTTCGAAGCAAAAGCACTTAATCAAGGTGATGAAGGAAAAGGGAAGGGGAAACGATAGAAAAAAGAGAAACAGCGGGCGTCGACCTTTAACAAACTTCCTCTACCCAGTGGGAAGAAGGGGAAAAATGGAGGGGGAGGAGAACGGACATCCCCACTTCTCCCTCCCCTCCACAGGTCGCTGAAAGAAACTGAATCTTTCCATACACATGGGGATGACGAAAGAAAAAAAAGAGAGGTTTGGCGAGGGGTGAGAGATGGAGGGGCCGGTCCTCTTGGACTAAATGGACTGTAAAATCGAGAGAAAAAAGGAAGGAGAGGACAAGATAATCTCTACATCAATTCCGGGGAAAGAAGAAGAGGCCCATAAAAAATCGAAAGACTTAGGTCCGATCACGGAAGAGCCGAAATGGGAATGGAAAGAGGACTCATCTTGAGTATGAGACCTGTGCCTTTATTGGGGGGGGGGGCTGACCTTAAAAGAAAAGTGAGGAAGAGGAGGAGAGAGAGTGGTAGCGAAGGTGGTCCATGTCAGTTATCTGTGAGCATCTGATCAATGGGTCACAGGGGGAAGGAAAAATCGGGCTAGGTTCACTAGAGACTCAGAAAAAGAGGGGATTAGATCACATGGGGAAGAACAAAGTCCGGGTCGACAATAGAAGTGAAACAGAATTGCAGATTGGAAGAAAAGGCTGGGCGAAGTTCCTCCCTCGGGAACAGGGAGAGGGAAGCACAAACTGAAAAGACCAAACCGACTACAATCGTAGGCAATTCTAAGAGTTCTATTTGGACGAATGAGAACAAAGCAAAGTCGCAAAACCAGAGTCGAAAAGAAAAGAGGGGATTGAAAATTCCAAATCTGGCCGACTCCACGTAGACATAATCCGCACTTAAACCCTTTAGGAGAAAAATGCATCGTCCTGGTCAATACGGGGAGAAAGGAAAAGGGAGGGTGGGGACCTTAGGTACATAAGTCAGTTTGTTACTGAATGAAGGAGAGGGGAGGGAGGAAAGATGAGGTGGAAATGCGATCAGACACAAAATCATCGCCTTCCGATGATCGCAGATTCTGCATACCGTTGGACTTAATATGAAAACGGAGAAATGGTAAAAGGGGGGGGGTCTAAAGACTGGGAAACTTTAGCGGAAGACAGGGGAAGGGGCGACCGGATGGGGAAAGGGCAAAAGTGCAAGGAATTAAAGAGAGGAGAAGCGGGGGGCATTCTTCGAAGACAGGAAAGGAGGGGAGAGGGGTTGGCAAAGAAAATTGACCTCTCCTGGTCACTGGACCGGGCAACCTTGGGACGATAGTGGTCGCAAAGAAAAAAAAAATCAGGGGTAAGAATCAAGCTCCAAGTCGGAGAGAAGAGGGAGATTTAGTGGGGAGACGAAAAAAAGACACTAAACTCAGTACGTCCGTGTAGTTCAGAATCCTTAATTTACTACGGTTAATTGGAGACGAGGAAAAAAAAAACGAAGGACCTGAGGATGACATTCCTCATACCACAAGAGAGGGGAGATAAAGTACGGAGCAGCGGCTTTGAGGTCATCAGACTGACACTTCTCTCCTGACGCGGAAGAACAAAAAGAAAAGACTTCAGAAGAGGGACGTCGAAGAGAAAAAGGAGGGGGGAACTGTGACAGAAAGGGAAGGGCGTCCTCGGACGATAAGCACGAACAAAAGCTTCATGAGAAGGAAGAGGGGCAAAGGAGGTAGACGCTCAAGAAACGGCTTCCAGAAGTAAAGAGGCCACGGCAAGCAGGGTTTCGAAAGAGGGAGGGGAAATTCCACAACTCATATTGGGGTTACAGATGGTAAAACTGGCTGTGGCGGGTTCAGGGATAAAAGCAACTAGCAGTACTGCTTGGTGTTTGGGGACAAGAGAAGGGAAGAGTTGGAGAGTTCTCTTTTTGGGGTTATCCCCTTGGGCAAACAATTCCAAAGTGATCAATTCTAGGAAAAAGAAGGTGGGTGGGGGGAAGGAGATATGCTCAGGATAGGAGGACAAATGTGAGGAGGACGAGTGGATTTTGACCTAGAACTACAAGGTGGTTCGGCCACATGCTCCATGGAGATGGGGAGGTATTTGTTGCAGGGGAACCATAGGTTATTCTCCAAGCCACCTGGCTCGGATAAGAGGCTCCAAGGGTCTGGGTTTGTTTGACTGTCGGCTCCGGTAAAAAAGAAAACATTCCCACTATCGCTAGTTGACTATCCGCTTGAGAAAAGGGGGGAGGGCGGCACTTCACCCGAATGCGACTGCCAATTGGCATGACTCCGTTAAGTAGAAAGACAAAGTTAACTGGGAAAAGACTCTTCCCGATACCTTCCAAATGGGTCAGTTAAAAGGAAGGGAGGGAGAACAATAGGAGGAGTGTCCTTCAACGCCAATAATTTAGCAGGGGAATGCCAAGCTTCTCTTAAATGTGACAGTTCTATTAAGGAAGATAAATACAAGCAGGGGAGAAAGCGTAAAAAAAGGGGAGAGCATGGAAATGATACGTCCTCGTCTATAAAATTACAAAGGAAAACGAGGGGGTCTAAAGAGTAACTGGAGGAAAGACTCTTATTGAGTGTTGAGGCTGCGGAACTTGAACCCGTGAAACGAAAAAGCAAGGGGGAGTTCCATTGCCAAGAACCGGGGGGATGAGTCCCAAAATTAGAAATCATTGCCGTCTGAAGGGACCAGAAAGAGAGAGAACAAAAAAGGAGGGGGGAAAGAGAGAGATATATTGTGGGTAAAGGTACATGAAAAGTCATTAAATTTGCTTAGTTCAATTTTTGGAAGGCAATCCAAGGGGAGGGGGAAATGGAACTGAAATGAGGAGGGTGCGGTTGAATTTCGTGGGAAGGTGGAAGGAAAGAGAGGAAGAAGGCCACTAAAGACGAGTCTTTTTAATTTGAGACCGAGGTCTGCGGAAAAAAATGGCCTGCTCACCTCTACTTGAATGCCGAAGGGGAGAGGGGGGAGAGAAGACTTCAGTTACCTTATATTTTCATTAAGGCCTAATAAGCCCTAGAGTGAGGAGAGGAAGGAAACCATGAGGAGGGTCAGAGAAGAATTGGCACGGGACTGATCGATCCGCAAGTAGGGGCCGAATAAGGCAAGGAATTTTTTGCAAAGACTATAATGTGAAAGTTTAAAGGGAATGAGAATGAACGGCGGGCAAGCAGAAAAAGGAAGTGGAAGTCAGCTCTGAAGTTGCCCAGCAACACCAGCATACGGGGGGAATAGGAAGAAAACGCGGAATAGGGGGCGAATTTGCTTTTTTAAACGGAAAAAAGGAACGCAACACACCCATCCCTTCGGATGCAAGCCGGATTCCGTATCGCCAGTGAAAAGGCGACAAAAAGAATGGCAGGGGAAACCAGGAACCAATACTTAAGTGAGGTCTCCCAAGTTGGAGTGGAGCAATCGGGGAAAGAAAGAGGGAATCACTTCCGGGGGCAATCGACATGATCGAAGGTAAACTAATCAATTATCGAGGAAAAAAAAAACTGATGGATGGCGACGTTGGGAAGGAGGCCGAAAAGGGGAGAAAAAAAAAAAAAAAAACCCCAAAGAAACAGACAGCGCACTTGTTACCAACGGCGCAGACCAAGTGCAGTCCCAGTGAGTTTTGGAAGCCAGACGGAAAATCAAAGTTATCGAAAGTCGGCAGGGTGGAGGGAAGCGAGTGAAAACCAAGGCATTGGGGAGGGAAGGGGGGATAAGGTTTTTCGGCATCACTCAAGTGGATTGGGAAATGCCGCAAAGGAACGATATTGGGCACGAAGGAGAAGAGAGAGAGTTGAAGGCGCTCGTACCGCAGGGGGCAAGGGAGAAAAGGGGGAACCGGCAGGCAGAGGAGAAGAAAGGCTGCGGACTTAATCGTTAGGCCGTGGCTTCGGGAAAGAGGAAAAGCCTTTTACGAGAGAAAGAACGAACCTAGAGAACGGAGAGGCGACAAGCAGTCGGTAATGCACGTCAAGGTTGAGACAAAGGAAGAGGGGGGGGGAATAGCGACAAAAGTAGGAAGGGGGAAAAAATTACTGGAAATAAAGGGAATGAAAGGCGTCTTGTAAGTTCTTCGAAACAGGCGCAGAAGCAGGACGATCGAGAAGGAAGGCGGATGTATGGCAAAAAATATCAAGTTTGGGGAGGGCCAGAGCACAGGCAAAGGGAGAGGTAAAAAATTTCAGTGTCAAATCCTCGGCGACGTGTGTGACGGATGACATCTCCTCTCTAGCAGGGAGATTGGGGGATGCTTAATGAACGTACTGGGCGTCAAAGGGAAGAAAGGAAACGAGCTGAGGGAAAAGGATGATCAAGAAAAATCTCTTGGATCAATGCGTACCAAGGGGGGGAAGAGTACCAGGTAGATTGTGGTCGTGAAGGTGGCGAAGAAGGTAAAGAAGTGATGGAAAGACCGAAAAAGCGAATATTCAGCACAACTGGGAATACAAAACTAATACAATACCAGTCATTTGAGGAAAAGAGGTCACGAAGCACGCGGCAGGGGGGGCGCCAGTCATGGGGGCATAGAGTCTGACTTGTAGGGGAAAGGGGGAAGGAAGACCTGGGGCGTGAAGATCGGGCGAGATCCACTTTGGCTTGGGGGGGAAAAGGACTAAGAGAAATCACTCCAAGGGCGAAGATAGGGGCTGGGATAAATTCGCGTCCGTTTTTGAAGGGGAGTTGCAAAAGAGGAAAGACGGCCCAGCGGGCGATGGAAGAGAAAGAGTTGGCCAATCGTTCTGACAGAGGCCAGGAAATCATCTAGCGGTTCTTAAGGAATGGGTCTTGTGACAGAACAGGGGTGCATGTTCTAGTCTCTGAGGGAACGAAAGCTGACTTGATAGGGAAAGGGCGGAATTGGGAGGAAAACAGTAGATCGAGTAGAAAAAACCTTAACGGGACACGCGCTCAAACGGGGGGTACTAGGATGAAGGGAAAGGGGTTGATGGAGATAAGGGTCAAGCCAAAACTTACGGACATAGAAAGGCGAGGACACTGATTAATCTGGAAAGAAGGGACTGCGAGAGAAAAGAAGGGGTCGAGGGTGAGATGGTGTAAGGGGGAAGAGAGCTTTTGGCTCGTATCAGAGATAATCACCAACAACACGGGACAATATATAGAGACTAGAAAAATTCCATAAATAGCAGACGCAGAGGCAAATAAAGATCTCAAACCATTACCATCTTTATATTTGCGTATCAGAAAGGGGAGGATAAGCAGTAATAGGGAGGGAAATGCAGACTCTGGAGGAGGGAGGGGACTGGGGCTAATCAATCACATTTCTCGATACTCGAGAGTTTTTCGAGGAAGGTTTCCAGGGTCAGATTGGGGGACTGATCTGTACCTGGAGAGAGACTGAAAAAGAAAAGTGGCACAGGGGAGACACATCGTAAGTGTGCTGATAAGAACGACAGCCTTTAATGTCTACAAAACTGGGGGAAGAACCTGATAATGACAGTAGGAGGAAATCTTGTGGAAGCAGGGGTAACAGAAACTGGAAGGTGGCCGACAGGTTCCGGACCCCTCTTGCAGATCGGGGATCAACTCCCGGTCCCACAAACTTACTGCCGAGGAAAAGAGGATACAGCACAATAGTTCTCCCGCTCAGATTTCGATGAGACTAATGAAGAAAAAAGGACACGGAAGGCTCGCGCCCTATTTTACATCCCAATCTAAGTCAAAACAATCTTCCGATCCCGGAACTCAGAGACGAAAACGATTTATCAACAATGAATAGGGGGCTTGTCGAGAAGGGAGGAAAGGACCTGCTTTGTACATGAACAAGGTGTGATGCCAGAGGCCTTACTTAATGCAATAGCTTTGCGGCTTCATCAATCTTTTGGAATGCGCTTCGCCAACTCAGACGGGAATCTCATTCAGGAAAGGAAAAAAATAGAAGGGGATCCTAGATTGGGCGGAATCCTTCTTTCTCAAGACGTTGAACCTGTAGGAAGGCGCAGGTGATAAAAGGTGTCATGAAGAGCCACGTCAGATCATAAATCTAATCGAACGGCGCAGGAAGGAAGCGGTCATTCATGCAAGGGAAACGAAAGAGGCCTTAGCAGGGTGGGGGAAGAAGGCCTAGGCAAGGGACTGCAAAACTCCAGACAAACCGGGGGAAGATATTGGAAAAGAAGGGGTCGAGCAATAGGAAAAGAAGCCCTTCCATGCTTCGGAGTGAGGTGACAGAAATAAAAGAATCATAGGGAGGGGGTGCAAGGGGGGAGGGGAGGGAAAGGAAGAAGCACACGACTGGTTGGAAGTTCCTAGAAAAAAATTCCTTAGGAACGAAAGGGAGGGAAGAGGAATCAGACCAACAGAATAGGAGGAGAAATCTTTAGCAACTAGACTCGGCTGGGACACGGGTCAGAAATGAGAGACGAAAAAAAGGGGCAAAATAACGAGTCGTAAGGCCGACTGGAAACCCTGGGAGGACGATGAGAGTTTGAGCTTTTCAGGGGGAACGACGGCAGGTCAAGCAGGGGCGAGAAGAAGAATGCACAATCAGAAGAGGGGGGTTAATAAAGAGTGAGTGGAGGAAAAGGGAACAATTCAAACTTGATCTCTCCTCAAACATATGCCCATTCCCTGAATTGGGTCGAACGGGGAGGATTCCAGAGGAAGTTGGGGGAATATAGTGTGTGTGTATTGATTAAGACCGGAGGGGAAGGAAATGGGTACGTGGGAAGAAGGGGGGACAAATCGATTTATCTTTTCGTGCTCTGGTGGCAAGCCAATTCAAAGGGGGAAGAAGGGGCTCTGTTACAAATAGATATTTATGAGGAGGGGAAAGGATAGTCTCCGGTTTCTCAGTTGAGGACTCTTATGTTAGAGCGCAAGAAAAAAAAATGGTGGGCAAGAAAGGATAATTCCACTATTGGCGATTGGGGGGGCGGGTAAAACTCATCTTTATTCCAGCTCCCTCGCATTAAAGGATCAAAGAGGGAAAAAGCAATGGGGAGGGTTGTGGTCTTTCTTTCTCCCCGGAAAAGAACAACATTTCCAACGAATGGCCAAGGAGGGCTGAAGAAAGGACCGCGTTCTTCGCTCAATCCCTATCTCGGAAAAGGCCTCGTGGACGGTGAAAGAGTTCGGCCGCCCATCAAGGTCAAGTCCCTTCTTCACTATAAGTCCTCCAAAAAGGGAGGAGGGACTTGAGGAAAAGGGAAGATGGAAAACGACACATCTGGTCGAGATCTCAAAGGAGGATTCTATCAACTAAGGGGGGGGAATGAAGGCGCTGGAGGGTGTAGGAGGGAAGGATAAGGCCGACAACCAGATGGAAGTATATTCAAAAAATAAGTGAGGAGGCACTGGAATTTCCGCTTCTGGGCAAAGATAAAAGACCAGAGGGGGGGGACTATAACGGGCCTTCAATTGAGTCGGTGGGCGGCTAGAGTCAAAAAAGTGACCACCAAGAAAAGAAACCAATTTTAATTCAAGAGGGACCAGTGATGGAAGGTAAGTAGAAGAAACAACAGAGCGGGCGAGTGTCGAATCATTACCCATGAATATCTTCAAAACAAAAAATTGAAATGGGGGTGGGTAAAGATATAGGAGAATGGGGGATGAGGTCAGAAAGGAGGCAACGCGATGTGAGTGTCGTGTCATTCGTCCCATTTTCTTTGGAAAGGGGGGCCCTGTGAGGGGGGGAAAGGTGGTTGTCGGTGTAAGGTTTTTTACGTAATCTCTGACGAGAACTAAAGAAAGTGCTTGGGAATTTAATGTGAGTATCAAGGGGTCAGGCTGGGAGAAGTTTCGCGAGCGGAAGGTTCATGACGCCGGGGGAGAGGGATAGCCTACTTTGGAAGATGATCCCCTTGAGGGGGTCGGTGGATGAGACTTAAAGCGAGTTACAGTGAGGAAACACAGTGAAGGACCGAAAAGGGGTAAGGTAGTAGGGTAAGGCCAAGGGGGGAGAAAAAAGAGGGGCCTTAATGAGGGTCCTCAGTACTTTTTGCATAAGGAATATTCATTGGCCAAGGGAAAAGGGGGGAGGGGAGAAGGACGCGCTAAGTCATTTTAAGAGAGAGGGAAGTGCAGGATACCCTTTGAGAAGATGTCATAGCCTCTGCCTAGTGGAGAATGGGGGGGGGTGTGCAAAGGGAGAAAAAACAAAACCAGACCTTTATGTCAGAGGGGAATGAAGGCCAGGCTAAAACATAGTATGAGAAAAGGGAAAAGCGGGGAAGGGTCGGGATCCCCACAGGGGGTTTGACGGAGAGGAAAGAAGTAAAAGGCCGAAATTGGGCCTAGTAGATTTACAGACGAATAGCGTGTTGGTACCTCTCGGTGGGAAAAGGGGGAAAGGAGGGGGTGGGAAAGCAAAAGGGGATAAACAAAGAAAAGACCGCCAATCTTGAACTCTATTTTAAAAACCCCGAGGCACAACTTCCCCAGGGCAGAAGTGTAGGTTAAGTTGGGGGAAACGAAAGGAACCGTAAAAGCAAACTTGCAAAAAAAGAATCGAATGATAGACGGTCAGGAAAAAAGATGGGGTGACGGTCATGTTATCCTGGTCGGCTAAACAACAAGTGGAAATTTGAAAAGGGAAGCTCACGGAAGAAAGAGGGGCCACGAGGGTGATCTAGAGAGGTTTTGATTCTAAAGACGAGCCTGCAGGATTCCAGGGAGAACCAGGGAACCAAAGAAGGAAGCGGCCATCGCTTAAGAATATATTCTTTTTCTGGGTTGTCGCGGTAAAGGCAGTGAGAAAACGTGAAAAGAGGATAAGGTCAAAGAAGCCGATCGCGAAAGAAGACGATGACAACGATTACACCATGGTCAAAATATGACTTCGTTTTTGTGAAGATAGACAAGGAAAAAAGGCGGCAAGTAATTCTGACTAAAGTACACATTACTTGGAGGGGAGGGGCGGGGGGGAAAACAGGACAAAAGAAGAGTCTCCGCAGAAGTACTTAAATATCGATTAAAGACGACGGGGAAGAGAAGGCAATATCCACATTGGTGGTCGGTCCGAGGAGAAAGGAAAGGGGCGAATTTGGCCAATCAGACTTCAGAGGGGGGGAAAAATGGAAAAGAGGTCTTGAGCCGATTGAATGGTTCTCTTAGGGGCAGGGTTACGCGTAGAAAAAAGTCGCAAGTGTAGACAGGCAGGAGAGACGGAGGGTAAACTGGGTTAGCCAAGCCAGGACGCAGGCTAGACAAATTTCTTGATGTGGAATATTCCTGGAGATAGTAGAATAACATTCGGGAGGTGACTTGAGTTGTGTGGTAGAAGAGAATTTCACAATATTTATGAAGCAGGACACTCAAATGGCATGAAAAAAGAGCGGGAACTGATAAAAAAGGGAAACCTGAAGAAAAAGAAGTCCGTCACTAACCTTGGCAAAAAAGGGGGGGGGGGGACAAATGCAGGATAGGGGAGACTTTTATAAAATAAGGAAAGAAGAAACTTGGGGGGTTAAGAAGCTTGCTAGGAGGAAGTTAGTTCAAGGGGGCAGGAATCTGTGAAAATCGTAATGGGGATGGATCGAGAGCGGAGTCAAGGTGGGAAAGTGGTATGGTCTTTGAGTAGTCTCGGGGGCTTAAGCGCAACGCTCTTCATAAGGGACCGGAAAAATGAGGAAAAGGAGGGCCTTCTTACAATCATTACCAATCGACCCTACCAGGAGTCAGGAAATCAGCTTTGGTTCAGAGGGCTCTTCTAAAACAAGGGACGGCCGATGGGGATAAGGGTTTCCCCGTTCCACACAAAGGGGAAACAAAAAAAGAGAAACCAAACGAAGTATCAAATCGTTTAACAAACCTTCAGCCAAAGAAGAAGGGGAAAGTACGGTTAAGATTTGATGTGCTCTAAGGTCATACCGAACCAACAAGGAAGATGAACGCAAGATAACTTCTAAAACATTTCGGAGGAGCCATAGGGAAAGAACTGGTCGATGGTGGATCGTTTCGCTAAAATTGTACGCGCG
>Ga0179593_1514505_pt1 | contig 21549 bp, 28 predicted proteins | sample CZODoug2_1_08_16_FD_185931 | JGI IMG/M metagenome (GOLD analysis project Ga0179593, IMG submission 185931) | Vadose zone soil fungal communities from Angelo Coast Range Reserve, California, USA - CZODoug2_1_08_16fungal (PacBio error correction) | ecosystem: Environmental > Terrestrial > Soil >...
TCGTAGGGGGGAAACAAGCAGGGAAGAGGGACTACAGCGGCGTGCTCCTGTAAGGAGTCAACAGCCAAAGATAAAAGAGGAAAAGACACAGCAAGCTGCAAGAGTCTCAACAGAAAGAGAAGACCAACCGGGAAAGTTGGGGGAACAAGCCAAAGGAAAAAGATACACAAACACCCCGATTCAAGGGGAGGACAAACGCGCCAACAAAGGAAAAAATAAAGCGTGCAAAAAGCCCACAAAGGGAAAAGCAGGAAGTGGGACGGGCATGGGCAACGGCAAAGCCAAAAAGCCGGACCCGCAAATACAATTGTGGGAAAGGCAAAAACACGACACAACAAAGTGAGACAACAATGCAATCCGCGCGGAGCCAAAAGGTGAATACGATAGCCAACCACACGAGCAGTGTGGCAAGCAACTTATAGCGGCAGGGACCAGGAAAGGCCTAAAAAGAAAAAAAAACAGCGTCCCTCGTCCGAACGCTCAAGATGATACGCCCAAAAGCAGAAAAAAAAAACGAAACGCTAAGAACTGGATCGCGAGCCGAAAATCGCGATAAAAAAGGGAGCAGGCGGCCGAGAGACCGGAAGGCGGATCGAGTCACAACACGTGAGCTTGAAAAAAGTGAGATCATAACAAAACTGGGCTGCGCCCCGGGAGGAGGTCCACAAAAAGGAAAAATCAAGGCCAACACTCGAAAAAGAAGTGCCACAGCTGGTTTTTGTTGGGGGAAGGACCAAAACCAGGATACAGCAGTAGGGGGTATGAGAAAAAGCTGCTCGAAAAAAAGGCAAGCGAAAAAGGAGAGAAATCGGCCCGGAAACAAATGGGGGTTCAGACCAAAACACAGAAAGGTGGGCCAAATTTCTGGTCAAGATTGGGGGGGGCAAGGGGAGGTGCCGGAGCGGATGGCAAAAAACGGCGCCATGGCTGGTAAAAAGAATTGATCACACGGGGGTGCACCGGCACGACCTAAAAAAGAAGAACTGGAAGACAGAAGGGACAGCCACGGAAAGAAAAAAAAGACCAACCGCCCCGCGAATTGGAGGGGAAAAAATCGCTTGGAAGGTAGCAGAACCAAAGATTCCGCAAAGAAAGACCGGGACAAAAAAACCATTATGAGCAGCCTGTAAGCGATCCGCGTGGCTTTGGTCTCGTTTGTCGCTTGATCGGCGTCGTTGGAAGAAAAAAAGGGGCCCAAGAGGAAAATACAAGAGGGAAAACGATTGGCATCAAAGAGGGAGCCGACCGTGAGGCGGCGGAGTGAAGGAACAAAAACCTTCGTCGGGAGTGGGGCAAGGAAGGAAATCCGCCAGGGAGGGAAAGGCTGAACGGAAAAAGCGTACCTGCAAAGCAGGCGCCGAGACGGATTGATGGAAAACAAACAATGGGCGGTAAAGAACAGGCCGGAATTCACACACCAAAAAGCTGACGCATGTGCCAGATTAGTCTGGGGAGGCTCGAGAGCGGTTCAGAGAATGGACCTGCAACCAGAGGGAAACCGCGGAATGCTGGGATCAAGGCCACCACGTGGGAGCAGTTTCGACGCCCTGCGAAAGAAAAATGCAGGCTTACAAACTCTACCAAACAAATCAAAAGGGACGACAAGGGGAATCAGACGAAAGGGGTAGTAAGAGGCCGGGGACGCAAAAACGTCAGAACTCCTTGGTCAACGTGCTGCAAAGGCGAAAAGAGTAAGTCTCGGAAAAGACTGGGGGGCCGAAACCAGAGCAGCGGGAGAACAAATCGTGCCGACCTCAACGAGGACCAACGAACACATGGAGGAGGGAGAGCCGGGAAAACAACCACCGAAATATACAGCAAAAGAGGGTGCAACAAGGGAGCATGAGCTGGAGAAAGTAACCGACAAAGAGGGTAAAGCTACATGAGAAACAGCGCAAGATATTAAAGGAGAAAAAAGATGGACACAGAGAGGGTGCAGGAGAGGGGTGGGGGGGAAAAAAAAACATCGACAAAGGAAGGAAACCTGGAATATCTAGAAAGAAGTGAAAAAAAACGCAAAAAAAAGAGAAAAAAATAACTAGGACAACACGAGTGAGGAGCAGAGCCGGCAGACGGGAGCCCAAAAACAGGCGCAGGGTACTGTTACTGAGCCTAGGGTTCGAGACCTCCCAGGGGTAACCTCCAACAAAGGGCATAATGAAAGAGATCTTGGAATCACACGGCCACTCAAGGACAAGGGGAGTACGACCCGCCCGGGTTGGGGAACGAATGCGAAAAAAAGAAGACTCCCTCCTTGAAGAAGACGGGATGTTTCGGAAGAGAACAGACAGACTCTGGAAAAAGGAAAAAGAAAAACAAAACGAGGTAGGTGTAAAACTAAAAAGAGGAAGACGGCAGAAAAGAGAGGTGAGAAAACGCGGAAGCTAATCATCTTCAACAAAGGCGGGTAAAGGAGAACCGTTTCGGAAGAAATTCATGGAGGGAAACATCGCCTGACGGAAAAGGACTTATTGCTGCAAGGGCAAGAAAAACACTCCGCCCAGAAAAAAAGTATACACTGTAAATCCACGCGGGGATGGCGGAGAAAAAGGATTCCAGAAGAGACCACAAGGGAAACGCCGAAAAAAAAAAAAAAAAAAACCACCGGTGAGAGGAAGGGAGCCAGCTTGGGCCAGGTTTGTTCTTTTTGCAAGGACGCCATTGGAGGTGAGAGAAGATAGCCGCAGGGGAGAAGTATGCTGGAGTGTCATAGAACTTCCGAAAGCCAGTCAGGATCGCACGAGCCCCGGTGAAGCAAAGGCGCCAGGGGTGAGAAGGGGGGAAGGCAAAAGCAAAGAGAAGAACGTACGAAAATACCAGAAGAGAAAATCGAGCAATCAACGAGGGCTGGGGGGGGGGCAGAAATCATATTTAGCGGGAAGAAAAAAGGGGAGCACAATTTTTGAATGAAGCAAGCGGGAATAGGGACCCCCAGTAGTTATCCCTTACGGTAAGACGGCGGCATAAATAGGCCAATGCGTGAGAAAGAAGACGGCGTGAGGAATTCACTTCACGCAACGAGACCGAGTACTATTGGACACGAAAAATTGACCGGCCCCAAAAAAAGGAGGCAAAAAGGTTGGACTTTTAGAGAGGAATTCAAACGAAAAAGGAAGGACAGCAGGGAATACCGGACAAGCCCAGAGAGAGGACAGTCGAGGGGAAAAAAAAACCGATAAACTGTTTGGGAAAGGGCCGTGTTGAAGGATGCGGGGGATCAGAAAACGGAAGTCTTCACGCCGAAAAGTAAGGCACCACCCCCCTGAGCATTGGAAACGAACAAGCAAAAAGGGAGAGATGAGAAGTCTATCGAAGAGGGACCCACCTCCGAAGGTCTCCGGGAAGTCAACGAAAAAAAAGGGGGTCTTGCTGCATCAATCCAGGGAACACGCAGCAAGAGAAGGGGGAGTGCTAAGAAAAAGAGAATGAAAAAAAAAAAAAAAAAAAAAAAACAAAACGCCCTGGGGACGGGAACATCGGGGGCCAAAAAAGGGGGGCGGCTAACGACTGAAAGAGGAACGGGAAAAACAGGGCTCCGAAGAATAGAGCGCAAGGTGAGGGGAAAAAACAGCGGGCCGGCAATCGGGAGACAAAAAACAGGCAGGGGGGATCCAAAGGCGAACAGGACAAATCAACAAAGGAAATCGAAGACCGATAAAGGAAACGGAAAGAGAGGAGGAATCAAGATCACCGGTCACTGACGAAAGCGGACGGGTCCAAGGGGTAAAAGGATGACTATGAACCTTCCGACTAACAAAGAGAGTAGGCAAGGAAAAAGGGAAAAAGAAGGGGGACACAAGGAAAATCTTTCTAAACGTTACCGGGGAAAAATGGCAAAAAGGCGACCCGTCATGGGGGGATAGCGCCAAAGACAAATAGGAAGGGAGGACGAATTAAAAGGAGTCACCAGGAAAAAAAGAGAGCCGAAAAAAGGCCATGTTTCAGGAAAGCCTACAAAATCACAGGAAAAGGGAATCCACCCCCTGCAACCAAAATAACACAAAAGGTGCGAGAAGCGGTGGGGGGGAGTAAAGAAAGTCGACATGGCGTGGGAGGGAGAAGAAGGCGGAGAATATCCCAAACATTGCACGAAAGGGTGCCAAGAAGTGAAAGGGCAGGATTCAAGAGGGAATACCAAAAGGGGCCGGACGGAAACTCTTCAAGGGGTCACAATAATGCAATACACGGTCGGGTTGCGTTTTCGATCATGGACAGTGCTAAAAAAGTGGGGGGGCGCAAGGAACCAGCGGACCGCTTCTTAACGGAGAATGTTAGGAGAAAAATTGAAATCCGGAAGGCAAAAAAAAGAACTATCGCCGGGGCCGGGGGGTCGGCCGCCCGGAAGGGCGGGGAGAGGAGATAGCTCGAGCCGCAGTGCCAAAAACAAGAAGGATACGACGGTCCAGACTGCAAACTAACAGCGCCGCGAAACGACGTTGGCGAACAAGAGGACTCGGGAGAAGAGCGGGGAAAATCAGGTGTGGCGAATCTGAGACTGGTCGGGTGACGAACAGGAGTGCGCGCCAAGAAGGCCAATAGCGGAACCGGAAAACGGCTCAGTTTCTGGGAAGAAGAAATCTTTCCCAATGGAGACGCCAATGTTGAGGAAAGGAAGCAAGCGCTGAGCTCATGGGAAACCAACTTTGGGGGAAAATTGCTTGTTACCCAAATGAAGGAAAACGGGGAGCGGCGAAAGCTGCTGCGCAGGGGGAGAGTGAAACAACAGCAACGGGCCCCCCTGTTGGAAGCCACCGTCAAAAGGGTGGGGAAGATGGGGAGTGGTCTATGACTGACTGAGAAAGCCGACAACGCCAGGGATACTAAGGAGGTTTACTGGAAAAGAGTACGAACGGGGGAGAGGAAATGCCGGGGTAGATGTGATGGGAAAAAAGCCGAAAAAAAGGCAAAAGGGTACTCAAAAAAAAGGGGAATTCAAGGGAGACTGAAAAGGACGGTCAAAAACAAAATAACAAAATTGTTATCTGTGACAGGGGGGGGCGCACAGGGGGGGCTAGGGGGGGAGCGTAGGTTTTCGTGGAAAAAGGCCGGGTGGGGGGGGTCGGCACCCCGAAGAAAAGAAATGGGTGTTTCGAAGCAGGAAAACAGAGAGGCGGGGAGCCGTGCTAGTGCACGGTTTAGAAACTACTGGGAAGGGAAATGTTGGGACGGCCAGTGCTGTGTCCGAGGAAAGAAGGGTCCCGGGTCAAGGAACAAAGGCGGGGGCAAGAACGTCCCGGCCAAATGCGAGAGAGAAAGGGGTGAAGCTAACGAGCAATCCTTCTGATCGCAGCGACGAGACCATCAGCAGCGAATCAAAGACTCAGAAAATCAAAAAAAAATGAGGGGGGGGACCTCAATGCCAAATAAAGAAATGGTGAGCGAGGTAGTGCCCATGCACCGTGGCTCACTGAAAAGGAAATAAAGGACGAGACCGACATCACCATAACAACATCGGGGGGTATCATGAAACGGGCGTCTCGGGGCCAAAAAGGCAGGAAACAACAGGATTCCTAGGCCACAGCCAGGGGAGGGAAAGGAAATTGGGTGCCTCGTGTGCTGCGACAATGGGTCCCAACGATTCAAAAGGCGGTGGAAGACGGGCAAAATAGGAAAAGGAGATTTAGGTAAAAAAAGACGGGGCGGCGGAGACTGCATCGGCCCCTGTACGGCGCCAATCAGAGAAAAGATCTCTCAAACAAAACGTAAGGTAGAGGAGATGTAGTGCCGCTTAAAGTTGCGACTTCGAGCTCATCAGCAGTGGCCAAGGAATAACCAGGGGGAGCAAATCGCCAACCAGAAGAACGGGGAGTCGGCGGGTACCAAAAAAGAATCTATCAAGCGCATCAGAAAAAAAGCATTCCAGGGAGGAACAAGGCAGGCAAGAGCAGCACGGTTGTTTAGGGGCAGGAAAACCGAAGGACCCATTGGGCACCAAGAAAAATGCCTGGGAAGGGAGAGTGGGGGGGGAGGGTCAGAGCGTGGACGAAGCCAAGAAAGGTGGAGGGAAAACATGTACGGCTAAGGAAAGAAAAAAATAAAAAGTAAGACCCATTATGGCGCTTACAGGTGAAAAAAGAGACTGAAAATGCCAAGCCAAATCAGCACCGACGGAAAGCTGATAGGAGAAGGCAAGAGATGACGACCTCTTTCCACAGCGGTCCACGGGAAAAGTCCACTGGGCCAGGACACAGGGAAAAATAACGAAGATTTAAATTCCAGAATAGAAGGAGAGGGGCCGCAGGAAAGAGAGGGGAAAAACATGCGCCTGGAGAAGCAAAAAAACGCAAAGGAAAAAAAAGAACGCGAAAATAAGAAGAAGTGAGGCCTTAAATGAAAGGGGGTTTAGGGGTTTGGTGAACACAACGCTTCAGTCGGACGCGAGGGCAGAAGGGCAGAGGAAAAAGAACGACTCTTACCAGAAAGGGACTGCAAACCAATAGCATCTCAACCTGCCGGAAGGACACACAGACTCAAACCTAGTGTGACAACGTCTATCAAAGTCACCGTGTATACCACGAAACAAGCCAGAGACGAAAAAAAAGACGGGAAAAAAGCCCGGGCCAAGACAGGGACGTGCTCAGCATTGGACCGAAACCGCTTTCCGGGAGAAATAGAAACCGGGGGCAAGAAAGAACAAAAAAGTTTTAGGAATGGCGATCGGGAAGGTAGTGAAATGAAAAAAAAAAGGGGCGCGAAGAGGGAAGAAAACGATGAGAAAGGAAACGGAGCAAGTGGGAAGGGACACAAAGGGGGAGAGAAAAAAGAAAAAAAGTCCGTAAACCATAGGATACGAGCTCCGAAGGGCGTTCCTGCCAGAACGCCTAAGCCGAAGGAGAGACAACAAGCAGGGGGCATCGAAGACCACGAAAAAAATTATGGCGCTCGACGAATCAGCTCCAGGAAAATTTAAGGGAAAGGGCAGCAAAACGGCGAACGGGAGGGCAAGAACAAAAAGATGACATGCCCACGGCAAAAATATGCAAGCGGCGGAAAAAAAGCGGGCTCAGGATAAATCTCATCAGCAGAGCGGAACAGTTCAAGGCGGGTAAAAAAGGCCGGAGGATTGACCCAGGAAAATCGGCCGCAATGTGGTATGGAGAAAACCAAGAGACGATTCATATCAAACGGGGTTACTAAAGGGACGTATTGAGAGAATCCAATGGGGGACGGGCCCAACGACCAACCGGCGGCCAGCGAAGTAACAAAGGGGGGTCCAAGATTGGGGGCAGGACGGAGGTGGCCTGTTTGGTAGTGAAGAAAGGGCCTTGACACGCTGCAGGGGGAAAGGGGGACCGGGGCTAAGTTGATGGGGAAAAAGAGAGCAAAGGGAAGGGCGGGACATGGAACACAGCGGCAGCACGAAAACCAGAAAAGAATGGGCACAGAAGGCATTGGGGTGTGCACTTATTAACCCGGTTGCAAAGATTGCTCCCGCAAAACGGAGCAAAGGACCCTGAGAGAGGAAGAAGGGAGACAGAAGTGGCTGTCAATCGGGGCGCGTTGGCCAAGAACTAGCACGTTGTCCAGAAAAAGAGAAAACGAAAGGCCGTCTCTTGGGGTGGGGACCCCAGGAAAAATTTGCTAAATAAGCCGGGGAAGGAAAAGAGAAGGCTCGGAGCAACCTTGTAGGCTATGGCGAGGGCGAGCAGCCAAAATGGCGCGAAACGTAGGGGAAATCAGACTCTCCTCATCTGAGAGCGAACCAGAGGGATGACGCAAAGAGGGGGCGGAGAGCTCGGGCTTCAAAAATGACATTCAAAGAAGAAAACCAGGAGGAGTAGCACACTCGGACCAGGGAAGGTGCAGTTTTTACACTGGCCAGGTGTTTTGGACCCAGCGAAGGCTGGGACCAGAAGAAAACGAGAAGGCGCAGGAAAAGGGAAAAGTGAAAACTGGGGGCAAACGGCAGGCAGGCGGCATTGACGACTACGAAAAATTAAAGGAAGGGACGGCTCTCTAGGGTAGGCTGGCCCAGGGGACTCAGAGCCCCCCCAAAAAAACCCAGGCCAACCCCGTGGGAAAGAAAACGAGTCGACCTACTGTGAAGGGCGGGCCGTCACGTGAGAAACAAACGGACTCGGAAAAGGAATTGAGACGACGCCCTTCTAAGCTTTGGGGGCGCAGATGCGCGAGCGTGAATCAGAAGGGAAAGAGGACAGATCGGCGTGGGGGAACACCTCCAGCACAAGAGAAAAAAGGGAAAGGTAAAAAAAACCGACCTATCTTATGCCGGAGCACTAACAGAAGCGGAGCGTTGGGGGGAAAAGAGTACAAAGGCAGGAAAATCGAAAGGATCAAGAAAGGCGGTGGGGCAGGACGATGACACCACCAGGAGGATCCGGATCAAAACCAAGAGAGTCTAAACACCTAGGGGTCAGCCAGGGAGGAAATCAATGGAACAAGATTGGGCGGCTCACAGGGAAGGAAAGCCGGCAGAACAAGCGGAAACCGCATCCACCGGTGAAAATGGGTACGGGGAGAGTGCGGGGCGCGCGGGGTAGGGCCCACCCCCTTTGCACAGGACGAGGATGGGAAAAAGTCAGAAAAAACAACGAAGGCCTAGAAGGGGGGTGGAAAGTAAACAGCGTTTGGCAAGAGAAAACGAATCCGGCTCCTACTTGGGCGAAAAAGGGAAGGACCGAACTTTCCCCCAAAGTCTAACAACAACAAGAAAGAAGACGGAAATAGAGGGGATGAAAAGAGAATGGGCGCGGAGCAACAGCGCCAATATAGTTTTCTGAACACAGAGGGCATCAACGGAGAGTAAGCCCTCGCCCAACGGGAAGAAAAAAAGAGGGCACTGAGCCGTGGGTAGGGAAAAGCTATCAGAAAGAACCAAGCCACCCAGGGAGAATGGAGGCCGCATGAAAACCGGTAGCTCCCCAGAAGTAAAAGAATGGCCTCAAGGAAGGGACGGTAAAAAGACGCCACCCTGACCGCAAGGGAAGGGAATCCCACTAGTTTATGAGCGACAATCCACGTGAGGGGTCAAGTTTGGTGGCCGGAGGAAAAAACCAAGCAGGTTATATAAAATCGGACGCGTCTCCGGGGAAAAGGCACCGGAAATATTCAAATCAGAACAAAACCTTTCACCTAGACGGATCAGAGCAGCGGAAAGGGTATCAAAAGCAAAAGGGGACGAGGTAGATAAAAAAACCATGCAGAGGAAATCGCGCGGTAACAGGGAGCAGGAAGATCGAGATCAAGAGCGGCGGGTGCATATCATTTGGGCTTTAGAGGGGAAACGTGTGGACTCCGAAATCTCCCCGCCAGAAAATGGCCTGGAAAGCTCAACCAGACAGGGGGCAAAGGTACTGCAAAGATGGCAGAAACAGCAAGTCGGTGAAGGCAAAGACACGTAGAAAAGTGCTCAACCACGCGATTAAGGGGGGGCGCCACCGGGAACTTCGAACCAACGAAGGGAGAAACAGGGGAGGTGGGGAAAACCACTGGGACCGCTCATGCATAGAATAGGAAACAAAACACAGAGCGTTCCAAGGTCGATGGTGGTAGGCGAAGGTCAGGAAGAACGTCCCTTGTTTAGAGCCATGAAGGTTCAAGTGGGGAAGAGGGTCAACGCCAAAAGGATAGTCGCCCAGCAGGGTACGAGTGTCAAACAAAAAGGAAACCGGAACTGGCGCAGTCAAACCTAGCAGAAAAGGACCAGTAAGACGACGAGAGGATCAGGAACAGATAGGCTCAAAAAACATGGTTTTTAAGGGGGCCAAAAAAGGGCAAGAAATTCGGCCGGTGAAATCAAGGGCCGGGACGGCGTAGAGAAGGCTGAGGGCAACGCGTTGAGGTACACGAAAAAGAAGAAAACAAACAAGGGAAGATGGGCAACGTTGGACGGGGGAAAAAAACGCCGACAGAGGAGCTTAGCCGACGAGAAGTCCAAGGGGTGAAAGGAGCCGCTGGTAAGACAATCTTTGGAACACGCCCCAGAAGGTCATCGTGTGTCTGACGCAAAAAACGACGGACAAGGGCGGGACCGAAGCAACAAAAAAAGAGACCGAGTTGACATCCAGGCACAAAAACGGAGGCGTAAATCACAAGCTGATACTTAAAAAACTCCAAGCTCTTTTCTCCCCAGTTGGTGAAGGGGGAAAACGTAGACCGGATGGCCGAAAACTCAGAAAAGGGCAAAAAAGGAAGAGCGGCTCGCTGCAATTACACAAAAAATTAACAAAGGAAAGGTTCCCGGGGTAATCGGCCAGGAAACCATTATCAAGGGTTCGAATACAGACGCCCCCCTCCGACGCCGGAAGTCATTCCGACAAAAAAAAAAAAGAACGAGGGGGCAGAAATCTCCAGACAACGGCGAATATAGAGGTTTTGAATTGGGCCGCGAGGGTTGAAAAGAAAGGACCAGGGAAGGTGCGATAAAAAGGTGTCCACCAGTAAAAATGTCTCATGACCGGGGACGAGAGAAAGGCAATCCAGAGTAAACCAACCATGGGGCTTCAAAAGGCATGGGGTCATAAAAGGGTCAGAGAAGGCTGTACGCAAAACGAATGCATAAGGGATTTTCCTCGAGGGGCCCCAGGGACCGCGGGCAGGGGCCCAAAGACCGTGAAAAAAGGTTTTCTGAGGAGGACAGGTAGACAGCTTCGAAAAAGGGGAACAGGATAATCGATCGACAAGCGGGTTTCAGCGCAAGAGAAAGCAAGCAAAGAGAAGAGGAGCGGTGACGGGAATCCCCAGAGGGAAGACGAGGAAGGAAGGCGACAGAACCAGACTTGGGGGGAAGATCATAGGTGAGCTAAAATCGCTGCGACGATCAGGAAAGAGGGGGAAAAATAACGGAAAGACAAAGGTCCGGTCGGGGAAAAAAACTCAAGTTCGAGGAAGAAAAAAGAGCCACCCGAAGAAAAGGACAAGAGCAGCGGGGGTCTGTCGGTCAAGAAGGACGTTAGCTGGGGAGGTATGGTCAGAAGGGTAAAGGGGTAGTAAAACAGAGGTATAGCAAAAGGAATAAGTGGATTAAAACCAAAGGGGGGGATTGCAGAAAAAGGAGACCACAACAAGTCCGAGAAGAGTGGCTAAAAGCCGCTTCAAAACTGAGGCACCGAAAAAAAAAGAAAGGAAAGAAAACGAGACACTGGTTGAGCGAAGAACTGGGTGGGGGGGAGGGGTGGAAGCGGGCTGGGCAGTAAATTTGGGAATACGGGACTCTCCAGAGAGGCTGAAACACCTCTCCGGCGGAGGGGAGGGAAGTGGTGTGACATCGGGAGAAACGGTCAGGTTACGCCCCCTCATGTGTTGGGTTTGGAACTGGTTGCTGTTAGGAGCGGGAAGAATACCACAGATGCCCAAGGAAAAGTGAGGAAAAATCTCGGAACTGTGGGGGGATGGTTTAATTCGCCGGGGACAGCGTCAAAGCAAGGCGTCGGCGGGAGAAAAACGTGAGTGGGGGAATAGGGAAGTGACAGGAGAATAAAGGGGGCGTTCCCTTTTTTCCATCAGAACGGGACTCATGATCGGCGAGGGGACGCAGGGGGGGTGGGTGGGGGCGGCGAGGGAAGGGAAAAGAGCGCTCAAGCGAAAGAAAAGGGAAAAAAAGGGGGGTGCCCAAGGACAGAGAGAGTTTTCTGCAGTGAGGGTCGGCGCTGGTCAAAATTAAAAAAAACGTGTTCGAACAGCTTTTGGGTGCACGGCGGAAGAAACTCATAAAAGCAGAAGGGGGAAAAGAAGAAGAAAAAAAAAACGTGAGGTGCAGGGTTCAAAAACGCACGCAGGAAAGATGGAACTCTCAAGCAAAATAGCCAAGGCATACGGTTAGTGGTAAGAATGTTTGCTAAACAAAGAAATGGTGCCAATAGATCCGGGGGTTGAGAAAAGGTTGGGGAACAAAAAAAGGGGCAACCGGGGCGCACGGAACACTCACTACTCAAACCTCGGCTCCGCAAAGAGCAGGAAACTGGCGTTCAAGTTAAGCCCAAAAAAACCAGTAGACGAGGTGTGACATCCTTACTGGGTTGGGTTAGTCGGTTGGGGTCGACGCACTAAATTGGAATCAAAAAAGAAAAGAGCAAAAGTCGGCAGTGGGGGGGCGACTGGAAAATAGGGGGAAAAAAAGAGAAGGGGGGGACTTCTGACTGTTTGGATTAAAGTGGGAGCTGGAGGGGGCGGATGGAGGGTACGGGGAAAAAAGAAAAAGGTAGGAAAAAAAGGGGAAAAGGACCAGAAAGGTCCAACGGAACGTCAAAAAGGGGACTAATCAAAAGGATCAAAAAAAAGACTGAAAGAAGAAGAAAGAGAAAGTAAAGATGCCCAAGGCGTCTTGGTCAAATAAAGACGAAAAACGCAGGGGACATCACACAGAGACGAAGCACCAACGAATCGGCCGGAGAAAAGGAAGAAACAACGAGGGATCCCCATCAGGGCAGTTACCCCGCGGGGAAAAACGTGTTTTAGAAGAAGAGAACGAAAACACAGGTAAGAGTGCCACAAAACGAGGTTGAGTGACGGACGTCAAGAGGGCAGAACATGTGGAAGGGAAAATTCACTAAAAAAAAACCAACAAGAAAGCATTTCGCAAGAAGAAGCGAAACTGAGGGAAGAAAAGGACAATGAGGAGCAGAAGCAGGAATCCAATTCCTGAAGGCACGGACCATTGATGAATGGTCCTAAGGTCAAACAAAGGGCAAAACGGGGGCGATACAAAAGGGAAGAAAAAACAAAGACACTGCAATAACGAGACGGGGGCACAATTAGACGGCGGCACACAAAGAATTCGAAAAAGAGAAGAGGTGAAAAGGTGGAGCAGAAAGAACAGGAGGAAAAAAGAGAAGGGAGAGGCCCGAAGGTGCGCCGGGAACATAAAATAGGTGAGGTTGGGAAGGAAAGGAAGAAGAGCGACGAATCAAACAGCCCTGAGGACGGACATCATCGGGCGGGGCACTCTCGGGAACAGCTCGTGAACCCAGGGGGAGAATGATAGAGGCACCTGCATAAAAAAAGCTAATACAGAGAACAACAAGAACGTCAAAGAAAAAGGCGGTCAGAGGTGGCGAAGACGATGAACAGGGACAAACAGGAGCGGAACAGAAAAGAAGGAAAAGTCAAAAACAAACTTCGAAAAACCCAAATCCAGCGGCCGTGGAAGTCACATCTGGTACTGAACCCGCCTGGGAGAAAGTTAGGAGAGGGAAAAAAAGCAAAAAAAAAAAGGTGGGAATGGGCGATCAGAGGAGAAATACAGAAATATGGGAAAAAAAAGCAAGCGCCCGCAGATTAGACGTAGGAGCAAGCCCCCCGAGCAGGTGCCCTAAATCAGAAAAGAGAAGGGAGGGACGGGAAAGAGCAATATCAAACCCGGCCAGAAGAGAGAAGGAAAAAACGCCACCGCGTTAGAGAAGAAATCGAATCGACAAGAAAGATGAGAATAATGAACTCCACAGCAGAAAAAGGAGGAAACGGGCCGAATTCACCCACCTGGATGGCGAGATAGAGAGGAAGATGAGAGGGAATAGTAGCATTGTCCTTCGCGAAAAAGCGGAAGGCATGTAGAGTCTGAAGACCAGTTGAGGGCAATACAATAAGAGAAAAGAGAAAAGCGGAAGCTCCAGGAAAAGCGGTAGCCATGAAAAAGACCGGACCGGAGGTCAAAAAGAAAGGCACGCAGTGTAGGGTCAAACCCCAAGGGAACAGCAAACGAAAGGTGGTAGAATTGATATCTGGGCCCAGTAGAGGGCGAAATCGGGAGCTTGGGAACGAAGACTTCGTACGGGGGGAAACGCCTTAATGCCAAAGCGAGGGAAAAAACGCAAACCAAAAAAGGCAACAAAAAAAGGGGGTCAAAAATTGGGGGGAATGAGTTGGAAGACGGGTGGAGAAACGAATGACTTAAACCGGGAGAAAGGGCCCGGTAAACACACTTCGGAATTGATAACGAGCGGCACGAAGCGTGAGGAGACAATAGACAAAGACGGAAGGAAAAAGGCCGCACGCGCAAGGACGTGGGCGGGGAAAAATCTAGGAAACTGGAAATGTTGCAAAGCCAAAACGCAAAAAGACCCGGGAGCAAAGCATCAGGAATGATCATCCGTTATCAGCGGAAATGCGAGGGACATGTCGTTCAGACCGAGGTGGCGAAAGACCCGACGCAACAAGGAGCAGGGAAAGTACACTCTTGGGAACTACAAGAAAAGAGGGAAAGCTAAGACGGCTAGAAAGGGGGGTGGGCGGAAAACCCTTCCTCGGAAGGAAAAAAAAAGGGGTGGATAAAAGACTATCGAACCAAAGGCTGTGAACGCAAAAAAGACGCCCTACCGCACCAGCGCGGAGCCAGAAAAAATGGAGGAAAAAGAAAGAAAACGGGACGCCGGCTTCATCAAAAATGCATTCTTCAGCAAGGGTTCGCCTTCTCCTCGGGCCAAGACGCGAGAAGGAGGTGCGCGGAAGGGGCGAGAAGGACGGTAAAGGCAGAGGGTCCAGGAAGGGAACGACTTCCAGGGAAGCAGGGGGTCAAAAAAGGCGTACAAGACATTCCTTACGAAAGAGACTGGAAGAGAAGAACAGGATTAGCGAAAAAAAGGAGCGAAGAGAGCCCGTGGGGACACAAAGAGAAGCCGGAAACAAAACATGGAGAAAATTTAGAGTCAACTTTGCCACTCAACCAACGTAACCGCGAAGGCGTGGCCCGACGACAGCTGGGGAAAATACGCGGCGCTGGTGAGTCATGCCCATTGAGGGTCGATGGGAAAAAGGAAATAAACATCTACATAACCGGGAAAACAATGCAAAACTCGGGCCCCATGTCGAAAGCGGGGACAGCAACGGGCGGGGGGCAATCTAAGCAGACCACATGCAAGGGGAATCGGCCGGGTTCGAGGCGGTGGGGGCAAAGGAAGGACCGAATGACAGAGCCGGGAGGAAAAGGAAAACACGGCAAACTAGTAAAAAGGGAAGGTCCTCCAGTAAAAAACGCAAACTGTTAAAAAAATCGGGGGGATAAAAGCGAGCCACTAGGTGGATTCGGGGAGCGCGAAAAGGGGGACACACCAAAAAAACCGCAGACGCGGACTGGGAAAGGGGCGGCGGGCAGCACGGAGCGGTTTTCTAGCCAGCCAGTTACCTCCCTGGGGAGGACGGAAGGGGGGGGCCCAGGTTCTCATGAAAGCCATGACCAGAGAAATGCGGAAACGACGTGGTTGGCCTAAAGGCCCAAAAAAAAAAAAAAAAACCCCCGGGAAACCTCTATGGGGAGACGGACGGGCCCTCTCAAAAAAAAACAAAGGGGGGGGGAAAAGAGAGGAAGTAAGCACGCCCGGCCCGAAAAAACCAGGAAGGAACAGGCTAGAAAAGAGGAGCAGTCACATAAGCAACAACACGCGGGTGGAACGATCGCCGGATCGGGTAGAACGGGTGTATTCCAGGGCTTGTCAAAGGGGACCTCAAATCAAGGACAAACCATGGGCAGGCAAAAAAAAGCGAAAAAAAGCGAAGGCGAACCAGCAAGGTTTAAAAGAGAAAGTACAGTAAGCCCTGATGAAACAGTCCAAAAAAAAACAAAAAGCGTCTCGACACCAGCAAGCAAAACACTGGTGCGAAAAAGAAAACGGAAAAAAGAGATTTTGCTGGGTGAAGGAGGACAGGAGGGTAAGGGTATTACCCCGTCTCACGGAATGTCCCTTGCGCAATCGTGAAAACCTGGGGCCCGAAAACGATCCACACACCAGGTACCTGTCAAAAAAAAACATGTGTCGATGGAGAATGACCGAACCGACGGGAAGTCGCTCAACGGAAAAAAAGCAGGGAAAAAGGCAACCCACTCGGAGGGGGGGTGGGCAGTCAGGCGACGGGGGGGGGTAAAACCCAAGAAACACGCCTGGGGGGAATCGAAACCAGCGTCTCGCAAACTAGGGGAACAAACCGGGCGGCAGGAAATGCACGTAACGACACGGGGAAAAAAAGAGAGACGAGTACGTGGTGGGGTAACGAGAAACCGGACCACGAAAGAGGGGGAGTCCGTAAAAAAAAAATCCTGGTTTAAAAACGGAAGCTCAGGGCCTGCCGCAGTAAAAACTATGCCAAGGAAAAAAGCGGGGAGGTCCATTGGGATATGGGTAGCAGTTGAATGCCCGCAAACAGAAAGAAACCCGGGGTTCAAGGCAATTTTTTCCTTACTGTTGGGAAAAAAAACCCAAATCCGAAAGGGGCCTTCGCCCAGCACGAGAGGGTAAAACCGCAATTGGAGGAGGGAAACTAACCAGCACAAAAATAAATCCCCGCAACGCGGAACCCTACTTAAAAATGGAACTCACCAGATTTTGGGGAGAAGAGACCCCCGAGAAAGAGGGGCAAGGGAGAGAAAAGACCTTTGGAGTGCCGTGAAAAGTCAATTCAAATCCGTTTCGCCGCAAAGCCCTTGCAAGGGACTAGGGGGGGAAAGGGAGGTCCCCGGGAGGTAAGCGGGGAAGAGGAGGCACAATGGAAAGGCCACTCTACGAATTGGAGGGACAGCACAGGCGAAGAGGGATCAAAAAAAGGAGGTCCCCGCGTTAGAGAAAAAGGGGAAGGTTAGGGAACAGCCACCCGCCACACCCGATCCGGCATTCGGGGTTTCTGAAGGAAGAACAGAGAGGAGAAAGAAAGAAGAAAGAAAAGAATTAAAAAAAAAAAAAAGCGTGGGGTCCAAGGAGCACGAGAAAATGGCATAACAAAAGAAACGGGAAGAGGTGACAGAAAAGATGGAAAGCGGCAAGAGAAAAGACGGACGAAGCAAGTACCTTTAATCAGCCAGACGCATGGAGGAGCAAGTAACGGGAAAGCAAAGTGAAGAAAAAAGGAGGAAGAGCAGACTCCGGCAAATAAAAAAGAGTGAGGAGCGCTGCCATGTGTAAAAACACCAAAAGGGAGACCCAGGAATAGTCAAACCCGTGAGCGATCAGAAATCCAACCACCTGCGCCTCTTAGGTCATTCAGAGGTAAGAAAAACAAAAAAGAGAAAAAAAAAACCGGGAAAAGAAAAGATCAGAACCATTCCCCAAGCAGGGAAAAAAAAGAGACATGGTGGCAGCCGGTCGGGGGGTGGGGGGGGCAAGGGTCTGTGGCTACTAGTTGAAGTGGCAGGGGCCAACGGATTGGCGCTGATTGGTGCGAGGGGAGAAAGAGAGGCAGAAAAAGCACAGGAAAACCCTTGGATGCAGGGAGGAGAGAGACATCAATAATTCCTGGCAAAGACTGTGCAATGGAAAAAGACACCGCATCCCTGCGGCTTGAGTTGGGAAACAGAAAGCAAAAAGGGAAAGGAAGGGAGGACTCTTCTGGCGGCACCAGGCGGGGGAGAAAGGGGAGGAACAAAATTTGTTCAGGTGAAAACGCGGGGCGGGACAAATCGAAAAAAACTGCGGTTGTTTTTCAAAACAAAGGACCTGTGGGGGGGGGGGGGCAACAGAGGGAGGGGGAAAGACGAAGGAAAAAAAAAAAGACAAAAAAAAGAGGGGCACACAAAAGCAGGGCGGGCGAAAAAAAGGGGAAAAAACAATAAGAATGGATCTTAGGGGAAAAAAACAATGGAAACAGACGCCAGGAGGGGTAAAAGGGGAAACAGAAAAGGAGGGGTCTTGTTGACTGACAGATTCAAAGGAAGGGTGTCTTAATCCGCATTCCTGCCTAAGCAGGCAGACATGTGAGGCAGGGGGGGAGGACGGCAACTGATAACAGGGAAGGAATCAGAATCATCTTGTAAGTACGCAATTGTAAGGCCGAGGGGCAATATTTCAAGATTTAAATAAAGAGGAAGGGAGCCAAATTAAGGGAGACCAAAAAAACCCAAAAATATGGATGGTCAAAAAAAATATGCCCCGAACGCATCGCTGACCAGGAGGTGGCGCAAGGGGGGGGAGGAGAGACAAGGGGGAAGAAAGAAAAGGGATGAAAAAAAAGAGGAAAAGAGGAGGAAAAAGAGAGAGAAGACGAAGAGGAGAAAAGAGGAGTAAGGATCGCGAAATGGGGGCGGCCGGCGCAAGGTTGTTGAGGAAGGACGGAACGGCATGGCGGATGGGGGAAGGGCCTGGAGAGTACGGAAACCGCCTTGTCCAATATCGGAGGACGATGCGACGGGGGTGGGGTAGGAAGTCTGGACGAGTTGGAGGAAAAGTGTGGGGGGCGGTAATGTAAAGAGGACGGCAAAAACAAGCGGGTGGGCGCCGGGGGGGGAAAGGGGGCTTAAGAAGGTTGGGAAGTAGCGAGCATGGGGTCCGGGTAAACTACACCACCGGGGAGGGGGGTGGAACGGGAAAAAACAATCAGGGGGGGGGGGAAATCAGGTGGCGCGGGGGGTTCGTTGGGTGTTGTGGTTCATCGCCGGCATGGGGGACCCTGGTCGAGGTCTTTCGGTGTTTGGGCTGCGGGGCGAAGTTCGAGCAGAGTTTCTTGCGTCTGAGGCCGCGCAGGGGGGGGGAACAGCAAGCGGCCGCGCCGGTCTTATAGGTTGGCAGAAAACAAGTTAAAACCTCGGTGGAGGGGGACAGGGTGCCGGAAAAATCCGAGGAAAGTCCGACCAAAGATTTGGGGACGCGGGGCAAAGAGGCATCTTGAGAGAGACATCGCGCCGGGTCAGATTCGCGCTGGCTCGGAGAGGCGATCAAAAAAACAGCCGCGACTTTGGGCGAACTGTCAACACTCAAGGTGGTTTACGGAGTTAACAAAATGGACTCGTATCGAACCAGTCCTTAACTCCCTTCCTGCAGTACCTGCTTGGGGGGTTAGGGGTAAATAAACCTAGGACAAGGAAATCCTGGTGGGGATTCGGAATGGCCAAGACACAGTGGCGGGCCGGGCACTAACACCCAAACGGAAATCAGAGGAAAAAAGAAGGGGATAGCGGAACAGTAGCAGGGGGGAAAAATTGGAGGAAAGGGAATTCAAGGAAAAATCAAAGACGAAACGAAGGGGAGCAGGCCTGGGTCAACAACTGGAAACGGTGAATTGATTGGGAGTTTGGCTTTTTAGATCGGGGGACAAACGAAAGAACACAGGGGCGAACCCGGAGGGGGTCGGCTGTGTAAGAAAAGCGACTAAAGACGGCGCTTAGAGGTAGAAAAAAGAGGGGAAGTAAAAGGGACGAGAGCGCCAAGGCAGAATTACAGGAAAACCATGAGGCAAAAGATGAAGAACGACAGGAGAGTCTCAGAAGAAAAGCAAAAACAACGAGGAGGAGAAATAAAAAAGTAAAGGAGGAAAGGAGGCAATGGCAAAGAGAGCAAAAAGAAGCAGTTGCAGCAGGAACAAAGGAGTGAGAACAGAAGCCTAAGAGGGGACGACCATAGAGAATCCTAGAAGGGAAAAGGGGGAAAGAAAAGACGGGGCAAAAATTGCTTGACCGACCTACTAGAGAGAATTGGAGGGGAGGAGGTAAGTCCGACCATCCAAGGGTCCGGGGAAATCCTGCGGAGTATGACTGGCGGCACAGAAAGGAGGGCTTCCAAAGGGGGGGAGAAGGGGGGGACCAAGGCCCCCAACAGAGACATTGGCCCGATGTAAAGAAAGCCCCTAATGAGCTGAGAGGCGGGACCAAAAACCGATTGGCGGAGCAGAGCGAAGAAACGACGCGAGAGAAGGAGCCCAAAATAAAAGAAAACGCCGTGAAAAAATGGGTCTACCAACAAAGGAAGAGGACCGAAAAACGCAAACAAAAAAGGCAAAAACTAAGAACGGCAAAAGAAAAGAACGGAAAGGGCCGCGGGACGCTGACCACCGGCGCGTGAAGAACAGAAGAAGGAAAAGACACTCCACAAGAAGATTTCGCAAGGGGAAAGAAAGGATGGGAAATATGTTTGAAGAACCTGAAGCTGCGGCGAATCAAACTAGAGAAGGCCAGAGAGGGACTCACGAAGAAAAAAAGCATCGGTCAAGAAAAACAGCCAAAAGAAAGACAAGGAAAAGGCGAACCGCATCTGACCTGGGAGAAGTCTCGGACCTCAAGTCCGAGAGTTGGCGGAGGAGATCAGAATTACCAGGAGACAGCACTAAACGAAGAAAAGAAAAGGCGCCGCAAGGAACCAATCCAGACTTCGGTGCCAGGACATAGCCGTAACGGCGAAGACTGCACCGCAAATCAAAAAAAAGGGGTTTATGAGGGGGAATCCAAGCAAAATGAGAGAGAGAGAAAATAGGCCTCAGTCATGGAAGAATGGGGAAACTGAGGAACTAGGAGTAAGGGGGGGTGACGGAAAAAGGCGGCGAGCACAAAAAGCCACCGAAGGCAGATTAAAAGAAGGGTAGAAGAAACCGTCGTTCCAGTCTGAGGGCAACTACGCCGATGAAAGAAGACCAACGAGCAGGGGATGGAATGGAGGGCCGCCTCGGGCCCGGAATGGCGAAAAAAAAACATGCGGATCAGAAAGTAAAACGGAGCTAAAAACAAGCAGGGTCGAGCTATTAGCCAAGAGAAGGGACAGGCGATCAGAAAAGATCACTCGGCAACCGAGAAGATGTCACCAGCCAGCCAACGCCGGGGAAAATAAACGAGACAAAAAAAGAAGCGGGTGTAGGCAAGTAACCCAAAGGTGAAACCGGGTGGTAAGAGTAATCCCGGCCCCACAGCGAAATCGGCAAATCACTAAAATCGGGCGCGAACAAACCAAGTGGTTCGATGCCAAAAAACCAGGGGAAGAGAGGGAACACGCCAGAAGGCCGAATCACCCCAAGGGAGGTTTAGGAAAAAGAAGAGGGGCTGTCGGGAGGTGGAAGGGGTTTGAGAAAAATAAACTTCCGAAAAAAGCATTCTGGATTCAAAAGAAAATGGAAAAAAAGCACGAAGGTGAACCTCTCCTACGGGTCAAGAACAGGGTAACTCATTGTACACGCGTAGCAGATCAACCGGCAAAATCGAGAAAAAAATCTCTGGTACAAAAGGAAAGGCAGGCAAATAGTTTCCGCAACAAAGTCAGACGACCGTATCAAAGGGAGGCTAGGGATTCATCGAAACTAATCTCGTTGTTGTGAAATCAGTTCCGGAAGAAGGACCGCGAGGGGGGAGCGGACCCCAAAGGGGGGAAGGAACTGGGAGGTAACCTTACTAAGGATTTTGGTCGGAGAGAAGAACAGGAGGGAAAACGAGATGACGGCCTCAGCGGGGGGAGAAAGGACCTGAAGATGCGCCGAGGGAAGTCAAGAATGGAGGAAAAAGGCAGGCCGGAGAGGACCCCTGGACAGCAAAAGCTCAACAGGAAGCGCGGAAATGAAAGATGCGCACGCAGGGGGGACGGGGCGCCCTGTCTACCAGGAGGAAACAGAAAGAGGAGACGGGAGGAGGTTGGGAAAGGGTCTCGCGGGAGAGGTTCGGTGTCTTCACTGATGAAAAAGGCGAAAAATGGGGAACCCTCGAATTGCTGTGAAACGAAATAAACTCAGGAAAAGGGGGGGCACGAAAGGGGAGGGACGAGAAAAAAAGGCCTGGGCAAAAACTTTGCAAAGGGGGACGGCACATGTCGACTAACAAATAGACAGTAACGAAAACCGGGGGGAGGCGAAAGGAAAAACTCAGAGCGGCGAAGCTCAAGTCCGCGCGTAGAAAGAATTCGGGAGTTAAGGGCACGG
>Ga0179593_1541265_pt1 | contig 21549 bp, 22 predicted proteins | sample CZODoug2_1_08_16_FD_185931 | JGI IMG/M metagenome (GOLD analysis project Ga0179593, IMG submission 185931) | Vadose zone soil fungal communities from Angelo Coast Range Reserve, California, USA - CZODoug2_1_08_16fungal (PacBio error correction) | ecosystem: Environmental > Terrestrial > Soil >...
TCATCCCTGGATAAAATTCTCCTTCTCAGAAAGATAAATGCTCTGGAAAACCATCGACCGTGGTCTCTCTTCTTTCCAGTTGTCCACAATCAGAAGGAGTTTCGGTAGGAGCGGTTACCTCCGTAATGGTAGTCTCCCGCTGTCTCAGTGAGCAACCTCCCTCGGAAAGGGGGGGACCTTTATCTCTTACCAAGGAAAAAAACGACTATTTATCTACCCGAGAAAACAAGCGATGGCTCTATCGAAAGGTCGCATCCTTTGCTTACTTACTACCCCGAGAGTGAGGAGAATCCGCATAAAGAGAAAAACGCCTTTTACTATCCGGAAGAAAAAAGAAGAAGCAGCCCTGACTGCTCTCCAAAAGACGAGGGGAAGTAAGACGGGAAAATAAAAACTATTCGTATCGTACGGAGAAATTTTCGACCGAAGGCTAACACGAACCCCGGGAGGGGGGGGAGGGACCTTAAACCCTCTACTCACCTGTGGGGAAAGAAAAAGCAACTTTCTTTTAATTCTTCGAGTAATTAAGGAGAAGAGGCTAAGGCCTCCCTACTCCCTACGTGAAAAAGCACTTTTCGAGAGGGGGACTGGATGCACGCACGATCAAGAAATATAACTCTCGGATACACTAAGCGTCTAGGGGAGGGAATGGTCGTCCTTTCGAAAAAACCTCTTCCTGGCAGAAGAAGGAAAGGAGAAGCCTCCTCGACTTCAATCCCCTAACTGAAAGAGCCTGTCCGAATCTGTGTATCCCGAGAAGCAACGGCCCAAGGATGAAAAAACTCGTACAAGGTCTTCTGGAGAGGAAGAGTGACTAATCCGTGAAAAATGAGAGAGTGACCGGGTGACGCGTCCCATTTCCGGGGAGGATACCTATATCTGCTCCGGGAAGGGCGAGGGGGGAGTCCGGATCGCCGAAGGGAAAACCGATCTCTCTCAAACAAAAAGAGATATCTTGGGGAGGAGGGGCGGCCTGGAGCCAAGAGGGAGATCTCGTTCCGCGTCCGGGGGGGAGGAAAGGGAGGAAATGCGTCCCTGGCCAAAGAGGCGCAGGCTAACGGCTTTCTTAATCCAACTACGCTTGGAGAGAGGGAAGGCCGTGAGCATGAACGATCGGGGAGAAAAGAAGTAACTGCATACCTCTATGCCTGACAGTTGCGGAAGGGAGGGATCATGAAAGTAGAAAACGTAAGCTGCCAGCGGGCCTGCCGAGAAGACAAGGGCTCCGCTCGAGTCGCCGGAGGAAAAAGGGTTCTCGTAGTCCACGACGGGAGAAAAGGAAGAATCGTATATCGAAAAAGGGGAGGGACGTTGCCGTCAGACATCGGCCGAGAGGAGCGCGGGTAGATACATGCAAGTAACAAAAAAAAAAAGGTGCCCCTCGAGCGCATGGGCCCACAGGGGGAAAGGGGAAATTTTTCGTGTAGAGAGAAAGCATAGCGTCGCACTTTCTCCGGGATTCGTATTGCCCGGAGGGAAAAGAAGTACATTTTTGCGATCACAAGGAAACGAAAGACAACTTCTTCGTCCCATCGTGTAAAGGGGGTTCTGCTAGTCAGGGGGGGGGGGGGGGGAGGGGCGGACGATCCCGCGGGCGTACTTCAGAAAGAAGCGCTTCACGTACGGGAGGGGGAAGAACGAGACCTTCGTCGGAGGGCTCTGTCCAGCCCGAAAAAGGGAAGCACAAGGGAGAAAAGGGTTCGTATAGCGGGAAAGGGGGTCACCGCTACACGGAAAGGGGAGTGCCCAAAACAGCCCTCGCGCCGAAAGAGAGTTCAGCAAAAAACCCGAATGCGAGAACCTTCTCTCGTCCGCGCGGCAGGAGGAAAGGCCTAAGGGGGGGGGTCATCCCAGCTCTTGGGGAGAAGGTTTCTCGAGAAAAAAACCAGACCAGGGGAGAATCGCGACCGGACGCTCAGGCGAGGGAAAAAAAAAAAAAAAAAATCGTCAGACTTCAAATCGCCGAGAAAAGAAGGGCTCATCCTTTAAAAATAGCCTGCCTTATCAAAATGAAAAAGGATATCAGGGGACTCTAAGGGATGGGGGAAAGTCTGACAGCGAACGAAAAGGAGATCGAGAGCACCTCCTCGCTCGGGAATCTATTTTAGTTGACGAGGGAAGAGAAAAGATTCCTCGATGTAGGACGACCGCTTTCTTTCTCTTTAGGAGGGGGGGGGCCTGTTTGATGAAAAGGGTCGGAAGAACAGCTCGTGATGCCGAGAAACTTGTGCGTGTTGGACATGGGGGGGGGAGGAAGAAAGTGGCTGATCTCCATCGCAAAGAGAAAAGGAAACGACCGTGAAGTGATTGAGCGGGTTTCAAAGGGGTCCAACAAAACAACTCGGAAAAGAGATAGCTTCGTCATCGTTTCGCAGAAAAACCGCCTCTAATCACTTCAGGATTCACTTCGTCGAAAAGAAAAAGAAAAGAAACCATGACGCGTCGAGAACACGAAAAGCACATCCTGACTTCCGCGCGCTCGGGGCCTGTCTTCGCCCTCTGCCGACAGGGAAAAGAAAAAAAAAAAGGAACAAAACAAAGGGCTTTCGAAAAGAAAAAGCTTATCCGTGAGGAAATCAGGCGCCTCCTCTTGCGGGAGGGCTTCCTCGATCTAGGAAGAAAAGAGGAGAGGGACGGCTTCAAACAGAAAATCCCACAAGGTCTGCTCCTGTCAGAAGCGAAGGGGGGGAGAAAGGATCCGGCTCTCGAGGATCTGGAGGAAAGGGTCTGGCGAGAGAAATGGCTTCCGGAAAGAATCAGCGTGGCTGAAAAGGAGGACTGCCTCGGCTCGGAATTTCCTGTTTGTCGACTACGAAAGGGGAAAGTCTCAGGGTAAGGATTTATTCACGAAAAAGCTGGATCCGCAGAAGAGAAGGACGTCTGCCCTAGGAGACCGATCTTTTAACCAGGCAAGGAAAGGCCTAGTCTCTCGCTGGACCGGCGAAGTCAATGAAAGGTGGCCGCGGTTACCGGGGGGATCTTCTACACAAAAGAAAGAGGGAAGAAAAAGGGGAGGGAAGCGCCATCTACTCCCTCGAAAAAAAAGGAAAAACTAAAGACATAGGAGGAGAGAAAATGGCTGACGTACGAGACCAAAATTTAGTACCCGCCCTACCGCATAAAAAGAAAAGGAAAAAAGTTGTGCCGGCCGTAGAGAGAGAGGGGAAGATCGCAACAGTACTAGCCCGGAAAAGGGTCGTACGGCGAAAAGCGATGGGGAGATAGAAGCTCGTTCCGGACCTCTACTAAAAAAAGTTCAGAAAGGGGACTTCGTCGAGTACTTCATGGAACCCGCTGAATTCCTAAGAAAGCCGGGAACTTCCCGTTAACATGTCGCGAGCCTGAGGCTTGATTCACTAAGGAAAGGGGGAAGCCGAGCCCAATGAAACGAGAGTCTCCGAAGGTCGGTCGGGAGGGCAGGAAAGCGCTGGCCCGCGGAGAATTATCCTCCTCGACGTCATGCTCCAAAGGGCATCGAGGGATGAAGGAAGAGGGTGTTATCCCATCGTCAGCTTCACAAGATAGGGACATTTCGGAAAAGACCGGACGAAAAAGAGGAAGGTTCACAGCCTTCTCTAGCAAGAAAAAGACATTTCCGCCGAGGGGAAGGAGAAACCGATAGTCGCGCCGCCGTCCGGAAAAGGTACTCATCTCTGCAAAAAGAGAAAACAAAAAAAAAAAGGAAGGATGAAGAAAGAAAAGAGATCGTCTTACCTCCAAAAAGGAAGGAGGCGCTCTACGAGAAGAACGGTCCGGCTCTTCCCGTAACTGGAAAAAAGAAACTTGAAAAATGTAGAGAGAGTAGCCCGACGACAGGGGGGAACTTGGCGTGAGCATTACTATCTTATAAAAGGGAAAAGTGATCCGGCAAAAGATGGGAGCCATTACGTAGGGGCGCGGATCGAAAAAAAGAGAATGACTCGACCTTTCGAGGACGAACCCCTCCGCCTCGAGGCTTCTCGAGAAGGAAGTCGTCCACTACGAGGAAGAGGGGAAACATGAGAGCAGGAAAGTTGAAAGAAGTCAAGGAGGAGGCCGGGAACCGCTCGGTATCTCCATTAATTACTAGGAAAAAAGGCTCGAAGCGCATGGAAAGTGGGGGTCTGAACGAGCCGTCTGTTTGGAGGGCTGTCGACTGGAAGAAAAAGAAGAGTATGCCCTCGGAAGGGTTGGCTAGCCTTCTGCGAAGAAAAAAAAGACCCAGGAGGAAGAGAGGGTCTTCCTCACTTAACAGCTCGGAAGAGGGAGTCAGCAAATGGAGTAGAGGAAAGTCTCAGTGGGTCAAAGAGGGGAGAAAAGGAGTTCGATGTCTCTGTTCCAGAAAAAAATGGGGGAGGCCGATGTCTACCCCATGTTTTCGGGGAAAAAAGAAGACGGCAGCCGGGAAAAAAAAACATGGAAAAGGGGAGGCCGGCAGGAGGGGAGAGTTCTCTCCGAGAAAAAAGCTCTTCCAGCAGGGAGAGGCCTACTCCTTCTTAGGAGGGAATCAGGGATGTCGAAAGGTCGTGTCATAAAGGGGGGGCACGATTCTTTTGCGTTATGAGATTACCCACAAAAAAACAAGGTGAAGAACCTCTCCTATTCTCTGAAAGTTGCGTCTAAAAGAAGGGAATCGTCAACTTCTCTAGAAGACTCTCCTTCTCCACTAACAGGAAATCTCCTTGTTTCACAAGGAGGCCACTTCCCGTTTAGCCATTCGAAGAAAGGCGGCTGCCGAAAGGAAACCCAGAAGCGCTTCAAGATTAAAGAATACTCGGTCGTTCTACCATCAAAGGGGGGGGAAAGGGCCTCCCGAGGAAGCAAATAGAGGTAACGACCGTCGGTCTGTCTCTTGCGGGGTGAAGGGACAGTTCATGGAAGGGAAGAAGAGGGGTGACCGGGCGGGAAAAAGTGGCGTGTTGACTGTGGTCCTCGAAAAAGGACCCGCGTCGTCGAAAAGAAAGGTTTCCGCTCGCCGCGAACGATGACAAGGGAGAGAGGGAAGAGATGATATAAAAAAAAAAAAGCTCGATCAATCAACGGTCGTAGGAAATCAGCCACTTCATCGCGGCTAGGACCAAAAGAAGAAAGGGGATCCTCGCCTCAAAAAAAGGGGGGTCTTCTTCTCCCATCAGGACCAAGGAACCAAAGAAAGAGAAAAGACTCATCGATTCAGGTAGAATAAGCAACTACCCTCTCTCCTCCTCTGAGGAGGAAAGGAGGATTATTTGACCTAGCCGAAGACGAGACGAGCGCTCTATCTGTTCCTAAGCCCTCATGTCGAAGAGGGGAGCAAAAAGGGGCATTGGATAAGAGGAAAAGATCGTTTACCTGCGAAAATGGAGAAGGAGCTGGAGAGGCCGGCTACTTTCTTCCGTCTGAATCATCAGAAAATCGGGAAAGCAAACAGGGGTCTTCTCGTTCGAGGGGGAAGGGCTTGTTTACTGGGTCGACTATCTCACCCTTGAGAAGAACTAGTTCCAAAGGGGCCACTACTAAATCTCCGCAGAAAGTACTATCTCTTGGCAGGGGGTAGGGGGCTTGAAGAGCTGGGAAAAAAGAAAGATCCCTAGAAAAAAAAAACTGGAATTCCTGTACCTTGGGGAAATCAAAATCTCTTTTCCCTTCCTTAAGGCCCGCGGAAAGACGGAAGCTAAAAAAAAAGCGCTGTACCGAACTCCTCGACAGAAGGGAGAAAAAGGGGGAACGCATTACACACACTCTCATCGCGGGGAGAAATCGAAGCAAAAAAATGGCTGAAGGAGAGAGCTGTTAAGGGAGGTTACGCCTCCTATCCGGGAGAAAGCGTTGGCCGGGAAAAAGAAAAGGAAAAGCGCTTCGCCAACATGGACTATCGCCTTTAAGGAAGAAAAAAGAAAACGTCTGTGCGCTAGACGAAATTGAAAAAAGAACCCCTCACTCGATCAAAAAGAAGGACAACGGTTGGCCATGCCAGAAAGAATGCTTCGGCTTCACCAAACGGGGAAAGGACCGCAAGAAAAAAACGGCACACTTCCTTTAACAAGGGGGAAAGCACACCTATCGGGGGAAAACGAGCCCACCCTCTCTAGAAGAGTAGGGGAATCTTCGAAAAAAGGTCGCGAAGCGCTGAGAGAAAAGACCGACCTTATCCTCCTCTACGAAAAACTTCTTCATCGAGGGAAGAAGGGGGAAAAGCAAAATCGGGTAAGCCCTATCTGTCATGAGAAGGGCGACATAGGAGCCTACGAAGTATAAGAGAAGTAGGCTGCGGCCTTTCCTCGAAATCCGCCGCGACATGCTTGAAAAACCGGGGATCATCGGAAAAGAAAGGGAGAGAGGGGAGGGTCCAGGCGGGAAAAAAACAACGTCTCTCTCACACCAAAAAAAAAAGAGGGATCGGTGAAAGCAAATGGACCCGCCCCGATATCAGGAACTAGCAGCGAGCGGAAGAGAAAAAACGACCGCATCGAAAAAAGAAATTCGTCACTTATTCTGTCGTCTCCGGGAAAAAAGTCTATCTCGGTAATCTGCCGGTAGAAAGTGATACCTATTCGGGAAAGAGCCCGTTCGGGGAAAAGGGAAGGCGCTCAGAAAAAAGCTTCGCTACCGTAGAAAAAATCCGCCTCTAGGCGCGGAAAAAAAAGAGGCCTCGCGCAGGGTTGGAGACAGAATTAAGTTCGTGAAGGAAAGGGAAGGGGACGGCCGTCCAGAAAAGCAGCGCCCGCGCTGATCTAAAAGGGGGGGGGGAGGAGGGGGTATCGACATGGGAAAAAAAACGAACTTTCCTTCCTTCGAAGCAAGGGGGGGTAGATGGTCCTTAACGAGGCGGAAATGGATGCTGCTCTCCCCCTCTAGGAAAAGAGACGAAAGACTGAACGGAGCAGGGGAAGGGGGCATAGACAAAAAAAAAACACGTCCACGCTCTTCCCATTCGTGGGGAGGGAGGAACAGCTCTCCAGAATCGACTCGGGGTCAAGGAAAACAGGCTGCGACGTAGCGGTCGAGCCAGCTAACGGCAAGATCAAGGAGGGGAGAGGAAGGGAAGCTCCAGGGGCCAGAAACCAGGGGTTCTAATATCTAGGGAAAAAAAAACCGCGACACGGACCGCCAGGTCCTCCGATCTAAGAGAGCCTCGGAGAAGCAGCTTTTTTCCATCGGGGCTAGCAGGCCGACCAGTCTATCTTCGAATCGGACGGAGAGGAAGGGTCGTCTTTTCCTCCCAAAGAGAGCTTGGGCGGAAAAAAGGGCGCAAGTCTACCCAGAAGTCACAAGTAAAAAGCAAGCGGCGATGAGCGAAGGAAAACAGCTCATCGTCATACTTCAGCCATGAAAGAAGGGGCCTCCATCACTCCGGGAAAACAGCCAGCTGTCACTATATCGCAAGCACAGGCAAGTTTAAGAAAAGGGAGGAGCCGAAAAGGGGGCGGACAGCTCTAACTCTCTCTACGATCTCGAGAAAGAATAATCTGTCCCGGCGACAAAAGAAGAACGCGATTTTTTGACTAGGGCCGAAAAAGATATGGAGAAAAAAAAAGGGGGGGGACATCTTGTTTCGGTCATTGGATGAAGATGGGCTATCCCTTTCTTGATGAAAGGGGGCGTTTTGGACAGGGAAGAAAAGATGCTGATCTCCATCTCTCGTCTTCGACGAGAGACGTTGCGTCGGGAAAAAGAGGAAAAAAAAAAAACGAGAGGAAGGAAAAAGAACAGCGTTTCGCTTCTACTGCCACCGCAGAGGAAAAATCGACTACCGCAGGAAGAAGGAAAGCCACGTCATGAAGAGGAAGCACAAAACTCAAGAAGAAAAAGAGAGCCGGTCTTAGAACTCACAGAGAGAAAAAGGACGAACCAATATTATCAAAAAAAACCTCAAGAGCCCAGAAAAAAAAGGTCGACGACTACATCGTGAAGGCTTCATCCGGATACAATCGGGATCTCAGAGAAAAGGAGGAGAAGTCGATCGAAGAGGAAAAAAAAGAGATGTCCGTACTTCCACAATTTCGAAGTTCTCGATGGGGGGGGGGGACCCACCCCACTTTCAGATACCCCGGGATCGAAAGAAGGAGGGGAGGAGATGGAGGCGGAAAGGGAAAGGGCATGCCTGTCTACTTTAGCGGAGAAAACCGATGAAGGAGTCCTGCCTCTGCTCTTCTCTAGGGCGGTTGATCAAAAAAAAAAAGCTTGCAAAAAAAGAGAGAGACTACCCCGAAAGAAAGCTCTCGAGAAGAGAGGGGCGTAAGGCCCTCTCTTCCTTCTATCTGACTGAAGCCAGGGACTCAGACAAGAGGGAAGCTACACCGGGTAAGGTCTGTTCCTTTTCTCTGTTACAGGAAGCTCTTCGACACCCTGGTCAAACAAGTCCGATCGTACTGAAGGAGAACCTCTACGAAGGGGGGGAAAAGAGACAACCCACTCCTACTTGAGAGGCCTACTTCGCATCCTGGAGGAGACTACCACAGATTCTAAACTGTGCGTGACAGAACAAGGGACGATCCTTAGGCATTCGATCGTACAGTCAAATAAGAAAGCGCACTAAGGACTTCTTTTGTTTTTGCGAAGAGGGGAAGGAAGGAGATGCCTCTCACCCAAAACGTGGGAGGACCCTCTACTACACAACCGATAACGGGAGGAGAGTAAAAGGGGACCCTATCTTCCCCTGAAATAATCCCTAGCCCTTACTGCAGGAAAGTCTCTATCCTTATTCGGGATGGCACGCACGAGAAAGTGCTCGATCCCACCCTCGCTTATAAAAGGCGTGAGGTTGGGTCCGACAACGAAAAGTCCTGCCGAGAGAAAGGAAAAGGAAGAAGAAGTCATTCTCCCCTAACTTTCAGTCTTTTACCAAGACGTCATGCTCACGATCCGAGCTCGACAAGGGTAGGCGTTGAAGTGCTAAAAACAAAGGGTCGTCCCGGGTCAGAAAAAAGGAGACGAACCATTCTTCCTCGACCCGTCTATCCTCGGGGCGGTCCAGGGAGACACAGCTATCAGGGGGAGAGGAGGGGGAAGGCTATATCGGAAGGGGGAAAAAAAGAGGGGAGAAGGCCGTGGACTCGCTCTCTGTCGAGGGAGGGTTCTCTGGACTCCGAAAAGACGAATCTTAACGGCAGGTAAACGTGCCTGACAGCTCAAGATACTGGGGGGGGAAAGAAAAGGGATACCTCGATTTAAGCCCTTATGATCCAGTCAGAACCAGAGAGAAGACGGGATCATTACTTCTATTAGGAGCGGGACAACGTTAATAGAAAGGAGGGACGATAAGAAAAAAAAGCCTCTGATCTCTTCGACAGGAAAGAAGTCTTCCACGACGAGGATCGGACTAAAGATCGGATTCTCCCCGTTTTAACGGAAGAGACTCCTGCGCAGAAAAGAGAAGGGAAGTACTCGACGAAGTCCACGAGGAAGAAAACATGGCCCACATGTTTTAGGAAGAAAAAAATCTTGTTTGTGTAGCTAAAATAGCCCCCATCAACGTTCTCCAGAGAGAAAGAGAAAGGGCTCTTCCTTGGGGGGGAAAGAAGAGCCTCCCGGCCGGCCACGGCTAAAACGTGCGTCCCACCCCCACAGAAGGGAAGAGAAGAGATCCTCGGGTCTTACTTCAGCAAAGGGAAACTTCGAGCATCAGAGAAAGGGGGAAGAGTCCCTTCTGTCGAGGGTGAGGAGAAGAGCGACAAGGGTCCTCTCAGGGTGTCTAAAAAAAGAGGGAAAGCCGTCCGGCCGGTCCCAAAAATCAGTCGACAAGAAAAAAAGGAGGCGCGGTAGAAGGAGGGGGGGGAGTTCCATCTTCTTCCTGGACTCCGGCGGATCTGGGAAGAGAGGGCTACCAGGCAGAAGTAAGGATCCCAGCGAGAAGGGGGAAAAGGGAGCCCGTCGAAAGGAGAAAAAAAGAACCGACATCTCCTAGCCTGAGAAAAAACAGCAGCGCTATCAGCACTCATCGTACCAAGGCATCGTCCGCCTCCAGCTCAATGGGAAAAAAAAACGGCAGGTTAGAAAAAAAGGATACAAAGCAAAAAAGACATTCGAGCCTTTCTCGATCGAAGGAATCGTACGCTCGAAGAGCTCGGGAAAATCGTCAGATCGAGATCACCTCCTCCGCGTTAAAGAAGAAGTGCGAAAGGGGGAGGGAAAAGGAAGATGCAGGTGCGGACATCTTGTTTCGGTCAGGCGAGAGACCGGCTCGGGGAGAAAAGGGAGAGAGGAAAGAAGCATGATTTGCTTTTGCTTGGGTGAACAACGGAAATGCTGGTCGAATGAGGCGGGAAGTCGCCCGCGAAGGGAGAAAGGAGAAAAAACAACGGATTAGGAGGTGAAAGAGACGACGGCAACCAGGCTCGATCACTTCAAAAAGTCGACGACGCGGCGATGGGAGATCAGAAGAAACAACACGACCCAAGAAAGAAGGGAGAGAAAGATCGGTCATCCCTTCCGTCTTAAAAGAACTGACCAAGTCCCGAAACAAGAAAAAAGGAAAAGTGGAGAAAAAAACCGGGCTGAAAAGAAAGAGGAAGACTTAGGAAAACATCGCAACTACCTCGCGAGAAGGGAACGTTACGCTGGGGGAGAAGGGGGAGAATCGAAGAGATCTCTATCGCTTCGGAGAGAGATTGGGACCGAGAAAAAGGAAAGAGCATTATACCGAAAGAGAAGAATATCTCTTTTACCTTCCTGCATGGGAGCTTTCTCCTTGCCGGAGAGACGGATGCAGTCGGAAAACGATGATCTTCTCGACGATAAAGCCGGAGGAAGGGTTACCTGGGGCAGGGGGAAAGGGGGGAAAGATCACCCTGTATCCCTCCACAGAATCGATTGGGGATGAAACTACCCTCGGCAAGGTTACGAGGGGGGGAAAATCTCCTTCGTCCCCGGTAAAAAGATAAGACTTCGATGCTTACTATCCTGGGGAGACTCCTCTCCCGAGAAGGCGCGACTTCCTTTAAAGGCGCAACCGTTGATGAAAAAAAGTCGGAGAAGGGGGAAAAACCATTTAGACAACCCGGGTCGCCAGAAAGAGAGGCTGGCAAAAAAAAGCCTCTACGAAGGGGGAGAGGGAGAATGACCACTACTACGTTCATCTCTGCTAGGGAGAAAAAGCATCCTGGAGAAGGGAAGGAAAAGAGCTATCTTCTAGTCTTGAGGGAATGAAGGACACTCCATGAGAGGGGGACGGGCGCGATCGTCGCCAGAAGGGACGTACTAAAGGCAAAGAACGACGTCTGGGCGCTAGACTAAAAATATGGGGGGAGAAGAAAGGGGGAAGGAACTCTACTAAAAATGTGGTGCCCTGCTGCTTTCTACCGGGCAAAAGCGAGTATTCATGGAGCTACAAGGAGGGAGCAGGGGGCCGCTGGGACCGCCCGACTCCCGGAAAGACCGGGACCTTACAAAAAAACTATCCCGGAGGGGAAAGAAACCCTTCGCTAGACGCTCTTAGAAAAAGGTTTCCGGTCTGCTAGGAAAGGAAGAGGAAAAATCGCGGCCCCTCTCAAAAATAAACATACGAGAAAGAAAAAGGATCCTGACGGAGGGAAAGAAATAAGAAAAGGCCATTATTAGCTACAATTTCGGCCGGGCTCGACTCGGAGATAAGTGACGACTCCTTTCATCCTGAAGAAAGGAAGAACAGTTAAAACAGGGAGGAAAAGGATCGCGACGGAAAGGAGGAAAGGAGGTCCATTCCGATCTCAAAAAAACAAACAACAACGGAAAGGGAGGGGGAAAGAGGTTGACCTGCGAGATCTTACCAAGACCTAGGAATTCGAGAAACGAAAAAAAGGGGGGAGGAATAGGAAAAAGGGGCCATAACATCTTCTCTGATCTGCAAGAGGCGCCGTATCTCGGAGAAAGAAGAAAAAGAAGCAGAGCCTTGGCCGTTATCAGGAAGGGGTCACCGGGAGAAAAAAGGGAGAGGAAAGGGGACGTCGAGGAAGGAGCAAGGGGAAGAGAGCAGGGTCCCTTATCGGGGCTTCCCGAAAGAGAAAGGAAGAATCGAGCGCTTCGAAAACGGGGGGGACTCGACGAAAAAAATCCAGCCTCAGAAGGAGTTTCCGCGAAGGAGGTAGAGCGGCACCCGCGGAGCCCTCGGTTAGATCAAAGGGAAAGCGAATCACACAAAAAAAAGGAGGTTCCGAAAAGGGGAGAAAAGGGGAGTACGTGTATCGGCTAAAAACACTTTATGCCTTCAACAGACGGAGTAGTTCCCGTCGGAAAAAGGTAAAGTTTTCAAGGAAAAACTGAGAAGAGGAAGGTATTGCGGAGGAAAGAAAAATCGCCGTCGCCTTCGGGCGTACTTATCGTTCGATAGAGGGAGCACGTCTCTTTGGTGAAAATATCCTTATGAAGAAAAAGAAGAATCCGCCGGAGGGACAGGAACATGTTTTGTGAACTTCGTCTCCGAAAAGTCACCGGACACGAGAAGGAGAAAGTCGAGAAGGAACAAAAAACCCTAAGGGAGAGGGGGGGCAGCGGCTGTTTCCAGCGAGAAGGCGTCCTACTAATTCGCATCAAGACGACTCTTCTATCCATGAAAGAAAAAGAGTGAAAGACCCAGGGGGGCAAAAGGAAAGGTTATCTAGACAACGAAACTCTACCATTTCAAAAACGATCCTCTTCATTAGATAGTCGTAGTCAGCATCTCTATGCGCGATAGGTCCTAGGAGGGAGAAATGGAAAAGCTCCTTAGAAAACTGAAAAGGGGAGAGGGAAACGAGATCTCCGGGTTCAAAAAAAAAAACTGCCCCGGGGGTGGAAAGGACGAGCCGTTCGCGATCGAAAAAAAGCAGAGCTCAAAAAAGAAAGCCTCGGTCAAGGGTCCAGGAAAAAAAAAAAAAAGGGAGGTAGTGGACTAGGTCCTCCCGGATGAGCCGGAAAAAAAGCGGTCCTGGTCTCTTAGGAGGGGAAAGAGGAGAAGTGTCAGGAATGAGCGTCAGAGAAAAACCTAGCGCGGAGAAAAAATGAAAAAGCGATGACTGGGGAGGAGAGAAGAAAACGTCGACGACGACCGTGAATTTATAACGAACGATTACGAAAAGGAGAGATCAGCCACAAGGGTATGGAAAGAGAGTGCGAAAAAACGAGTCACTCACTTTCGAGTAGAACAGAAGATGGGGGAAGAGCAGCCACGTTCATCCGAAAGGGACCCATCACAGAAAGAAGAGAGCTACGTGAAAAAAAAAAAAACCTACTACCCTCTGAAGAACGCACCAATATGAGAAAACGCATACCAAGGGAGACACTAATCATCGATGAAGGATGGAAAACCATTGGGAATCCCGAAAACAGAAGAGGAGTAGGGCTAGAGAGAAAGAGATCGTCGAGCGCCTTAAGAAAAAACGTCTCCGTTCTTCGATCGCGAAAAGGGAAAGAATGAGTGCAAAAGAGGAAGACTTTGGAGGAGGTTGACTTTAGAATTCACTGAGACTGTCTGAAGGCAGGAAGTAGCTGCAAAAAAGAGTCAGAAGACCGGCCGGAAAGAGAGAGTGACTGGTTCTGTTTCCTGGGCGACGAGCCTCACCAAGGTATCAAAAGGACGAAAAAATGCGCTGGGAGCAGAATAAGAGAAAGTCTTTTCTCCGCGGAAAGGAAAGGAGGCGGAAAGCCTTCGAGGAGATGGCAGAGCGCTCCCTCTAAAACGAGCGCTCTTCGGGAAAACTGGGAGGGGCCGAAAAAAGTTACGGGAGAGGAGGGGGGAAGACTCTTCTACATATATGCCGACGAGAGAAAGAAGGAGGACCGCGCCAATCGAAAGGGTGATTGCCCAAGGAAAGAAGACCGCTACGTCGCAGAAAGGGAGGAAGGAAAGATCGTGCGACTTTCAGCCGTCCGACACGGATAACCAACTGGGACGAAACTTTGATCAGGGTAAAAGTCTCGCCAACAAAGAAAGGAAAAGGGGAACGGGCACTACTACTTCCAAGGCTACCGTGACGAGGAGAGTGGAGAGCCGCTACACTAACACAAGGCTCTTTTCAAACCTGTTTGGCCATGAGATAGGAAAAGGCAAGTGCTGTAATTCAGAAGGGAGAGAGGGTTGGATCTAAAAGAAAAAAACGAAAAAGAAGACCAGGAAAAAGGAAACGAAAGTCCCGTTAACGGGCGCTATCCGGAGGAGGGAAACGCAAAGTAAAAGGGATAACAGCAAAACACCAAAAAAAAAAAAACACGCTCGAGGCAGGGGGGGGCCGTTCGTCGAAGCGTTCTCTAGCGATATGGACCTCTCGGGAAAGGACAATTGAGGTAAAGGAAGATTCTGCGGGAGAAGAAGGGAAGGGTCGGGTATCCCGATCGTAGTTCCTAGCTCAGAAAAGGAGAGGGACTTATCTCGTCTCCGAAGCGAAGTAAAGCCTGGGAAGAAAAGGTCGTCCCAGGGAAGAAAAAAGTGTTCCGCCGAGAAACACCTAGAAGGAGAAGCCGTAGTAAGATCGATAAAGCAAGGGGAGGGGGGGATCTCTCTCAACAAAAGAAAAAGTATAGAGATCGGTGGGGAGACGAGAGGCCTTACGAAAAAAAATCGGAAGGAAAGCTCCACTAGGGAGACCGCCTTTTAAGGCGTTAAATGTCGTCGAAGGGGACCGACATCTCTCAAAAGAAGACTGGGAGTCTGAGAAGAGGGGGCAACGCGACCTTTGTAAAAACCTTGTCCGTTAGAATCGGGATACCCCGATGAGAGCAAGTAGGGGCCGAAAGATCGAGGAGGGGGGAAGGGGGGCGCTCGTCCCTGAATCGGGAGGACGTCGGACTGACCGAAAAAGAAAACCCTCCCCCTCCGAGGAAGGGAGAGCCGGGAGGGGAACACGACGAGAGAGGCGTGCCATGAGGCTACCCTTGTTGTAAATTAAGGGCCTTCAAGGCAGAAGAGAAACGAAGATTGTAATACGAAGAAAATAGACTAATTCCACTCAGAAGCGTTTCCCACATTTTTTATTATAGGTTGGAAAGGGAGGGTTTCGTTTAAAGGAAAACACCATCGAGAAGGACGGAAAACGTCGTAGTGTCAAGGAGAAAGGAAAAATACGTCCGTTGGAACTTCTACGATAGCCTGCAGAAAAAACTTCTTCGGACATGCAGAGGGGGGGCTACTCAGAACAAAAGAAGCGTAACGGAAAGAAAGGAAACGGTCGAATCATCTCGTTAAATTGCACTCTCCCTTAGTCTAGGAGGAATGGCGCGGTCCTCGAATCAGAAAAGCGGGGTCTAATATCATGCGGATGTACAGAAGAAGCCTTCACCTCGAAAAAGAAAAGTTCTCCGGCCTTCAAAAAGACAAGATTCTGAGGGGCAAAGAGTTTACAACAAAAAGGGGAGGCTATCTTCCTACGAAAAGGAGCTCTCTTCGACAAGGCAAGTAGTACTGAGAAAGCTTTTGGGAAAAAAAAAAGTTTATGAGGGAAAAAGAAAAAATTCACCACCCAAAAAAAGGGACTCTTCTCTTATCTTCATCATCAAGTCATACGGGATACAAGGAAAAGGACGGCCGCAAGCTCCTTCTCCAAAAAATCGTCAACTGAGAAAAGGAAAGGGGGAGACCGTTTGAGCCATAGAGAAAGGACGCAGCTTCGCCGCCCTTTGAAGACTATCTCTTCGATCGATTCCCACTCAGGTCCCGGTCGACCAGCCGATTAGCAGAGACCCTGCCTGAAGAAAGGGGGAAAAGCGTCTGGCTCATGGAGGGGAGCAATGGTGTTGGGTTGGGGGGGGGGGGGGGGGGGGGGGGGGGGGGGTGGGGGGTGGGGGGGGGGGGGGGGGGTGTGGGTGGTGGGGGGGGTGGGGGGGGGTGGGGGGGGGGGGGGGGGGGGGGGGGGTGGGGGGGGGGGGGGGGGGGGGTTGGTGGGGGGGGGTGGTGTGTTGTGGGAGAAAAGGTTTCCGTATGAAGCGGAAGAAGAGGGGGAGGACGAACGGGACTGACCGAGCGCGCGGAAAGAACTGTTTGAACGGTTTCCTACAAGGAGCTGAATCATCCATCGCCGCGTCGGAAATGGAAGGAGAAGAAAAAAAACGAAAAAAAAAAAAAACAACGAGGAGGGGGAAAGAGAGATAATGAGGGGAGAGGGCGACGGCAACCCCTCTATCACTTAAAGAAGCTTCTATTTAATCTCCTAAAAGAGAAAGGAGGCAAACCTGTTCCAACCCTCCCAACACTCAGGACGTGGAAAGGTCATCAAGCAAAAAAGAAGAAGAAAGACCGAAAAAGAGGAAAAACAAACCGCGGTCGCGAAAAAGAATCATCCGGTTGGCCCTCTTCAAGAAAAGAGCGCTCTCGTCTGGTGTCGACAAAGGGGGGGGATGCTCGGAAGACTCGAGCTGACGAGGAAGAAGCCGTCTTCTAGGAAAGTGCTCCTAATGGCTCCACTGGGAGGGAACGGCGTCTCGAACCCTAGATAGCGGGGGCGTCAGAAAGGAGAAAAAGGGAAGGATCCGACTGGCTGAAAGGGGGGAAAAAGAAGCATTAGGCTTCTCCCATGCCGTCTGCTCGGCGCTTCTGTTACCTGGTGAAGTTGGGGTCGACTATCTCAAAGAAGAGCCAAGAAAAAAAATCTACTGACTCGGTACTAAGAGGAGGCCCTCTCGCCTTCGATGGAGGGAATCCAAAAATGAGTGGAGGACAGAAACGCCTAGTCTCTAGGAAATTTCATTTCGGTCCTTGTAAAAAAGCCTTAAGAGACTAGGTCATATGAAGAAGTCTCAAGAAAAAAGCGAAAGAGTAACCTGCGCCACATCAGAACGGAAGAAAGTGAGCTTTCCAAACTTTCATCTGCTTGCAGCGACAGCTACTTAAAAGAGACGAGAGAGGGGGGTGACGATGAGGACAAAACAGACACGACCCTTGTAACGAAAGGGGGGCCTCGGCGAAAAGAAAAGGAAAAAGAGCCCCCGGACGTACGCGTGCACTACTACTTCTGGGGGGGGGACTTGCTACATCTATTTGGGGAAGAACGCTACATAGAGAAAAAATCCGGGACTTTTTGGCATGGACGCTTAGGCACGTCAATTGCGTTGGGAGTTCATGGTAGCTAAACTGGCTCCGAGCGGGCCTCCTGACAGGAAGAACCGTACTCAGGGAAAGAGTCTCTATCAACAGGAAAAAAGGCTCGACTCAACTTCCAGGGGGAAAAATTCTGCTATAACGGAGGGACTCTAGAGAGGGGGGTGCTCAGGAGGATCTGAAAAAAAAAAGCTGTCCCGCTTGACAGGAAGAAAAGGAAACCTTATCTCCTCAAGCTCTATTTTGCTGCGAAAGACCGAATCGGTTATAAGATACTAAGGGGAGACAAGTCTGAAAGAGGCGTCATACTACTATAGAAGGAAAAGCTCGAAAAAATCCTCCGACAAGAAAAAAGGCCGATTCTTCTATATAGGGAGGTGTCATTCCGAAAGACCAAAATCACAACAACAACAGGGGGAGGGGGGGATATAGATCTTGCGATATAAACCTGGACCAAGCTAAGGGAAAAAGGCGAGAGGGAGAGTCCGAAGGGGGAGATGTCTTAACTTTTAGAGACCTGTACAGCTTAGCCGAGCTGAAACTTCTTAGTATTCGCGAAACGGTACTACTCTTGCTTAATAAAAAATGAAAGAAAAACCCTATAGGCAGGATGATCCTGGGGCCTTAACAGGTTCGGGGGAATGATCGAGTATTAAGATTAAATCGAAGGGTCAGAGCGCAAGGAGGAAAGAACGAAAAGGGGGAAAAAGAGGAACTCTATCGCGTACTCTCATTTGGCAGGGAGGGTCGTCCAAAAAGGGGATTATCGGTAGGATGGAATCACAGGAAAAAGGTGGAACAATCCTGGCGTCGGCTCCTCCTGCCGGAAAAGCTCTTTAGCGGAAAAAGGAGAAGTAATAGTTAAAAAAAAGACAAGGGAACTAGCCGTCGGGTGAGGGGGAAATACGCCCCATCGTCGGACCTTCGAGCGACAATAAATAAGGCCCTTCGTACGTAAAAAAAGTCTTGTTGAAGAGAAAAAAAACGTCTCGTAACAGGAGGGGGAAAAAGGCTCCTCACTGACATCCGGAGAAAGGTTTCGTACGTCAGCCAGAAAAACGTATCGTCGAGCCAGAGAGGAAAAAAAAAAAAAAAAAAAGAGAAAAAAAGGATTTTTTTCCCCACCCCTTCACGTAAGGGGCTGTCACTCTCCCTGCTGAGAGTATCGGAAAGCTAAAAGCTCACGAGGAAAGAAAACAGGTTTTCGAATATGTCGGATTCCTTCCGGGAAAACGAACCGGACCTCAAAGAAAGAGGACAACCTGAGAGGGGAAGATGAAAGAAGGACATCTACGTAACAAAGAAAGGAGAAGCTTTCCTACTCCAGGACTCAGCCAGCCGTCTCTGGCGAAAGGGACCTAAGGTAAGGGAAGGGTATCCTTACTTAAAGGAATACCCATTTCCCTACCTCTCCGAAATCTTCCTATGAACCGTCAAAGAGCAGCCATCGTCATACTTCAAAAGGATAAATAACGAAGCGAAGAGAAGAGTACGAAGAAGAAAAGGAACGGGGTTCCTATACCCGTATCACTGATAAGAAATTATCTCATACACTCGACCGACAGTGAGGAAAAGGCTCGAAAGCGCTCTACTAGAGAAACCTCCTGACGAATCGGGAGGGGAAAAAGAGGGCTCCCGAGGGAAGAGAAGGAGGTCGACCCGTTCTGGCTCGTTCTTTGAGAAAACCTTGTTCTTATAGCAGGAAGATGGCAGAAGAGAAGGAAACCGAGTCACGAGGAGGTGGGCGGTGAAACTCCATCGCCGCGTCAGGAGAGGGAAAAGGTGAGGCGGTTTGCCGTCGCCTCTAAAGACGGATAGTATGAAAAGATAGGATACAGAGAGTAGGAGAGACGGGCAACCCCGAGAGACTAATCACTGAGGGGAAAAAAGAAAAAACTTCATCTCTCGGCGAAGGAAACAGGAAAAAGAAAGCCTGCTCTTCCGCTCTCCTCGGAGAAAAAAAAACTCTCATCTTACAATTACCGAAAACAAAGGAACACAGAACAGATCCAGACCCAGGGAGAAATAAAGGCGGGGGATTCAAAAACCCAATAGAAAAGCTCCTCGGATGGCGAACAGGAAGAGTATTAGGTTCTCGAAAGACGAGCTCTTCTAGATTCCGAAAAAAAGGGCGGCGGCCGTCTGGAAGGGGACAGACTAATGGAAGGGAAAAAGGGAAAACTCGTTGACCGAGAAAAAAAAGAAAAAGGGAGTTGATAAGGAGCCGGTCTACCCTTTGGCCCTGCCGGGAGATGAGCTGCTCTCGGGGGAAGGGACGCGGGAGAGCCGCGGCCTACGACGAGGGAGCTGTTCGGGGGTCTACTATCTCAAACTAACGCCACGCTCTTTCCCAAGGGGGTGCCAAAAGAACGCAGGAAAAACGCGTCCGAGACGAAGAGAAGTCAGAGGCCCGTCTCGCCTTCAGGAATCCGCTTTCGCTCACCAGATCCTAGAAAAGGGAGCCACCGGGAAAATTTTACCGGAAGGACGGACTCCTCCGTCAAAAATAGGCCCTATCCAGGTTCTTGACACCGCGCCATCAAGAATCACGGCGAAGGGATAAAAGGGGACCAGAGCTGGCTTCGACCTGCTCCTTGACTTGCTTACGTTGACGAACCAAGGGAGAAAGCCTGGGGAAATGAGGAGATAAAGCTAGATTTGACGAGCCGTGGGGGAAGGCCGGTCGTCTATCTGTAAGGTGGCTCTCAAAAGGGAGAAAAAGAAATGAAGAACGAAGGAGGGGCTTCGTACTGACGACCCGTACCTCTGATGGATAACACCAGAAGAGGGTCCTACCTCTACATACAAAAGAAGGGGAAATGATCTTAGACTGCAGAGGAGGGAAAAAAGAAGACCCGCTGCTCCGAAGGGACGCGACCAAAAAAAGAACACGGCCTTCCAACCTTCCCTTTACCAAACGATATCCTGAGGCCGGGAAGTCTCGGTCGTGGACGAACGGACAACAAATCGGTCGGGAACGGTATCTGCTAAGAAGGTAGCCGGAGGCCCCGCTTCCGGAAGGAAATCCTCCTCTAACGTCAAGGAGGAACTGTCCGGCATCGCTGTCTGCTGATCATAAAGGCACGGGTGGGGGGATGCTCACGAACAGGTCCTAGAAGATGAGATCTCTTCTTCCGAACAGAAACTACGTGAACGAAGCCGTGGAAGGAATCGCTGTCGGAAGGGAAAAAAAAGCGAGAGCCGCGCCTACCAGGAGGAAGAGATCTCTCCGGGTCTATACGACAGGCGGTCCATCCAGGAAGACAGGGTCAAAAAGGGAAGAAAAAAGGACAATCAGATAGATCGGTGGGCAAAGCATGTACCGCCCCGAGATCTACGAGATCGATGCTCCTTTTCTTCTCAGGAGGGGCCGCGGCCCTGCAGGAAAGGTAAATCAAAGTCAGGGGAGAACTTGTCTATCTAGGAAGAATGAAAGGAAGGACCTATCGTTAACCCGGGGAAGGCATACCTCTATTACCCGGACAGTTAGGGGAATGACGTCGAGATTAGACATGAAGGCGCCAGAGGAAAGACCTGAGGCATGGAAGACCCGGAACCCTAAAATCTCTCTCAATGTGTGGGCTAGAAAAAGAAGAAAGAGTGCTGCACATCCATCTTAAAGAGAGAGTACTGCAAAAAGACGGGAAAAATCGGTTTAGCTACATGAAGTGAGAAGCGAGAAAAAGGGACGTTGCCTTCGAAGCTCCATGGAAAAAGGGAACTATCCGTCTTTTTCGTGTACTCTACCCCAAGAAGGGAAAAGTCGTAGTGCAGACGGAAAAAAAGACGTCATTGTTGGGAAATCGCCGCCCGAGGGGACCAAAGAGTACAACAGTCTTTTTAGAGGAAAACACGGCGAGGAAATCAGAAGAGGGGTCCTTACGGAGCCCAAGAGAGACGGGAGACCACGCTGGCACGTCGTCGGGGAACTCTCCCTTCCGTTCGATGGGGGAGGGGGACAAGAGGGGGCAGAAAAGGTGGCGAAAAGGGGGGCGAAGATCGGCGTCGTCAAAGCGACACTTACCTCATTAAAACCAAAAGGGCCTAAAGAAGTGCAGGAGGAAGCCAGCGACATAGGAAGGAGACGGGGAATTCCTACGAAAGGCGATAGGAGGCGCGCTGCTACCATGGAGGAAAGACGTTTTCATCCAATCGACTTGGAAAGAGGCGGATCCGGTTTGAGCTAGGAAACCCAGAGCAGAGTAGCTTCATCTCTCGGACGGGGGGGAGCCTCGCGAGCATCAGAAAAATCCTTCCGACTCCATCTACACAAAACAGACGAAGCATCCTTTAACGAGAGAGAAGTGGAACAAACCTGAAAGGGACCGAGGAAAGTACTGAGCAGAAATTGAAAGGAACATCTCTAATCTCTCGAAGAAGAATCCTCCTCGGTACCCGGTCTACCAGAAAAGAAGGGACTGGGGTATCACAGGACTAGAAGTCTACCGAGGTATGGCTAGGAGGGGCTCATCTTTTGTTTTTCAAGGGGAGCATATGGGAAAGACACGGCTAGGGATGACCTGCGAGAGAAGGCTTTGGGTCTGATGGAGGGATTATCTCCATCGAAGGGAGTAGTAAAAGAAGTGAATTGATAGAGCTTTTTTCAT
>Ga0179593_1330304_pt1 | contig 21548 bp, 26 predicted proteins | sample CZODoug2_1_08_16_FD_185931 | JGI IMG/M metagenome (GOLD analysis project Ga0179593, IMG submission 185931) | Vadose zone soil fungal communities from Angelo Coast Range Reserve, California, USA - CZODoug2_1_08_16fungal (PacBio error correction) | ecosystem: Environmental > Terrestrial > Soil >...
AAAGGCTTTCTCTACACTGTTGTCCGAGATTGAAGGTAAGGCCAAGGTCGAAAAAAGAGAAACTAGTACTCGTCACAAAAGGGGGTAATAAAAAACCAACCTCCAAACGACAACAGTCTCAGCTGAAACCAGATGTAAAGTTCGAGGTTTGGGGGCAAAAGCTTCCTGATCTCAGAGCCACGAATTTATGGAAAGAGGAGCGAGAGGGGGTGGGCGGTCTTTCGCCGAAGAACGCTCAGGGGCGGGACGATCTCAGAGAGAATATGGGCAACGACATGGAAAGCAAGGCGGCAGAATTCCCAGAAGACTCGGGGGGAAGGCCAGAAGGAAAAGAAACAGCCCTGGCTTTATCGGAACGTGAGGGAGAAGTAGAGGGGGGGGAAAACCTAGAGGGTAAGTTGGTTCAAGAGCAAAGACGAAACACAAAAAGTCCAAAAGCAACCGATCGAGGTAGGGCAAACCAAACCAAAGAGACATGCGACCAGGCCAAAACAATGCTAGTAGGGAACAGAGTCAAAAGGCAAAGAAAAAGGGCGTCATGGGAGAAAAATAACAGAGTCCGGCTTTCAAACGGGGGGAAAAAGAAGGAGTCGAGAATCGAGAAAAGGAGAAAGGGCGGTAATGTAAGCAACAAAGTTTATGGGGTGGTTGAAAGATCACAGCGCCACGGTATATGCGGGGGGAAAAGAAGAGGGAGGGAACGAAAAAACCACCCATCTGAATAATGAAAAAGAGGGGAACGTAAACCACAGCCTGGGCCCAGAGGACCGCCATTGGGGAGAATAAGGCGTACCCGAAAAACATAACGCACCCAGAACTGCACTGGATCGGGACTGTATTGAAAAGGAAAGCGGGGGGAGTCGGCGAAGCGGGTGGGAAGCGCCGGCTGAACCAGAGGAGCAGAGAAAGAAAGACAGCTCTTGAAAAAACGTAACTTGAAAAAAGCGAAGAAGCGCCGGGGAGGGCAACCCAGCACCAATCAGAAAGTCGCGGGAAGGCGCAGCAACCGTGACCGCAATATCCGTAGCTGAAGGGTGCACCAAAAGAAGGAAGAGGGGAGGTACTTTTAAGCGAAGGTAAAGTAAGGGGGGGGAAAAGACTTCCTGAAAACCCGGACGATTACCGCTTCGTAAGCAAGTAAGACATGTCTTGGGAGCAGGTATCTTCTTTTCAGTTTGCGGGAAGAAAGAGGGACGTGGAGTCACGGGGAGGTAATATGAATCAAAACGAAAGGGGAGGCGATCCCACCAGATTGCCATCAGAGGGCAGAAAGGGAAGATAGAACATCAAAAACGATCTCCTGGCGGAGGAAAGGAGACAGGGGAACGGGACCAGGGAAGGAAAATGGGCGCCAAAGAAAAAACAAGAGTCTTTAGATAGGAACGTTACATGAGACCCATTGGACGCTGGGGAAGAACAGGGGGGATGCGCCAGTATAAAAAACAACTGAGTCGGAAAAAACATAGCTAATCTGTGATAGCTGATGATGCACAACAGATAGGAAAAAAAAAAAAAGAGGGAACGAAGTCCAAAGTAAAAGCCTTGCGGAGCCGGTCGGCTGACACACCACAATGGTGGGGGGGAGAAAGGCCGAATTTCTATCAGCAGCCAGCTCGCCAGTCCGAAAAAAAGAAAAAGGGATAAAGACTGAAAATCGGAACGACCGTGCGCACTCTTAAGCCGAATTACTATTGGGTAGGAAGGACCGAAGAGACGAAGGCGGAGGACTCTCCCAACCGGGAGGAAGATGGTAGCGAGGAAAAAACAACACCAGTCGTTTAAGAAGGGATACCTTCTTACGCCCGGCGGCGAGCGTCCGCGACGCAAGTGAAAGAACAATAAGCTTCTGGGGACCTGCAGTTCTAGAGGAAATTAAAAGAAAGCGACAGAAAGATCATTTAGGGATTAAATTGTGGGGGGGGGACCGAAGAGGGCCGAAACCGAAATTCAGCGCAGGGAGCAGACAAAAAAACGGGGGGTTGGGGTTGCCGCCTCGTCTCGACGCCGGCTTGAAGGTCAAGCGGGAGCGAACTGTGTGAGTCCGGAGCAGTCAGGAAAAGAAAGGTCACTACGACATAGGATTCGAAAGCTGGGGGCGGGCAGATGTGCAACCGGCGACAAAAACACCGGACTTCAAAGAAAAAGGGGAAAGGACGTCAAAGAGAAAAGGACGAATGTGTGATGAGACGTGGAACAAAGATCGCGTCACGCCATTCAGCTACGGAAAAATAGCCAGCGAGAAAAACCCCGAGGGAAGGGAGAAGAGCCTCGCGATGGAAGAGGTGGGGAGTGGAAATCAACCAGGAAGAGAAAGAGGAAAATATATTCCGTGGAAAAGATACGAATTATCCAAAACGAGCCATCGGATAGATGCATCGAGCAGCACATACCTGGATGAATGACTCGGAAGCCGCGTTATCTGAGAGGTTCTGACGAGACTTAATTTTAAAAAGACTGGGAGAGAAAGAAAACAACGAATACATCTGGGAAAAAGGGCCAATCCAAATCAAGACCGATTGCGTCAAAATGGAAAGAAGAACGTACGCGAATGCTGAGGGGGGGGGGTTGGGGGGAAATTCGGCGGAAAAGTGAGAAAATGTGTATGCAAAGGCGGGTCGAGCGAGGCCGACAATCCCGTTTTCGGAGATGCCCCAAAGAAGCGCGAACGCACAGAAAAGCCGAAATTGCGGAAAGCTCAATCCGATCAAAGGATTGATGAGACTTTTGAGGGTGTTGGGAACTACGTTTATACATTGACTGAGAGTAGCTCCTTGGGAGGTCCCTCAGGGGGCAGAAACCAGGAAGATCATACAACACCCGGGTTGATTTCGTGATAATCCGAATCAATACTGTTTGGAGCGGTGTGGGGGAAAAACCAAGGGAGTGTGAGAAAAGGTACCACAATAAGAGGAGAGCGAGCAAACGTGCAACAGGGTTGAAACCGGACGAACTTAGGGATCAAAGGGGGGGTAGTAAAAAAGGAACGCTGGTGGGGGGTGGACTCTTTTTGGGGTTCGCTCGGGACATTGGGGGAGTGTAGCAGGATAAAAGGGTGTACCGGAGAAGAAAGAAAATTCGAAGGGAGTCTTGTGAAAGGGTGTCAAGTAAAAAACCCAAAGGAAAGCTCTCGACTGTAACACAGCGGGCGACAACTCGCATAAGGCTACAGCCAGGGCTGTATCAGGTGAAAGGGAGAAACAAGGAAGGCGGAAGCATGCAGGTCACGAACTGAAAACGAAACGGGAAGGCGAGAGGGGCGCGCTTTATAACTCACTAGAAAAGTTCGTTGACTACAAAAACGCCAAAGATCGATAAAGGGGGAGACTAACGACGGAAGTTCGACACTGCACCGCGTCCGGATCAAAAACACGAGGAACTAAAAGAGGGGGGAAGTGGGGAGGCCCGGAGGGTTACCGGTGGGGGGGAGCGCGGGGGAAAATGCTCGGAAAGTATACAACAGGACGGGAACTTATCCAACGAGAGATGGAAAATGAGAGATCGAAAATGAACAGCGTCAAGCAAACGCCGGGCGGGATGGATTCTTCCCTACCTGTAGAGGAGAAGGAAAATTGCAAACGAACGGTCGCTGAGTCGAAAGGGAGCATCAACGTGATTTACAAAGGCCACCAGACGGCAAAAAATACGAACGCCTCGGAACGAGAAATCATGCAAAAACTTGTTTAGATATCCCCAATCAAGAGGCATCCCTTCAAGCCCGGGAAGATTTAACAAAGCGTCAATAGGTGGGCTGCCGAATATTGAACGGGAAGAAATGTGTCCGATTGTCCTACGGAGGGAGAAAAGAAAACCGGAGCAAGAGGGGACCTACATCTCAATTCCTCGAAAGGCTACTGCGAAACAAAATTTAAAAAAAGAAACCGTAGAAAGTGGATCCGAGATCCACTCCAGGGAAAGCAGGCAATATGGCCGAGGGGCCAATAGATCAGGGGAGGGCGAATGAGGACGCAATTGATTCCTCAGAACAAAATTGGACTTGGCGAAGTGACCCGGAAAATAAAAGGTGCTCAGACAAAACATCATGGAGAGGAGGTGGGGCGCGGTACCGGACGAAAGCGAGGATATGGTGGGCCCGAAACTACCTGACAGTTTAAAAGAAAACCTGACGGCGATCGGCCGCAGGCAAACCAGGCTAGTCGGGAAAAATGACAGCAGGATCACGACGAGGACCTTGCCTTCGGGGGGGGGAGGTTAAGCAAAACTCCCAACAACAAGGATAGAAAGAAGTAGAGAACTGACTTAGGGAACGCATGAAAAGGTATCAATGAAAACTTGTGGCGACGAAAGGAACGAAGGGCGCCACCTTTCCGGAAACGAAACGACGGCCGGAGAACATTTACCACCGGGTTAAAAAAAGCTTCTCGAGCGGAAGCACAAAATAAAAGGAGAGAGAAGTGAGAGAAAGTTGGAAGGGTCCAACTTGGGGGAAAAATGTGATTGTTCACTGAAAGCACCAGTATGGAGGGATCCATCTATCATCCTCGCAGAATAGAAGGAAGCCGCACATATTGCAAAAATTAACGCGGACGAAGGCCTGATCAATGATCACGGACTGAAGACTGAGAGGAAACGCGGAAGGCCGATGGAGAACGCTTACAGGAACGTCTTACAAGACCTCGCTTGAGGCTTAATCAGGAAAAGAAAAGCGGTCTTCCGTTAAGAATCCAAGGCAGTAAAACTAAAAAAGGGAAATCAACGTTCATCAGGAGGGCGGGATTCGGGGGAGAGAAAAAGGTAGTTGTGGGCAGCGAGGGGCGAGTTCGGCAAAAAATTCGTAACGGTAGGAGGTATTGGTGCCCGGATTTGGAAGCGGTTGTAGAAGATCCCGGCCACAAAAAGAAGAGGGAAAAAAACTATACCAACTGGATTACCTAAGCGAAGAGCGGGAAAGAAAGGATACAAAGCCGCGTGAAGGGGCGGAGTGCATGGGTCGTCGATGAGGCAAACACACGAAAGACGGGGGAGAAAAGCGCGTTAGGTCCGAGAAAAAGCCGACAAGAATCGTCCAAAACACCGCAAGAAAAGGACAACGGACACCAGCAGGGGGGTAAAGGAAGGAGTGTCAGCGTCGATCAAAAAGAGTCGAAACTGCCGATGCGGATGAACCTCCTCTGAGAGTGGCGCGTACGCACGAAAGATACTTTGACAGGGGGGGGAACTATCACAAAGAGAAAAAAGCGAGTGGAAAACGGGGCCCACGTCAAAAGAGAAATCCTGCCTTACTTAAGAAGGGGCAAGCAAGGTCAACGTAAAGAAATCAGTAATCGTGTATTCACAGGAAAGATCTTGGGGGGTGAGGAGGCGATTTAAGGGGGGAGAAGAAAAAACCTGGACTAAAAAGAAACAACGTCGGGTCCGTCTTTCGGTCAAAAACGACAAAAAGATCAACTGGATGAAAGGTGCCCAAACAAAGGAGGAGAAACAGAGGACAGAAAGAAAGACATGGAGGGGAAAAAAGAATACCTAACGTTGTCCTGCTTTAAAACGGGTGGCCCTTCCTATTAGTAGAGGGAAGGGTCGCTGGTCAGGAATGCGAGGGAAACGTGTTTTGGGGCGGAAGAAAGAAACACAGAAGAATGCGACGTCTATGCTGACGAATCCACCCGGGATGAGCGGCGGGGGCAATCGCAATGACGGTCCGGTCAACATGGAAGAGGAGAGAGCAGACAGAAAAAAAAGGAGTTAACATAACGAACAAAACCAACCAAAAAAAAAAACACCAGCCTCAAACTACCAAACAAGTAATGTTGGAGCTGCCTGTGACGACCAAAGCAGGGAGTTCTGTTTTCTGTCTAAAGGGGCAGGGGTTTGGGGAAATATGAGAAAAATCTGACGATCGAAGAAGCTACTGATAGGAATCTTGAAAAGAAAAGCTGCCATGTCTCGACGCAAGATTTAAAAAAAAGGAAAAAAAGACATGAAGAATAATAAGCAGTATTCTTTACAACTCAATAGGCCAAAGCCAGTGGATGAAGGGAAACTTCAAAAGGATATGAGAATAATGGAACTTACATCCTCAGCACATAAGACAAGGGAGGCCGGGCAAGTACATACACCATAAGAACATGCGCCGATGGGGGTCGTTTGGGGAGAATACATCTTGCAAAGTGCGTAACAGGGAAGAGGGTAATGCGCACCCACCAGCTTTCAAGAGCGCAGAAGGGAGAATCAAGGGCATCGGAGGGACCGCTGCTTGAGGGTCACGTCTCTGTATTTCCTCTGGAAAAGGCTAGAGGAGCGGCGCAGAGAGAAAGCCAAAAAAGCAGGACTGTTAGAAGGGACATATTTACTCAGGGGGGGAAGAGGAACGAGCTGGGACCGTGGAGGTCGAAGGGAAGAAACAGATACTTAACGCAAAGGCCGATCGGGGTCGTGAGGGATCCCTACGTCCGGAGAAAAAACGCACAAAAGGATTTCCTACGGCTCGCGAGAAGGCAAACAAAAAAAAAAAAAGGGGTGTGTGAATTCGACACGGAAGGGAAGATAAGAATGCGGCCAGCAGGAAAAAAGGAAAAGAAAGAATCAGGTCATCCCACAGGGCTGCCACAATGTCTTTTTTCAAAAGGAGGATTTAAAAGGACGGGTGTAAACTAATGCGAATTCAGTGAGCGTCACGAAGGAGCGAAAGGGAGGGGAAATTAGAGAAAAAACACACAGGTAGGAACGAATGAGAACCTGATTCCTCAAAGCGAGCAGACCAGGGGAAAAGCGCTTTGCATCGTCCATCCGTGGACTGCGGGGAGAAAACAGGCGACTTCGGTAAAGGAAGAGGCACAAGAACCATGCGACGGATAATTTGTAAGGTGATGAACCAGGCGGCTGAGTAAGTGATAGGTCACTAATTAGATCAACAAAGTTTGTGGGTTGTGGTGGAGAGGGGCCTGCTACGCTCCTGAAACGACGCGCGTGAAGTTGTATGAAGGGAAAGATGAGGTCGAGAAGCAGCGGAGAAGAATCAAAGGGACACAGCTGTGTTGCGGAGAAGGGGACCGTATCCTTTGCGAACTAAGGGGACATCTCCGGCAACGAACCTTTAGGGGGGCTTCCAGAGAAAAAAGAGAAAATGAAGACTCGCGGACAGGAAGATCGCAGAACCGCCATTACACGCGAGCGGGTACGCAAGATAGAAAGGAGTCTAAAAAAAGGCACGTGGGCAGGAGGAAGATACCTCAAGTGGTAATTGAACCGACCAACGGCGATACAGAAGGAAAAAAGGGCAGAAAACGTGAATATTATCCGACAAGACCATTGTTCAGAGAGGCGGCAGAGGGAAGGGCACATACGATCGGAAGAGCCAGATATATCGGGGGGTGAAAAGACGGAGTAAGAAGGGGTACATAGTAAACCGCACTAAACATCAAAATCTTGAAGTTTGGGGAACTAACAAAGAGTCCGTAGGCGCACGGATGATGAAGAAAGCATAGTATGCTGCATATTGGTTGCTGGGTGGTGAAAACGCGCGGCGAGGACTAACTCCTTGGGAGCAAGAAGAGGGGAGGTCAAAGCAAGAAGTAAAACCGGTTGTCGAGATAAAAAAAGACCGGAGGTAGCAAAAGAAAAAAATAAAGTCGGTCAATATCCATGCCCAAGACAAAAGGAACTGGAGGGGATGTCGTGTATGTGATCCTATTTTTCATGTGCGCTCTCAAAACAGTAATGGGGGATGAAGTTAACGTTAGACCATCCGATCAGCCGAACAAGGTTGGGCAGTTGGGTAGGGCAGCAATCGATAATCCAATATCTCTACGTGCAGCGGTAAAGAGGAAGAAACCAAAGAAGTAGTTCTAAGGACCTACCATCGAGAGCTGAAGAGAAAAGCAGATCAGAAAAAGGGGGAAATCCGACAACGTCTGCAGTGGTAAGCAGAAAGAAGTGTAATTGAGTGGACTCTTTTGGGGGACAGCAACTGGTTTTTCAGATTTGGAGGAATCGGTGGTAGGGGGGGGGGGGGGGGTAAAGCCAAAAAGCCGGCCGTGCGGTACGATGCAAAGACTGCGACCAAAAATCATCGAAGAGGAAAGAGAGAGGGCGAATAACCGACGACGTAAATACATAGGCTAGTCTTGGTAACGGGAGTCAGCGTATAAATATTGATTTCCGCAAGGGAGGGGGGGAAAGTTGTCATAGAGGGTCGGATCGGACTTCACGAGAACGTGTCGCAGAGAACATCGTATACGAGTCACGAAAAATCAGGAAAAAAAAGGATCAACTTCACCGAGAACAGATCGGAAAAGAGCGTTACTGTCCCAAATGTGGGCAAACTTGACGCATTTCTTATTTACCGGTGTTGAGGAAGGCCCTAAATTAAGCCGACGAGGCGAACGAGGCGGTATCAAGCGCAAGTGGAAGGACGGAGAACATAGCTAATGAATCAACGGCAGAGATCCGGGGGGAGCAAACGGAGAATCTTCTGAAGACGCTGGAAGTCATTCATTCAGGAATCAGGTTTAATTGTAAAAAAAGGGGGATTCTGACGGGATAGCATGGAGAGAACGGTTGGGAAAAAGCACGTCAAAATCAACGGAGCAAAAAGCGTCTGCAACCGAAATAAGGGGACCAAAAACGGGTAGGTCCGAAAAAAAGACTTAACTCGTCCGACCTGAAAGATGGAAAAAAAGTTACTGGGGGGGAAAAGAAAAAGGTAGTACAAGAAAAAGGTCAAAAACCGTTTGACTGAAAAAACAGAGGACGAAGGGCGAGTAGGCATGACGAAAATACGCCTACGAGAGACTGGTCTCAGCTGGCAACTGTAAAAAACGGGGCTACTCTCCAGCCCTTCGGCAACGAAACAGTTGAAGACTGCTCGTCATATACCCGAAAAGAGGAATAGGGGAACGGTACAAGAGCTATGGTGACCGGGAGGAGAAAGATCGGGAGATGCTCGGCACTGTCCCGCCACAAATACTGGGGCGAAAGGAACCAATTCCAGCTAACGTCGGGGAAAAAACCTCTTTAAACAATGTCAGGGAACTGGTAAAGGGCAACCTCTCTGCTATTGTTGGAAATGACACTAAACAAAAAAGCAAGGAGACAGTTGACCCGGGGACATGCCTTAGCCGGACGAGAAATGACCTGGAAAGAACACAGGTCACGTCGTGCAGAGGAAACCAGAGTGACGGCACGGATGCATTGCGGCTTTTCGAACGGAAGGACTCTCACAAAATAAGAGGAGATGAAAATATAGGGACGTCGACCTCCGTAAGCCTTAGAAAAATGTACTGTTTAAATATTACGAAATTACCACCGCGGGAACGGCGCAAGATCGCAGGACAAATCATGTTACAGGGTAGTACGAGTCTTCGTAGAGAACAAAAAAAATCTAAGACTGTAATCTTACGGGAAATCGTCAAGAAAAAATGTCCACAGGGGTGTCTGAAGTGGAGGAAAGAAGAAGGGTCATTCGCCATTAAAGGGGGCGGTCTAAAGAACTCGTGAAAACGGGATCGATGGCGGATACCGGAAACGGTTGGCTCCTTAAGCGGAATACTGGAAGATCAGTGTTGGAAAAATCTGGAGAAGTGCAGGCGAAAGAAGGAAGCTGTCAAAGCGCGAATATGTTCCTGGGCCGCAATGAAGAATAGATTTAAGTCGTAAGTCAAAGATAAAGACCGGTATGGTGAAGGAAAAAGTGAGGCAAGCAAGAGAGCGAGGGGCGTGGGGCAACGGGGGCATTTAATAAACGTTTGACGAAAAAGTTGTTTGACATCGAGGGTTAGTTAGAAAAAAAGTAGCGGTGCCGTAGGTAAAGTGTTGGGAACGTTAAATAACGGGAAGAGCACCTAAGCCGGCACCCGCCTCGTGGCTAAAAAGAAACTCTGAGCAAGGGGAATGACTGATCGAATCGAAAGAGACGGAAGGCGGCGGTATGGGAAGGGTTATGAAGTCGATAGAGTCGCAGCCAACAGGAAAAGAAAGAAAGCCGTGTCTTCCTCGTCCGCTGTATATGAAATCCACAAGGAAGAGAACCACACGTAAACGACAACGCAATCTGCACCAATTTGGAGCGTGGAACGACAGATCCCGGTAGAGGAAAGGGCTGTTCGAAATGATTCAGGAGGAAAAACCGTCTCGATCGGGGGGGACTGCTGTTGTCCACACAGCTCAGGGGGGGAGAATGGGGCGTATCAGAGAGCAAGCAGAATCATCTGCAACCGTGGGACCAAGACGTGAAAACGATGAAAAAGGAATAAGGGACTGATACCTGGGGAACCGAAGAAGAAAAGTCTTGCTGTGAGCGGTGGGGGGGACGCCGCCGTCTTTGTTTACAGGAGAGAGACGAAAACGTTGGTCGCCAGACATCTTGACGTCCACGGTAACAAACTCCGGCACGGCGGAGAGGAACAAACCTAAACAACGAGGAAAAAAACACTTTGGGACACCCAAGGTATCTTAGAAGAAGACAAGAACAGAGCGTCAAAAAACAAGCTGACCTAAAAATGACTTCAACGGGTTCCCGTCCTTGAAGGAGATATAGGGGGACAAATATTAACTGTCAATAAAACTACTTTCTTTGGGGGTTGGATCTCAAAAAAAAAGCCACCGCCGAGAGTTGACGTCGATAAGGAATACAACCGGTGAATGTGGGAAACAAAACGGACGGGAAAAAAACTTAAAAGGGCGACGACGATTTCATGAACACGGAGGGGGAGGCCAAGACAGCCACTACCAATTCAAGGGGATCTGGGTTGCCTGATATTGAAACCATCAGCGTGCGTTCTATCGCGAAGGAGGGGGGGGAGATGTCCAGACACCCGGATTCCGCGATCGAACATACATTGAAGTTGAGAAAAAGTGCAGGTAGCGACGCCGCTTGAAAAAAAACAAACCATCGACAAGGAGCAATGGAAGGGCTCATCAAGGCCAAAAGCGGGGCACGGAAGGCCTGTGGGGCTGATTGCAATTCAAGATATGCTTTAGGAGGGAGGGGGGAGGACTTCCAAGTCAGTAGCCGTAAAAAGCAAGTCGATACACTCTACCGTCAAAGAAAAGGGTATTGGGAAAAGGACCGCAGATCGAGGGTCTTGTAGGATACATTGAAAACGGCATATTGAGCCCGGGGAAGCGGGAAGGACAAACAGCGTTGCCGCGCCACGCTCACTAAGAAAATTTAAGAAATCCTGCCAGAAGGAGATATGCTGGCTATCGGCGGTAAGTTCGGGTGCGGGAAAATGGGACGCAAAAGAGAGAGAAAAAAAAAAAACTAGCTGGTAGAAGGGAAGAGTTTCCCATTTTGGACTCTACCGAAATGTAGAACGTAATACGGCAACAGCACAACACCCGCCACAGCGGGGGAGGCGAATAGAAGGGAAGAAAAGGACATGAAGACGACAAAGGAACAGAACAAACCAATCACTAAACTACAACAGCCGGCCACTCAAAGTCTTACGATTGCAGAAGGAGAAGGACACGGGGCACAAACAAACAAAGTGGGTGTGGTACGTTAAATACGTAAAGCTCAACGGAAGGGAATCAAAAGGAAAGGTGGGCAGCCCGCAAGAATCGCAGAACGGGCGGTAAACTGCTTAAGGTGGCCTAATGGACATTCGTGGAGGGCAAAGAAAGCAAGGGACTGCTCGCCAGGAAGGAAAATTATCGCTCTCACACACCACTATAAAAAAGAGAAGCCTAACCTGCGGCGGGAGATAAAGATAAGGGAAGAGGAAAAAAGAGGAAGCAATGTCTAACCAATCAAGCATTCAGAAACAAAGTGGCAGCGCGTAGAGGACAGTAGGGATGAAATGGTGGGTGTAGGGGGACCCGACTTGTGCCGTCACACCGGAAATAAAGGAAAGAGAAACAAGGGGGGGGTGGGGTTGGGCAGGGCCATGCGAACGCCTCAAAGTCTTGGGGGAAAACGAGCGAGGCTTGTCACTGTCGGAGGGGCATAAAGAGTTCCGGACAACGATTCTCCACGATGTTTAGGAAAAGTCTGGAGGAGAGGGCGAATAAAAGGTTCAGAGGGGGGAAGTACAATTGGGCTGGATGTATAACTAATACATAAGTGGGTGCGTGCTAGGTCGAAAGGGAAAATGAGAAAGGCCGCCGCCATGAACAAGAACGCGCGGACACCGAAACGGCAGAAAGGATAAAGCGGCATAAACTGCCGATGGAAAATGGGTAATTGAAATCAAATCAAATCCGAAAGGAAGGAAGTGGAGCACGGCAAGAGGTAAGGAACAACTACGTCCAGCGGCTGCATCTCGACCTGGTAGAAAATCGGGGAAGGGAAAAGTGTAATCTCGAGGAGTGACTCATCAGTAAGGTCCGCCTCTGCAGAAAGAAAAGGCGAAAAATAATGGAAGTTGGCCCCGGCAGAAAGGCATCGCCTATTTCTGTTCCCGGAAGAAAAAAGGAGCAGGGTAAGTAAAGTACTCGGGGGGAAGTGGGTGGGGGAGTGTTTTGGGATAATTAAAAGACGAACTCAAAAAGGGGGGGAGGCAAGATGCCGGTATCGTGAGAGTCTAAGACGAATACTAAGTGTGGAGCAGCATTCACCAACAAGCAATCGCAACCCACATACGAAGTCAATCCATGTAAAGAGAAAAAAGGAGGGGGGTTGTTTGGCCCAAGGGGGGGGTGCAGTGGAAATGAGGGGGGGCGCCTCCGTGATACGTGCCGGAGAGGGAACCCTTTTGGCTGACGTGCCGATGTGATCCTATCATCACCAGGGGGGAGAGTTCAGAATGACTGATAAGAATTTCCTGAATGGGAGAAAAAAAAAAAAAAAAAGAGTACGCAGGGCAGCCGAAAGAGAAGCTTCAGCGGCTAAGAACAAGATTACAAAATGGGAAAAGAAAGGGGGGAACAGAAGCGGGGGTAAGAGAAACGGTATTCTTTGTAGACTTTTGCGCAGACAGCCTGGGTGGGAAAAGGGGAGAAGGGAGGGCTGGTTGGTTACACGTATCACTAGTCCGGGGGCGGTGCAACTATTTAAGAAAGAGGTCGACCAACGTAAAGCGGGCCACATCGCAGAACAAATCATACAAATACACGCGCTTCCGCTACAAGAAAGGCGGAGGAGAAGTGGCGGCATAAACACGACCGAAAACGGTCAGGGAAAGAAAGATGAGTGGCGCAACGGTTCACCGCGCGATTTCTCTCTTGGCGGATCGGGAAAGTAGGGACCGGCGAAAACGACCGAACGGAGAGAAGGAGTACAAGAACGGACAGATTCTGAAAAGCGTCCTCCATGAGAAGAAACTAACTTTAAAAAAGATGGCATCTGCCCAGGCTATTTACGGGAGGGAAGGAAGGACTGATCAATGAAAGAGGGAAGAAGGAAAAAAGGCGCGGGGGGGACACGCCATTTACGGGACGTACATAAAATGAAGGAGAAAGAGCAAATCAATACCGACGAAGCTGGGAGGGAGAAACAACTCAATCGATCGAGTCAAGGTAGGAAAAAGAGACGCCTTCTCTGCATTCACACGTAGGAGAGAATGGGATGGACAAATCAGCAAACAAGCACTGCAAGAAAAATCTTCGAATTTCTGCGGAATCCGCAACGAGATGAAAAAAATTTTCGGAGTCAAAGGACGATCACTATTCCCTTAACAGTCGTTGAAGCGGTCCTGTAGGACTGGCAAAAGAGGGAAGGGAAAAGAAAGAGGTTTCTTCTTCGGCATGATTATAAGGCAACGGGACAAGCAACCTACCGGAAGCATCGGGTTCAAGCCATCTGGAAGAAGGCATTCTCCAAGCCATGGGGAAGGGAAGGATCCTTTATAAGAATAACACGCCGAAGAGAGAGGAAGCAGAGGGTGCAAGCTGCGCCAGCCCAGTTTAAAGAATGATGCAAGGTACAGACACAAAGGGATACGCTAATTAACCACAGAAGCTAAAGGCAGCGGAGTGGACAGGTCAGAATGCGGTCCGGAGGAAGGGGGAACGAGAAAAAGACGCTCCGCTTTCCTACGGAGAAGAGGAGGACAACAGGGAAAACTACTCCGGAGCAAGCATGCGGCAGAGACCCTGTTAGAAAGGCCAAGGAAGGGACCGAGGAACATGCAAATCTCTTTCAGTAAACGTTAATAGGGGTTCGGGGGGAAAGGTAGCAGAGAAAAAAGCAAAAACAACAACGGATTGGATTAAAGAGTTAAGGCGAAAAAAAGCAGAGCAAACGAAAAAGGAAACTGCCTGTAAAAACGAGGGCACAAGACCTGCAGTGGAAAAAGGGAATTAACCGGGAGCGGGGAAGGCGACATGCAGAGAAACTGGAAGCGGATTCGTAGCGGAAATAACAAAATATCCTTGGCGAAAAGCGGAAAGGGAATAGGAACTGGTCAAAGGTTTTGTACCAGGACACGGTGAGGAATTTGTTGGAAAACTTCGGGAAAAACAATAAAGGGGGTCGGGAGAAAGGGGAGAGCATCCTCCCAACCTATCGGTGGGCGAAGAAGACACATGAACTGAAAGGGAAGCTTCGGAGGGATATATGAAAGATCCGTGGGACGGAAGGAAAAGGAGTGGAGATGGGGCTCCTTCGAAGTCTGCTCATTCTAGAGAGTCTAGCCGCAGCCAGAGGAGTAAGGAGGAACAGCCGAGAAGCACATCCTTAGGGTGAAAGAAAGAGGGTCATCACTACCGGAACCGAAGGGAGGGTAAAAACTGGGGGGAAGAGGGATGCGATAGGAAGATCAGTTTAGAGACTAAAAATGGAGGCGGAGGGATGACGCAAGAAATGAGGAATCTGGGCCTGTGTTAAAAGTTGTGGAGGATGGGTAAAGACGTTGTGGCCCATGAAAGCAGAAGAACGCATCAGTCTACCACTGAAAGAGTCTGAGAGCCGGAAAATACTAATCGGAGGGGGAAATATCATAAAAAGGAGTCTGGATAATGGACTTTGGGGGGTGGGGGGTTGGGGGCTGGTGGAAGTAAGGAGAGGAGGCTCAGGAGTGAGGGAGCGAAGTGGATAACGCCAGGTCGTTCCGTCGAGGTAAAGAGGAAGAACCGAGCGAATAACACAACTTCAAGACCACGGCAAAAGGCAAATGGGACAAAGGGGGAACGGAAGATCCAGATATTCCTTGGCGAATCTCCGAGGAGAGAAGGCAGTCTAGGGATGTCATTCTCCTGACACGACAAGTAAAGGGACGAGGGGCAGGACCAGCGCGAAAATGAAGGATGAAAAAGTTGGAAGAACTTCAAGGACCATCAATGAAGGCAGCACGCAAGGAAAGAATAACGCAAAGGGCAGTTGTAAAAAAGAGCGAGTTTTATTGAAGCTCGGGTTAAGTCAAGGAGAAGGTTAGTGGACGAAACTCTGAAAAACCACAGAAAACACCCAACCTTCGTGACGTTTCACCACCAAGGAACAATATACAGGATAAAAGAAAAAACAGAGGAAAGAGGAAAAAAAAGAGGAACTAAAAACGATGCAGTCGACAGCCAAGGGACCGGGCGACAACGGTTTCACGTCCTGTATCATCTCGGCAAAGTCTAGGCTGGTCAGGAAAAAGGAGATCAACTATCTGGTGTTTGGCACCCGACCCCGGAAGGGGAGGCGGAGGTACCCTTCTGAGGCGGTAAAACTCAAAGTGGGCGGGGGAAGACGATGGGGGGTCTGAATCGTGACAAGGTCAGAAAATGAACCATGGGCGGCAGCTCGCAGCAGAAACGTAAACGGCCCATACAAGCGAATACGACCCAGACTTCCGGGGGGGAGAGAAGGAGAGGACGAAAAGATCAGCGTAGGGTGCGGATTGCGCGAATGTAGGGGGGGAAGGAGAAACCTTTCTTCCTGATCTTCTCGAAGCGATAAAAATGGCAAAAGGAGGGGGGGGCAAGGGCAGCCGCAGAGAAATTCAAACACACCAATCAGGAAGTCTAAGATAAAAAAGCAAAGTGAAGAAAGGGAAGGGCCTGGGAGAAGGGGGCCAACCTTCCCAATTAGCGTCTTAGCGATGTAAAAAGGTAGGAAGCATTAGAACCAGTAGATACTGCGGAGGAAAAGGGTAAAGGGTGGGGAAGGAAAATGACCCCTATGAACGGTGGGGCGTGGGAAATAACATCTGACGGGCGTCACCGTAAGTTGGGACTTGGAGGACTTAAATGACACACCAGCAGTTCAGCCGCGGGCGCAGAGGCAAGAGCATCCAAGGAGGGAAAGGCTAGAGAGTACCAATGGTAGGCGGGCCAGGCAATCTTTGGGTCTGCGAAGCACAACCTCTCTGTCAGTGAGATTAAGGACAGACATGTGGGGGGGAAAACCCATTTGCTCTGGCCGAGATCCACGGGGGGCGGGAAGGAGCAAAAAACAGCGATGAAGCAAAAAGGGGGCAAGCGTGGGATGTCAGCGCGGGGGATCCAAAAAGGAAGACAAAAAAGGAAAAAACGTAGAGCGTGCAACGACGGACGCCCGAGCATGCAGCAAAAACACACAACAGGGGTGGATTCTCACGCGTAAAGGTCGATCACGGGCCAAGAGGCCAATCGCCCGGGCCGTCAAATACGTGTCCACCGACGGGAATCAGAGGACCGGAAGGGGACAGGAGGATTTAAAAAAGGAGACGGAGTGTAAGCAGGTGCCGGGCGAACGAAATGATCAGAGGGGGGGAAAAGAAGGGGGAGCTAAGAACAACACAACAAAGGAGGGAAATAGAGAAAGGAGGATCAACGAGAAGAATCAAACGACCGCTCACGTGCATCCTGGCGCCTGAGGTCTAAAATCAAGTCACAGCAGGGGAAGGAAAAAGGACAGGTGGCCTACCAGTCGGCGATCTGGGGAAATTGGGGGGAACACGGAGGACGGACCCAAAGTAAATGCAGCGCAGTGAAATCAAAAACGGTTCTGCTCGAGAAGAAAGAGGGGGAAAAAAGAGGACGGGGCGGAGCTGTTTTTCATCGGGTCGCATAAAAAAGCGAAAAGATGGGGGCGGAAGAGCGTTGCCGGAAGAATACGAACTCGGCCATCTTAACAAACTGGACTTATGTAAAGGCGGGAACGACGAGAGGGGTGGCGGCAGAGAGGGCCGACAAGACTCCCTGGCAAGCATTACAGAGAAGGCAAGGCGATCAAGAACGGAGAGATCAGAATCTGCCCTGGCGATGGTGATCTTGGAATGCTGACACGGGCATCATAAAGATCACATTTGTACGTCAATCATGTACGACCAGCAAAGATCGGGACCGGGACGGCAAAAGAAACTGGAAAGGAATCGGGGGTACGCTAAGGGTACTCGAGAGGTGCGGAGACTTAAGTTAAGAGGGGGGGACATAAAAACAAACGCAGAAAAGAGGGGGCACCCTTAAAAAAATAAAAAAAAGGCCTTGGCGGTACGAAATGAAGGGAAGATAATTAGTGATTGTGCCGATTGGTTGCTGGGGTTGGAAATCGGACGCCCTAACGGGCCAACGAGGGCAGGGCAAGGATGATGGGGTAGAATCCGATAAACACAGGAATAAAAGAGAAAAACAGATCACACCCAACCCGGAAGGATCTCAAGTCGCACAGCACCCGAGCAAATGCGTCAAAAAAGGAAGCCCTCAAGAAATCAGGGGGGATGGGGCTGGGGTATAACCTGCGTTATATGTCTGACGCTTTGAAGCCAGATTTGGCCCCTTGCAGGAGGTTCAAAACCACATAAGAAGCAAAGGAACCGGGTGGGCGGACATCGGGGAGGAAGACGCATATCCTTACTTGGCCTGATCTGTAACACAAAAGAAAGTAGTTGAGGAGCAAGTACCGACAAGAGTAGAGCTTGTCTATAGACTTAGCCGGCACAGGACCCGGGGGGAGGGTACGCAACGTTGACGCGTTGTTGGTGACACGATGTGGCTCGCCTGGGGGGGAAGGTCAAATGGGGGGGGGGACAAAGAGGTCCGAAGGAAGGCGCCGGTGGGCCGGTTAGGGGGAATGGAAATGCCATAAGCGGCTACCACAGTAAAAAACTAGAGCGGCGAAGAACAACTCAATTCCGCTACACAGCCAGGGCCAAGGGGCGGCAGTTTCGGAAAGAACACCGATGCCCCGCTAGAAGTCCACGCAGTTAAAAACGTTGGCCAAAGGGGGGGCAGAGAAAAGTTTCAAAATTGGATCTGATCCAGTCAACGAGAAAAGTGGCCGGAAATCGCCGCCAGGCGAAAGCGGACACTAATCTGGAGAAAGTCCCACGACGAGATCCAGGAAGAGCTGACCCACGCAAAAAGTCTGTAAAAAGGGAAGCTTGCGCCTGCTTGAATTTTAGTGAAATCCGAGAATGACCAGAGTAAGAAAAAAAGCGCGGAACGGGAAGCAGCAGGGGGGAAGGAAATGGACTACAAGACGGGGACAACAGGGATGCTACCGTCCTACATCTGACGTCCATAACAACTCAACGCTTCATGTATTCCAGAAGGTGCGACGAAAAAAAAGGGGGAAAATGAGGAGGGGCGGGGCGCCGAGTTCATACATATAACAAAAACAAAAATAACTGAAAGCACACTAAATAGTAACTCAGCCCGAGATGAAAAAAAAACTTCGATTGGAAAAAGGACTAGGACCTATTCAAAAAAAAAAGGAAAAGCTGAAAAAAAGGGGGTTAACGCATGCGGGTCTAGGGGGGGCTGGGAACTCTTTACACGGGAAGCCAGCTTTTGATCGGCCAATTAAAAAAGGGCAAGAGAGTGCGGCAGCGCAAACTCAAGTCAGGGGCGTTCCGTAAGAACAAAAAAGCAAAGGAAGCGACTCGCAGCCAATGCCGAAAACAGGTGCCATCCTCGTCCCCCCATGGCAACAGGGCTGAAGGGCGGAGAAAGGAGAAGGGGGGTCAGGCAGATCAGCTCCCAAAAACAAGGGAAAGGGCGAGTACAACTTCCTCTATACCGTGAAGAAGGAAAGTAAACCATTTCAATATTAAAGTGCCGCAGCGAAATCTATTTGTTGGGGGGGGCCGTAAGAGAAAAGAAGAACCGAGCCGTAACCAAGACTGACCAGAGCAGGGAGGATCGGCGCAGGCAAAAAGGGGAAAGTAAAAACGGCCAGGCTGAAAGTGCAAAGAGTGAAACAGGAAGTGGATAGGGTCAAAAACTGCAAAGGAGGTATGTTCGAGGAACATCGAGAGCACAAACCCAACGGATCAAGAGGGAATGAGATTAAGGAGACCAGAGACGGAGAGGAGCTAACTGCCTTTGTGAATAAAAAGAAAGAGCCAACGGGAATGCGCCAAGGATCGAAAAATTCAGTAAACAGGGGAAAAGGGGCCGCTAATTGCGTACTTGAAGCTACCAAAATCCGCTTTCTCAGTAGGTAACGAGAAGAGGGGGACGGGAAAACGATTGGTAGACTACCTGGAAGGAGGTTCAAGTTCTCCCTAAAGTTGGTGGTGAGTAAGCATTCTCGGACTAATAGGTGGCCGGCACTCCCATAGCCGAAATTCGTAGTGATGAAAAGAGGTAACAGGGGGAAGGCTTGAGAGCCGTCGCTTACGCCGCTGTCGGACGCTGCCAGAAAGGGCGTCTGCTATGGCCTGGACGTTCGAGAAGAATGAACAGCGGTCTTGGGCCGGAGGGGGTTTCGGCATCACCAGGAACACGGCGTTAGGGGAAAAAGGCAGAATGGAGTAATGCTCAGTGGAGGAATGTGGGAAATCGGGGGAGAGTTTACACAATCTTAGCGGTGAACGTGCGGTGGGGAAGACCTTAGTTGGAGACGTATTCTCCCCTTCCCACCTCGCGAAGAACTAACTAGCGTGAAAGGGAATTCAGTCGTACATCACGGAAGAGGGACAAACGCTCGGTAAGCTACGCTGTGATTCACGTCGCTGATTTACGTAACCCACGGCGCTCCGTGTGAAAACCGCCGTATTTCACTCAACTAATAGAGCCGAAACGGAAAAAGCCCACCCTGGGATAAGGCACCTTCGGAACTGTGAAAGGTACGCGTTGGAAAAAGGGGCAGATCCGTATCCTAAGGCTTGCGAAAATAGGCAAAAGGGAAAGGAGAGAAAAGGTCGGCTTTCCCGAAAAACATTAAGAGTTGCGTAATTAAGTCCCAGCGCGAAAACACTCGAGCTGCAACCGGGTTGCCCCACGTCCAGCTCCGACTGGAAAAGTCGCGCGATAAAAGGCCGAAAGGTCACCGTACGAGCAAGATACGGCGAGGTGGGAGGAGAAAGCCGCGTTGGTCTCAGTGACGGCGCGGTCACACGGTTGTGACTTTGGTCGCCAGACGCAGAACAACAAAACACCGGCAAAAAATTCGCCGTTCAACCACCCCTCCCCAATAGACCCTAACTGGACAAAAACCCACAAGCTAGCGAAAAAAAGAGGGAGGACAATAAAGGCATGTCATGAAAAAAATGTCCTCGGCTGCACCTGGCAAACCGGGGGGGAGTCTCGATCATCTTCTCGCTGCGAGAACAAGAACTTTGTAGGGGGTGTTGTATCCCCGGAAGAAATGACGTATTGGCCCGAACGAAGGGGAAAGAACCACCGGGGCAACGGAAGCGGAGTAAACGCGGAAAGAGCCACATCCCTGGAAAGAGTCAACGCAAGGGGCATAAAGCGGAACCATAACAAACCACACGACCAGACTGAATGGAGAAGGGCTAAGGTGACACAGGCTCGAGGGTGTGTCAGGAAACGCGCCGTCGGGTGGGTGTCAACCCACGGGCGGCCGGAGTCTGCGAAGTAGACTCGAATACAGCTTCTTGGGAAGACCATTAGTTGCCTTCTCTCCGACCGAGGGGAAAAAACCCGAACCCATCTAGTCGAAAAATAAGTAAGATATCAGACGGAAGGGGGAAATCCCTGGAGTCGCGTTCGGCAAAAATTCCCGGATGGATCGGGCGGCGGGAGTGGTAACTTAGATACGTCAAAAACATCGGATAAAGTGTCCTGAGAATAAAAGGGGGGTCGGCAAATTCCGGAAAGCTTGGTGGGGCGGAATCAAGGGAAGTTGCTTCACAAGAATTGTAAAACATCGACCGGGCCACGTCAAGGAACAACAACTTGAAAGCATCGCGCATAAAAATCAAAAAGCGTGATGAAGCGAATGGCTATCGGCGGAAGCGGCCAGGGCAGCAAACAGGCAGGATTCTCGCCCAGAGGACGCCCCAGCTCGGGACTTGTAGATACTGCATGTTTGTAAAAAAAGGGGAAGGGGCGAAAGGGAAGGGTAGTAAAAATAAACTGCACAGCAGAATCTGACGCAAAAAGTGGTTGCGAACGGTTTCTTGAGACTGAGAACGATCCTGACAGAAAAGCCGTTCCCCCGCATGGGGGGCCGATCGGTACACGAAGGGCGGCGCGGCATCACGAAAAAAAAAAAAACATTTTGGGGTGGGTAAAAAAACTGCACCGGCCAAAAAAAAAGCAAGACAGCCAAAAAAAGAAAAAAAACACACACCCCAACCAAAAACAAAAAAAAGAAAAAAAAAAACAAAAAAAAGAAAACACCACAAAAAAAAAAAAAGAAAAAAGGAAGGTCAATAAATTTCCCCGAATGCTATGAAAGAAGGTCGAGGGGGAAAGGCTGAGTTAAAGTAAAGGACATTTAAGCCGCAAATGCGATTGCACAATAGCGCGGAAAAGAAAAAAAAAAAGAAGGGAAG
>Ga0179593_1224779_pt1 | contig 21545 bp, 18 predicted proteins | sample CZODoug2_1_08_16_FD_185931 | JGI IMG/M metagenome (GOLD analysis project Ga0179593, IMG submission 185931) | Vadose zone soil fungal communities from Angelo Coast Range Reserve, California, USA - CZODoug2_1_08_16fungal (PacBio error correction) | ecosystem: Environmental > Terrestrial > Soil >...
GCTGACAGGGGGAGAGAGGGGGCTCTCAAACCCTGCGGGGCTGGAGGTTCACGAAACGGTGGAGGAGGCAGGGCAACCGGAACGACCACCCACCACCTTCTATGGCATACAACGACTCAGAAAACTCAATGCGAAAGGATCAGAAGGGGGTTCTATTAAACAAAAATTGGGAGGCAAGATCCTTCTAGTGGTCTCACCAAGGAAAAGAAAAAGACTGTCACAGAGAGAAAGTTTTAAAAAACTCTAACAGGAATCATACAGAGGGGACGAGATGAAGGGGCAATCCAGGGACGGGAAGGTAACAAGGTGCCGAGGGACGCCGGGGGGGGGGTTGTGGGAACCTCGTTCACACAACCGAGAGGATTTGCTCTCCTGTCTCTGTAAAAGAAAGGGGGGGGGGGGGGGGGGGAGTGGGGGGGGGGGGAAAAGATCTCCGACTCTTTCCATCGTAAAATTTAGCTCTCCCAGCAATGGGCAAGAGTGAGGGAAAACCTAGTCCCATACCATCATTGCAAAACGAACAGAAAAGACCCTCGAGGAGGGGCGAAGGGAGAGTGAAACTCCGCTATAGGGGCGGGAGATACACTAAGGGAAGATCAAGAGGATAACCGTCGAGGGGCTTTTATTTAGGTAGGATAGCCGTCGCGTGCGACGCAAGAGTAGAAAGATTCTCGGTTTATACAAGGAAGGAGAGGAAAACGCCAGGAAGAGATAGCTTAGTTCGGCCTGAGAGCGAGTAGGGAAAAACCGACAGTCGAAACAGGGGGCTTTTCGAAGGGCTGACGGAGAGGGGAAACACTAGACACGGCAGTTTTTCATCAACCAAAAGAGGAGAATGGGGGCAGCGGGGAGGGGGGGGAAAGGGCAAAAAACCTTCTGAACCTGGGAGGGTCGGACAGGGCAGAATACAAATTTCGTGAATTAGAAAAAACGAAGTGATGAAAAAAGAGAGGAGCAGAAGGGGGCGCAAGGGAACTACCCATAGGTGGTAAAGATGGCCAAAGCTCGAGCCAAAGGAAGGACATTAAAGAGGGGGAGTGATCTAACACGCGAAGAGAATGCGGGGAGGAAAAAGAGAGTAATCTCAGAGAAAACGGGCAGGAGACGGAAGGGCGACGGAAGAGGAGCAAAAGACGGACTACCTCCTCAGAGGAGTAGAGGTGGGTGGAAGACGAGAAATAACAAACAATCCGGTCAAAAGACTCGACTTGGGGAGAGAAATAAGGATCTCGGAATCACCAGAAAGAAACTCGGGGGGGGGGGGGGGGAAATGGTAATGCCTTGAATCTTCCTTGCCCTTCTAACGGAGCGGAGGAGAATGATGGCTAAAGAGGAGTGCGTAGGACTTACGAAGGACTAGGAGGATAATTTCAAGAAAAAGGGCCACCGGGAGGGAGGGGAGCAACCGGCGGAAAAATTGAGAACCGATTTATCAAAGAGGCGTAAAAGAATATGAGGAGAAAACCGTCGATCGGTGAATTAACGAGGTTGGGGGGAACCCAACAAACGCGTACGAGGAAAAGTGGTGAGGAACTTACTCGGCAAAAAAGCAGACGTCCACACTGTAAGACGAGATAGGGAAAGACGTAATAAAGACTACAATCGGGACAAGATCACACAATACTTAGAAACAAGGGCATGGGGAAAACTCAGAATGAGCGTGCCCGAACGAGAGTGTTCTAAACCGGACCTCGGACAATCACTAGTGAACTTCATCAAGGTCCCGATGGCGGCGGAAAGGGGGCATGCAAGAGCGCGACTAATGTTTTAAAAAAAGGTAGGGGAAGGGCGGGCGTGAAAGAACAAGGCCTCACAAAACTCAGTTTAAAGGGGGGAAAAGCACTGCCCCAAAAAGATGGGGAACAAAGTGGGGAAAACGAATTGGACATGGGTGACGGGGGGGAATCGTAGGGAAAAGCCCAAGGGGGGACTTTCTTTCATAAGAAACACAATGGAAAGTGCGCCACCGGAAGAACGGTCAAAAAAATCTTCGTAAATCACACAGAGGCCCTCGACGCTCGTCGTAACCAACACTCGAGCCCCAAACCAGCACGAGAGGTAGACCGTGCGACGACTGACCGACCTGCCACCTCACCCGGGTAATGAGCAGAGAAGGGAGCATAGGAACACCCCGAGTCTCCAGAGGCGCCGCTTGCACGATTTGTCTGAGGGAGATAAAACCCCCATAGATCACAATTAGGAGGTTGGGGTAACATTTCGTCACTCGTTATGAGGTTGGCCAGGTGGATCGCAGGTTGGGGTGGCTTTACGGGACAGAACAAAAAAAAAGAAAATTGGGTACCGAGAAATCACCCTCCAAAGAATACGGCAGCGTGAAAGGGTAGGGGACGACCGGTGCATGGCACGTAGGTCACTCTTAAAGTAGATTATCTCACGAAAATCGTTGGACCGGGGGAAACACTAGTTGGCGAAAGTAAAACACATTGCGGACTGAAGCCCATCGAGGTCTATCCCGGGGTCGTTAGTAACGGCATGCATTTACATAGTGGGATACAGGGGGGCCTTTTATCACGGTGCGTGAAGGGCGTTGAGAAAAACGGGGGGATGTCTAAAAAGCACTAGGTCTTTTCAAGGGAGGTTACCTCTGGCCAGACGAGGAAAAGCTATGTTACTACGTAACGCCGGTCCTCCATAGGCAAACTTCCGAAGAGAACGAAGAGAAAGTTGAGTCCTGGCCGTATTGCAAAATTTCTCATCATTCTAGAAAAAAATCAGAAGTGAGAGGGGTGTAACAGGATGAAGGATAGGCGCTGACACGAGCAAAGAGGGGATCACCCGCACTTTTCAATAAAGAACCATCAGCGAGCGTGCATTTAGGGCGGGCCGGGGGGGGAAAAGACGGGGTCAGGTCAAAGGATGGCTAAGCGTGGTTATTGTGTTTTACGAGAAGGTCTTCTACGGGGGAAGGTACCGCACGATAAAGGCCTGTCAGCGCGGTGCATTCACGACTGCACCTGATGCGGGAAGCCCTCAACGGGCAGGGAGAAGCAGCTACAGAGGGAGTAAACGTCGGGAAGTCGGGTTGCGATATGGGTGACAGCCCGGAGTCGGAGGGTCGAGCCATTCCGAACGGGGAGGAGACAAAGTCTCCGAACTAGGGGAGCGTACGCGAAGAGCGAACACCGTCCAATTGGGGGTCGCATTGGTTGGGATGTTTTAGCCGGAACAAAAAAGCGACAAAAAAGGCGATGAAACGGGGAGGAAAATCATAGCACCCCCCGCGTGTGCGAGAAGGATCGAATGAGGGACTGTCGCAATGGGACCGGAAGAGAGAAGAGAGGGAGAGGACATAAGGCGAAAACGTGGCTCCCTTCGTCCGAGGCCGGGAACCGAAAAGACTACAGAGCCGTTCTGGGGGTTATCATTCTTCGACTAGCTACGGGGGGACCTTGCCAAAAAAGGAAAAAAGGACTCAAGATGGTCAGACAAAACGAAAGCTTTTACGACGCAAAAAGAGAAGCCACGGCTACTTCAAAACAGACTTCTTCATGAAGAGAGGATAGTTAGCCAATGAACTACTAAAATGGGTGTTTCAGCAGGTGGGGGAACTGCGCATAGCACACGAGATGAGGGAAACAAGGTCAGGAAGAATGGAATCATCCCATGGATGGTGGGCATCCTGCGTGTCAAAGTTACGACAGAGAGACTCGCAGGGGAATTCCTAGCAGAGAATGTACTACGGCCTTCTCAGGATCTACGCGAGGAGAAAGGGAAGTCAGCAAGGTGAGAGGAGAAGGATCGGTGAGATGGCAGGGGAACGAAAGTTGTCGACAGACGTCCGGGGGGGGAAAAGTGTTGACCAATTTATGTTACGGGTAGGAGGGGGGTACCATCAAATTGGGAGGAAGAGCGGTGAGGTCTTCATTTTGGAGCCGCGGATGCCGACGTCGAACACGACGAAGGAAGTCGTATCTTGGCTGAACCTTCTGACGGAGAAACAAAAGGCAGACTCAGCACCCCATCAGTAGGACAAGATAGAGAAACACAAACAACGGAGAGGGGGATAGATGCACTGATCTCTTTTGGCGGGGCGGCAGGGTGTTTCGAAGGAACCTACAGGGGGCAGGACATCGGGATACGAACGAACGGAAAAGGTTGTGAAGAAATTGGCTCACAAGGGAGAAGAACTAAGAAGACTCGTATCCACATGGATGACCGCGAACGAATCCCCTCAAGGGCACCCTGCACAACGAAGGGTTGTAAAAAACCAAGGAGGTGACACCGAAAGCAAACAAAGTAATTACTTCTCACAGAGAAGGGGGACACGTATGCATGATCAAAAGAGAGATACTCTAAATTGACTGAGTCTATGAACCTGCTTCATTCAAGATACTCGATATGAAGCAGGGACCAGGTGGTGGAGAAAGTACGGGAGGGTCAACGCCCATGGAGGATGGCACGCTACCTTCGACATGGGGTTGGACTGAAATATTGCTAAGGCGAATTCAGGGAGCCATTGAACCCCGCGTCGTGCAGGGCGGCGCACCCAACTCCGATCGAATTGCAGAAGGCTGGTTAAATTGAAAGGCTTGGAAAAAGGGGGCACTGTCAGGAAGAGGGCCAACCGGGACGGAAAGAACGGTCAACAGGGATACTGGGCCTCAAATTCGAACTAGGTCACCGAGTCTCAGCGCTTCATCCGGCTCAAAAAGAAAAGGTCTACGTAAAACTCACGAAGTCGAAGGCAAAGGTGAACCGATACAAAAGGGCAGACAATAACGTTAGATATGCGAAAAAATAGAGGCAGGTAGAGGAACAACTCTCATCAAGGCCCATCGAGGGGTCAAATGAGAAAGGGGGGAAAAAAAATTGAAAAGAGGGAGCCGAAGCAACTTTCCGAAAAAAATCCAGCATTGACGACGAGCTGGGTCAGGCCTACACATCACCGCCCATAACAGGGACCGGGCGATAAAAAGAAAAGGGTATGGACCTCTCCATCATGCCAGGGTAGGAGAAAGGTGTATTGTAACCATCAGCGAAGGAGGTCAATGGACAGAGAGAAGGGCAGAAAGGGACCCAAGAGACCAATTCACCGTGAGGAACCACGACAGTCGCGCGGGTGGAAAGTCAGAAAAAACTGAGAAGGTAAGTCGTGAGCTGAGGAAACTGTCCACAGGCGACAGGAGTTAATGTCAAGGGGGGCACGTCAAAAGAGAGAAAAAACCATAGGCGGGGGGCAGCGAGGCAAAAGAAAAAGCGGTGTGGTCACACACGGTTGAAACCATCTCTTCTCACAAGAAGATCCGAGCTAATTGGATTAAGGTCCTATAGACGGGGGGACTCATGACAAGACAACACGGGGATTGGACACGCACACATAAGTAAGGGTAAAAATAACAATGATCATGCAAGTAACAATACAGAAAGGGGAAAGGAGGCTTAAAGGGGATGAGGCAGGGCGTGACATAACCCACCTGAGGTTACAAATAAGAAAGTCTGCGCGAACGAGACTAGGAGAAGAACGAAGAAGGGGGGAGAAAAGGCATGCTGCGCCAAGGGCCGGGACGGGAGCGGGGACAAGCGAGGGCAAGGGTAAACGAAAGGCCGCGCTATCCTCATGGGTCAACCCCGAGGCCAAGAAATCAGGACTGTCTACGAACGCAGCGAAGAAAAGGAAAACCCTGAAATCACGTGCAAAAAAAATGAAGTAAAAAGATGGAAAGACCAGAAGGAGAAGAACTATAAAGCTCACTGCAAGGGCGGGGCGCGGGCAAAGGGGTTTCTCCGAAAACGCGGTGGGAAACAGTTCAAAAAGGCTGAGAAAGAGAGCGCGCAAAAACGCAGCCAAAGTACGGCCACAATAACCTGTGCCAACAGGTCTGTCGGCGGGGGGGGGGAGAGTTCAAGAGCCAAGGCGCCAAAAAACTCAGCCCCGGCAAAAGGAAGAAAGAAGGATAAGTCATAATCGTAAAAAGTGCGTGCCGGAGGGTGGGTGTGGTTAACTCCTACCATCGACCAAAGGTCAGAGGGCAGGGAAGGGGTTTAAAATTTGATGATAGGAAAGCACATCCCAGGGTGAGGGAGGGAGGGGGAATCATCGCCCAAAATTGGCTAATCTGTGGGGTCAGCGCTGTGAACGAGCGCGAGGCGCTGTTTGTCTTCTACGAGGGGAAGTCTCGGGCGAAAGGGATTGTTAGGATAAAAGCAGGAGAATCTCGGAGGCCCGGCTCGTCAAATGGCAACTGCCGCTGTTAACGTCTTGTCCATAGGGGTATTAAAACCCCGAACCGGGTTGGCGGGAGGCGTAAGGAAAAAGTCTACAATCCACAACCTTATCGGGGCAGACAGATGCCGCCCTACGAGAAGGAAAAAGGGAGAAACTGGATGGACGGGAGAGGCGCCGCCCCGAGGGGTTGCGTCAACAAAGCAAAATTCTAGTTGCGAAAAAAAGGAAATTCTAGAAAGCCCCTTCCTTGTGGGGACGCAGGAGGAGGGTAAAGACCTCGCTGGGCGGTTTGCAACGAGGGAAGAGGCAATAGAGGGCCAATGGTCCAGTAGCCACGGGGAAACAAAAACGATTGGGGTGGGGGTCAAAGCGTAAGAAAAAACGCGCTGGCAGTTCTCTCCTGTAAGGAAGGGCACAAGGCGAAGAGATGGGCCGCCGCGTGGGACTGAAATCAGTGTCCCTCATGAGAAGAAAATAAAAAGGGAAAAGCTTGAAGGGAAGGAGGGGAAGCGCTCGAACGAATAAAGCATATCCTCTGGGAGTTGGTCTGACTCATACAGGTCCGCAGAGTAAGTTCAAGGCAGATCCCTAGGGTCATACACAATCGACGACACCGGGACAGAAGGACTTTGGGGCGGTTAGGAGAAGCCGTAGGAAGGTAAAGAACAAATCGGCTTCTACCGAATCTGGGGTGGCGGTCAAAACTTATGTCCTAGTATGCCAAAACCTCTAATCAACCGAGAAGAGGTAGGAAGCGTTTCTTCGATGTTCTGTATCCGAGGAGAAAGGAAAGGCGCCTTTTCTGGAAAAAAGAGGTTCCAGCGGGGTAAAGAAGCAGATGTGTTTGAGAGAAACCACCGCTGATGAACGCGGGTGTGAGGAAGTGCCGAATAGGGAACCCGGGATGTCTACGGGCTCGAAACGATCGAGAGCAAAAAAAACAAAAGAGGAGTAGGAAAAGAAGATATTGTGTTGCGCAACGTCCACGCATTGCACGGAAAGCGGGCACAGTTCAAACCGTCACACGAATCTAATGGGGGGTGAAAAAGGTGACGTAAAAAGAGCGAGCGGGAGGGCAGAAAAATAACAATGGAACTCAGATAAGGCACGCGAACTAACAGACACCGCCGAGGCCGATCATCCGGGGGAAGATTGGTGACCGACGGAAAGAACCGCAATAGCGTCTAATCAGAGCGACGGAACGGAAACTGTCTCGAAACGCATCACACTCCCTGAAAAAACTGTATCATCTGGTTTACCAGAGGGGAGAAAGGGGCCTGAGAGGAGTTCGTCTATCCCTGCGCCGAAAACTCGGCGAAGGAGTCCGTCGACCTCGGGGAGTGAGAAAACACACGGGAGGGAAAAAGTAACAGGAGGGAAGATGGCGACAGAGGCGGAGCTCGGGTCTTCAAGGGAGATGAATCAGGTACGAAGGCAGCTGGGGGGGGGCTTGACCTCGTTGAAAAACCAACCACGAGACATATCAAAACAGGGGGTGTCACTCTACCATAATCAGTAGGGGAAACTCGGAAGACATGAGGAGGAAGATCATACTCCGGCGACACATCGAGATACCAGGGGACGGGCTATTCAGGCTTGTGGTCCAACATCGAAGGAGAGGTGACTCCCTCAATCTCAGGGACCTAGGGAAAAATCACGTCGAGCACTTAAGCGCGTAAAGAAGTGAGACACAAAGTGTGGGCGGGGAAGGAAGGGGCACAGGGGAAAAACTCAAAAACGTAGTGGCGTTACAAGCACTAAACCCATAAGCAAGGGCCCGCGAATTTTCCATGGTCCGACGGCTTTAAAAACTAAAATTTCAGGGCGTGGTAAAGAACCAAACCAAGGCCAGGTTGGAGCCCGTCCCGGTAAGGAAACTCGTCGAAGGAAAACATCTCCTCCAGCTCGAAAGCGGATGGAAAAACCGAGGAGAAGCAGGGGGATAAAGGCGGAAAACCGCAGACATAACCCTTTAATTTTATCGAGCTCAGAAGCAAAAAGCTATCCACGCCGCCGAAGGTTCTGGTAGGGGCTTAAAACACCACCGGAAGCCAAACACGCAGAGGATGGAGTCTAATGAGTGGAGGGTGGTGTCCTTTTGGAGAGGGTGGGAATGGGCTTCCGTACTTCACACTCCGGAAATAAACGTTGAACCAATGGACAGGGTTAACGAGAGGGTGGGAAGGGAAAAGGACGCGAGGAAAAGGTTTTAGGTCGCTCAATCGTGAACCGGGGGCGGCAAGGGTGGCGAAGAACCCAGGGAATGACCAAGGAAGGGGAAAGAGGAAGAGCCGGGGGGGGGAGGAGAAAAGTGCAGCATGACCCGAAAATTTGAGCAGGTTGGAATTGGTGAGAAGGTGGTCCCGGGAATGGTGGAGGAGAAATCTCTCGACCGCACTTATGGGTTGGGCCGAGGGGAGGTGAAAGAGTAGAAAGGCCCTCAGAATCGAGGTACTCAATGCACACGCGCTGGGTCCCAGAGCGAAAGACCGGTCGCAAAAAAGGGCTAAAAGGGGGGATAAGGCACAAGTAGGGCATGCCATGACGGAGAGGCTCGGGCGCAATAGTCAAGGTGGGTCATGAAATAACGGGGCGTCGTAGAGCGATCAGAGGGCAAAAATTTCCCCCGATTTTGGGGGAACTCCAAAGACGAGACGGGAGGCGGAAAGGTAGAGGAGGGCTCGGAAGAACTCAGACTTAACCAGCCGAGGGAAGCCTAATGGAAAAACTTACGGGAGACAGTCTGTGTCCCTAAGGCCTGTCCGTGGCGGGCAAAATCTCAAAAAAAAAAACGGAAGGAGGGCGGTGTCGAGATGAGGGGGGGAAGAGAGGTGGATCGTGCAGAAAGCCAACGAGACGTAGGTTAGGTGACAACCTCTGTCGCAAGAATGTTGAGAAAATCAGACGAATGGCGGCCACGTGTAGTGCGGGGTGATGTTGTAAGCACCCTCTATCGAAAAAAGTGACATTAAAAACCGGAAAGGAAGATCCTCAGGTGACCCCTCTTTCACGACGACAGGATCGATAATGGAGACGTACAGACTAATCAACTCGTAGAGAAGATAGAACATTGAAGGATACCTGCTCCGAGCCGCACTACGACCACGGCGATAAAGGGAAACTGGCTCATGGAGAAGAGATAGCGGGGGTGAAAACAGGGGCAGAAAGCCCATTGACAATTTCGAATAAGGAGGGGGGAACAGGAAGTGACGAAGAAAAACTCCTCTCCTTGCCCGGCAGGAGATGCTGGGGTCCGCCGCGTGGAAAACTAAACGGGTTAAACGGGGAAACACAAAATCAGGTGAGAAAAAGGTAGGGAAAACGAGGAGATCCATTCGTTTTCCGCTGGGGAGAAAAAAAGGGACAGACGCTGAAAACTCAGCGGGTGGGACGTCCTGTGGGGCCGCTGAAAGGAAAAAAGGGAATTAAGGAGCGACAAGGAAGAGAAAGTACTGCCCATAAAAAGCCTACAAAGGTGGTAGGTGAACAGCATGGTCCGCAATCACCGTTCAAAGGGGGGGTTCATGTTGCACTTAAAAGTTGGAAAAAAAACTTGGGGGTGGGAAAAAAGAAAAACCACACAAAAAAAAAGGAGGGGGAAGTCGGCTTAGGGAAAAAACGAGGGCGAATGCCAATGAGCCCACGACGATGAAAGGGGGGTCGTAGGCGATGGAACCAGGACTAGTTTGGGAGAAACCAGGCGCCTAGAACAAAACACGGGAAATAGCAGAGAACAACAAAAAAGAGGGGAGGGGGGAAGAGGGTTCCTATCTCGGGGGGTGCAGGCAAGGAGTTGATAACCCAGCAGGTCGCCAATCGGACTACGACGTCCGAGGGAGGGTGAGCAACGCTCAGAAAGACGCAGAACGAAGACTCTCTAGAAAAGGCCAAGGGTGATTGACCCACGAAAAATCAACCCATAAAGTGCACAGGCACCGGGAACTTGGATTCGACCATCGGTAAAAATGACCAAACCAACCGAATTAGAAAAGGAAGAAAAGGGAAGGCATAAAAAAGAAGAGAATAATCCTCTAGAATGGCCTTCTAAAGTGGGGGACTGTCTGGACCTAACTCGAGATTACAAGAGGTAGGAAAGGGGGTGATCAGGCTGCGCAAACCCCTGGATTAGAATCTCTGGTCCGAACTTTTCTAAAACATGATTCAGGTGCAAGAAAAGAGGGAGGAAGGGAAAACACTGTCGTGAAGCTGAAAAAAACATATCTCCGGAATCTCATGAGACCGGCCTGGGAATGAAAAGTAGGTCGTCAAAGAAAAAAAGTTAGAACTTGACAAACCGAAAGAAGAGAGCGGTACTCGTGAGAAAATTCGGCTTTGTTCATGGCAAAAAAGATCGTCGCCGAGTTCAACCATAACAGACTTACGCTTGCAATGGAACGATAAAAAAAAACTGAGAGGACCCGGGAGAGAAAGGGGGTAGATTGAGGATCGAATATCGCTGAAAACGGGAGTGTCTGAGAAAGGTCGAAGCATCGATCCTTCTATAAAGGGGTTGGTCAACAATCAGTTTAAAGGGGAACCAACTTCATAGCAAGGTGGGGGAGAGAATACGGTTGAGAAGAAAAAACAATCAATACAACGCGAAACGAAAAACGTGGAAGGAGAGGGATCTCGTGGCGGGAGTTTCGCCATGCAGGGCTAATCTTGTTAAAGAAAAGAAGGAGACGGGGATAACTCCAGGACTAAAAAGGACGAGAAAACAATCAGAGGGCACGCCGAAGGAAAGAAGGATAGCGGAGCGATGGAAGAAACAAGACTCCTATGGACTTAATCAGAATAGGAAAAATGAGGGCTGCACAGCGCTGCACGGCGTGCTTGCGACTCGTCACCCTAGAGACCGAATCCACAAGAAGAGGTGGGATTTTCGTCAAACTAGGGGAAAAATCTAAACGTAATCAAAAGCGCGGAAGAGAACGCGGGGGGGGATCAGAGACCAAAAGGAGTACTACTTGGGGCTCGCAACGAAGAGAAAGGCCAAGGAGAAACAGGAAGCTTAACCTAAGCATTCGGGCTCGCGACGTGACGAGACTGGACAGCTCTTGCATCAAGTAATCAGAACTGGAAGCGGCGGAAGGATGGGATCTTGTCCCCGCCCAGCGGCCAAGCGACCCCAGAAGGGAGGGGAAAGGGGGACAAAGAAGCGAAACTAAAGTCAACCGCTGATTCCACGGGTAAAACCTGGGGATGTCAAAACACAGAGGTTGTTCAAAACCGCATGTAGACGAAAGGCGCAGAACGCAGGTCAGCGGAGTCTTCTCACATGTTTCGCCAACGGGCCGAGGCCAACGAAGTGAGTGGATGATCTACAAGGATCGATAATCCAGGACAACGGAGGGGCAACGAACGGGGGAAACGGCTTCGCTGGGGCTCGAAACAGGTCATCACATACAACCACCTCATCGCAAAGGAACCAAAAAAAAATTCAAAGAAACGCTGCACGGGGGGGGGAGGAATTGCTTGGTTTTCTCCGACGTCTAAACCCGCCCTGTCCAGAATCGGCGAGAAGGAGGGTACGCTGATAAAAGAAACAACCCACATAAAGGGGAAGGCTGCAGAAGTACGCAAAAACATCGAGGGTGTTCAGGGCGCGCTGTTCAGTACGCGCGGGGGATTGTTATCTGAAAGATTGCAGAAACCGGGCGCCGGGCGCAACCGGAAGGGTGGTGAGTCAAACAATAAGCGACAGGATTAGTGCCGACGGTAGGGAACCATGTGGGGACCAAGGAACAGGGCGAACCATCGGGGCGGGCTGAAAGAAAAGGAGGGAAGGTAGTCTGTTCCGTCAAAAGTCCAACAAAACCTTAGGCTGGCAGCCAGCGATCTCCTAGGTAACCACGAGGAAAGCAGTGAGAGAGTGATGTTGGGGCCTCTGGTCGATTCGCAACGCGCTGGGTAATTAACTCTCACTAGGGCGCAATCAAGGGCCAAGGGCTCGACATGGAAAAGAGTTCCCACGGAGACATGTGCTGCTCTTTCCAAAAAGACTCCTCAGGGCCCCCCCCGAGGGGAAGGAGCTGTAAAAACTCTGCATCTGGCTTTCAAAAATTAGGGTCCAAGGGTGCCCGCGAAATTTGTTTGTTGGTCAACGCGGTTCACGCGCCACACATCTCTTTTCAGCTCAAGGTGAGCGGGGATCGGCAACAGAAAAACACCGCCTGCGTTCAAAAGGTACACGCATTGTGATCAACTCAAAAAAAACAAAAAAAAAGAAAACAAAAAAAAAAAAAAAAAAAATAAAACAAAACATCGTAGGGCCAGTAAACTGATCGATAGAACCCACAAGGCACCGCCTATCGGCAAGTGCTAGGAGTCACATATAATGTCAGTCCTAGGTCGGGAAGCAACAAGGGAGCACCTGTGGGTGGGGGAGTTCAAAAATGTAGAGAAGCCTTAGGGGAAGAAAACTAAAATCTGCTTTCGACAATATGGCGGTCGCTTTGAGAGCGAACAAACCTGAGATTGAATCCGGCTTAAAGGGCAAGGCCTCGGGAGGATCTTGAAGTCGGTCATCAAGACGGCGACCCGGACGGTAGCCAAGCCGGGGGTTCAGGCAAAAACGATGGGTCAAAAATACGAGAGGGTGGTCGAGCAAAAAGCCACCAACAGGGAAGGGGGGGTAGAAAGGGCCGATCGTGAACCCTTCTCAAGACCGTGAAAAAGGGCGGCTAATAAGAGAAAAGCACAAAACGGTCTTGCTGAAAAAGAGTTGCGCAAGGGAAGACCGCAAAGTTCAAATCGAAAGTCAAGAACCCGACTTGGCAGGGGAAGACGAGGGTGGCAGAAGAGGAAAAAAACGGAGACGTCGCTAACAAAAAAAATGAATACGTCGGCTAAAATCGAGAAAAGAATCGAGAAACGCCGAAATCGCACTGCAATTTCTTACTGGAGGGAATGGGGGGGACGCAGGAAAAGAAAAAGAACCAATCAGATTTCGGGAAACGGCAGGTGCAGCGCCACGGCTTCTCGAACAAAAAACAATCCACCACTCCCTGAAAGGGTGGAACCTAAGTGGTGGAAAAGGGAGCGGGGGATGGAAATGGTATCAGCGCGTTCTAGCACGTCGCCGAACACGGCGGGCGTGTAGGGCGTCTACCTCGCGTCGGCACTGGGAGCTCATCCGGGGGTGAATAAGGGTAGGCGCACAGACGTGTAACATGGGGCGCCGCGGAGCCGTAGAGAAGGAGGGGGATAGACAATACGTCGCGAAAAAAAAATGTTGGAATTACCGAGTGGGGGCCACCAACCCCGCATTCTAAGGCACCCGTGGTGCGACATGGGTTAAAACTCAAGGCCGTCAGACATACTCGGAAGCGATGAGGAGAAGGGGAAAGCCGGGGAGTACACATCGGCGATCCGGGAAATCTGGTGTCAGTGGTGAGCACACCTTAGGGATTGCAGTCCAATAAAAGTCAGAGAAATCTGCCATAAGGAGAGAAAAGTCAAGCAGGGGGGATTCACTTTCTGATGTGAAAAAAACCGAAGAAGGTGGGGCTGGCGCCGGGAAATTCACTCCTGCCGCAACCTAGGGGGAAAAACAAGAACCGGGATTGGGGACCCGGTGTTCCCAGCGCAGAGGGCCAGGTGGCAAACGTCGGGACAGCAAGCGTCCGCGTGAGGGGGGAAGCCAGGAACAAAGACAGGACCCTAGAACCTGCAAACAACGGAAAAGAAACACAAGAGAATAGGAGAGAGAGCAAGCACGGTGAAGCAAAAAAAATTCCTATTACCCTGGGTCTACGTGCACGCCGAAATAACCGGATGGGCTCGAGCATCAAAACGAGCACAACACGCGTAAGGAGACTAGGCGGCGTACCGGAGTTAACGGAGAACAAAAAATGACGGGGGGACAAACGGGAAGCGGCGTGTCTCCTTACAACAAAGGGGTTGGCCTTGGCCAGAGAAGTTGAGCGTGCGGAAGGGGGGAACGATTCAAAAGCCGGAACAGCAAGGTTTAAGATCTTTAAAGCCGGGGGGACGGGACATAGAGGGTGAAGCGTAAAGTTGATCGGGGCGACGAGTTGTCATCGGGGAAGCCGCGAGTTTGGCAGGGGAGAACACCGTGCCTCCTCTCGGGGGAAAACGAGGCACGACTAATGCGGAGGCAACAGAGGGGAAAGTAAGGTTGGGAAAGTTTAGAATCGCTTTCCTTGCTTCAGATCGGGTCGGAGACCTAGAGGGTAGTGCCGAGGGCGGTGAAAACGAGAAAGAAAAAACCACTATTAAGGGCGAGGGAATTTCAAGCGCTGTCCAAAGAGGAAAAGGAATGCGCAGAGCAAGATTGACGCAAGTATCCTTCCTTCTGGTTCTTCGGGTAGAGGAAAGACGAGCTTAAGCAATGTGCGTCGAGTGGGTTCATGATCAAGTGAGATTCCGGTAAAAAGATAAATATACTACAAGCAAGTTTTAAGCTCATAAAAAGGACTGCGGGGGGGAATTCGGAGTGAGAGGATGGACTAGTGACTCGGACAAAGGCCGGTGGCATCTCAGGTAAAGGCACGAATGAAGAATTCGCAGGAAACGCAAATCAGGGACCTTGTGACAAACTCAGGCGAAAGTGCTAAAAGCTTGTGCGAATGCTGTGTTGACTCTTCCAGGGGAGTCGCCTTATCGCCTCGGAACGTCGGGGTAGGTAGCACCAGCTGCTCAACCCAGGCAAGGGCGAAACAGGATCGCGCCAAAAACTGGTGTGGAGAACGGCGGTGAAAGGTGTAGGGGGGCCCTGCCCAAGCTCGTAAAAAAAAACCAGGGGCGATACGTGGGAGGAAAGAGGGAAACCAGCGTTGAACGATCGGACTGATAATGGATGAGACGGCTAATCAAGCGAATACTAGACGGAGGGGATCGGAACCTTGATGAGGCACCTTCGGTCCTCGAGGAGAGAAAGACACGCGTACAACAGTAAACTGGTACCGAGGGTGCTAAACGCGCTCGCTTGGTGCACTTGCAACCAGCGCAATGCGACCGAATGCGACGAAACTCTGAGGCAGTCGGTGAAGCAGCACCGGTGGACTACTCCGAGAAACCAGGGACCATCAGGCCGTCATGAGAGAGGGAGAGCGGGGGGGGACGCCTCCTGAACTACGACGGGTCAGGAAGACTTAACGCATTGGATCACGACGTCCGGGAGAAAGGTCGGAACTATTAGCCAAAACTACATGCGTGGTCAGGGCCGGACTGATCAAAACGGGACGACTTCGCGGAAAGAGCATTAGGAAAACGCATAGACAGGAACAGGGGCCTTAAAAGAGAAGATAGACCTGACTCAAGAGTGGGGAAAGGTCACAGTCAGGACGTACGCGGGGGTGAGGTCGGTCCAAAATGGTCGATCAAAAGAACAGGGGGGGGGGAAGGGGGAACGGGGATTGGGGACGTCAGTGTAGGAACATTGGCGAGAGCGTCGGCGTCGGGGCGCCGCAAGAACAGTACGCACCCAGTACCGGGAGTAGGCGGATGGCGAAAAGGAGCGGGCAAATACAAACCGCTCCTCTTGAAACCGAGCGAAATAGACTCAAAAAACACGAAAGAGGAGGGGGGAAGAGCGAGATCTTCGTCCGATCGGGGGGGGAGAGGAGGTGGTTCGAAAGAGCAGGTCGCCATAAATGGAAAGGCATAGGGGACGTGGTCTAAGTGGCAATCGCCGCGGCGCCACAAGACGGGCTCTCGCCAAGGGGATGGCTCAACGAGGTCTCCACAGATGCACCCTGCACACACAGGGACGGTGAGGAACCCAGAAAAATTCTTTTAAACACCTACAAACCAAACGCAGGTACGTCGACGAGAAATTGGCCTCATCATCAGCAGAGAGATAATAAGATAAAGGCAAGGCGGAAAAGAGCAAGGCTCCGTACAAACCGCAGGCAGCGTTCAGGGACAGTGGGGGAGCAAAGTTAGGAGGCCACGCATGTAGGGGGCCCGCCGGAAGACCTGTGGGTGCCAAAGACGTAGTCCTCAGGTGCGCCTCTACTCATAACCACTCGTCTGAGAACTTGACCCAGAGTGGCCCCAGAGAGACGTCTAATAAGCTCGGTCTGGCAATTGAGCCGGAGTTCTTCGAAGGACTCGCTTCACCAGACGTAGCTTCGACAATCTGGAGAGGGTCTATTTTTTCAATGGTCAAAAACGTCGAGATCGGCCATGGGCGCGGTCAAACAGCACGGCGATTACTGTTTCTAATCGCCGGCTATGAAGAACTGGCAACGGCAGGTAGAGATGCTCGGAAGAGAATGCTCGGCCGGCCAGAACGTGCAGACGTCATCAACTACTAGGGGGAAGGGAGCTTTTCACACTGTCTTGTTAACTAGTAAGATCAGTCAAACACTGGGTGGGAAAGGACTGCTGTGGGTCATGCCTACCCTCCATCAGGGCAATCCGGGGCTTCTCAATCGTAGTTGGGAAAGGAAATTGAATTGTATAAAGGGGGAACCAAAGAAGCGTCCAATGGAGCATGACGCCGACTAACGACTATTCCACCCTCATCGCTGCCCAAGTGAATGGAAAGGTACGAAAGGGAAGGGCGAACGAGGCCGGAGAGGTGATCCAAGTTTGAAAAGAATCCTTCACGCGCTTAACTGCGTCGTTGGCGACGAGCAATCACATTACTATACTGCCGAAAAAACTCACCAGCGACCTGTTGGAGGATTGCAAAAAAGAGGGGCAGCAAGATTTACCGCGCAAGATCAACCTGTAAGGAACATGCGAACGAGCATTTGCTCTAGCGCCGACACGGCAGGACTACCTACGGCCTTGAGGGCCCCTCGCTTCTGTACTCTGCTAGCGGAGGCACTTGACAGTCGAGGTCAAGGAGTACCGAGGGAACGGACTCGCTACTAAGGAGGGAAAGAAAAACCAAGGAAGGGGGACCGCACAGAACAACGGTTCTCCACGCTATCGTCCTAACAGTAAAGAGAAGCACGTTTCCCAACAGGGAATGAAAAAGGGCAGAAGGCAGTCACCGCCCTTCGCGGACGCAAAGAAGAGTATGCTGGCGGCAAAAGGGGGTTTCTCGGCCAACTCGTGGGGCAAAGAAACCAACGAGTGGCGCGGATCCTCCGCGGCAAGATAGGCGAAAAACGGAGGCCCAACAAGAAACGTGGCAGGTCGGCTTGGGGGGGAGCGTGACAATTACGAACGCGCACACCAAAAACGCGGGAAAAAAAATGCCACACCGCATAATGAGGAACCTTCCTCCAGGGGAGGCCCGTGAATTCAAAAGGTGGGGGTCGCAAGGAAAAAAAGGAGGGGGCCCTAACGCCATCTATGTAAAAAGGGGGGGGAAGCCTTGAAAGGGAAGAGCCACATAAAGGGGGAAGGCGGACCGTCGCCCCCAAAGCTGTGGAGGAATCGGTGTTGCAGGCGCTGTAAAGACGAGCGAGGGCGATGTGGCGGAATGAAGAGGGGACAGGGGCTCGGGCAAAACCGGAAATTGGTTAACTACCAAAAACCATCCGGGGGGGCAGGGTGCGTCCCCTACAGTCGGGAACATGGGACACGCCTCGTTGAAAATTCGTCCCAAAAATCTGGGAGTAAGGGCAAGAAGGTTGGGAGGAGGCGTTCCGACCGTAAGAACCAACCCAAAGGACGTTCGCCGGCATAACAGAGGGAAGAAAGGACGCGAGGGACAAGGTATACGTGTGTCCTGTTGGAGGTGCCCCGACGCTTGAGGGCGCATCGGCAGAGGTTCTTACCCAAGGTAGGCCAGAATCGACGTCACCAAGGGATCAAAAACGGAGGAAACGCGGCAGGAAAATGACTCATCATCGAGGGGGAAGAGCTTGAACGGCATCTGGCCGTTCAAGGTAGCAACGGGACAAAGAGTTTGTGTGGTCAACGCGGGTCCAAAAACCGCGGCTGCGTTTCGGAGCCCTGGCGGGAATTACACCAACGAAGATATTCGCCCGCAGAGGTAGGACAGATCAAAGCGCAAAGGGAATCGGGAAAGGCTCCCACGGGCCCGAGTGATTTCACAACGTCGCTAACTAAGGTCGACGACCTAATAAAAAAAAACCACCGAGTTACGGCAGGAGCTGAAGAAAAGCCGAAAGTGAATAAAAAATAAGAGGGCAAGCCAAACCATCGGAGACACACGGGGCATGGCTGGAAGGGGGAGGGTTTGCGAAGAAAGGTAGATGCACAAAACTCTCGGTCTACCGGGGGACTGTTAAAAAAGTCATGTCTGGGGGCCACACAAAATACTTCAGCCCGGAGGGATAGTCGGCCTGAAAGAAGGGTCGGTAGGCAAGAAGTATAAAAGAAAATACGGGAGACGGGGTCCGGGGGGTCTAGGGGGGGAAGCGCGCGTGTTAGAGTAAACAAAACCACTCGAGGAGATTGACAGCGGTCGGGGCCGGCGTGGAACTTCGGTCTACCGGGGTCTCAAACATCTATCTTAAGAAAACCCAACACCACCAAAACTTAGCTTAGAACGAGAGGGAGAAATGGGGGGGGCGCACTGGAAGAACGGTGCAGATCGGCAACGGCGGAAAAAAACTGGGCTGCCTAGTCATCTGAGGTGTCGGGGGAAGAGGAAAAAGCCGGAACTTGCTATACTCGAGCAGAACCAGGAGAAAGGCCGTACGCGGCGAAAACGAATAGACAGAGGCGAAGGTCAACAGTACCTCCGAGGGGGCAGGAATATAAATGGGGTGGGCCGGCCGAGACCTAACAAAAAAACCAATCTCGGTCTACAACGGGCACGACGACGGGCTTCTCGAAAGAAATCAAACCAATGAAAGGGGGCGTCAGCTGGGGAACAGGTCACCTGCCTTCTCTCGGAGCGAGCACTGAACTAACTCGCTTGGAGGGAGGGGCTCGAATAGATTATTAGACGGGCCAACTGGCCCGTGCTTAATCAGCACCTGCGTGACGATGGGAACCGAGGATGGGCGATAACTCGTAAGAAAGCGGGTAAAAAAGAGAGCACCGGGACGGGGAACTCAAGAAAAACTCTCAGAGCGGTGGGGGATGGAAAGCTGGGTAACAAACGACCCCACGGAGGTCACCCGTTAGACTGACGGCCAGATGAAGTACTCCAGCATCGGCCGGGGACATGAGGGAATGGAGAAAAAAACGGCTAAAAAAGGCGGCGAGAAAAGGGGAGGTCGCGAAAAGGGGTCATGGTAAAATACACCTCAGCCGCTTTGAGCAAGAGAGGGAGCTCTACACTCACAAGGAGATCAGAATAACATCGTCGGGGCCAAGGGGCGGAGTGTGCTGACCCTCGAAAGGGTTGGGGAGAGTGGTCGACAGGCCGGAACGCAAAAAAAAGCCAAGCCTCGTGCAAACAGAACTACCGATTTGGGAGCCGTGGTGCCAGCATCCTGGCCTTTGACGAAGCAGGAAAACACGAAGGGAGAGTGTCTGGTAGCAGAAACACGTAAAAAAGTGAAAATAGCCCTCGCAAAATAGTCGACGGATCAACAGAGTCCTCAGGGGAGAGAAGGACTACATGGAGCGAAAACCTCGATGGAAGCCCGGGTCATACGGGGGACCAATACACAAAAAAAACTGGCCGAGCATCAAAGGGGGGCACACCCGCTGAGTCAGCGCCTCTGCGCGTAATGTCGGCGCCACACCGTCCTTAAACCAACGGGAAGCGTCAAAAAGGGGGGGAAAATCTTGCGGGGGGGGGGAAGGGACCGGGAAGAGTGGGGTTTCGTTGAAAGGTCCGGGGGGAAAGAAAACCACGCACCGCCAAGCACGTGGATAAGACGGGTGAGAAGTGGGGGGAGGGCAAAGGCTCTAACGCTAGCTTGATGCGCACAAGGTGGGCAATCATTGTTTTTCACCTGGTAAGGAACAAAGACCCCCCCCTGGGGGGGGGGGGGGGGGAACAAGCCAACCAATGTTGGTGCCCCACACACCGCCAACCAGAGTTGCGAAGAACAAATGGACTAAATAAGAAAGGTCAGGCGGTAGGGAAAAGGGGAGGGTGAATTCAGTCTTCCACTATTGAATTAAGAATGGGGGGGAAAAGGGGTAGCACCCAAAACGGCAACGCGTTGAGGACTGTGCAAAAAACGGCGAGCAAGAGTCGTACGAACAGCCATGGGCGGGGCCTATGGCGGGGTGAAACCGCGATTCAAAAGAAGAGGAATTCAGAGGGACGCCTTTCACAATCGCTGGCAGAAGCGGTCTCACGAATGTGCCGAGCAGGGGGAACGGAGCCAGCGGGGTTGCATGCCATCCGGTTCTCGCAGTCGGACGCAATTCGGAAACGAAGTGGGTTAAATGAGCGGGGAGCAAAACTGTCGCGTCGATCAGAGGGGGTCAATTCCCCGAGGTGGATAAAAAAAAAAAGGCCAACATAGAGAGTGCGGATGCAGGGGAAAAAAAGGATGGCAAAAGCACGAAACCAAAGAAGCGGATGAAAAAGTGTCGAAAAGTCGTGATCATTCCAAAACCGTCTTCTGTACGGGAGCCACAGCTAAATCGACCCGTCGACGTCGGGGTGAGAAGAAGAGTCATGCGGGTAGTAGGATTAGATAAACGAAAGAAAACGTCGGTGGGGTACAAAAGCGTCGAAGACCTGCTTGGCGCACGCGGATCGAGGCAGACAAGGTGTAGTTGGATTTTGTGAGGAATCCCCAGCGGCGGGTAAGACAAAAAAAAACAGTGGCGGAGGTATTATACTACATACGGTCACCATAGGGTTCACGAGAGAAGGATCGGTGTTTGAAGACGTAGAAGGAGAAGAAGACAAAAGCCGTCGCCAAACTCGCAGTGAGCCCGCGAAAAATAGACTAATCAAAGAGCCGTGCGGTTGTTATAGCTGCGACCGAGAGCGAGGTGGGGGACCATTGGCCACCAGCCAGAGCGAGAGGATACTCTCCGGACGGTTACGCGACGGAAGCGACAAATAAGGAGACGTGCCACCGGAGACATGAGAATGCGAATCTGGGGACAACCGGCAGGAAAAAGTGGTCTGCGACGAAAGGGGGTTAGAACGAAAAAACCTGTCAGAAGGGGACTTACACGAGGTTAAAAAGACCTAGGCGTGTCCCGCCGGTAAGGTCCAACGGTCACAAGGAGGCTTATCAGCGGGGAAAAGATGAGTCTCACCAAAAGGACGCCGTGCAAACTCAGAGATCTAGAGGATGAATGAGTGGAAATGGTAAATAATAGTACTTACTAATCTGGGTTAGTCAGGGTGAACAGCAATGGTAAAAGCAACCTTTAAAAGGGGTGTGAGGGTGGGCCGAGCGTAGTTGGCACATGACCGTGGGAGACAGGTCGGGAGGAGGTGCGACAGAGCGAAAAGGGACACAAAAGACTATTCTTCGGGATCGAGGCGACCTTCAACGTGGGAGAAAAAGGGTCGAAAGAAACACCGAGACTAAGGAAT
>Ga0179593_1611610_pt1 | contig 21545 bp, 19 predicted proteins | sample CZODoug2_1_08_16_FD_185931 | JGI IMG/M metagenome (GOLD analysis project Ga0179593, IMG submission 185931) | Vadose zone soil fungal communities from Angelo Coast Range Reserve, California, USA - CZODoug2_1_08_16fungal (PacBio error correction) | ecosystem: Environmental > Terrestrial > Soil >...
AACCTTCAGCAATTTTGAGAATAGCTCGAAGCGCCATTGAGTAGAACGGGTTGAACTGGGGAGGTGTTAGGCATTCCGCGAGTCCAGATATCCCAGATTGGACATTAGGACATCTTAGAATGATCACGCAAAAACCACTCTCCGGCACAAGAACGGTGCGTGATCGTCTGGACTGACCGGGGCACTCGATGTTTTCCATTTGATTCGAGTTAGGAAACTCTTGCCCTGCGCTGGCCGGCGAAACGAGTATAGGAAACATTGCGCGGACGATTTCATTCCTGAGGCGTGGAGAAAGCTTTTAGTCGAGACCTGGACTGAAAGACATTTAACCCCCCTAAGGAAGCCGGTAGCGTGGAGGAGAGATGAGAAAGATATGCTGAAAGATGCAAAAGTCAGTGCGAGAAGACAGCGCGCCTGTAGAAGTAGATAAGGCCCAGGTGAGATAGTAGAGTCTGAATTCGGTCCGGGTAAGAAGAAGAGAGCGGGTGAGCACCAGCAAACTCGAGGCGCAGGGCTCAGTCAAGCCCCCAAACTGGAGCCAAGAACTCGAATCAGTTTCCGCGTCGGGGGTCAGCGTGGGAGTGTGGGTTCTTCTGACGCCAAAACAGTTGCGAGGCAAAAAAAAGTACCTGTGATAGGGCCTCGAGGACCGGGGGCTCAAGCACGGCTAACACTTCTTCCAATGACTACTAATGTCTGAGGTAAAAGAAGAGGATGAACGGCGAGAGTCCATCGAGAAACGTTTCGTAAGGTCCTGAACCGGAAAGGGAGGAGCATCCGAAGGGTCTTGAATCGAAGAGGCTATCGCCCTGGGGAACATACCCGAGGAGGGAACAAAAAAAGGTGAGTTCCCCCCATTTTACGAAAAAATCCTGACGAGCGACATAAGTGGGGAGAGAAAACGAGAAATAGCGCCCGGGCCGGAGACAGATTGGTTAAGGTGAAAAAATTCCAGGGAAAAAAGCGAGGGAAGGTCACAATCGGGACTAATCGCGCAAAATTCCGAGGGGGGAGAAAGCAAGAGCTTTATCTTGGACACATCTAATAGGCAACGCAGATGGGAGAGAGATGACTCAAATGGATTAGAGTTGGGTTTGGCGGGGAGTCACTGGCCGACGAGGAAAGGCTGAGTACTCATGGAAAGCAATCGGGGGGCGAAAGGTTCTTGGTGCCAATTTTGAAGGGAAAGAGGTTCGTGAATCGCCGGCGGGGGATAGGGTGGCGTATTCAGAGGAGGAAGGAGACCTGTGTTGAAAGCCTAAAAAGGGGAATGTGCTAGCAAGGACTCGGTGGGAGAGGTTCCAATCGGAACTGGGGTTGTTAAAGTTCGGGGTACTTCTCAATGAATTGGCGGGTCGAAAACTCCAAAGCGAGCTAAACACGGAAAAGAAGATGTGGGGGGTGTTGGGCAGGTTGGGGGAGGGGGGGGGGGGGGGGGGGGGGGGGGTGGTTGGGGGGTTTTTTTTGGGTTTGGAAACTTTTTGCCTAGGGGCAAACAACCGGTCGCGAGAAAGGGTTTTGAAAGTGAGAGATCTCTTCAGTTAGAGTTAAAAACCAAAAGTTGGGGGTGACCAGTCCTTAAAGAGGAGACGGCTTGGACGAATGGGGCGCGAAAGAGGGCTACCGTTTGGGGAGGGGACCCAACGAGCGCCAGGCGTCAGAAGGGAAAGGATCTCGTATCAGAGATCAAAAAACTGGAACAGGATGCGGTTTGAGAAAAAACCTACTTCTGTTGTCCGACAACGGACTTCCGGCGATTTCTGAAGGGCGGCGAGGAAAAGGTATCCAATTTCAAGGCTTCAGGACAATTGTTGGGGGAAAGACATTCCGATTGCAAGCTAACCGCGAAGGGAAAATTTGAATGCGCTCAGATCAGGGGTTGAACAGGGGCGGGGGGAAATTGCAAGAGAACGAAAAAACTTCCGGCTTGCTCGCAGGAAGGGGAAGGGGGGATCTAAACAGAGGGGGATTGAAATAGATATATACCCCTTGAGAGAAAGGAAGAGAAAAGAAAAAGCTGGGGGAAATTTAACTACCCCTAAGAAATTGCAACTAAACCATGCAAGTTGCCCCAAATCGCAGGCAGGGCTTGAAACAAGAGGTTACGCGCTTGTTGAAAAAGAAGGGATGTCCAAATGAAAAATTGGCAGCGGATCAATGACAAGGTGGATAATGAAAAGAGGAAAAATTCTCCGCCGAATCACTCTTGCGCTGAGGACGAACCAGTAATGCCCACACAAAAAAAGGTCCCTCCGTTCCGCAGCGTTGATTCTCGGCGAAAATAATCACGAAAGCGAAACATTTAAGCTCGGGGGGGTCCACAGCACCATCAAAAGGGAGAGCTAAGCGAATCACTAACCATAAAAGGGGTCGAAGGGGGGCACCACCAAAAGAAGACTGAGAAAAGGATACCCCCTTCGCGAAGCTGGGGCGAAGAAAAAACTTAAAGACGATCTAAGACGGTGGAAACGGCAACACTATCACAAAAGACGAACATCTGCTATGCTTGGGGACGGGGAGATATAGATCGTTGTCAATTGCCGCAATCTAAGTTGAAAGAACACACCACACTGCCAATCGAGGGAAAAACATAAAGCAATGAAGAGATCAAGGGCCAGTCGTACAAGGAGGTATTCAAAAGGAGGGGGCAAAAATTCACAAAACCATCCAATTAACTGACAATGCGATGAAGGTAAACAAGCGGGAACAAAGGATTTGGCACACAGAAAAGCGCGAGGAATTAAGAGGAAGCCGCTAAGGAAGAGATAGACTCTTCTTGAGCGGGCAAACCAAAAGAAATCTCCTTCCAGAGGGGGGATCATAACTCTCGTTATACATGCTTTTAGACTTAGATGGATCCTAACGAGGGGAGGGAGGGCGACTGGAGTTGCGGAAAGCAAAATAACGAGGGGGAAATGCTCGCTTGAGGAATGAATGTGCACACGGGGGTCAAATTTTAAAGCCTAAAAAAAAATCCTTTGATAGGGGCTACGGGCCAAAAACAATAGGGGGGGGTCATCGTAAAGGAAAGGGGGTGAAAACACAATGGGGCCTTACACCTGTTTGGGGGAAGAACTACTCTTGGAGGAAAGGGGACTATCGATAGGCTGCAATCGGATTTTCGACGGAAGGGAGAAAAGCCTCGCCGTAGAAAAAAACCGGCATAAAGGGTGCTCTCCGGTTGAAAAAAACCCCAAGGGAAATCCATAAAGGGGAAACAAAAGGGGAGGAGAAAGCAGCTGTAAAAAAAAGTGTGAGCGGCTACTCAATCGAAATAAAGGTGACGAAAACGGAGGAATTGGATGAGAAGCACAACGCCGTCGCCCGGCAAGCTTTAGCGAAACTTTGGTACACATTCAGGGACACTCGGGGGGGAGGAGGGATCATTCGAGCGCAAACGAGGAGGAGGGTTGAGTGGGGGGTAAAAACTAGAAGGGACAAAGAACGACGACATCGTAGAATCCTAGAGAGGAGGATGACTTAATCTCTAACTAACGGTCCAAACGAGGCCTGCACGAAGCTCTACTCTCCTTTTGAAAAAAGGGACAGCAGCACGGAAAGCGCAGAACGAAACTTCAAAGTCTCTGTTGCAAGGGGACATTTTAAAAAAAAAAAAAACAGCTAAAGGAAACTACTCCCGGGGCCGCTGCAGAGGAAGAAGAACATAGAGCAGCCACTTTTTGCCGAGAGGGGAACAAGGGAAAACTTCTGCAAGATGCAGAACAAACTAACGCGACCTCCAATTAAACAAAACGTCAAAAAGGCTCGCTCGGAAAGAAGAAGAAGTCCCAAGGGACAACAACAGGAAAGAGGAGGGGGAAATCACGCTAAATATGAAAGGGATTTCTATCTAGGGTATCTCGGAAGGCATAAAAAGGGCTTCTCTTTCAAAGCAAGGGGAGGGGGCGGCCCGTAATGGGCGAGAGACTCTTCTCAATGGAGAATGGTATTCGACAAAAAGGAGGAGAAAGAGAATAATAACCTCACAGCAATTGTTTTAAAAAAAAAAAAAAAGTAGAAGACAACCCGGTGGGTACCAGCGAAAGGGTATGGGGGGAAGGAATCATAAACGAGCCCTAGGGCTTATCGACGGGAGCGGGGGACGCGAGAAACGACGGTTCTGTGGATACTTTATCGAAAGGTCCGAGCAAGAAAAAGGTTGATTTGGGGGAAGTGGAGAGCGAGCTTGTTTCAACTATACGGCGCGGGGGGAGAAAAATAATTGCAATAACAGAAAGATTCAAAGGGGAACGCGATTCTGAGAGGAGTATCGAGACTGGGGAAGCAGGCGGGTGTCGCGACTAAATGGCCAAGTCGCAACCCACTCTACACAAAAAAAAAAAAAAACCCCCACCAACAAAGTGGCTCTTGCGCTAACCAAAAGATGATGAGAACATGCAAAAAGGCATCGGTCGAAGCTCCTGGAAAGCAAGCATTCGGAAGAAGGAATGACGCCTGGACAGCGCTTCGAGATAAGGATCTCGGGGGAGAGCCAAGGAGGAGCGGTTGAACACCCGCCCGAGAGAGATTCGCGCAGGAACAGAAAGAAAGTACTGCGCTCGCCAGGAGGGAAATGGGAGCAGAAGCGGGAAGTCGGGAGACACGGTTTGTAGGGGGTTAGAGCTCCATCCCAGGGAAAAAAGGGGGGAGAAAGGGTATAGGGCCGAGACGCCAATGAAACGAGCCCGGAAAGACTGGGACGTGGTAGGGGACAAGGCTCGTTCACTAGGTGAAAACGTAGAGCAAAGGTTCAGATTCACTGGTTAATCCTTAGGGGGCGGCACTTCGGAAGAAAAGAGAGGCCGGCTTCGAGAAAAAAACCAGGGGTTTTCTAGAACAGAAGATGCACAACAGTGGGGGGGGTGGTGCCGACCCCGTTGGAAGTAAATAAGTCCGATCAGGGAGAAATACAAATAACATATGCAAAGGGAAGTTTGAATTGGGGGTTAAACAGGAAGCAGGAAAATCTGAAGGGTGCAAAGTTCTCTAGAAAGAAAAATCGGAGAAGCAGACTCGCTTTCGAAGGATCGACATAATAGTAGGAAGAAACATATTAAAGAGAGAGGGAAAAACCGAAGGCGTAGCAGGGGTCCTGGGGGGTGACCAATCCTTGCAATTAGAGCTCCGAAAATAAGGGGAATCATTTAATGCAGAAAAGGGGGGTTCTGGGCGGCCAATAGTGCAAGTTCCCGGGAGTGTTTACTGCGAGGAAGGAACGACAAAACTCTGATTTACTGGAGTGCAGAAGGTCATCGTCCGGGGGGGACGAAGAGGGAAATGGAGCTCGCCATTGAGAGGCGCGGTTACAGGAAAGGAAGGACAGGGTGTGGTTCTGGGAAGTTGGGAAAAGAGGGAGCGTGCACACTCGCATACGGAGATGCAAACGCTCGAAGAGGGGTGAGGGCTGGGGAGGTTTGGAAACACCAAGACGTCAGAAGGGTTATTTCGCAGAGCTAGGAAGGGGGGTTAGAATGGAGACCGGCGGGGTTGTTGACCATGAGCCTTGCTGGTGAAGAAGGGAATCGTATGGCGGGAAATGTCTGATGTTGTGCTGGCAACACCCAAGGAGGACCTTCTGATCGAGAGGTAGCTCTGTAGCAGGAAGAAGCGAATGAACATTATTAAAAGTAGGGGAAGTTGCATCACACTCAATAAAAAGGGAGGGGGTTTCGTCCCAGCGAAGCGGTAATTCTGCTTCTTAAAGTTCGGCTAGAGGACAAGAGTTCGGGGGGGGGGAGAGCAGGGTCCTGTGGTAAAAGCGAGGCAGCGAACCAGCTGAAAAATTCATCTCAAAAAAAAAATCATGTTGGGAACACTGCATGGTTTGAGGGAACAAGAAGGAAAAACCATTAAAGGGAAGGGCAAGCATGATTTTACGGTCGATCAAAAAAAAAACATGGGGGGGGAAAAGTAAGCCGTCCCAAGAAGTCAAAATACTACTTTCAGTTGTACTTGGGGGAGAAATGGCAAATGTAAAAAATTCAGTTTTCCCAAGAAGGGGAGAGAGAAGAAATTGGGAAAAAGGTCAGGCTGTGAAAATTCGTGTAAAGGAAAATGGCCGCAAATGAAAGCAGAGGAAGAGGGGGAAATCCTCCCGAAGGTTGCTGAGGGGGAGAAACAGCAGAGGAGGAATTCACCCTACTAAACCTCGGGCCAACAGGGAGCACCAGAGGAAAAAGGAAACGAAGGGTCCTCGTTGAGAACAGCACAAAACAAGTCATGACAGATCGTGACAGGAAATCCGAAAAGAAAGGTGGACTCAGTGGGAAAAAGAAAAAAACATGAGAACAGCGCTAAAAACTACGCGATAAAGAACGAAAACCTTGCGGCGAGCGAAGGGGTGCCGCAGGGGGGGGAAAAAGGAACATCGGGAACCTCAAAGAGTGTCCGACTCGCGATTTAGTTGCAGACAGAAAAGGTGGAAAAAAACAAAGGACCCCCCAAAACTTCACGGACAGTCGTAAAAAAAAAAAAAAAAGAATGCGCGAGCTACCCGCCGCGGCACCACACACGGCGGCAGCTTGGGAAAAAAGGGGGGTGGCACCCCGAAATCACGCCGAGAATAAAACAAGCGTTAAAATCCAATGCTGTGCAGCCCAAAAAATCGCGAGGGAGACTAAGGAGAGGCTTAGCTACTTGGAAGGGGAGGAGGACAACAAAACTGGCAGACTTCCAGATGGATTCCATTTATCATGCTTGGTGGTGGGGAGATCTGCGAGGCAGGAGTTTAAAGACCCTCTCCTTTAGAGCGAGGTTGAGCAGAAATCAACGAGGGGAAACGGCGAAAGGATTGCGCTGGATGGGCAACACTTTCAAAAGGGGCGGCCGGAAGAGACGAGGACGCTCAGGTCAAGGGGGGGTGAGCGGAGGGTAAAACATGGGCCGGCAAATCAACCATTTGCTCAATCCTCGGGATGGCGAAAGGGACGCGCTCGGATAAAGAAGGGGGACGGATTTCCTTTCTGCAGAGACCGGACGAAGAAAGGACGAAAAAAAAGAGAGAATCTCAAGGGCCAGAAGGTTGGAAGCCGAAATTTATATGGGAGAGGGAAGAAGGGCCAAGAGTGACAACGGTGGACCCTAAACAAAGGGGGCTCCATTGTTTTTGAAAGAAGGGAGTAGTCGAGAGGGAAAAAAACAACAAAACTTGTGTAATGGAAAAAGGGAAACTGATTTCCCGGAGTACCTAAGTTGAGCTGGGTAGGCGCGAGCTCTCTCAGCTGTGGAGGGGAAAAAAATCCTTGCTCAAAAGACGAAGACTAATCCATCTCGACTCGAATCGCGGGCAGAGATATCGCTAAAGGGAAAACAGGCTGTCCTGATCTGATGGCAAGGAGTTTTGAGCGGCAGCATCAGGTCGAGCGATCACGCTAAAAACGGGGGATTAGGGAAAGGTTTTTATTCGAGCAACACGCTCTAAGAAAACATCGTAAAGGCCTCGTGAAGCATAAGAACGGGGAGAAAAATGATTTTTCACTAAGGGGGCCAACACAAAGCTAGAACGAGAAGGTAAGCTGACAGATAAAAACAAAGGACAATCTCGGGAATCAGGTCTTCCTCCTAGAAGTGCGGTCCACAAAAGACCTTGGGCGGGCTTGCAGATTATCACGCTTAAAGATCGACATTCCGATTGGAGAGATCGTTTTTTATCTGAATCAGGATAAAAAAGGAGATCCGAACACAACGTTCTTGGGAGACGAATTTCGCGGAATAGGGAAAATTAGAAAAGGGAGGGAGGGGGTTTATCTCTGAAACCCAACGAGGGTAAAAGGAAAAGAAATAAAGAGACAAAAAGGAGAAATTCTATTTTGCAAAACAAAGTAGGACAAAATGGGAGGGACGGCTCAGCGTGGTAATGCAGTCCGAATAGTCCATAGAGGAATCGACACTTTCCGTTAAAGCAAAAGGGAACACCTTTGTAAACTGAACGGGATCAGGCTGTGTCCGACCGGGGCCCGCTTTTTTTACATGCGGACTGTTTACAAGAGGGGAAACTCTGAAGCTTGCGCCATTTGGATTCACTCGATCGGAAACAATTGGCGCTGTCTTCAGTACTGATTCTTGGAAGGAGCTGGGGTCGTCTCCTTGGCCAGTCTGCTAGAAAAAAAAAGCCACAGCAATAAGGCACACAGGGAGCGTGTCTATCTCTACTGGCTGGCTGACTCGAGGCTCGCGAACTTGATAATCACACTCGCGGCTGATAGGGGAAGGGAAAAAAAAAAAAATGGGCCTGTCCCCTTGCGAGGAGAGGAGGTCTTGGCGAGAGCAAAAAAGGGTATATTCCACTCACCAGAAACCGCGAGAGGCGCCCAGAAAAGCCTCCACTGGAGGCGCCGAACGGGGCGTTTCGCGACAGAGCGGCGAGGACCCGGGTTTCGTTTGGGACGAGGGACAAATAGGGCTAGTCAAAACCATGCGGTGATCTTACCGTAGGTCTAAAAGACAACAGCAAAGGCTTCGGGCTCCTTGCACTTCAGTCCACATCTAGGGTCGGCGAGCTCAGTGGTCAGAAGGGGAGGAGCATGGCGGGCAAAATTGGCTGAATACACCATCGTTGATTCTTAAAGATCGAAAAATAGTAGACCGAAAAAAGAGGAAAAGTTATTTGCACACCAGAGACCTTCAAGAGCCCATAGAGACAAATAGGAAACGTCCTTCGGGGAAAGATGGGAATTGTGGTTAATTGGCGAAAGCTGGCCACTCAGGGATCTGCCCCGCAAGAACAGTTAGGGAAGAAAAGAGTCGTTAGGATCGACATCTAATAGTATCATTAAACAAGATAAAAGGGGGAAACGTGACGAAAATCTGAAGGGGGTGCGTAGGGGGGGGTTTACGCTGCAACCGAGGACGAACACTGGCCTTAGGCGATCCGGGAAAATCGCGACTGGGGATTAGCCAATCATTGGGTTAAGGCTTTGCTGAAGCTCCTTAGGACAGCTAATCTGGGGAGTTCTAGCAGGTGTGGAAACCTCCGGGGGGATAACCGTCATGGCGCGTCTCTTGGTACCCCTGGGACCTGACAGGTATTTCTGGGGAACGTTACTGCGGGAATGCCGTATCGCCTGGCGCGACCAAAACCGAAACTAAAGGGTGGGAGGGTCAATTTGAAGACGGGAAAAACGTCTGTAGGGTCTCAAAAAAAGCAAGGTTTTGTGGGGGAGAGAAGCGGCGGTAGAAAATTTATCAGCAAAGGGGCGACTTGCAAATGCTGGTTTCGGAATTATTGCGCTAGTCAGACGTGGGGGGGGGGGGGAGGGGGAGGGACGAGATCTAAGGGAGGGCGTATTAGGACCGCGAACAGAACGGAGGGAGCGGTTTAGGCTCCGTCGTTGTTCGAGAAGGGAGGGTGTTGGGGGGGGGGGCTTTCTTCTAATGGTTAAAAGTCTCGGAATTAGCGTCATTGGCGGTCTGTTTTTAACAGCATTCCGCATTCAACGAAAGATTCATGCGCGACATGCTCGTCTCTGTGGAAAAGGAATTTTAGGCCGCATTCGCGAAACTGAAAAACCAGGGGAACTCTTCACTTGAATGTATCTCTCATCAACACAGATAGATACCGCCAAAAAAAGCAATCGACGGGTTTTTGCACTTCGAAGAAAGGGCCCGAAATTTGACCAAATCGGGGGGAGGAGTGCTGGGACGAAAATGCCCGTGGCGGTTTTCCAACTGGCTCTGTCCAAAGGGACAAGTGCTAAGTAAACCTCTTGGATAATAAAAAACCTAGAAAAGGGAAGAAGACCTCCGCCTCCGGAAAACGCTCGCTGAGACGAACACAGCGGAGGAGATGCAACCGGAGGAATCAAGTGCCCTCTCCGGAGGTGAAGAAAAAGTAGAATGATCGAGCAGAAAGGGAGCTCGGTGTCACCCATCCAAAAACCGTCAAGCGCGCCATCATTAAAGGTACCAATCCGTCGAAACCAGCAAAAAGGGGGGGACCCACCCAAATCCGGGCTGAGACAGCTCTAACACAATGGACAGAGAAAAAGAAGGAAAAAAAAACCCGGACGAATCGGGGGAAGACGTGTGGGGAGTAAAATAAAACGTTCAACGCCCCGGCAAACGCACGCTTCGATCGGGTGGGAAGAGACAAAGTGACGACGAAGGGAGACATTGGCCCAGCCTGAGCGGCACCCCAATCACCACAAAAACAGGCCAGGAGGGCATCAAGTCCGCGAGTGCAGGTCAGGCGTCCACAAAAAACGGGCGGCACTCTCGTGCCAGAATCAAGTTCCAAATGTCCTTGATGAGTAAACAGCGCAATTGTGGCAGCACGAAAGCTCGCGAGGGAGTAACTTCTCTATTGGTCTTTCGCGAAGCTGCTATCAGAGGGTCACAAAAAATCATAGCGCCTCCAGAAATTTGCGTGGACGCTCCTTTAAATCAAGGGGGGTCAACTAAAAGGGTAGAGACAGGAATAAATCGATGTCTGAGCGGAAGGGGGCTCCTCTCCTAGGACTGCTGAGAGGGTCTCAATTCACACCTGGAAAAACAAAATCTTTACGCGGAAAAAGCTTGGACGAGTTAAAAACGCTCCTTTAAAAAATCAGGCGGGGTCTGATTGGTCGTACAACAATCAACCTTTTTGTGTTGGCTCCTCCTCGTGGATGGGGAGATCGGGGAGAGGCGATCAGAGAACGCACGATAGGCCCGCTGAGCCGCCGCCGTAGACGAAAACGTGAGCCGAACAAAAGAAAGACGACGTTGACAACCACCAAAAGGGGGTACTCTCAAAGGATAATGATCACGAAGCAGCTTTAAGGATCGTTTTATCAGGGGCCGACCGTCCCTCACAATGCGCTCCAGGTGGACTAAACTGCGGGAGCGGATAACAAGAGGGGAATCGGGAACTCAAGAAACATTTCGCCCGCCGGCTCGGGCCCTAATGTGGGATCATGCGCTCTCAATCAAGCGGAGTGGAAAACCTAGACCTTCGGCACGGGGCAGAGTATTACGATTCTCGAACGTGCCAGGAATATCGCTCACGGAAAACGCGCGATTGGCTTATCTCGGCACGAGCGCGATTTGGGGGGTCATCAGCATAGTCGTTGAACCTGCAAAAAAAATCCGGAAAGCGTAACTGGTTTGATCTTTGGGGGGACTGTTGTCTAGGCAAAGGAAAAAACTCGCAAAGAACACAGCAGGGCTTACAAAGGAAAGGATATTCTTCACGATCGATTTCGGCAAGCAAAAAGCTGCTAAATCGGGGCAGAGGAAAATTCGAGGAGTTACCAAATCGCGGCCCCCTGGATCGAGGGGAAGACGAGAGGGTCCATTGGCCAGCAACTGGGAGGCGGGAGGAGAGTGATCACTCTAGTCGATCATTCCTACGATCTCGGGTTTGAGAAAATACTGATTCGCGGGGGGGTGAAAGTGGAGGGGAGGAAACGCTCATGCGAGGGAAAAAAGGATCGTCTCAAAAGTTCAGGAGGGTATTAATCTCACGGAGGGGGGAAATAGGATAATCATACCCGCTCTAAACCATTTGCGCCATTCGGCCTACCAAGGGGGACCTCGCTCTCTCTTTTGTATAACAAAATATCGCATAGGCATCGAATGTTTAAAAAGGGAGGGGGATAAAGCGACAGCTCCGCACCCGTTGCGGAAATGAAATTGATAAGATTTACGAAAGGACGACCATGACTATTTTGGGTCATCGATCGAATTTCAGCTTACCTGCAAAGGTGCGAGATTGGCGTTGGAACACGAATCTAATAGAAAAAAAAGTACGACGCAGTGGTCTTTCGGAGAGGTTTAAGAGGGGTGTTGTCGAGAGAGGCACTTGGCTCGACATAACAATAACATCGACCAAGAAAAAAAAATGGTGGGCGCGATCGCGAAATGCTCAAGGACATCTGATCAAAAATCGGCGCGTGGACGGTAAAATAAAGAGCCTGGATCAGGCAATAGTCCGGGAACCATTGCAGAGATCGGAGCAAGGATTCGTCGGTTCGAAAGAAGGATCAGGGGTAAACACCGCGACCGCATGATCACGCACTTAAAAGAGCCGGCGGTCGGGGAGAAAGGTTGTAAAAGTCCCGGCGAGTGTGTTTGAGTTTTGGGAGGAGGATCCACACCGCCGGAACAAACCTGGACATGGATAGCGCGCGCACCGGGAAAGCAACCTACAGCGGATTCGGTTACTGAGGCAAGGAACCGAATCTTGTAGCGAGCAAGTTCTCAACGGGGGTCTGAGACGTAGTCTCCGGGCTATAAAGGTATCTTGGCGTTATGGAAGGAGAAACCTTCCCCCTATCGGGTAAATCACCATGGAAAGGGGAGGAAACAAGGTTGGTTGAGCCCCAGGGGACCATAAACGATCCGATAGACCTATGAAACTCGTAAAATACCTTCTTCTGAAATATTTGGGGAAAAAAAAAAGGTAACCTTGAAAGAACAAGGGGTCCCCGACGTTGCGGCGTCTTCGTGGCGTCAGACCTGCGCTTGAAAAGGTGTCGACATGAGGGGGCAGGAAACAAGTCAGGGGAGAGACGCAATGGAAGGCTGGAGTCGTTTTGTGGGTTAATCGATATGCCGACTAGAGGAAAAGCGAACGCTGGGCGAGCCAAAATAACTCGCTAGGGTGGTTCTGGGAAAACAATCTGGGACTTTTACGGGGGGGAACTGTTCGCCGCAAGTGACTCTTTATGCTTTTCACGCAGTGACATAGACGGTGGGGGAAGGGTGGCCGAGAAGAGGACATTGCTCGTGCGGGGTTGGGGGGGGGGGGTTAAAAAACCGCCTGCGTGTGGGTTGCTTTTTAAGTTAGCACTGGGGCGTCATGTCCGCCAAAAAAAAAAATCGCTAACAGCAGGAAAAGGGGCAAAACTCGCGAAGCTTTGGGCCTGGAGGTGCATAAGGTGTGCCCGGCTCACAAAAGTCCTGGCGAAGGGTTTTGATTTCAAAGCTCGCGGGTGGTCAGGGGGGCAGGCTTTTGGGGGGAAAAAAATGAACTGTGCTGTTTTAGCTTAGGTGGGCGACGACGTGTGGCTGGCACACAACCTACCGGCGGACTCCATTGATTCGCAGAGCGCAGCAAACGCGCGAGAAGGAAGAAGGTTGAAGTTGGAATAAACCTCCTACTGGGATTTGGCAAGATCGTTCCTGCTTGGATGATGGACAATGTCTTGAGAGGGAAATCCAATCGTGGGATTTGCGGATGCAAGTCTGGACACAGGAGTCTTCAAAAGAGAACACCTCTACTTCCATTTTCAAGGACTAAGCGGAGGGGGGGCACACTTTGGTTGGACAGACCGAGGAAAAAAAGTCCATTCTGGATCAGTCGGGGGACCAACTGTGAAGCGAAACAAAAAAAAGGAGGAGGTAAACCGTCCAGACTGAAAAATTTACCGTTTCCTCGGCGGGGAATGGCCCGAGGGACAAATAGCTTCGTGTAGAAAATGCCCGTAGAGGGGCCTCTGCGAATGCTGGGAAATTAAGGGGCTCACGCGAAGCGGGTGGATGAATGAAAAGCGGAGAAATTTTAAAAGAAATAAAGTCGACGCTGAAACGCAGGAGGGAGGATGCCCATTCAAAAAACCAGCTGGCCTCCTGTAAAAAAAGGCGCCGATTTGGGATGTGATAGTCAATGGAGGACAAGCAATCTGGTGGTCCAGAAACCAGTGTAAGGCCAGATCAGGGGTAGTCCGTACATCCGCGAACAGCAGGGGAAAACCAAAGCAGCTGATAACACGCTAATTGCCGGCTAGGAAAAAAAAAGTGCGGGGCTGATAAGACGGTTGGGGACGCACGCACAAGATTCACAAGCCAGGCACAGAAAAAGTTAGCGTGTTGCCAGAATCGCGAGGCGAGCGATGTGAGAAAGCATGCAAATTCGACCAAATTCCACCACAGGAAGAAAGCTAGTAACCGAGCAAGAGCAAATGGCCTGTCGGGGACGTTTTCCAAAAAGGCGATGCACAAGGAAAGCCGCACAATCCGAACGGAGTTCGATGAAAAAACGAAAGGGCGTTGGACACCCCGAAAGAAATTAACGTGATCGCCTGCATCTGAATCGCCTAAGGGAAAATAAAAGATGTCAACCAAAACAACTAACTTCCAGATTTGCTGAAATAGGGTGGGTCAACTTTGAGGGAGAATAGAGATGTCTACGAAAAGCGATGTCTGCTCAAGGCCTACGGGGTGCGCAGAAATCTAGGACACTGGGGGCGAGGTCGCCAATTCTAAATTACAATTTAAGGAAGGCTCTCTTTTGAAAACTATGTCTATCACATGGGGAAGAAAATCGGATCGGGGGGGGACCCACAATGGGGCGGCAATGAAAATGACAAATCCTCTTCGCGCTCCAACGATAAGGGGAGACTAAACGAGAAATGAAGAAAGAAAAACGAGAGGAAAAAGGGGGAAAAATGAAAAACCGCCCCCCTGTATACGAAAAAAGGGCGAATGGGTCTCGCGACATAATTCACCGATCATTTGGATTTGATCAATGAAAGAAGAAGCACTTAGCCTGAGGAGTTGCCGACGAAAAAACAGAACGGGGTTTGACTAGCACGTGGAGGGGAGAGGGAAATAAATCGCCGGAAGCGGAGAAGGGGGGGCTACCGGCATAGCACCAGTTAAGGGTGGGGCTGGGCCAGGTCGCAGCTCCGCAGTTTCGGGATGAACAAAGGATCCAGTCTGCGCGACGACGAAATCGAGAGAATCGAATAGCAATGGTTCCGATAAGTTGAAGCAAGGATCAAACGAGAAAGGGATTTATAATCTTGTCAGCAGCAGTCCGGGCACCGCGACTGGTTATTGTAAGGGGAAGGTTATAGGTTAAGAACACAGCAAGAAAAATCAAAAGGAAGAAGCAAGAAATCAGAGGAGGAGGGAACTTGTTGGGCCTAGGAGTTCGTGCCAATGACAAATACAAGCGGAGATTAATCCATGAAAAATCGAACAGAAAAAAATCGCGGCCTCAAATACGCTCAATTCCACCCCGAGGGAGCATGTCTCGTATCTGGGGAAAGATGTTGAGGAGAATTCAGAGGGGATCGTTGTGGGGGTCTGCATGCAAGACCAAGCTGGAGGCGGTCAAAGTGCTTGTCGGCCCGGGTAAGGGGGACATCGACTGCATCTCAAATAGGGGGAGATGTATGCTCTACACCCCGAGGAGGAGGAAGAGCTATCATAAACTTGATATGACGGTTCCCGAGCCGAAGCCGACAACAAGGACGTTGACCGCGCTCAGCTTGGGGGTGTTCATTCCGGAGGACCGGAGGGGGGGGGGACCAGAGATTAATGCCAATCGAGTCACCCTCATATCAAGAGTGAAGTGGAACTAAGAGTAATTTCCACCCGCGCGCGACCGGCGTCTATGTATTCTATCGGCGGTGTCAGCGTACCTCGCTTGCGACTAGTGCCCTGCCCGAAATACGATCGGGTGGCAGCCGCGCTCTTTCTGCTGGTGGTGGTCAAGTGCTAGCGGTCTTAGGTAGTACTCTTTCTGGACGACTAAAATTAGAAAAAGTAAGGCCCCGGTCGCTGCAATCTATAAAGACGGACAAGCTGCAAAACGCGACGGGGGGAGAGACAAAAATCATCAGGGTGGAATGGAAACCAATTGCAGCGATAGGAGATATTCGGCGTAGTAAAAAAGCATAAAAGAAAAAGCAACCGCTCTGATGCGCGAGCAGGGCCAGAAGCAAACGAAAAAGCAAGCCGGACGGTCGAAGATTGGGTACGAATAAGCGAGCTGAAAGGTGGGTCGTGGGGGGGGTTCTATCACAAGAGACCCTTTGCGCGGAAAAACATGGAAAGCTAGGCCGCGTCTGGAAATGTTACACCAAGAGCCGAAGGATGTCGCGAGAAAGGTCTGCCAGGGTCAAACAGGGTGAAAGCTGAATAGGTACGAGAACGGTGGGACCACTGCGGGGAAGGAGAAGTAATAACTACGAGGTGCGTTATCCATCGCGACCCGTTAGAGGGAGAGACATCCAGAGGGAACCAACAATGTGATTTCGCGCCAATGGGCAGACAAAAACCGCCCCGATTGACAAGATACACCAGGAAAGACGCCCGGCGGGTGTAAAACCAGCATTGCGAAAGCTCGCGGGTAAAACCCAAAGGAAGCAAAGGCGAAAAGACCCGGTTAAATCGCTTTAGCTTAGGGTAAAGGGATTATCAGCAGGAGTACAATTACTGACGCAAATCTGGAGGCGAGTGCGTCTTGGTTGGGGATCACGTCAAGGCAGACGTAGAGATAAGAGTCGCTGAGGCGATACCTTAAGGGCGATGCCAATCATTGTCCTAAGATTTGGGGAACCTTGCCCAATTCAATCTGAGGCGGCATCAGGAAAAGGTTCAAGCCAGGGTGGACGCCAGCTGTAGGCAGGGAGGGTAGAAAACGTGCAGCGTTAACGGAGCCGGAAGAGGGTGGGGTGCGTTTCATTGACGTTGCTCTGGCAATGGATAAATCGTCTCCAAGAAGAGCGAAACTCTCTAAGCCCGGGTTCGGTGTGGGAAGAGGTTTGCCGTAGACCAACAGTTCGAAGTTTTTTTAAGAGATAGCGGCCAGGTTCTGGGGTAGAAAACGGCGTTTGGTTGACCAGTAGCTGGTCGTAAGTGGACGAGGGGCGCGATCTGGCTGACGTTTGGGGGGGGGACACCACGACAGACTGATATCGCCCCAGGGAGGATAGCAACTCAAAGGGGGCGCTGAACATGAATGAATGTGGGGGGGGAAATCCTCGGGTTCATTCCTCAGAAGTCCTGTTATGCGGGGTAATTGAGGCCGAAGAATGAACGTTTGCAGGAGCAATTGTGTTGGGGAAAGCAGTCCTCGGACCACAACACCCGCTACGAGGGGTTTTCAACAGGGGGGGCAACCCGGCATTTTAGCCAGTAGACCGAGAAAAGAAACCAGGAAGAGGACCATTGCAAGTTGGACTCACAACAAAACGAAGGAAAAAGAGATACAGCCGTCGCATAAGAAGACCAGGGGGGGGGTGAAAAAACAAGTTCTGGAAGAAAAAGGCATTTTGCCCCAATAGAGAAGAGCAGAAGAACTAAGGTTTGAAGCGAGAGGGGGAACAAAGTAACTTGCTCCGAATGAACTGCTGGGGGAAGAGAAAGAAATTTTCATGACATCCGAAGGGGCTGGAGGCCGAACAAAAGCAAGGAAGGGGATGAAGGGATAGTAAAACCAGACTGTGTCCAAGGGAAGCGGGTTATGCATATCGATAGAAAGGTAGCGATCATAGGGAGAACTTTGGTCGCCCAGCCACCCACTGAAAGCCATAATGGAGTCAAATCCTCAGAAAGGGAAAAGGGTACGAAAGCAACCACCCTCCCTTTGCTGTACCCTTCTCGAAAAGACAATAAAAACACCTGAAGGAAGGTTAGAGGTGCCGCCTTAAACGGCCCAGCAAGACACCAAACACAGAGTTAAGCTTGGGTGGATATACCGGATGGGAGTACATTGGCCAGGGGGGCTAAAGTTCACTAGAAAAGAAGTCGGCGCGGAACCTGAGCACTAAATGCCGGCGCAATTCCCGCTGGGTCTAAAAACACCGCGATGGAGCAGATGCAACACGACACAACCGTTGGGGTTGAACCAGAATCGTTAAAGCCAAGATTCCAATCTCGAGGAGGGGAAGAACTGATCGCCGAACTTAAAGCTCTACGCGGGGGACGGTCAAAACACAAAGAACATCGCGGTCCTTCAAAAGCTCATTGGGAAGGACTATGGTTAATTATCCGTAAGAAGGGTTCGCGTAAGATAAAGGGGGACTCGCACATAAGAAGTTGACGCGAGGCACGAAAAGGGGGACCAAGCCACTTGCGGGCTGACTGTTTAAATCGACGCCAGCAGAAGGGCGCGCATTACATTGCGCGACAGGGAAGGTGCGCCGGAGGGATTTTCGGCAGGGTGAAAAAAAAAATTGTTTGTGCTACAACTAGAAGGGCACGAGAAAGGACGAAAACTAAAAAGATCGGATTTAGATCAACGCCGACTCACGAAAACGGGGAGCGATTTCCGGGGGGAAGGGGGTCATACATAAACACATACATCAAAAAGAAAACGCCGAGAATGGTGCACGCGGGCAGTGGAGAAGGAGCATCGAAACGCTTGGGAGTTCCGGTTCGAGGCCTATCCGGAGGCTGGGTTGGAACGTAGCAAGGAGGGGAGCCCAAAAAAGCAACTTGTCCGACGGAGGGAATCTCTTTTTACTTTCAACCCCTGATCGCAGTAGGGGCTGCTACAAATGCGCAGCGAAGAGACGGGTGTGAAAGGTGAAAAACCTCTACTTCTTTTAATCGACGAAATCGACTAAATCAAGAACACAATTGTTCCCAGGAAGAAGGCGCTGGACACAGAGAGTCAGGAGAAATCTCATCGCGAATGGTGTGAAGCGTGTCGCCATAACAGAGTCTCTAGCTCGAACAGGTGCCTTTCGGGCTCACACTGTTCTGTGCGCAAAAGAAACGCCGCCGCTGGAAAGATCAGGCAGAAAAATCGAGGTCAAGTGTAAAAAACCGACGATGGTGTTTGGGAAAAAGGGCAAGCATTAGCGGCCCGCACAGAGGGGGCTGACAGAGGTAGGGAATGAAAAAAAATCGTGGAACACGAGGGAAGAAGAAGCAGGGAAAACAACCGGGTGCCGGAAGGGAGGGCGAAAATCACGCTGAGGGGGTCATGAGCGAATCTCGGAAATCGCTTAATTCATACCGTGAGCGCGGTACAACCGGGCAGTGAGCCACGAAAGGGGAAGACTCTTCTCCAAATAAAGGGACGTTGTTATTAAAGCTCATCAAAAGAGGAAAGGAGAAACGATAGGAAAGAATACAACCTTCACAGATATTACGATGTGAACTCTCGACATCACGGGAGGGGGGGACCGAGAAGCTTGTGTATTTGTCCGCGAGAAAAATATATCGCTCAAGAAACAATCGGTAAGCTTAGAGCAGCCACGCCCTGCAAAGTGAGGGAATGGAATCGGCCGCGAGCGACGGGTTGAAAAATTTTTCATGATAGAGACTGGTTAATGCCTCTGCGCTGCGAGGGGAGTGGAAGGCGAAGACTATCTGAAAACAAGTTGGAAATAAGGGGTTGGCTGGGCTGAGTGGTAAGCGGCGCTTTGGACTTCTGAAAGGATTTGTGCACACAGTCCCGTCGCCCAGATAAGGAAAGGTGGACTGATATCGAAGAGGCTTGACAAGCGGATTCAACGAGACCTTAATTCGCTGCAAGAAGGTGGTCGCAGATATTCCTGGAAAGTGGATAAGCGGGGATATTCGCATGGGGGAATCGAAAATTGAGAGGGGGGTGGACACAGCAACCGCTGCTCGCTCAATAAAAAACGCATGCGACTCAGGACTTTCGATACAGTTTGAGCTAGGACACTTTTGAGGTTTTTCCGGCCGCCGAACTTTGAAAATAAGTGATGCCGCTGAGGACAAATGGAAAAGTCCCGCGCTACACGATTCTTTCTCAAAACGGGGGAAACTCTTGCAAGAGGGTAAAGGGGGCGAAGAGCAAGTTCCGTTTTCGGATCCCGGAATGAGGGAGGGATATTAAATATCGGTGCGTTATCGTCTATCGAGAATCAAAAATTAAGGGTGCGGGGAGGAGCACAAACAATTTGGAGGGCAGCCCATTGGGCGACCAATCCAGAGACGGAGAGGGAAGACTCGACACTCGTCAAAGTAGCTCAAAAAAAGGGCCTTCGAAATTGAAAGGGGGTGGTAAGCAGACATTTGCGGACTGGACACGACTGAAGAGGAGAAATCGGAGCAGACATCTTCGAGTAGTATCGACAGCGGGAGAAAAAATAACTCAAAGTCTTGAAGTCGATCGGATGTGTGTGGTGTGGACCGCGAGACTAAGAGAGAAAGAAAAAAGTCAAGGAAAGGCGATCAGTAATGAAAAGAGCATTGGGGTCTGGGCTACTTTAAGTGTAACTCTTGTGGCTGATCAAGGGCGAGGCTGAAAATATTTGGACAAGAAATGCGCGGGGGAGACAAGAATTGCTCTCGCTGCATGGCGCGGTGACATACCTGGCTTCGGGTTGTGGTCATGGACAACTTGGGGGCGGGGCTTCTCAAAGAGCAAATCGGGACGAGGCAACACGCGCGCTGTGGTAGTGCCGTGAGCTTTGCCAGGCGATCGTCCGCAAGTGTGGGGAAAGTGCGCCCAGCTAACGCGGCTGGGGGAAATGTTTGAAAAAATGGGGTGACCAGCTTGCACGTGTTCGTCATTAAGGGGAGAAAACTGCGTGGGGCTGGGCGACACATGCGAATCCATGGGCTACAGGAAATTAGCAGAGGGACTCCAAAAAACAGGAGGGAAGCAGGGTGAGTGTCGAAAAAGAAGAATTCTGTTTGTTATCTCAAAAAGACCGGCGATCAGCAGGTCGGCGAGTAATTTACCAAGGAGGGAGTGACGGAGGCATGGGAAAAGGTGGAAAAATTCAGAGAGAAAACCGCTAAAGAAAGTTCAGGACTCAGCGTAGTCATGAAACGCATGGGTGAGGGAATGAAAGGGGAAAACAGAGGATTCTGGCTATGCAGGTCCTCTCCAGCAACAAAAAAGGGGGAGGGAAGGGGGGATACAGAGTCCAATAAAGCAGGGGTTCCTTTTCCCGAAAAAGAGTGGAAAAATCGCTATCGCGGAGATGAAGCCGAAAGAAGGGCAGGGGTTCGCTCTGTGGGAAGACTTCAACAATCAAAAAATAACCGCGAGGGTCCAAACGAAAGGGTGTAACAAAAAACTAAGACCGCTTCTCTTAACAGTCTCAAAAGTTCAACCGCTTCCACTCGCTTCCGGGGAGGGGAATTCGACCAATGAATAATCAAGAGAATCCAAAGACGGGGGGTGTCGCCAAGAAACCCGTCAAGCCATCGCCATCTCAGAAGAAAACACCAAGCAAGAACTGTCAAAAAACAAAGCCTGGAAATGAACAAGCGCCACCATAGCGACGGAAAAAGGCGGCGATCTAAGATGGGCAGAACAAACCAGGCAAAAGCACCTAGGACTTTCCGCCGGAGGAGGGGTCCCCCCGCAGGGGCCGTTAACACCAAAGCAGGCCAGGCACCTGAACGACAAATGCCGGGCATCGCATTCAAAAAAGCTTGCGTCCAAAGGGACACAACGTGCAAATCAATCCAAAAGGTGACCGGGCTAATTAATAAACAGCTTAAAGGGATTACAGAAAGAAAAGACTCTCAGGGGCCACAGCGAATCATATACGGACAAGGGAGGTAGAGGGGAAGATCAAGATTTGCGTCGAGATCTTTTAATCCTGCTGTGATACTAGGAAGGTCTAAAAAAGACTAAATGTCGGCTCTGCAAAGGGCGCCGCGCATCGAAGCTTGGAAAGATGAAAGATTCTGCGCAAAAACTTTCAAACTTGGAGAGCAACGGGAGCAGTTGCGATGTGTGCAAGGCGAAAGAACGCTGGGGAAAGTTGGTCCGGGGGGGCCCCTTGGAGTCAACCCTGTGGCACGCCTTGATGTCTCGAAAGATAAATGAGCTAAGAAAGAAAACTCAAGAGGGGATTGAGGTCCGACCCCTCCGCAGTCCTAAAGCATGTCGATGGAAG
>Ga0179593_1628323_pt1 | contig 21545 bp, 24 predicted proteins | sample CZODoug2_1_08_16_FD_185931 | JGI IMG/M metagenome (GOLD analysis project Ga0179593, IMG submission 185931) | Vadose zone soil fungal communities from Angelo Coast Range Reserve, California, USA - CZODoug2_1_08_16fungal (PacBio error correction) | ecosystem: Environmental > Terrestrial > Soil >...
GGGAAGAAGTGCAGAAAGAAGTCTTCGAAAGAGCTACCGAGTCAAGAGGGAGCAGTTTGTGAAAAGGGAAAATTCTTGAAGGAAGTCTGATCAAAAGGGGGGAAATGCTGAAAGGGGAAGGATCTACCAAGGGGATGTACCAAAAAAGGGGGAAAATCAAAGGGGGACGGAAAAAAATGTTTCATCGTCACTCTTTCAGACTGGGGCGGAAGAGGGAGGGGGAGGAGGTCTTCGACAATTTCCTAGAGAAAATTAGGGAGGAGGGGGGGACTTCTTGTGCCAAAGAAACTGTTCTTCCTCGGGGAAAAAGAAAACGGCCATTGACGGACAAGGGGGGCGAACAGAACAGAGGAGTTTCATTATCGGGAAGAAAAAAGTTTGAGGAAAGGGACAGTTACCTCAGTCCACTACGACATCTTCCAAGGAACACGACTTAATCAGAAGAGACCCCAAAAAGGGAAAAGACCTTCGGGAGCATCTTCTCAAACCTCTCTCGGGCGGGAAAGAACCAAAAAAAGGGGGAAACCATGGAAGAGGAAGGAATAATCCAAGAGAAATTCCGAAGCAAAGGGTATCTTTCTCTAAGAAAAGATAGAAAGGCCTTCCTCAGACGATAAGAAGGAGAAAAAGAGGAACAGTCGAACAAAAAGGGAAGATAGGGGGAGAAGTCAAAGGTACTTGGCACTACAAAAAAAATCTCTTGAGGATAGGTAACAAAGGAGTTGTTTTGCGGCCGCCTTCTTCAACGGTAGGTGAAGGGCGGGAAAAAAGGAAGTTAAAGAGTCCAGGCCCATAAAGTCGCTGAACAGAGCCACAATATGAGTTAGGGGGAAAGAAAAGGGGAAGGGGGGAAGGCCGTCGGTGTGTCACCTCCAAGTTTCCAAGATCAAAACAAACTTTTCTCATCTAACTAATAAAGGAACCAGATGAGAAGAAAAAGAAAGACGTCTTCGGGGGGGCCCCTCCTTCTTGAACCCGGGGGAGAAAGTCTAATCGGGGGGGGAGGGATCTTCCAAATCATCAAGCCTTCTCAGATCTGGTGGACGAGGAAAGGGCTCGGAGCATATTAAAAACTGGGGAGGTTTTATACTCATGGGAAGGAAAGGGACATCACTCTGGAAAGGACATGGTCGTACTCCTAAGTAAGGGGGATGAACTCGGGGGGGAGACAAACTTACTAGTTCCGAGACTGTACCTCTACCAGAGAAACACATAAAAAACTTCTCCACCGGGCCGAGACCAATCACAGGGGGAGCTGGGAGGAGTGAGAAAATTCCTGAGTATCCCCTTAAAGGGTCGGAGGAGACCGCGCTCCAAGTTCAAGACCTTCCCGTACAAAAAAGTTATCCCTAGCAGGAGGAGGATCCCAGAAATTAGGTGACCCGGGAGGGATCTTTAAAAGGGAAACAATCCAGAGAAGGATGAAATTCCACGGAGACTTGATAGTCGGGGAAGTATCGTACACCTAGGAAACTAGATTGGCGAAGTAAGGGAACCAGAGGGCAGTGCGGGGGATGGGAGGTCAAGCAGGTGGGGGCCCACCTGAACATCGAGAGGCCCAAGAGTGGGGGGGGAGACCTCTTCAATTAAAAAATTTCCGAGGAAGAGATTTTCTCTCTAAAACAAACTTATGGGAGAAAGCTATTGAGAGTGGAAGAAAAAAGGTAAGATTAAACACTAAGGTACCACGCTTCCAAGAGGGAACCCAGAACCCTGAAAAATACCCAAAAACATCTGGCCTGGAAAAAAAAAAAGGTAGTTCCAGAAGAGTCCTGCACGAAGAGAAGATCCGTCTTTTGCCGGAACATAAGAGGTAAGATGGCTTCTCGGAGCCCGATGCCATTGCTAGGCTCCCCTGTTGAGGGTCAGCTCCTCCGCTAAGGGACACAAGAAAGTACTAAAAACTTGAGGGAAAACTCGACCAGGGGAGCTTTCCTGAGAAGTTAAAAACTTAAAGGACGGAAAAAGCTAGGGCGACCATCAATTTAGAGAGTGAGTGAGAAAAAAGGGGTGGAGAGTGGAAGAAGAAGTGTATTGTGTGCGTAGGGTCTGTTGGTGGGGAAGAAACTTCCTTTTGTGAGAAAGTGGGGGGAAAATTGATCCCAAGGGGCTGGGGGTGATGCACCCTGTCGCCGGTGCGTCGTGGGAAAAGACATAAGAAAAAAAGCGTGTTGGAGAAAGGATCACAAGAGTCAGGGTCACGTGAATCAAAAATAGGCGCGTACCCTGACAAGAAAGAATGAAGTTGAGAAGGAGGAAAGATCTGTGAGGAAGTATTAAGAGAGGAGTAGGGGGCTCTTAGGATTCTCCACCAGACCTCCCAGGGAATCACAAGGAGGGATGGGAGGGAAAAAAGGAGGGTCACGGGGATCTCTGAGGTTGGCGAATTATATCCACTTGTGTAAGAAATTTTTTTCAAAATGGAGGCGGGAAACATTGGGAAGGAAGAAATTCCAATGACCTCATACTTGCGAGAGGTCCTTGGAGAAAAGGTAGGGGAAGTCTGCATTTTTAGGGTTTCCAGCTTAGGTTAGAGGACACCAAGGAAAGAAGAAGGCCCGAGGAGAAGGGCCACCACCACCGAAGAAAAGGACGGGTCAAAGCGGTCGGTTCTTGGACTTAAATTCCATCCTTCCTACCGGAAGAAAGAGGTAGGAAAAGGGAAAAAGGAGGAGACTCAAAAAAGGGAGTGCGGCATACGTGATAGGAAAGCAAACTGCCGGGGGAAAAGATAGGCATTGCGGAGGAAGGAGATGCCTGAAGTTAGAATAAGTCCTGCCACGGAGCGCCAAAAGCTGGGGCGGGAAGTCGCGCCGACCTTTTTAGGAGAAAAACGTGTGTGGAAGGAGTGCCTGAACTTCGGGAGGCCTTTAACAAAAAAGAAGTTGAAGAACTTATCCTAAAAAATGGGAGGAGCCAATCTCGGAAGGAAGGGCCTCTAATGAGGATGGGCCATCACGGAAAACGGATCCGTTTTTACCATCTCCATGAGAACATAACTCCGAAGGAAGAGAGAACGCAAAAGGGGAAAAAAACATGAAAAAGACTACTCGTTAGGCTGACGAAAGTACTCTGAAAACTGGAAGTGAGGAGGAATAAATGCAGGCAAAGGGGGGAAAAAGAGGCGCTTGTCCGGATCTTCACACCTACTATTCAAAGAAAGACTTGAACGAAAAGGTCCTGCATCACTAGCCGTTAGAAAATTCTAAGGGGACTATTTCGCCAACAGTTCGAATACAGTGGCGACGGAAGGGGTTCCTCATCTAGAGGAAAAAGATCTTCTACACTCGTAAAAAAATATACAGAAAAAAACCAAGGAAAAAGGAGAGGAGGAATTTGGAATCTAAAAAGGGGGAGATTGTGCAAAAGAATTCTTCTCACCTTGGAAGGTCTTCTTAGTCGAAGAGAAGTATCAGGTGTGTGGAAGCCTTTTTCACCGAGAGGGATGAAAAGGAAGGAACCGAAAGCCCTGTACAGGGAAAACTCCCTACGGATTGGTGAAAGGATGGAAGAAATCTGTCACCGAAAGACTTCACGGGGGGCCGCGAAAAAAAAATGTGGAAGGAAAATCCTCGCGGAAGAAAGGGAGAGGGGTTCTGACTAATGTTGCAGAAAGGAAGGAAATTTAATTGAGAAGGGGGAAAGAACCTGTGAGCGGGTCAAAATGCCCTGTCGGTCACCGGAAGTGGATTTGCAGAAGAAGGGAAAAGGAAACTGAAAACTAGGAAGGACACGAGGGCGAAAGCCCAACTCCTTCTGGTAACCACTTTGCACTTGACCACGGGAAGAGTGACCCCCGTCTGGAAGAAGAAGACCAAAAAGGAAAAATAGCAAAAGAAAAGATGCTCTGGTCCGAGGGGGAGTCCCGACACTGGGGAGAAGTCTCAGCCTGTCGAAACTGAGAGAGCCAGCAAGGAAAAACGGGAGTCCGAGGGAACTTCCGGAGAAAAGGACTACGACCAAGGAGTCCCGAAAGGGGATATCCTCTCTTGCCAGACCACGATCTATACGGAATTTCACGAAAAACTGAAAGAGGGAGAGAAAAAAAAACATGGGGGAAGGCCAGGGGAGAAGCTGTTGGGAGGGATTGACTTACTGGGAAGCTCAAAAGAAACTAGGAGTGACCAGGAAGCTCAAGTTCTAAAGGTTTCTCTCCGGATGGCAAGAGGGAGTTAGGGATGGGAGGGGGGTCTCTAACGGGTCGGTCCAAAAGAACAAAAAATGAAAAGGAAAAAAAAAAGACCGATGCAGACAAGGGACTTCGCCAAAAAACAAGCGTGTTCCACTTTTTTGTTAACAGGGAGGGCAGGGGTGAAAAGGACAGAAAAGGATTTCCCAATGAAAAACGTTTCGAGAAAAGAAGTGACCCAAGCCTTACTTAACTCCCATTGAACTGAAGAGAAGGGTTAGGAGAACGGAAGGCCCAAAGGATTTACTACGTCTGTTTGTGATGGGGGAAGGACGCTCATAGGAAGAAAAAAAAAAAGAGGTTATGAAGCTGAAAGGGGGAGTCCATGGCTCACGAATTTGGGGGTGGTGATACCTCATGACACAAGGAAAGTAAAGAAAATGTAGGAAAAAATCTTGGGAAGAACGTTCCAGGAGGAAGGGGGGCCTTGGCTCCAAGGACTAAAGGAATATACGAAAAGAGATACCATTCCAAACCCCCTTAAAGAATCTCCTGATACAAGAACGGGAGAGTTAGGAAAGATCTGAGGGGGAATCAAGGAGATATCTACCGTGGAGAACTACCCGCTCCTCAAGCGGTATGCTTAGTCCCGCACCTGGCAAGTACTGGTCTCAAGAAGAGGTAGAGGACGGCAGTTCCAACCTTTGAGAGGGGGTCGCCTTGACCCATGCTTTTCCTCTTGTGCCCTAGTGGTCGAGCAGAAGAATTCCAGGGTTTCCTCCCCTCCTTCATTCTGGGGACCTCTAAAGAAAAAGTAACCGGAAACCGGAGGACCGGCCATTCACCCAGGTTGCTCGACTAGAACTGAGGTGGAAGGGGAGTGCCGGCTGGTTTGGAAATACGCGAATGCGGAAGGGCCCCACTAGGCGTGAAGCCTGTCAGGCAGTCATCTTGGGAACAACGAGGGGGATATATCCCTGAGGAAGGAGAAAGGGGCAGTCAAGGGAAACGGAGGCACACACAAAAAATCCGCGGAAAAGTAGTCCAGGCTTTGGAACAAAAAGGGAGGACGCCGGCACAAGACTAGGCGTTTGAGACAGGAGCTTTCCTTCACCCGGGGGAAATGAATAAGACGAGGGTTGGAGGAAAAGAGCTGAACCCCCACCGAGATTGAGAATGATACCGGCCTATTCCAAAAGAGTCACAATCTCTGACCCCGGGGGGGGAAGTGGAATAATCCTCCTACGCTATATACAGGACTGGAAGGGAGGACTGGACTCCCAAAATGGAGGAAGGTTCTACCATTGGCGAGGAATTGAGAAAGCTCAGCGAAGGTTCTTGATGCGCGGGGGAGGGGAAGGGTTTTCCTGGGGGTGATGGGAATAGTGAAAGGGGTTGGCGGGGAACCAACCGATAAAACGGAAAGGCTCGGGGGAGGACGCAGCTAAAGATCAAGCTGGGAGAAGGAGGGGCAGAAAAATTAGAGGGGGGCCGGGTGAGCCCGTCCAGCGAGGTCCAAAGCCCTAAAGGTATGAAAACCAATAAGGAAAGGAAAACTCCACAAGAGGGACTCCAGGTTGGAAGGGGGAGGGAACCGCCGGCGATCTAATCTGATGAAGGGTTGGTCAGGTATGGCGGTATTTGGGGAAGACCTGGGGGAAAGTTCCGACATTTTAGGGCCCCGGGAGAAAAAAATTCTTTGGAGCGGGAAGGAAGTGCCCCAGGGAAGAATCTTTACTGGTCTTCGTCTGGAAAGTTAAGGGGAGAGGCACGGGAGGAAGAACGCCACGCAATCGAAGGGGGGAAAATCGGCTCCGCCACCGAGTGTAGACAGGCCGTAAGCAGTGTCGAAAGCGGAGGGTACTTGAAATCAAAAAAAGGAAGAACACGGGGAGGGAATGCAAGGGAAGCTTTCGCAGAACCAGTGAATTGCGATGCGAGAAGGGAGACGGGGCGTAGCTCCCTCTCGTCTCCGGCGTAGTTCGGAAGGGAGGGAGGAAAATTCGAAGACATCTCAAAAGGGGGGGGGTACGTTCCTGCGAAGGTTGGGGACTTCTGGTCCGAGGAAGATGATCTTAACCTGCCTTCAGGTGTAACTGGGAAGAGCCTGGAAGGGGGACCTAGAGATTCGGGAATCACTCCTTAGGGGGAATGTTTCCGGAATATGTTGGTAGTTGGAGAAACAGAGGCTTCTGTCTATTCCCGTAACTCAATCTGAAAGTGACAAGAAAAAAAAAAAAGGAAAGTTTTTAAAAAAAAAACTCCTCCGGGGACTAGAGGCCGCGAGGAGAACCGACCCGCTCCTAGTTCTCTATAGTAAAAGGAGGAGAAAAGGAGTATGCTCGTTTTACGCGGAAATTCAGTAGTAAGGATGGTGCAGGGAACAATAAGTCGTTGGGGTTGGGTTTTAATTGGGGGGGTGTTTGTTGGTTGGTCGACCCGGGGTTTAGGGGGTGTGGTGGTTTGGGTTTTCGTTGCGCAAGAGAAGAAAGAAGTCGGAGAGGAGAATTTGAGGGGAAAGCTCCTTTTGGAAAATAGGGCGCCCCCTCGCAGCAGCTGCGATTCCTCAAGAGGTCGGACCATAGAGAACTGTCGAATCCTTGATCCCTCTTCAGTAACCAGGAGATCCGAGGACCTGAAAAGGGAAGAAAAGAGACAACTCAGACCAACAACAGGGGGGGAATATATTTTTCGATGAAGGAAATTCATGTTAAGAGGGGAAAACGGCCATCGTGCTCCTGGCTAAAAGAGGGACGAGAAGGGAGCAGCTAAAAAAAAGATGAGGGGAAGTTATTCAATGTCGAGAAAAAGTAATTTCATCCTCAAAGTTTCCGAATGGGAACACTGCTCCCCGCTTTTAACGAAAAGAACTCTTGGGAAAAGGGAAAATTTTAAAAAAAAGATCCATTCTCAGAAAGGGGAAGACTCGCAAGGCTGATAAGCGTGTGGCGGAGGAACCCTTTCTCAACTTTCCTTCCTCTAAGGGTAAAGAGGGAAAGGGGAGGGAACCGGGAGAGGTCCTGGAATTGAGGGGGGGGGGGGGCACCAACAAACACCTCATATCAGAAACGAGGAATTGAAAAAGGAAAAAACGCCTACGGGAAAAATCCCAGGATCCTAAAAGGGGAAAAGGGAACGTTCACCCCCAAGCCGGAAGAAAGAAGGCCACGCGTAAACTCAGGCAAAGGCACCCTCTCTAAAAAAAAAAAGGCTTTCCAGAGACAGAAACCGTAAGAGCCGTCCGGAATACCAACGGCCGGATGGCTCCAGGGAAATCCCGAAACAATAAAAAAAAAAGGAAACTAGATTCCGGGAAGGGGATCTCAACCAGCTTCGGCGCTACGTCCGTATACGTAGGAAGAAGAGGAATCAACCTGCCGGTTCGAACCGAACTTGGAGGGAAAAAAAATTAAAAAGAGAAGGAGGCTAGGGGGGAAAACCAGACAAAAAGGAACAAGCTCATAAGGGGGAGGGGAACTTTTGCTGGTTTGCTTACTAATTCAAAGAGGGAGGGAAAGGGGGGAAGGTCTACAGGGGAAAGAAAACTTCGAAGATTCCGGGAAATGCTGGCATTCCTTACCAGCGAAAAGAAATGAAGGGGGAACGGTTACAGGGGCTGAAGGAACCGGTTCCCAAATCCTTGCCCATTCTTCAACCACAAGGGAAGAACGCGACCGCCCAAGCTGACAAAAATACATCTAGAAGAAAGGACTCCGAGGGGAACAACCCTACGGGGTTGATTGACTTACTCTCACAAGAGGAAAGAACATCTCTGTTGGATGTGTAATGGGGGGAGAGATCACAGAAACCCGAGGACTGGAGTGATGCCGTGCAAGGAAAGGGACTCACACCTGTAAAGAGCGTGAAAGAAAATAAAATTACTCTGGGGAAGATCACAAGTAATATACTGGTACCAAGGAAGGCAGCCCCCCCAAGGAACCCAAGGAACTTGCTGGAGAAAGTAAAACCTAGAGGAATGAATCCTGAATGCAATTTCGTCAAAAAAAAGACCTGCCACACACTGGTCTTTTGGGGAAGGACTGGGCCCATCCTTAGAAGGGTCGCTCGAGAGTTCTATAAGAGAAGGTTCCGTCTCAGTCGCCTTGACGGGCATAGAAGTTCTCCATCCAGACCACCTAATCTGGGAACAGACAGAGGCGTGAAATAAGCTGGGAAAAAAAAAGACTCTATAAGGGGGCGACGGAAAGCCCCCTGGTCTAGAACGGAGGTCTGGAACTGTATGAGCTGGGGGACGCGTGGAGGCATCAGCGCGGGACCTCCCGGCCATAATTGGAAATATGACGGGATCTAGGGGGTAGGCTCACAAAAAAAAGGGAAGGAGAGATCCCTCGGGGGTCACCGAGAGCGTGTTCCAGCATAGGTCCAGTCTCGTACCCACGGGATAAGGAGAGAGTATAGGGGGGTCCCAAAAAGTCAGTGAAAGGCGAACCACCGCAGTAAGAAACTTTTGTAAGTTCAGGCAAGATGGGGGAACCAGCACGAGGAAATACCTCCTCCGTCTTAACAACCAGATGAAACAGTAGGCTTCTTTATTCCGAAATTAACATTAAGAGGGAAAGGAAGACCCATGGTGGGTGATAAAGAAAGGAAGCTATACCAGGCGCGGGCAAAGCCTGAATCTGTTTCGTGATTAGAAAAGCAAGACGGGATGCGGCAGATCACGGGACAAAGCCCTTTGTTCGGACTTCTAAGGAGAAGGTGTGTCCTGGGGGCATGCGAGTACTTCAAGGTAGGCTGTGAGAAAAGAATCGTCAGCCTCAGGCTCAGGGAGTCAAAGCTGTCCTTGCCTCCCGCGTTTGGCGGGGACGGAATGCATGCAGCAAATTCGGGACCTGGGCGAACCCGTAAAGTGTCCACATCCAAGAAGAAAGGGAGAAGGAAAGGATTGAGCGAGGAACCCCCCATCACAAAAGGGGAAAGGGTCCCAGTAAAAGGGAATTTCCGAAGAAGCCGCGATCGAGGAAAAAGGGGGATCAAGTAAGCTTGGGGGGCAAGAGAAAGTGGTGGGGAAGGGGCCATCGGCCAGGATGGAGGTACCAGCAAAAAAGGGTGTAGAGGGAACAAGGACTGGCTAGGGGAGAAAGGGCCATCAGTCCAAAAGGGCGGCCGGGAAAGGGGCGGCATTCTTCTAAGGTGTGTGCCCATCTTCAAAGATCGGAGACCTTCAACAACGGGCAGCACAAGAGACCAAACCCGGGAAAGAGAGAGAGCTTGCGTTGTTAGATGTCGGTCGGTAAAAGCCTAAAGTCTCCAAGTCTAGGAAAGGGGAGGGGGGGTCATGTTTGGGCGGATGCGGAGGACGATCGTGCGGGAGAAAAAGGCAATCCCCGTTCTTCGATATAGTTCGTCGGGAAAGATCAAGGGAGTCCGGAGACCTAAGGAGGCCTCCGGGGCGACGGAGGAAATGGTCCTCCTTTCACCAACCCAAAGGACCGCCTGGGGGGAACTAGGCAGAGGGGGAGGGGTGTCAGGGGAAGGTTCTTATAAAACTTCCGGTGGCCAGAAAAGGGGCACGGATCCAGGACACTACTGAGAAATTGTCGGGAGAGCCATTCTCGGAAAGGGGAAGCGAAGGGAGGAGTTTCAAGAAGCTCAGTTGGAAAAAAGATAACCATCCTAGCCCGAAACCGCGAGAAGAAAGGAGAGGGCGGAACATTTGATAGCCAACCCGCTTCTTCGAATTCATAGAGCGCTTCGAGAACCCATGCAGTGAGGGGGGAATGGGCGGAAGCCGGCGGGAGAAAAGGGGGGAGACGGCCTTCAAGACTAGGACAGCCTTCTCGGGGGGAAAAAAAAAGAAAGACTAGCCTTTGTTAACTTCCTACCACTAAAGCAGCATGAACACGGGAAAGACTGAGAAAGGGAGAATAAAAGGGGAAGGCCCCCTGCAGAGGAACCGCTTTCTAAGGAGGAAAAAAGAAGAGAAAAAAAACACCCAACTGAGGAGAGGAAGATATAATTTGTCTAGGTGAAAGAGAGAAAAAGTCCTCGATATTAGCGCGGTGCAAAACCAGTTGCAGATTCTTCGAAAAAAAAGTCCTTCAGAGGAAGTCCGTGAAAAAAGCATCTGCATAAAACCGTGAAAAAAGGCGGGAAACCTCCGAAAAAAACCGTCTTTGGGAGGAAAGAATCCTACTGCGTAACCCAGAAAATAGAAAAAGCTTTTCTGACTCGCGGCACATCAGTCGGAGAGCGTTTTCTGCTTGAGAAACGGTACGACATGCAAGGCCTATAGGGAAAGGGAGGAGTCACAAAGAAGGGAGGGGGGGCCTCGGCACCTCGATCTAGGGCCGAAGACGCGGCCCTGAAAAGGACGGAAGAAAATCTCCGTAGGGGAGATCCTGACGAAACGCCGGGATGGTACCCGGGACGCCCCGCCGTCCCGACAAAAAAGAAGGAGTGCTCAGTACCAAAGGGAACTTCTGGGACAGAGGGAAAGGAAGCGCTTCGACAAAAGGCTCAGCGAGGATCGCAAAGAGGGGGAGGAAAAAAAGGCGTCAAGGAAGAGAAAAATTCATATCTGCCGACCGAAGAGGTTTTGAAGCAGAAAAGAGCGTGTCGCTATGGAACTCAAGAAAGGGGGTTCAGACTTGCCGTGGAAGACGTGCAGTAGGAAGGCCCTCTGAGGTCTGTTAGGAAAAAGGAGATTGGCACGACATCCAGACCCTCCCTTTTAGGACACAGAAAGAGGGATTACTGAGAGGTTCGGGGGAAGGGCCCGGAGGAGGGATTTGCGGGACGATGACTGTTGAAGAAGGAAAAACTTCGACGATCTGCCCGACCATCCATGACCGCCGGAACTGGGAAAAAAGGAAAATAAAAGGGGGAAAAAAAGACGGGAAGGGCGTTAAAAGGGGGGAGGGAGAACTCACTCACGATGGCACAAAAGGGAAAAAACACGTTCTCCTCTCGGTCCTACCCTGCAAAAGGGGAGAAAAGATCATCGCCGAGATCAAGGTGAGTTTGGGCCTTAAAAGACGGAAAGGACGGCCAGGGGGGGAGGGACTTTCCCGCTCAGCATGAGGAATGGGATTGTTGACACGGGCCCGGGACAGGCGCACGGGAAAGAATCTGAAACTGGGGGGAAGAAAAAAGAAAATTTCCTCTGGAGGACCATAGAAAACAATCCCGATCTGACGGGAGGGAGACTCGGGGCCAAAGGGGATGCGCCAATAGGGGGTGAAGAGTCAGGCCCACCCCCTTAAAACAACCTGCGCCACACAACCACCGTGCTCGGTCCGCAAAGAAGGGAAAGTCTTTACGAAAAGAAAGCACCGTGGTCAAGCTCCAACAACGGGAGTTCCCGCCAGTCGGGTCAGTCCCGCATCCAAGGGAAGGCCGGGGAAGAAAAGAAATCCCACGCAAGCGCTCGAGACTTACGCCTCTTGGATATCGGTTCGCCCAAAAGGGTGTTTCAGAAAAAAGACGTTCTCATTCGGAGCCGGCCAGAAAGAGAAAAGGGGAGGGGCCGTCCTCGTCAACAGCGGTTTCAAAGGGGAGGCCGGAAAACTCGGGAAGAGAGCGCGGAAAGGGACGGAGGACAGGGGGACTTCTACGTGATGAGAGGGGTTTCTCTCTAAGAAACGAGGAGGGAAGAAAAAAAGAGAATCCCTCGAGTGTCCGATGATCAGTTGCAGAAGAGTAGGACATCAGCTGGGGGCTGTACAGAGAAAGGGCGTCGCCCACAAAAGCAGGAATCATGACAGAAAGACCCCCGCAAGGTTTAAGGAGGTAAGCTGAAAAAGAATTACCTTCCAATGCCGCCTGAAGGAGGGAGGGTACCCTCTCTGACCATTTGCTTCTGATGGTGCGAGGAGTCAAGGAAGCTATAGAATTTCAGGGGGGGAAAGAGAAAGAAATTATACCAGTCCCCCGGCTGTGTCCTATTACTAAAACGCTTGAAGGAGGGGTTTCGGCGCGTATCGTTAACCACGTTCGCAGAAGGTCTAGAAGGGACTAAAAAGTTGGCTGGAGAAAGGGAGAGTTTGGCAAGTTGACTGGGGGAGTCATGTCTATTTATCTTATGGCAGCGGGTGTGGAGAAGAGAGCCCAATGGCCCTTGAAGAAAAAATTTATGTCATCATAGAAAAGCCAGCCATCTGGTCTACCTGGGGAAGTGAAAGAAGTAGATGAGTGCCTGGGAAAGGGAACCCTCCAAAAGGCGTTTAACAGATCTTTATGCCTTTACCCTCGAGCGGCGTCAACAGAAAGCCCTTGAAGAAAAAGAAAAGGTGCAGCCGGCGTGCTCCGCCGGAGAGAGAGGACTGATTCTTTGCTTCCGGAAAGTGGAGGGGATTCGGAGGGGGGGGGGGGGGTCAGACCTTTGGAAAACCCCATAGTCAGAAAGGGAACTCGTCGGCGTCCTTTGGGAAGAGAAGAAGGTGGGGGAATCCATCATGTCCAATCTGCGGGGGCGGTCAGGGGAATAGAGGGGAAGAAGGACTCGGAAAACTGAAGAGAAGAGGTCAGCCAACGCCAACCGAAAAGGGGAAGATCCTACGCGATCTTCCGCGAAGCGGAGGAGTAGGGCCTTAAAGGTCTCCAATCTGGAATCTTTTATAATCGGAGAGCACCGTTCAATTAAAAAAGCATAAGGGGGATCCCTCCTAGGGGGGTGGAGGAGCAAGAACTTCAGATAGGCCCCTGATTAATTCTGTTATTCCGTGTTTCAAAAAAAATTGAACATCCGCTGCCGTGAAAAAAGTCTTCTAAGGGATGAGGTCCGCCTGGGAGAAACCTGCAGTCCGGGTATCTGCGGGAGGGAACATCTTTTGCCTTGCTCAGAAAAAGGTCTCGGTTGCAAGGGAAGGAGAAATCAAGAGTTCCGATCCTGGAAGGTCGGAGAGAAAGTATCTGCAAGCGAGGATGCCTCGAATGCTCATGATCGCGGGAAAGCACGATTCCGACCGTCCCTATGTTGTGAAGACCAGGTAAAAAAAAAAAAGAAAAAATTCCAGAGAAAAAAACCGTCAAGTGGAATGATAAGAAAAAAAAAAGGAAGAAAAAAGAGGTTTTCTCGAGTAGGAAAAAAAAAGTATTGCTCGGGAAAGAGGGACAGGGGGCAGTAGATTTACATATGGCGGTGAAGCAAGGGAAATCCTGAAGGTGGAAAGAGCACAGCGAGGGAGTCTTTTGATAACGTTTTTACCGGCAGGAAAAAAAGCACCGCGGCGAAAAGAGCTCACGTTTGCGAAAAAAGATGGGGCACCGTCTCACTCTCTCGTACCTTACCAACTTTCACGACAAATATATCTCAAGAAGATAGAGATAGAGGGAGTCGAAAAGCGGAAGATTCAAGTAAAGAGGAGAAAAAAAAGAACGGGAGACTACTTGGCGAACTCGTCCCGGTCAAGGCAGGAGCAGGGTGTGGTGTACCAACTTCTCGTAGAAGAAAAAAAAAGGCTAATTGTCAGAAAAGACCAAGGCTCAAAGGACCTTGCCAATTTCAACCGAGGCAGTGGAACGAGGTACCCGAGCATATCCATGGGCGAATCTTGAAAAAGACCGGTCAGAGAAGAAAGGAAAAGAGAAAGGGGCAACTTGCCGCTCTCGTTTTCGAGATGGAAGAGGAGGGAGTTCGGAACTGGCTCTTCATCGCAAGGTCGGGGAAGAAGGGGGGGTGCTATAAAGGGGGGACTTCCATGGACACCGCTACTGGAAAAGACAACATCAGTAGGGGAGAGTAACACTTTTCTGCCACTTCCTGAGACCCCTTCCGACCTAATAAAAAAGTCACCGCCATGAAGAGAACCTTACAAAGCTTCTCGTAAAGAAGGAAGAAACCGTCTCCTCCTTCCTTCTTCGCACCCCGGCATTATTAAGGAGAAAAGATCCTGAAAAGGCCGACCGAAGAACGTGCCCTATCGGGGACGATCGATAACGGAGGCCAGAAAAAGTAAAAAAAAGAAGTGACTCTAGCGAACTCCGCCTTAAAAACGAAACTTTCCTTCCAAAGAAGGAGGGGAGGGTTAAGGAGAGCCTACCTCAGAGGATCAAGATAGGGAAAGGACTACCTGGGAGTGGCGGCCGCACGGGGAGGAACGGCGAGTGAGGGAAGGATTGGGGGGTTCTATTCAAAACCGTGAACGGGGGAAAAGAAAACCATTCCAGAAAAAGGGACCTTCCTCAGCGGGCAAGGGGGAAAAGGGGAGGCTCCGTCTGGTACAGATGGGTTCCCTCCCTCCTGGCCTATGCACAGGTCCTGCACCACGGTCTCGGAACGACGGAAGGAAAAAAAGAAAGAGAATATATCGACCGGCGGCGTGCACGCCGTGCAACCTCCTGATACCTCCGAATCGTTACAACCGGGAGGTCTTGTGGACTTAAAGGAAGGGATTCTTTCGGGGGAAAGGAGAAAGTCCATCGTGAATCTAACGACGGTGGAGGAGGGGTGATCCTCATGCACTTCCAGGACAACGAGAAGGTTCCACAAAAAGGGACATCTTTACAGAGGAATTTGCCGGTTCACACGTCTCTCCACAATCCGACTGGTACAGGAACGAGAAGGCCAAGAACCATTGACGCCAAAAAAAAAACGGAGAGAAATTTCTGAAACGCTAGCTGGCCGGCATGTTCAAGAAAAAGGGGCCATCTACCGCCGGCCAAGACCAGCTGGGAAAAGTCCGTAGAAGGGGTCTCAAGGGATAAAAAAAAAAAAGGAACACCATTTTCTCAGATATCCTCATTGGTAGGCGCTCTGGAGGAGCCCTGTTTAAAAAAATCTTGTTCAGCAAACACTCAAGAAGGGCTCTTCTGAAGGAAATCTCCTTCCATGAACGGGAAGGCTTCGACCGAATAAAAAAAAACTGGTGCCTGAAATGTCCTTAGGGAAGGTTTTTCCCACTCAGTGGCTCATCGCCAAGAAAGGCTCCCGGAGAGGTAGAGGCACGACCTTATTAAAGAAGGGGGACTCCGGGGGGTATCACAACGAGGGAAAACCTCGAGGGGAGATCACTTTAAAGAAAAAGAAGGAAGGGGTAACTATTCCCAGCGCCGTGCGGTTAGCAGAGATGTAGAGAAGGGGGGGCCGCAAAAAAGACCGGGAAGATCACTCATCAGGGGAAAGTAACCAGCAACTGTTCCTGTCCCGGAGATCAAAGCCTAATATCATTCCTCCTAATAGTTGGGCGGACAAAAAAAAGTCTTCTTGAGGGGCTTCAAGAGGTCACTTCTATCACTAAGAAAGGGTGTTTGTATCAGGCCGCCGCTAGGAGGACGCCCTTCTTCTGTCCAGGACTACACCAGAAAAGTACATCTTGGCGGGAGCGAAAAAAAAAGGGTCTCGGGGGGGCTATCCGCAAGGCACGGGGGGGGAGGGGGGAAAGGAACTTTGGCGGGGTCCTGTTGGGATTCAGAAAAAAAAAAGTCTTTGTACCAGTCACGCCCTTTGGGGCGAGACTTTTAAAAAAAGCATACAGGGGGGCTCCAGCAGCTTCGTTTGCGGGCCCGGCATGAGATGAACCCTCCTCCCGCGTCGTAATCGGGTGAACGGGGGCCTGTTCGAAAGATCCATCCGGAAGGGGGCTGGAGAACCGGGAGGACAGGGAGTTCCATTCCACCAACCTCCTTTCCTGAAAAGGAGCAGGAGGGGTCTCATGATGTTACAGCTGCTTAAAGCCTGGATGCAGAAGGGGGGAGGCTTAGAAAAAAAAAGGGTCTTTGGCTTGTGTCAGGAAAGTTCCAGCTTCCAGGAGGGGAGACAATCCCTTGTTAAATCGGAGAAGGTCCAAGGGGAGGGGGAAGGGTATTTTAGAAGTGTTAGAAAAAAAGGTTACCTGGTCAAATCGTGGAACTAAGGTTTATGGTGGACCTCTGTAGAATCGTCCCCCGAAGAAAAAAAAAAATCGAATCTGAAACCTTATACCGATAAGATATCTGCAAGGAAAAATCGGGGTATGAGGAGAACAGTCCACCTTCCGAAAGTCCGGCTCAAGCTTGGGGGAAAAAAAAAAAAAAAGGCCGCAAGTGAAGAGACGGGTCGGACGAAGTAGGGAGAAAAAGGGAAAAAACTTCTTTTCAGTCGATTTGTCTTCTGAAGTCTTGGAGGAAGTGGCTCCCTCCTCCGTTTGAGCAAGAATGCTCGGGTGCTGCGATCGCTTACCGAGAAGGGATCTTCTTTATGTCCAGCCTTTGCCAGAGAGTAATGATTCGGTATCGAGTTGCTGGCACGCCGGAAAGGGGGGGGGGGGGGTTTTTGCCTGCTAGAAGGAGTTTTCTAACCGTAAGGTCAACATGGGCAGAGAGGCCATTATTTCTCGGTTCCCAGAAAGTCAAAATCCCCAAGGTTTGGACCAGGGGAAAAAATCCTCCTGGTAAGAATGCCGCAAGTTCTACCCTCTCAGAAGACAGGGGGAAACTTCTTAAACGCTTCGCTTCCACGGTGAAGTAAAGGGTACCTATGGCATTTCCGCCTTCAAAATGCAAATGGTCCTATCGTAGACCTTTTCTCAGGGGAAAAGAAGCCAACAGAGGGTCAACAACAGAGGAATGCAGAAGGGGGAAAACTCGTAAGACGAGGTCCCTCGCTGTGTTCGAAAATTGAGCACGATGGGCACGGAGAGGAAGCTCCGAGGACCTGCTTTCTACTCTTCAGATCACATATAAGACTCAACAACAACCACCTGAGGAGGAGTCGATGGCGGGAGGGGAGGGTAGAAGAAAAAAAGAACTTCTTAGGAAAGGGGGAAAATCCTTCCCGGTCCGCCGCTGCTGCAGCTGTTTTTTGAAGAAGGAAACACAAGCGTGATGCAGTATCCTTCATCAACGTATGCGTCAGCCTCCCTTAAAAGGAAAGAAGAACCCCCCAGGGCTGGGCTGTCAAAGAAGAAAGGAGGCCGCGACAAGGCCTGTGGAGACGAAGAAAAAATCGCTCACAATAAGTCTGAGCGGTAGTCTTCTCCCGAGGACCTCTCACGGAAAAGATGAGGGATTGTGAGTCAAAAAAGGAGAAGGGGGCAGGTCCGGCCTATCTGGCACAACGCGATTCATGGCAAATGAGAGGAAAAGGAGAACAGATCCGCTACGTATCTCAAGAGGTCGGTCCGGCACCCACCCCGGAAGAAAAAAAAGAAGCCTTCACCGATTGAATCCCAGGAAACACGGAAAGTCGAGAGAAGGGAAAGGGGGTCCTCGAAAGGAAAGCAGCAGAGAAAGGGCTCAGCAGAAGGCTCCAACGGCAGAAAAGAGAAAGCAACATTTCCTGTCCCTCCCTTCCGCAAGGCCTATCGGGGCTTCAACCTGCGCTAACTCCCCAGAGAAAAGGAAAGAGACTCTTGTCAAAAGCCGGAAAACCGGGCCTTCAACAGAATCTGGAGCCTGCGTGGCCGGGAAGGCTAGGGGAAGACAAAAAAAAGGGGTTCGAAAAAGGGGCGTTCTAGGGAAGGGGGGGAGCCGCCAGGGCAAAAAGTTGCGGGGGGGGGGGGAGAGGAAGGGAGTCACCCAGACGACTGCCAGGAACAGTCCCTCAGAGTCCCAGGACCGTCTGACAAGGGCGAAAGCCAGAGAGGGGGGGTCCCAAGTTTCGGAGCTTGCAAGCAAGAAGGGAATATTGCACAGGTTGCAACCAAAGTGATCACTCCTACCCCCAAAGTACGACCCAGTCAGTCGAGAGGGAGGGAAAGGAACAAAATGAAAAAAAAGACTTTGACGGCCAAGGGGGTCGGGTGAATTGTCCGCCGCTAAGCAGCGTAACGGAATCCACTCCTTGTATGTTTAACGCTGGCTTACTACTCGGCGCACACAGAAAAGAAGACTTACGGGGGGCTCATTCAATAAAAACGGTATGGCCAATAGAAGGGAGGGGGGACATCCCCCGAGGTTACCTGGCAGAATCTTTGACGGGCTCACTTCCTAAAAGAAAGGAAAGACAGGTAAAGGCAATCCCCCCCGACCACTTCTGGCAACGGGGAACCTCACAAAAGGCGCCAGAAGGAGGAGAAAGTTCCGGTCGGCAAGACCGACGAACAGGGGGGGCTTCCATCTACCGCCCCTCCAGCCGGGCCATTCTGGGAGGGAAAAGCCTTTGGAGTGTTCGGGGTCGGAGGATCCACCGAGTTGCCGAAAATCCTTTACTAAAAAAGTGGCATCTTGAAGGGAAGCCACGATTGTCAGAATCCGCCACCGGAAAATTGCTCTTAATACGCCCACAGAGGGGGAGATATGCCTGTCGACACCAAAAAACTGGTGCTATCGAGAATGAAGGAAGCTGTCCCCAAGAGTGGACGCAATCTCGCTTACCGAAGCGCTTTGAAGAAAGGGGCTGTCAAGGGGACCCTCTGGATCACACCTGAGGAGGAGGGGAATCCCTCGAGGGTCAACTCACTTGCATAAGAGTCATGAGAAGTGAAAGTAGGAAAGTGGCCAAAAAGAGGGAGGACGGAAAAAGAAAAGTATAGCCATCCACCCAAGCTGTTTGACAGGCATCGGCAATCAGAACGGTCCTGGGAAAAGTCCGCCGAAAAGAGGGAAAATCGATGAGCCTGGAGGGAGAAAAAGAGATTCACAGCAATCAACTTGAGAGAAGGACCCTTGTTGCATTGGGGCAGCGCCCGGAGGGGGGGAACCAGAGGAGCTGAAAAGAAGTAAAGCGGCGGGGACGAAAAGTCATGCAGGAAAGATAGACTCCATCTCGGGCGAACGCTGGTGCTGAGAGGTGGCGAATGGGGAGTCTGGAAAATTTTGGAAAGAAAAGTTTTTGCGAGACGGTGATCCCAGTAAAAAAAAGGGAAGGACCGTCAACTTCAGGCTCGGGACCATCAAAAAGGTGGGAAAGGAGGGATCAAAGAAAAACGCCCCCGGTCGTGCGGTGTGAGAAGGGGAGAAAGAAAAAAAGTTTCCCATCAGAGGCTGCGGGTAGGGAGGAAAAGAAACCTACCTCCCTTGCCTTCGACGCGTGAGGGGGAGGTTGCAGCCTGCAAAGGAGAAAAGAGGAGAGGAGACTGGGCTAAGAAGGTATAAAAAGTGGGCCATCGTCACATTAGGGGGGAGGGGAAAAGCCATTGGTAACAGCATCACTGCCCGTGAAAGAGCCGATGTTTCTCTAAGAAAGCAGAGAAGGGGAAGGCAGTCGTAGAAAGCAAGTCGAAATGGAAACATCGGAACGGAAAAAAAACCGCACCACTGTAGGACCGCCTTAGAAAGTTCGAAATCGTAGGCGGAGGAGAAGGAAGATTCCGCCACCGCCGGCTCCAGAGAATGCCGGGTCAAGAACGGGTACGCTCACCAGAGGAAAGTCCGTATCGAGAAAGAGGAAGGTATAAGCAACAGATCAGAGAGGGGAAGTATTCGAAGGCTACTGGTCGGAAAGAAGGGAGAATTTAGCCGTGCCAAACGTTGAAGGAAAAAAAGCCGGGGGGGGAGGAAGGAAAAGTCCGGGGAACGAGCCGCAGGGGGGGGGGGAAGCTCTCGTGCCGGAGAGTGATCGGAGGGGAGGAGGGTTCAACGCCGGCCTTTTAACTTACCTGAATAATAACCACTTAAGGAGGAGGAAACGGAAGAGGAGGAGAATCGGAAAAAACACTATTCCGAAAAAAGGTTACCAAGCGACAAAAAACAATCCCTCAGAATGGAAACTCGAAACGTCTAGAGGCCCGGCAGTTGCAAATTGGACCGAACACGCTCTCAAAGGGAGAAGCGCGGGAAAAGGCCACGGGGGCCAGGGAGAAGGGAAAAAGTCTTGGCGCCCTGGGTAAGGATGGCTGCCCTTAAGAAAAAGGGTTGGATTCAGATCTGCATCACTAGCCTATTCAACAACGACCTGCATCAGCGGGAAAAAAAAAAGAAAAAAACTTGGGTAGTCACCGGCGAAGACGTTCGCATCGAAGATAAAAGGAAAAAAAAGGGAGGTGAAAAAAGAGATGGGCTAAGCGTCGAAAAGCAATGAAGGGAGATGAGGTCACTTCCAATCGTTCTCACTTCTTCGAACGTGTAGTAGTGTCGGTCTTCCGTCTCATCGGGGGGAAAACGGCTCGAACAAAAACTTCTTAAGTGAAAACCGACCTCTGACAAGAGGAAAAAGAAACGTCTGTACCTGCCTCCCTCAGAGGGAGGGACGCCTACCCCGAGCATACCATGTCAGGAGACGAAAAGTTCTCCTCTAAAAGGTCGAGAAGAGTTCGGCATTAGAAAATCCGGGACCAAAAATGAGAGGGGGGATTGGGACGCTTGAACCTAGACCCAAGTGAGGGGCAGAGAATGTCCTCCTTCTGAGGCCATGAAGACTCTGCCGAAGGAGAGAAAACACTCTAAAGGGGAGGCCCACGTGGAATTACCAAAGAACTCCTATACGAACCTTGCTCGGACCAGAAACAAGAAAGGACTCCCGAACGATACCAAGTACGGAACGCCTTACAAGAACGTAGGAAACCGAAACCGGGGGGAGGAGGTTCCGGCATAACCGACGAAAACTGACTATCTTCCTCCCTAAAAAGAAAGGTCTCAAACTCTCACGCCAGATGAAGAAAAGAAGAAAGGTCAACCAGAGCGGGAAGGGAAAAAGAAGAGGGAAGAGCTTTTCGGGAAGACGAATCCAGACTTTCGGAAAAAAGAGACGCTTAACTTAAATCTGGTCTACCTTTGAGTTGTGGCCCCCTGGCCTGACGGGGGTCGGAGGGGAGGTCAAAAAAAAGAAACTGCAAAGGAAAAAGAAAGAAGAACCGGACCCATTCCTTCGACTCCACCAGAAAGGCGGTCACTTTGGACGACTGGGGGATTCCGGCGAACCTTGCTGGGAAAGGCCGATAGGAAACCACACGTGATAGAAGAGGACCAATCTACGGACTAAAAGATAAGAGAGGAGCCTTCTTCAGTCACGCCTCACCGAGAAAAGAACTCCTGCAAAAAACGGGAGGTGAGGAGAAAAAAGCATCAGGCAGCTAGGGAGCTGGACTTGGGCAGGCCATCGGAAAATTACTCCCGGTTGCGCGGGGTGTAAACTCAGCACTCTTAAAGGACTTGGAGGAATCCCCGAAGACGACAACGGCCGGGGAGCAAAACGGACTCCACAAGGATAGGGTAAAAGACCCAACCTGAGGGGGGCGCAGAAAAAGTTCGTGGAAAAAAAAGCTGGGTCTTCTCCGCGCCTCCGGCATGACAAAACTTGGTCTGCGGGGCAGATACCAAAGTTCCATCCGGCAAGAAAAACAGCAGGCCTGGTCTCCAACTCAGGGGGAGCTGCTCCCCACTGCCACAAAAGAAGGATCGCAGAAAAGCTCTGGGGACCTAAGCGGGGAGAAAATCACAAAACAGGCGTAGGTGAGAAGAGGGGAAAAGACGTCGCTTCATTACTATATGCAAAGAGGGGTTTCAGAGGGTCTGGACGGGAAGAGGGGGGGGCCAACTGTGGACCTCATCGCCGACCAAAAGACGATGAAAAATGAAAAAACGAGGAAAAACCTCG
>Ga0179593_1672699_pt1 | contig 21544 bp, 24 predicted proteins | sample CZODoug2_1_08_16_FD_185931 | JGI IMG/M metagenome (GOLD analysis project Ga0179593, IMG submission 185931) | Vadose zone soil fungal communities from Angelo Coast Range Reserve, California, USA - CZODoug2_1_08_16fungal (PacBio error correction) | ecosystem: Environmental > Terrestrial > Soil >...
ATCTAAATGACCGGAAGGGGAACATCATCTGGCTGAGCCTCAAAGGAAGGGAAAGCATTAGGATGCAAATGAAACGAAGCAGAAAAGAGGCCCGTCCATCGGTAATCGAGTTTCGCAGGGAAATAGCAAGCGGGAGAAGGCAGCTGGGAGGAAGGGAAGGACTGCGGAGACGCATGTTGGGACCTAGACCAAGGCGTTTGTTGACTACTCGAAAAAGTCCGAAGAGAAAAGTGGAAAAAAGGAAAGGACGAGCGCGGCTTTGGGAGCTCGAGTAAAACAATGAAAGGAAGGACCAGAAAATGGGTGGGGGGCGAAGACCTTTAGTTTTGACTTCGAACCCTAGGTCAAAAAAACGCAGAAAATGAGAGAGAAAAGGTTAAGCACTCATTAATTATTGCTTACGCTGAGGGGTTGGTTTACAAGGGGGGGAGGGAAACAGGAACGCATAAGCTACCTATTTGGGGTCAAAGTATCAAAGCACTTACCTGAGGGTGAAGATTCCAGGAAAGGATGAATAGGGGGGTTTGCCTACCTGAGAATGTAAAAGCGTCGATGTGGAGGGTTCGTGGTGAAGACAAGAAAGGGGAAAATGGATCGCTGCTTCAAAAGAGTGGCATATTTTTTAAATTTCTAGTCACGGGGGTCGTTGAGCCGACCAAAAAAGGTGAGAAGCAAAACGAGGGGATTCTGAAAGATGCTGAACTGTCAGGGGGTAAATGGGGGGACCGGGGCTGGAAACGAAGGGGGGGTACTTAGATGAGTGGGCGCGTCCATCCAATCAAATACGGGGCTCTGGGGGGATGTTCTCAAAGTGAAAAAAAGAGATAGGAGGGGGGAAAAAAGAGCTTGGTGGGACAGTCGCGGCGTGAGCCATTGCTCTTGGCGACAGCGACAGTAATTGGGTGAAAGGGAGCGAAAATTATAAAAACGTGGACGTTTTCAGGGAAGAGTGCCCTTCTCGAACATTATGCGATGAAACTCTACTATCGAAACGCATGAGACGGGAAGGGAGTGCATAGATCAGTTGAAGACTATTCGGAGGAAGGGCCAAAAGAAGGGAGAAAGGTGCAATCGAATTGAGCAAGGATGAGGGAAGGCGATCCAGAGCAGTGACGTCTGAAGCACTTAATCTAAATAGGGAAATCCTGGTACGAAGAGAAAAGAGGAACAGACATAATAGGTACGTCGAAAGACGTAATCAGTTGAACGGAACCACATAAAAAGAGAGCCAAGAAGGGGAGGAGTACGGGAAAGCGGGCAAAGAGATGTGATGGGGTTTGTAATAAGAAACGAAACCAAAAAAGGGAGAGGGACCTGAGCATTGGGGATATTTCTTAGAACGGTATCCCTCCACTAGAACCAAGTAAAATTTTTTGATAGGGGGGGGTTGAGAGGTCCAAAAGCAAGAGAGAACCATGAGTTTTCCAGATATCGCGTATTAGGTGGGAAGTGGGTGTAGTCTTAACGCGGGGAAAAATGTGTTCCATACTTTGGCGCTCTACTCTTGTCCGCCTTAGGAGGGACGAAGTTCTGGGCCGAATACGTCTCCCATTTTCCGGGCCGACAAACCCCGCATTTCGGCGAGAGGAATTAGCGTGCTCGACGCCTCAAAAAGCGCGGGTATGGTGGACCCTACGGAGGAAGAAAAAGATAAAAACCACGCTATGCCGTCTTGCCAGGGCTGAGCTTGTAATGAGCCCGAAGACACTTAGGGTACCTGGGAGGAAAAGGAAAGTGATTTCCCTCGCTATCCGATATAAGAGCTGCAGGGCAGAGGAACAGGGGAAAATCCACATCTCAACAAAAACAAAAGATTGTATCTTGGATAAGGCTTTGTGCTATGAAGGAAAGATCGGGGACTCTCATTGAAGGCAGGTCGACGATCGAGAGACACTTCTTCGTCGTCTCTTGCACTCCGTTGGGAGGCGACAGGCAGAAAGAGGCAAGAACAGAGCTTACAGAGCGTCGAGTTCTGTTTGCTTTGACACCGCGGGGTGGTGAAAAAGGGAAAATAGACTCCGTTCCAACTTACTTATAGGGGCTCTATCACGCCTGCTCCAGGTACTTTTTTTCTTGGAGCCCAGTGTTAGAAATTGTCAGGTTAAGAGGAGGAAAGAAGACACCTGGAAGAGAAGTTCAGAGAAGACATAACAAGAGTGGGCGCTTATAAAAAAGAAGGAGTGGAAACAAACCAACGAGAATAGAAATGGGCAAATCAACTCGGGTCTCTCGATGACGCTATAAACACTGAACGCGTGGGGGAAGGAAAGGATAAGAGAATGAAGCAAAAAGGGAGACTGAAGGAGGTACCAGGACAGAGGGAGGAATTTTGAAGGGATGGGCAGGGTTCCGATCCTGAACAAGAATCGCCAAGGCGCTTTGCGCTCTCAGACCGTTCATGGGGGGGGGAGGGTACTGGGGACGGAGTAGTTGGTGTCAAAAGGGGGGGATGACGGCGCCGAATTACATATGATTGGAGATGGGAGTCCACGAAGAGTTGCAGGCAATTCGAGGAATGCGAGGTCCTACTCATGGGAGGCCTTTGATTCTCTTACTTCATCTGGCTCCGGGGGCTCTTTGAGAGAAATTGGAGGGGATAAGCTCTACTCTCAGTGGGGAGTGTCCACACTTTCGTAACGTCTTTCGCAAACGGGAAGTAAGGACGGAAAGAGGTAGGGGAGATAGGCATAATTTCAGAGCATTACTCGTAGACACATTCATGTCAGGATGAAAAGTCTCCCCCGTAACCGTTAAGCGATGGGTAAAGGGGGGAGGGTCGATCCTACACCCGATAAAACGACTAGACCCAGGAGTCGAAGATCAAACCGCATATCGGTGCACCCCAAAGTCCATTCATACAAAATTAAAATCCAAATTGTAATGAAAGCTCAAGGGTAAAGGGAGGTTGGGAAAAGTGAAACATAAGTAAATAACTTACATAGGGGTTGAAGTGGGCGCTGGGGGACTAAGGGAAATTCACTAAATTGGGGGGGGTTGGTCAGTGATAAAAAAAGGATGTGTTATGGAAGCAGAGATCTCGCTTACAAAGAATGCGCAGGCCTGTGGGGACAACACTTGTACAAGACGGAAACAATTCAGAGTCAGTAACTGGAGTGGAGCTGGGGGAAAGGGGCAAAACACTAGGAATAGGACGGGGAAGGGTCCCACGGGCACCAAATAAAGACAGACAAAAAGCGAGGGAGAAGTATAGGGATTCGAGGGGGAAAGTGCCGAAGCCGTGGGAACTTCAAAGTCAGGACACAGGAGGGACTCAGGAGGGCGGGGGTGGGTCGGAAATCAAAAATCCGCGGCATTCTTTTAGTATTCTATAAAGAATTAGAAGCGAACGCAGGTAGGCGGCGATAGAACAACTGAAAACCTAAGCAGGCCCGAAAGAGGAGTAGATGAGCTGCGGGGGAACTAAACTGCTAATGCCTTGAAAACGACCTCACACAATGGTCGGATAAGAGAAGAAAGGACAGGCGGAATCGAAGGACGATTGCAGTCAAGTACTGTAGCGCTCTTAAATTAGAGAGGACCATGTTTGAAAAAAAGGGGTGGACATTTAGGGGCTAGCACTATCAAACAACCACAACGGGGGAAGAAAGAATGTAAAAGCAAGGGGGAAGAAGGATGGGACAACTTCTCCAACGGAAGCAAGGAATTGTTCATGACGTTCTAGATGGGGAACCGGTTCGAGGGGTGGGAACTGCCTTCGGCCCTTATCCAGACCGGATGAAAGCCTCTAGTTAAGTAGCTTTACCGGGGGTGGGGGAACAAAGAGAATTAGAGCTCGGACATCCTCTCCTAAAGGAAAGACTTAACTGGATACGGTGAACGCTGGGGATTTAGCCGATAAAGAGAATGAAGAAAAAAGGGGAAAAATCCCCATCATTGGTTGGGGGATTTGGGAGAAAAGACACGGGAAAGCAAGCAGAAAAAAGAGAAATTCTCGACAGGATAAGAAAGCAAATTATTGAGGCTGAACGCTAGTTTGGTGGGGGCAGGACAGGAGGTAAAGGAAGCTCTCGAGGGTAAACATGACCATGGGGTGACGAAAACAGGATTACGAAGTTGGGGTCTACAAAGAATAGGTTTTGTGATGCGTGGGGGTAGGACGGCAACAAAACTTCTACTTCAGAATGCTTGAATCAAAAGGGGGGGGATTTTTCCAACTATTCACTTCCGGAAACAGATCTTGGGAAAGAAAAAATCCAACATAAATGGAATGTCAAGAAAAAACGACAAGTTCAGCTCAAAAAAAAAAGACGGGAAAAAAAAAAAAAAGGAGATGTGATCTTCAATGATGGTTAATTGGTCAGGGGGGAGGTTGGGGCACTTAGAAAAGGGGGGGGGAGGCGTCACATTCTCCATAACGATTTACTTGGAGGGGGGGGGAAAGAATTGGACATTGTGCGGCGATCTGCGTTAAAAATGGCAGCTGTTGTTTCCCGCCGGAACGTTAGAAAAGGGTTCCTGGAAGAAAGTGATCGTGTCTGACAGCGGAGAAGTGGGAGTGTGGGGAAAAAGATGCTCAGGTATGGCGGATATGAAGAGGCTCCGTATCTAAAGTAGAAGGACGGGATCCTCGGTCCAGGGGGGGGGCTAAGTGAAAAGGGACAGGCCCCAGAGAAAGAAAAAAAAAAAGGGTCTCCAAAGGTAAGTAGCGAGTAGGCAAGAGACTAAAATCGAAATTGCATCCTGGATTCGTACCAACTGGGGGACGAAGAGAGATCTGCGCCTGGGAGTGGTCGTGACAAAATAAACTACATTAAGCTCTATAAATAACGGAAGGAAAAGAGGGGAGGGTGTAACTGGAAGGGACACGGAAAGGTGCCGCGTACTGGGACATTTTACGTTTGATTTTTAGGGAGGGAGACGGTAAAAGCGACATGGGAAGGGGGGTTTGGAAGGAAGAGAGATACGCTGGGAAGGGGGGACTAGGGGTTCTCGATGTAGGGGAAGGAGGGTAGAGGTGGGGGGTACAATGGGGGGGGAAAAGACTCAATGCACTTTTCTCCGTAGCAGGGAAGGGCAGAGGGGACTTCAAAAGGGGTAAAAAAAGTAACAACTCCGGAAAGGCTCGGCTTAATTCTCATGCGGTTGGAAGTCCAGACCCAGAGGCAAATGAAGGGAAAAGAAAAAAAAAGGGCCGAAAGATCTTTCCACCTCTGAGCCAAAGGGAGATTTAAAATAGAACTCTTCCTTGGAAAAAACATGCCACTATGGACATCGAAGGAAGGAATTTCCAGGGAATATAAGGTGTTTATAAAAGAATGGAATTAAGGTACCCCGATCGAGAAAACACAACAAAGTATGTAAAAATATGATAGAGTAAAAGGTCTTGAATAGGACAAAAAAAAGAATCTATAGTACACACACCTAAATCACAAATTATGAGGGAGATGTAGAGGTGGGAAAGTTTCTACATTCTACTTCTATTTCAAAACGTATTACATCGGGGGGAGGTTAGGGATCCAGTCCTCTGGTTGGGACCAAAGGGGGGGGGCCAGTTCCCAAACTATTCTAAAGGAAAAGTAAGCTCCTGGGGTGGGGAAGGAGGTAAAAAGAAAAAGTAAGAAAACTAATCATCTTAAAAGGAGTCAGGAACGAAACCAAGAGGGCGTGCAAAACACAATGCGGATCCTCCTTCACAACGAGGTAAACCGAAAAGCAAAGAAAGGGAGGGACCGCGACAGAAGATAAAACAGGTTGGTGAAGAGTGGGGGAAAATATCTGGACACGAGTGAAAGAAAACCAGCCAAGGAAGGAACCAAAACTGGGGGCCCTACGAGGGTGACTTGAATACCGAAGCCGAAGGTGACGTCGGGGTAGGAGGCTTTCTGCAAACTTTCTGGGTTTTGGAAGGGAGAACAATTCTTCAGAAAAGGTGACTAAACCCGATGTGGTAGGTCCAAAATGCAATAAAAAGTCACGTAGACATGAAAGGGAGGAGGTCAAAACCTTAAAAAAAAACTGCGTTTTCGGGATTCCATGGTGGGAGTAGTCAAAACAGGAGGACGGGCATAGCGGCGCCCTTAGGATCCCATTGGAAGTAAAAGATCAAAGCCGGGACGGAGGACGCAAAGTCAAAGCATGGAACGGTTCGTCCCCCATGGAACTTCCTCAACGGAAGCAGAACGTCGGATCGGCTCAAGGCGACGTAGGAAAAAAAAAGAAAAACGAGATCTCAGAACCCTGTCAGAATGTGGAAGAAGCATTATTTTGGATTGACGCGACAAAGAACTTTAACTTTATTGGGGGAATGCAAATAAAACTCGGAGGGGGTGGTATTCAGAATGCAATAAAAAGTTATAATTTCATCGAGAAAACAGTTGGGTGTTCTAAACAGGCTCTGCCCAGAGGCGTTTAGAATAAACAGGGAATCATCTAAAGCTGAATCAAAATCCTCAAAGGGCTCCAAAGACAAGAGACTGTACTGACAAACTCGTCCATTCAGCGGAGTACGATCATTTGCTTAGCATAAGGGTGAAAACCCTAATATCTAGAGGGAAAGGGCGCCTGACAGTACAAAAAACAATATGAGTGAAATCACTGGTCGCAAGAGGATGGATGCTTGACTTGCGACGTGGAAAGTTCCGGGAACTGGGAAATGCCAAAATTGTTCGCCATGTGGGTGCCGAGCAAAAAAAGCAAAGAACAAGTCGTTTCTTATTCGGACGAGAAGGAAATCGCGAGGCTATGAAAAAAGGTCCACAAAGAATCCAGGAGGATGCATTATCGGGGGGGGGGAACGCTGGATGGCCGAAACTCACGAGAAAGGTACTGGGCCGCATTTTACAAGGAGGAGGGGGGGAGAAGTCAGGAATATCGCCGACAGGTAAACAGGTGATGTCGGGGTAGATTTAAGTATAGAGAAAAAACAGAAGAACAAGATCTAAATGTACCCGAAAAAATGTTAGGAACAAATCTGTAAGGAGAAGCAATACGTACAAGAAGAGGCAAAAGCAGAGAAGGGTTGTAGAGTCCGGTGCGGGAGTTTCGCCCACAGTCAGCAGCTAATGGGTCGCATCGGGAAAGAGGCTAGCGCGGGAAACACGGGAGGGGTGGGAAGAGACGATAGCCGGCGCGAAAAAGGATCAGTCTAGGAAAGGAGACTGTGATAGCGGGAGGCTAACAGCGAATGAACAATTTGAGATTTTAAGAAAACCCGATAAAAAGTCCACGTGCGAAAAAAGATCCATTAATGTCTCGAAAAAAGGTAAAGAGAGAACAATTTGGGGGGGGGGGGGGGGGGGGGGGGGGGGGGGGGTATAGCAGGGGGGTGGCCACTGGTCTTTAATTTCAAACAAGAAATGAAAGTCGAGGGCGAGGTGGTAACACCGCACAGAAGGGGACAGCTCCAAGAAATACGATATGGTGTTTGACCGACCGCCGGAAAGAAGTCGAGTGAAAGGTTACGGACTAGTGAAGCGCTGCAGGGACAGATGCAGTTGCGAGTCCTGACGGAGGAAAACGGTAAAGTGAAAAAAACAAAAGTTCTAGAAATATTCTAACGGGGAGATCTCTGCGATTCCTGGTGGAGGAAAACGAAGTTTGTAGCTGGTACCCGAAATAACAGGATCGTAAGGGGGGGTGGAATGGTCTCAAAAAAAGGGGGGTGTGAGGAAAGGGTGACCGAGGTTGGGGGCTGGGGTCCTCTAGAACGTGAGCCGATTCGCGTAGGGGCCACGAAAAGGTCAAAGGGGAAACGACACGGGACACCCTTTATAGTTGGAGGGTTTCATAGCGGAACCCCCCATCCTATATATCCTAAGGAGCTTCTGTAGCAAAGGAATGGGGTGGTAAGGGAGCCAGTGTTGTCCTCATATCTCGAAAGAAAGACGAAAATGGAAAGTTCGGGAGGTTTGAGGCGGAGCAGGAAGGGAGGGGGCTCGAGTCCCTATGAATTGGAGCTCAGGGACTAAAGCGAGAGTCCAAAAAGAGGGCCGGAGGAAACGAATCATTTCTTTCCCAAAAGTCAGGGTATGGAGACGATTAGGTTACGCCGCTCGACTACCGTAGAAATTGAAAGGTTCAGGAGGTACTAAAAGGGGAGCTTTGCGGATAAAACCAAGAAGAAACCTACCTCGTTTTTTTACTTGGTTAGATCGGAGGAACAAGAGTGAATCGTTACCCTGTGGAAAGGGGGCAGTGTGAAAAGGGGGGGAAATTTCTAATTTTGGTTGGACCGGGAAAAGGAGGCTGGACTCTCCTTTAGATTTAAGGAGTTCAGACTTACGACCGGAAAAAGACACCGTAGAAAAGAAAAATGTTGCTGCGAGCCTCTCCTTAAGGTTTGGAAATTGCACAGGCGGGAAAAAAAGATATTAAGATCACCGGGACTTCCTCCTTGTTCGGCCGGAGGGCCAAATAGAAGTCTTGCCTGTCTAAAGAAAAACCGTAGTTTAAAAGACGACGACGAAGTCTTTCCAAGCCATATCAGGGCTCGGAAGTCAAAAAGTCCCATCCTCCCAAAAGGGGAGGAGGAAAAAGGATCGGGCTTATTCCTTTGAGAGGAGAGGGAACGGAAAGAAGATTTTAAAGTCGGGAACTGTCGCGTAGAGTGAATTTTAAAAAAACGGACGTTGAAGGGCCAACGCAAAGAGCAACGCAAAAAGTTCGAGGTCGGGTGGCGGGAAGCAAAGTGTTGCTATTGATGTGGGACGAAGGGAGGGAATGTCCCAATGATCTCAACGGAAAAAGGGGGCTACCGGCGACACATGGGGATCGGGGTCAAAGGATCTCTCAAGAAGGGGAAATCGGAGAATAATAAACAATAGAGAAAAATTAAGGAACTACGCACAACCGAGGGGGGGGGGAAAAAACACTACCGAACTGGGGACCGATTAGAGGGGCGAGGGAGAACAATAAAGCTCACAACGGTTGTTATTAGACCGTGTCCATCAGACTAATAGTACCGGACTCAGTACGGACCGGCAAGTCAGAAGGGGGAAATTAAGGGGAAAGGAAACCGAGCTTATTACAACCCTACTCACACATCGCGTGTGGCGAGCGAGAGGAATTTTAGGTAAAGGAAAATGTCGGTGGATGACAACCTCTTACGGAGTCTCGAAAGGAGAAGGAGGGAAGGTAAAAGGTCGATGTCAGGCCGGACACTCCTTTCGCTTCAAAGGAGAAGCTTGGGAGATTGTCGGACGACGAGACATAGCGGAACACTTTAAAGATAGATAAGGGAGGAAAGAAGGAAGAAACCGCATAATGGGGCCGCAGGACTCGGATGACACCGAAAGGATCAATCAGGTGACAGACTGACAAATGGACTGCATGACAAAAGACTCACGTGCGACACAAAGCTTCAAAAAAACAAGACAACTGTCCAGACAAAAAAAAAATTGAGACCCTCCCGTCAAGAAGAGGGAGGAGGGGGTGTATTGGGCCGCCCACAATTTTTGTTAAATCCTGGGCACGACTGAAATTTGGGGGTGGGCAAGAGATGAAGGAGCGTCGTTTTTTGCGCTGACCTTCGTACATTGGGGGGGGCCTCACACGACTCAACGAAAAAGGTATTGAAGAAAATAGCGAGTACATGGAAGACGTAAACCGACCACAACTAAGGAAAAAAAACGGGGGTTACCCTGGCGGCCAAACAAAGACTAGGAGGGTTAGCTGTCAAGTCTTTAGGGGAATCGAAAAGCTCGGACCAAAAAAAATAAATCAAGAGGGGAATGGAGTTAAATCTGTTCGAAGAATCTTTGATGCTTTGCTTGCCTTGGAAGAGCTAAAGGGAGCCCCCAAAGACTTTAAATAAATCGAGAACAAGTCTTGGTGAGCCAAGAATCCCTGAAACGGGAAAACCGCAGGCGTTCGTGGAGATTAACAAAAAAGGGGCAACCATATTCCTGAGGGTTAGAGAATTGCGAACTTTCAAAAAAACATTTAAAGGAATTGAATGCGCTTCGGGGGAAGGCTGATGCTCAGTACGTGAGGCATTGTCCCAAGGGGAAATTTTCGGGGGGGGGGGGGGGTCTCCTCGAAAAGGAAATGTATGGAAAGAACAGTGGAAAGAATCGGGACCGGAGCGCAAAAGCGGGGACGCTATACCATGAATGCAATTCGCGCATAAATGGAGAACGGGAGGGTGGGTTGTATCGAGGAAATCGCATGTGAGGCGAAGAGGGAGCGGGGGAGAGCGCAAGGGAATAGGCCACTTGTTGACCTCGACTCCGAGGGGGCGTATCCGGGGAGCTAATAAAAAAGGGCGATGAAGCTACGATCAAAATAAAGAGGGATGAGAAAGTAAAGCCAAATTTGGGGGGGGGGAAAAATGGGAATTGAAGTGGGTGCGCGAAAAAGACAAGAATTGGGAACCAGATGAAGAAGTAAAGGAGTGATTGCTGACAGCGGCGAGTTTGGTGGACAGGGGGTTCCTGTGGGCGAGGAACAGAATTCGGGGTCAGGAAAAACGGACCCTGCGGGAAAATCCCCTCAGGGTGACGCAGTTTGTTGGGAAAAGCGGGAAAGGCGGGGATGAAGGTACGCAAAGGATAAGAGGAGATGCAAGAAAAAGGTTCAGTTTCGATTAAGCCGGGGGTGCCAAATGTAGTGGGAGCGAAAAAAAAGCGCGTTGCTCGCCGGAAAAAGAAAGAGAGAAAAACAGAAAAGGGATCGAAACCTTTGAAAGGTTGTGAAAGGACCTGTGGAGGAAAGCACGCAAAACTCGTTTGGGGTCGGGGCGAATGGGGGGGGGCAACGAGGGAAAAATCGGGGTGATGGGGCCTGAGTTGGGAAGAACGCAAGGAAGACCGGAAGTGTAAAAGAGGGGAGGGGGCTTTATCATTGGGTTTCGAACAAAGTTTAGAGAGTTCCTTGTGGAGCTAGCAATTTTAGGATAGCCCTAAAGAATCGACTGGACTTTGCAAGGCTTGATCTCGCTTGGTCCATTGGGTCACGGAAAAAGATTCCGAATCTCGTCGAGACCATCTACGCCAAGCAGGGGTGGACGGGAGAGGCTCACCATGCTTAATTCGGAGGAACTTCGGAAAAGGGGGGGGCACTCTGAAAAAAATTAGGTCCACAGCGATTTAAAAGCCCTCTCTGGGGGGGAAACTAAGAGGGGAAAAAAAAAAAAAAAAAAGGAAACGACCTCAAGATCCAGAAATGAACCGGGTTGGGGATCGCCATACGAAAAGAGGGGGTTTATAAATCAGGAAGGTTGCCCAACTTCCCTTGTGCTTCTGTTAGAATTTGAAAGGGAAAATTTCGCTCAGGGGAGACAAGCCAAGAACAAAGACCTTTGACTTTTAAGGGGGGAGAGCTTTAGAAAAAGGCCAGCACTAGAGCGTACACTTGGGGGGGAAGGATGGCCCTTGTGAAAAAAAGTTTGAGGGGAAAATTGGTAAAAGATTGAGGGGAAGGGAGGAAGAACTTGAGATGAGTAGAATCTTCAGTAGGTTAGCCCAACACAGACGGCCAAGCGGTTGATTGCGAGCCCTATCCGAAGGGGGTTACAGAGGATCACAGAGAAAAGGGAAGCCCAAGAAACGTAACATGTCACGCTCCGGTCGGCCGGAGGGAACTTGTAAAGGCCTTAAAGACGAATTTGGAACGAAGATACGGGTCCTCGCTAAAGCATCAAAGGAGGGGGGAGAGGAGAACGATTTAAAAATCGACAAGGAGGAGGGGGGGGGAGATGAAAATAGGTCTTGAGGGTGATGACTTGTCGCCCGCAATCATGGAAGCGAAAAAGAGTCGCGGTCATACAGGACTAAGGAAATATGAGAGAAATTCGTCATCACACGAATGACATCGCGGAAGGAGAGGTTCGAAAACTTTGTGGACGGAAAGAAAACCGGTCATCAGAAATGAAGTTTGTCGCTGAACCTTGGGGAAGAGATGGGGCAAAGGAAGCACAGGGAATGAAGACGAAACAAGAGTAAAGACAAACTGGAAAGAATACTATCAACTCGGTGTACACGAACACTCGAGAGAAAAAAGAGACTCGAGGACAAAAAGATAACAAACGGGGGGGGGACTAGGGGGGAACCTGTCTGACTCCTCTACAAGAGAACGGGACTTAAAAGGAATGAGTCCAAGGGGGATCAGGGGGCGTAACGGGCAAGGGGGGGAAAAAGGGATTACCCCTACCCTCAATCAAGGGGGGAATGCGAAGGGGAAAGTTCAGGCCCGGAGAGATTTTCTGGGGGTGTGGGTCACTACCACAGGGGGAGGAACGAATAAAAGGGCTGGTGAAATTAGGTAATGAAGCGAATGCTTGGAAAGAATTGCGCTCGGTGCCCACTTCAACTGAACTTGGGAGTCATAACTAACTAAGGGAGGCCAGGCGGGGGGGGAAATAATCATGAGAAAACTTATAATGGCACCCTTGCGAGATCACGGCAGGGGACGAAAAAGGAAAAGATAGAAAAAAATGGCGAGAAAGTGACAGTCCTGTGCATAAGGAAAAAAGAGAAACGAGACTGTCGGGCGCAAATACTCGCGAACTTCTCAATTGAAAGGGGGAGACACAAGCCCAAGAAAAACTCAGCAGAGAGGCTTGGGAATGGAAAATAAAAAGAAAACTGCACAGACCACAATAAGTAGTAATTTTTATTGGGAGCCCGCAAAAAATCTAATAATAAGGGTAAGCAAATATGGGATAAGAGGAAAGGGATAAAGGGCTAAGAACGAGAGTCCTTGTGGCTCAAATTACTGAAAGTTTTGGCCGGGGAAACAAAAAGGAAAAAGGCGGTGGAAGAAAGCGGAAAAGGTCAACGTAGCGTGGTCGCCGAAACCCACCTCAATCAAAAAAAAAGAAAAGCTGGGGGGGTCAAGTTCAGGAGGGAGCGGACAAAAGCCGAGGAAATTCTGTTGACTGTGGTGAAAAACGACTAAGAGTACCGGGAAAGGACGTGGCCAAGAAGAAGAACACAATCCAGGTGAAGTGCTGATCTGTGCGAGAAGCGGATTGAGTTCTTGAAGGGGGCGCGCGGGAAATAAAAAAAGGCGCAACAGAAGGGGAGATAAGGAGAGGGTGGAAAAGGTGCGAGCTTGGGATCGGCGGAAAAAATGGAGATGGGAAAGGAGGGGGGCAAATGAAGGCCCACAAATTGTAAGGGGAGGAGAAGCATAAAAAGCACAAAGAAAGTAAGGTGGAGTACCTTGAGAACAGAATAAGGGCATCTCCGGGGGAATAGCTCCGAGGAAAAAAACCTTGGTCTAGGGGGCCCCATCTAGCCAGTCATTAGCGGGAGGGGGCAGAAACGAGAAGACGGAAACTCACAATATGAGCAAAGTTTTCAGGCTTGATTGGCATTGCAGCGGATTCGAGGAGGAGGATGGAGAAAAGTGATGTTGAACAAACATTAGATCGGAAAAACGGGAGAAAAAAAAGAGGATCGGACTGCAATGGGGGATCCATCTAAAAATGCTCCTCCATAGTACGCGCATCCGCATTTGAAAGGAAAACAGAAAATGGAAATTCCGGGTTTCCGGAAGAGTTTTAGCAAGGTAGGAGAGAAGGAGGGAGGAACTACGCATGATGGGACGACCAGGCGTTTGTCTCGTAAGGAATAATAAGCCTGGAAGGGATCAGGGCGGAACGAACCAGTGAAATTTGAGGTCCACAATAGAGGGAAAAAAGGGGGAACAGAAGTTGGTGGGGTTAGCCTTGCATTTGGTGGAAAAAAAAAGGCGCTTCCCAAGGGGCAATCAGAGAGTAGAAAACACTCAAGGTAGTGGGACGGGGTGTGCGGCCGGGAAAGTTCAAGAAAAAGTTGAACGAAAGAGAAGAATGTTTTCGTATGCACAGCAAGGAACTGCGGAGGGGGAACTCCACTAAACGAGGGGTTGAAGGAAGACTGGAGGCTTCGATTGGGGTCGTTGTGTACTGTAAGGGAAAACTGTATAAGGTTGGAAAAAAACGCTTATAAAAAAGATGGGAGGCGTCGAGGCCCGAAAAGTGTAAGTCAGCGAGAAAAAACGCGCCGTCTAGAAAGGGCAAAAAACTTTCAAATAGGAGGGGGACGGGGGGAGAAATAAAGGTGGTTAGCCTGGGGGGAAAGAAAATGAAAAAATACGTACGGAGTCGAAAAAATGGGGGAGAAGGGGGGGACCTTTTGAAGCTTCGTTTGGGGTCATCGGTTGGGGGTTCGCCTGAGTTTCTCGTGGGGGGGGAGTGGAGGAAAGGAAAGAAGGGGGGGTTGGACGGGTAGCATGTGCCTAAAAGGACTTTGGAAAGAAGTAGAAGCCATATGACTGATAAAGCTTCTACGAGGACTGGAGAAGTGAAGGGAGAATCGTGAGCATAGAGGAAAGGGCCTCAAATACCTACATATGAAAAGAATAATGACGGGGTAATTGAATCGTTATGAAAATTGAAGATGAATAAAGCTACTTCCGGGAAACATCCATATTAAGGTACTAAGCGCGAGTAGTTCACCAAATAAAAAGTAAGATCTAGAAGGAGAAACCGAAATTTAACTTTCTAGCTAAAATCTAGGGGGGGAAAAGTGGTAGGGTAAAAGATCTTTCACCGAACCGTAAGTTCGGCTGGTCGGTACAGGGGATACTGGATCTGTAGGCGTCAGGGAGGTGACACCCCACTCTCAAAATCAAGATTGAGCAATACCCGATTGAAGAAGATGAGCTTGTAAAAAGAGTTGAAGGTACCGCTGTGGAAAAAGGGGGAATGTACTGAAATGGGGGGGGGGGCCGCGCACTCTTGTCTAAGGATCTTCCATCGAAGGGAGAGTTGAGAGGGAGGAAAACTTACGTCCCGAAACCCTTGAGGGGACTTCGGATAAGGAATCCGGTGTGTGACAATGGTATTAAAAAAAGAGAGGAACTTTGCTGAAAACCATGGGCGGAGGGGAGCTTGGCGCTGGAATCTCACGGAGGAAATTGTCAACAATCGGTTGAACTAACGTCGCTGAGAGAACAGAGAAACTGAGCGAAAGATAAAGGAGTACAGATCCGCGAAGAAAAGGGAAACCAAAAAATAGAGAGACGGGACAAAAAAAACAAGGGAGAGATAAGTCAAAACTCTCTTGGTCTTAGGGATATAGGGGGGGGTGTGTTCAACAACCGACGGGTAAAAGGGTTAACAAGTACGAAGGGCTATTTTAGCGCAAGAGAAAACGTGACGGCGCTGAGCGGGCCAGGAATATGGGGGGGGAACCTGGAAGCCCAACCCTACTCTATGCGCATCTAAGAAAAGAGCCTTTGAAAGAAAAGGTTGGTGGGGGAGGGTCAGAAGAAAAGTCGAAGATAAGGATACAAATTGAAAAAGACTCAGTACGAACACTTAAAATACTACAGCGGGGAGACCTCCGAGAAATCGGAAAGCAAGAGGAGTCGATACCGCGATCAAAACTAAGCTCCCCACCGGAAGAGGGGAGTAGCAAAAAAGAAGAAATCAACGTACCTTGGACCAGGGTACCGCAGGCCACGAGGAAAATGGTGCACGTGGGAAAGGGGTACCGACAAAAATCCGTTGGACAGACGTGTTGTAAGTCAAAATGGGCAGAACCTGCTGGCAGCCAAAGCGCTTAGGAGTTAGGTAAAAGCTGTGTGGACTGGGCGCCTTAGGGGGAAGTTAAGGGGATTAGAAACCGAAAAGGGGAAGTGGAGGGAGTAAACAACGTCATCCGAGCTTTGGCGATGAACAGGAAAAGCTTGTCAAGAAACAAAATTGCAAGAAAAGGAAAGGAAAAAGAATAAAAAACTGTAACTACGATCTCGGAGGGTCTAGAAAGGGGGAAAAACTAACCCCTTACCAATTAGAATCATGGTCTTTAGTCCCCCTGAGGGGAAAAATTGAGGGGGGCTGGGGTCGGTGGGCGTTTGTGGGGCGCCAAGAAAGGCAGAAGTGTGTAGGGAGGGAGAAACGGGGAAAAAAAAGCTTAAAAACTGGTCGCGTGTTACCCCTGTGACAAGGCAAACTGGAAAAAGTCAAAAAACGTAGGGGACGCGGGAACAAGAAGAGAAGGAAAAAGGGGGGAAGAAAGGGGGGAACAAGAGAAACGATGAACAGTTTGAGGCGATTTTCCAAAGCACGTAGAGTGGCTCTCGAGAAAAGTACAGGGCTAGGCAGGGGAAAAGAGAAAAAAAAAAAGAGGAGGGATAAGCAAGTACCGCTGAGGCTTCGCAGGTGTAGCAACGACCACCACTAAGAAAAATAGCAGGAAACAAATAGGGAAGGGGGAGACAAATCGAAGTCAAGGCCTGTGAGAAGGGGAAACAAAAGATTAGGGAGGGGGACAGGAGTGGACAGAGGGAGTGCGTACATCGGCGAAGCGTAAGATTCTGGCGTGCTTGCAAAGTGAAAAAGGGTTTAAAAAAAGGCGGGGATAAAGGGAGGGATCAGGAAGAGGGGGGAGTCAATCTCATCTAAAAGGAGGTAAGTCCAGACCCGAGGGAGAGGCCGTATCAAGGCGAGACATTGAAATTAGGGCAAGAAAGCTTGAACTCTTTCGTACATTAGACTAGGAACGCTGACAAAAAAAACTCAAAGAAAGAGGCCGATGGGGGAAAAGATGCTTGAGAAGGGTACTATTTAAGGCAAAAGCTCAATTGGGTGTCATTAGATCTAAACAAAGAAGGAGGAAAAGAACCCACAAAAGCTGGACCTCCTGAAATCGGGAAAAGTTGAGGCATGGGTTAAACGTCCAGTTGGAGGAAAGGGTTGAACAAAAGCATCAGGGGAAAAGCGGAGCCCTAGGGGGCGCATAGAGTTGGAGTCTCTATCTAAGGAACTGAACTTCTGCCTGGTAGGATACGATCAGGATCGTGTTCGAGGTCCGGGAGGGGGGATCGGTGTAACGTTGGGTGCAGAGCCCAATGGTAGGGTAAGGCGTATAGAAAATGTTCCCGCGGGGCACTTGGGATCTCATAATAAGGGCTTCACGGAGAAAAGCCAAAAGGAGATCGGAAAAAGGTGGGGGGGGGGGGTGCGTGAGGATGGGGGGGGGGGGCGTCTTGATTTAGGCGCCGTGGAAAGGGGGAAAATAGGGGTCAAAAGAAATAAGAAAAGGAACCACACATTGGGTTGGTGTGGTGGAAGAGAGGATTTGTTGGAAAAAGCCTCCTGTGGATCGAGGACGACGGAAAAGAAGGATAGAGATGACGGCCCGCGAGGGTTCAGGCGGAGGTACGGGGTTTAGGGTTAATTGAAACTAAGGAAAAGAGAGTAATCGGAAGGGTGAGCTCAAAAATAAAGGGACTTCCCGGGGTCCAGGGGGAAACGAAACTTATGGCGGGGCGTCCATGCATCAAAATGTCTCGGTGATGGTGAAGAAGGGTTGAGGCACTGGTTCACCGTTTTATGAGAGGGTGAGATCGCGCAGGAATGAGGGCTTACGTGGCTACACCTGCATAGGAAAGGGACAGTTTGAGTGGTCTCAGGGGGGGGGAGACTTAATTTCAAGGGACGAAGGAAAGGGAGAGGTGGGGCAGAAACGTGTCGGGTATCGTACTTAGCGGTGAAACTTTATCGGAGGAGTCTGTGATAGCCAGGACCTATCGGGGGAGAAATGGGAAAAAAATAAAATGGACGCCAAAACATTCAAGAGGTAAAGACAATGGAGGTGGGGGAATGAGGGGGGAGGAGTGCCATGTGGGGGGGGATAGGGGTGAGTTGGGGGGGCGGCTGCCGCGTCTGGAAGGAAAAAAAGATGTAAGGGTTTGTCTGTTGTGAGAGTCTTACTGCCGATAAACCAAAAGGGAGGGTACCAGAAAAGAAACGAAAGCCTAACTAAATGTGAACGTAGGCTATCGAAAAAAGATTATTGGGGGTGATGAAGGGACCTGGTCCCATTGGGGGACTGCCAGTTGGCCTAGCCTGGGAGGACTGTATGAAAGAGGGAAAAGGAGTAACGACAGAAAAATAGAAAACCAACTCCGGTGAGCTTAGTGTTTTATCGAGGAGTAGGGGATACCCTCTTGAGAGTCTCGTATGAAGACTCGTTGGGATTGGAGGAAAAGGGGGAAGGGGGGTATAAAAGATAAAAGGGGCTAGGCTAAGTTACTAGAATCAGGAGATAAAAAGGGGGGCTCCTGAAGGAAGTCGCAAAGGCAGGATTAAGCTGCGACGGTCCCGTTTTGTGACAGGGGAAAGGCGCGGGAAAGAATATTCCAAAAGAAAACCGCAGGTCACGGGAAGGGAGCTTGGACTATTGAAATCGACTTCTTCGTAAAAGGCCACTTATGGGGAAAGATACTAAAATGAAGCACTAGGTTCGCGGAAGAATAAAGGGGAAGCAAAGGCTCACTTCAACAACACTTAGGGAAGGAACAATAGAAAGAAGAGAAAGGGGGGAATTCCCCCCACACTATAGGCGGCGAAAAAATTTGGGATCGAATATCAGAGACAAAAGAGTCTTAGGAAACTACTGGCAGAGGGTTACATTAAGAAGGGGAAGGTCCAGAGAAAGAGAGATAAAATAACGAAAAAGACTGGGGGCCTATTTGGAGAGAAGAGAAAGGGAAACGGATGAGCGGGCACTAATAACGCCTGGTCTTCGGGGGGGGAAACCAGGGAATTTCACAAAAAATAAAGAGGAAGTAGACAGATAAACAAATTCCGCTAACACTGGAGGAATGTTCACGCAACTGGGGGGAAAAAAAAAACTACGGAAACACGACAATAAAAGGAGGATAAAGAAACCGCGATAAAAGATGCTCAAAAGGGAAGGGGGGGGTTTCAGCAAGCTTACGATAAAGAACCGGACGAACCTACCGCCGTTCCACGGAAAAAGATTTGGGAAAGGGACGGGAAGGGGATTCGGAGAAATAACACGAAGGGTTGGAAATCCTGCACACGTTTCTCGACGTCGTTGTGGGGGTGGGGGGGGGGGGACACAGAGGAGATATGAGGAGTGAAAGATAAAATTGTTGGTAGTCATAGCGAAGCAGTCTGGGAAAAGGAAAAAGGGAGTTAGGGAGGCCTGGTTCCTCCGACACTAGAAACAGTGTTCTCAGGTCGGGGAGTCCCTCGACGCGTATAAAAAAAGGACAAAAAGGGGAAATACGCTGGAAAATCCGGCAGGGGATAAGAGAGGAAAGGAAGGCACGCCTCATCCTGGAAGGATACTGATGTAAAACAGTGCAAAAGTCTCAATCAGGGGATTTCAGGGGGGACTCCAAAACGGCCCGATTGCTTGAAAGACCGAGGAACCTGGGAATGATGGCGACGGTCGACAAATTCCCATAGGAGGAGGAGGGCAAAGCAACTCTTGGAGAAAAAAAAGGAAAAAAGCCTGGGGGAAGGACGGCAGCCAATCGGCTGTTAACGGGGGGGGAATCAAAGGGGGAAAAAGGAATATCACCGCAAGGGAAAAACGGAATAGGGGTGGGTAGCGGGGGGGGAAAAAGTCCTGTGGTAGGCTACACACAACACATGTACGACCCAAGGGGTCTCAAAAATCTCGGATAAGCAAGAATCAAGTCTGCCTTAACCTACACCAACTATCAAAAAAAGATCTAAAAGGGGGGGGAAGTTCGTAGGGGAACAAAAAAGGAGAAAAAGAGAATGGAATTGCCTCCGATTGTCGTTGCTTGTCTACATTGGTGAACCAAGTAAGAGCTTAAAGGAAACGGGAGGGAAAATACATGGATCTCGAAGAAGCAATCAAGAAGGGAGGGGGGGAGGAAATCTGGGGGGGAATTGATTCTGCTGGATTTCGAAGGGCTCGCAATGGTTTCAGAAAATCATGAAGGGAAAAAAAAAACCCAGATTGGGAGGGTTATCAAATGAGAGGGTCGTAGTAAGAAATCGTCAGAAAAATCACCGTAGCCTAGGAACTTTAGGGGAGGGGGGATTAAAAAAAAGATAGTCCCAAAATCAAATAAGGAAAAGAGAAGTTCGACATGGAAATGGTTTACCTCTTACTCAATGCCGGAGCAACGATCAAAGACGGAAGGATTTTCGAAAGAAAAAGTGCATTGAGATGCCATTACCAGGACCAGGGTGAAGCACATTAATAACGATATCCACAACAACGGAGGAGAGTACAAAGAGGGGGAGAGACCCGAGGGGGGATCATCAGAATCATGACGCATAAGAAAAATGACAAAGAGGGCGAAAAAAAAGTGGCCCGGTCAGTTGCTGAGTTTCCGGCATGCACTGTTTCGCACAGCGCCGAAAGTATTCAAAGAGATCATGACTCTTGATAGAACCCACTCCACGAGAAGAGAAGGCGGGAAGGGGCGGGTTCAGAAAGACGCACGACAAAGCTGCATTTGATCGAGAGACCAAGTGAGAGGGAAGTTGGAAGGAAGGAGGGAAGTGCGGAAAAACAAGTGCGCAAGAAAAGAATTCTAACCATTGAAGCCTCATTAGTGAGGGTCTGAAGGAAAAGTTGGGGGGGAAGTTTAAACCGGGATGAAAAAACTCATGGGGAAAAGATCAAAGCCCTTCGAGTACATCGTCAAGGGAAGTACTAAAATTTTCCGAAGGCTGGCTTCAAATGGGAAAGGGGAAGGGATTGGTGTGGGGAGGCAAGTATTCAAATAGTTCTGCAAGAACCGGATAGGAAAAAATTGTGACGATCGTGGAAACAATGTGAGGGGTCAGGATGGGCCGAACGGAACTTTAAGGAAAAGGGGGGTTCAGTTTTAAAACATCCTGTTCACGGGAATTTGGAGACTTCTAACGGCTTGGAATGGGAACCGGTGGGGAAGGGGCAGTGCACAAATCTCTTTTGATGGGTAAAGTTGGAAGAAGTCGCAGAAAATGAGTCAAAAGACGAAGAGGGATTTGCCGTTAAGTGTGGGGTGTTCTCAAGAAAAAATGATGTGAGAGGTGTAGGTCGGAAAAGGGAAAGAAGAAATGGTCGTACTTAATACTTCCCGGATCTAGAGGGAATTCTTAAGGGGGGAGAAGAATTGGGGAAAGCTATAAAAGTGGGAAAAAGAAAGACTGAGAAAGGGGGGACACGGGGAAAAGTGTCATCGTGACTTTTACGCAATACAGGCATGAACTTAGGGAAGAACTTCAGAGCTAATTCTCTCTGAAAAACACAGGAAATGCAGAAAACCCTATATCGTAAGCCGAAGTAAACATTTCTTGACCAAAAAAACTAAACAGAGGGGAAATTGGAACGTAAATAGGTAGGATTAGGGTGGGAAGAACTCGGCTGACTAAGGAGTCCCACATGGTGACTAAGGGGAAACTCAGGGGGGAAAATTTAGGGGGGGGAGAGGCTTAAAAAGCCAAAGAACTGACGGTGGGGGGGATTTGGGGGGGACGGTCATAACGGGGGGGGTGGGGAGAGGTACCCCAGGGGGGGACTCGGAAGGGGTGGAAAGAAGTGTTTAGCCCGGAAAATCTTTTGATAAGACAAACAGAAAAGGGAGAACGAAAGGGAGAAAAATGGGGAAGAAAAATCAAAAAGGGCCCAGGCGGAGCCTGCGGAAATCATCAGGGGTGTCCGAGAGATTCCAAGAAGAGTTAACTAACTACCGTGGGTGTTAAGCGGCGCTTCACGAGAAAGGGGACTAAACTCTTAAAAGACGAAGAGAGGGGAGTTCAAAGGAAGAGAAAGAAAAGGTAAGGGGGAAGAGGGCCCATCAAATAGTCACTTCC
>Ga0179593_1422672_pt1 | contig 21541 bp, 24 predicted proteins | sample CZODoug2_1_08_16_FD_185931 | JGI IMG/M metagenome (GOLD analysis project Ga0179593, IMG submission 185931) | Vadose zone soil fungal communities from Angelo Coast Range Reserve, California, USA - CZODoug2_1_08_16fungal (PacBio error correction) | ecosystem: Environmental > Terrestrial > Soil >...
AATTGGACAGAAAGGGGAAATTTAGGAAAAACAGAAAGAAGGACGGAAAACAAATTGTGCCTTAGGGGGGGGTAGCCATCGCTCTAGTATAAATCTTGGAACTTATGTAGTACAGGATACCCGAACTCACTGTAAGTACGAAGAACAGCCCATAAGAAGAGTGAGGATTCTACTTAGCGCACTCTGGGGGGAAAGGGGTCTCCACAGACGAGATCAACCAAAATTTAAACTAAAGGTCACCGGAGGACGGAAACAGGAAAAGACCAGCCAGGGTGGACGAAAGCGCACAGATCGCTGAGGTTTAGCACAAGCTCCATATTGACAAAGACAGAGAGAGATCAGAACAGATCGGAACAAGACAAAGAAAAGCGGCAAAAGCAAGGAGAAAGACCCGAACAAGGGAACGGTAGATATGGACTCCGCAAGGCGGCGGCCCAAAGCCAGGGAAAGGACAAATATTTAAAATCGCAGAAGAGGCTGGTTGTTCGTAAGGGGAGGACTTACCAAGCGAAAAGAACTCGCGCAAATGAAACAACTGGAAAGGGTCCTCTAAGGGTATTTGCGCGGAGGGGAAAAAAAAAGGCGTCAGTCGTGTTCTCTAAATGTCTGTGGGACATAAAAAGCGAGGACCGGGTTTGAAACCTCCTGTGATTGCGAGTGCGTAACTTCCAAATAGGAAGCGCGAATATGGAATCAAAAGCGATTCAGAGGCCCATGACATAGACCCAAGTGGCGGAATCGATTGAAAGGCGCAAAAAAAAAACAGGGTAAAAGTGGCCGGGCACAGACTTTTTGGCTTTGGGAAAACGAATGGAACAATCAAAGGAGGCGTTTACGCCGTATGGGGGGGGGGGGGAAAAGAACCGTCACTGACGTTTTACAAAAACTGGCAGAGTTCAAAAAGGGGAATGTACGTGAAACGCCAGCAAAACTGGGGAGGGAGACACATTTGGGGACGGCTGCTATCTGGCCAAAGGACAAAGACGTGAGACCCAGATTGGCAGATTTTGTGAGAGGGACCATGGTGAAGAAGGGCGAGACTATTTGGAAGGTGTTGTCAGGGCAGCACACTGGTAGGGGTAGACATCGCAAATGGATAACGTTGATCGAACGAGAATAGATCAGAACTCTGAAGATCGGGATGGAGAGACGGGTGCACGGAAAAAAACGGGGAAAGAAGGCTGCTAGCGAACAAACGGCCTCGGATTCCCAGTGGCAAGTGGAGAGCAAAAAAGGATATCCGGAACTTGCTTTGAAGAAGGGGGCACGGCAGACGTCGACAAAAGCAGGATGGGGGGGGGGGGATCGAACAGGCAGGGGGGAGTGAGGGGGGGAGAGAACCCACGCGGCAGGCCAATGAGGACTGAAGGCGACCTATAGAGGCTACAAAAAACAAACCTTCATCTTTGGGGGGGGGGGACTAAACCAGGGGGGAAATATAGGTTTTTAATTGAGGACTCGACTTTTGGATGAAGAAAGGTGTCAGGAGACGGGGGGGGGTGAGTGCGAATGGAGGATGATAGAGGGAATCTTGCTTAATTAAATAACAGAAAGGGTGGTGGGGGCGAACTGGCATGGGAAAATATTTACAGCATTGAAGGAAAATAAATAGGTTAACGAACGCTTCGACGGGGGGAAAAAAGGTAGAAAAGAGGAGTGAAACCTCTGAGAAAAAAGAAATCGGCGCGAGGGATTAAAAGGTTTACGCGGTGATCAAGGGAATCACTTCAGGAGGAAGGCGAGCCCAGGTGGCCCGGGGAGGACAAGCCTCCTGATTCCGCGTTGGAGGAGGGTGAGAGAACTCTGAAACAATGTGGCAGAGATGCAAGTGTTGGAAACGGAATGGCTCCCCAGGGGCCGATAGATCTTTAAGACAGTAAGTGAAATCCGCCGAAATGGAAAAAGTTGCGCTGATCCTGGCAAAATGCGTTGAAACTGGGACCAAAGTTGGAGGAGTAAACCATTAAATAGCAAAATGCCCCTGAGCGAAAAAAGGGGAGTGGACGCGGCTCCGACGTGTAAAGAAATTCGACATGACAAGAAAAAAAGAGGACCTCGTATGAGAAAAGAGACGAAGCAAATGTCCCAGAGAGAGAAACAAAAAAAAGAGAGGGGGAAAAAGGGAGAGAAACATTGCAACATAGGAGCGGGGTCCGTAATTTCGGTCCTAGCAAGGGGCGAAGGGGGGGGGGAAAAGTTCCAAAACGATGGGGCCGGCGGACCAAAGCAGCCGAGCACGCGAAGCACTTCAGGCAGGGAACCTTGGAATTAAGGCAGCAAAGGGGGCGATCAAAGAACACGTACAGCACTGTGCAGCGGAGTTCAGAAAGGTCAGAAAAGGGGCGAGAAGAAGACAAGAAAGACTCTGGGGAAAGGGAAATCCGTCCCAACCCCTCGCAGACTCAGTCCAACAGGTACCAGTAGGGTCAAAAGGTCGAACGCGGAGAACGGAACACGTTAATAAAAGGGAAAAAGGAGCGGGCCGCCAAGCCCGTGAGTTTGAAAGTTAGTCAAAAAAAGGGGAGCCTTTGCTCAACAAACGGCCCAGTGCAAAAGAAAGCGCGCCGATTCTCCGGCAAAACTGCTTCGGAGTCCAGGAGTTTCTCAAGGTCGAACTGAAGGCGAAATGATCGAATGGGGGGGGAGAAGGAATCGGGTCTGGAATAGTGGTCGCAAGAGAAACGCAAAGAACGTTTTAAGGTAGCCGACAGAAACGAGCCGCAGAAAGGAGGAGAAAAGCGAAAAAGTTCCTGAGCACGAACGCTGGATGGGGAAGAGAAACTCCAAAAGCTATAGGCAAAGATGTGAGGCCCAAGATGTTTGAGAAATTTGGTTGTTGATGATAGTAAGGAGGGGAAAAAACGCGGGGGGGAGATAAACCGCAATCAAATGGGCCAGAAAAGGTGAGCGAAGTCAAAAGCAACCGTGTTTCGAAGCTCCGTGCCGGTGCAAATAATAAGTTCGGAGAGAGTAACTTAAAAATGCCAATGGGAATCCGAGACGGGTGGGTGGGATTGGATGCTTCCTCAAATTGAATGTGAACCGAAAGTAGGCTTTAGCAGTCTTCGACACGAGAGACACGACCCAGGTAAATAAAATCCGAGGGGCCGGCTAACGTTTCTAAAACGGAAAAGAACCATACAGGGAAGTACGCGTGGCACCCGCGCACAAAGTCGAGACAGGAAAGCAAAAACCCGGTCAAATAAAAAATGCTGCACTCAGGGCATCAACATTGTCTGGCCTCTAAAAGGAAAACATGGGAATAAACAGGGGGCGGGAGGAGGGGGGCGCTTCCCACAAAGGGGGACAAAGCCGACCGACGATCAAAAACCTTTGGTCAACTCCCGTCGCGGTCGTTGAAGGCGCCAAAATAAAAGACCTGGTCTATGAATGCGCACACGAAAAGGAAAGGGGAATGGTAAATGCCCAAGTAAACAAGTTCCGTGGGTTTGGGGTCTGAACGAGAGACCCACGGGGTCAAAGCCATGGGGGCCAGAAGCGCGGAGGTAAATCGCGAGTCAAATTCGGTTGGACATCAAAAAAGCCCGGGAACGGCGGATCAAAATACTCAGATAGGGAAAAGATTTCCAAAAGAGCGCACCCGCACCGGGGGGGACCTCCTAGTTTTCCATACAAAGAAAAGGGGAGCTTCACATAAAGGTCCGGGGCCTTTCGCGAGAACGTTCATGAACCAGATCCGTAAATCTGAGTCCGGACAGAACGTCCCTCCGCAACCAGAAAAGCGAGAGACGGGACCATGCAGCGGACAGATGGCAGGGCGCGCGGGAGAGAAACCCCTATCAAAAGAAGGAAGACCCAATCCTGAGCCTCGGGAGTACTTGGCGGAAAGGGGACAGGTGGCCACTTTGCTTGGGGGACTGTCCGAAGATTGAGACGCAAACCACACCGAGAGCTAAAAAGCAGCGATAGGGCTAATACTTGGACCCATGGCTAGGGAGGTCCGAGCGGGATAACAGCGAATATTAGTCTCCAACATTTGGGGGTCGGAGTCCTGTTGTGAAACTTTGAAAAACCTCATAAAGGGTAAGGCTCTTGAAGATATGAAGTCACTCTATAAGTGTTAAAAACGTCACGCATAAAAGTTCACCAATAATATGGTAGGAAGCAGGGAAGAAGGAGGGCCAAATGAAAATTGTGTTAAGGTGGAGATAACCAACAGTTTATAAAAGTTTCAAATCCAAAAAAAAAAAGGATTAAGAGAGAGATCTGGACGAGAAGAGGGAAAGAAGTGAAACAAGTTGCGTGGTTAAAACAGAAGAACACTTCAAGGGGTGGGAATTAAGGTGTAAGAGGGAAGGGACTAAGTTGGGGGAACTATGGGATGCCGAAAAAAACCGAAAGTGCAACTTCAGTACGGAATCCGAGCGTAAAAAGTGCCGGTCAAGAAAGCTAAGGAGGAAACGATGCAATTGTAGACAACCAGGGACGAGATAAAACCAGGTTGGGTGAGGCCTTAGTCCGTAAAAAAAAAAGAAAAGGAAATCCTAGGGCAAAGGGTGCACGCCTGCAAAAGAAGAGCTGATTGGGAAAGACCTAAGCGGGACACAAGGAAGACGTCAGAAATCTCAAGACAAAGACAAAAGTAACAAAGAAAGGGAGAAAAGTACTAAAAAGGGAAACAGTCAATTGGAGACTGGTGCTTGTGGATCAGAATTCAGGACCAGCGGCGCCTCAGAAGACGTGAAGGGCGGTGCTGGGGGGGTGCGGACGAACGGAAGCAGAAACGGATTCTGTAAAAGGTCAGGAAGGAACCCTGAAAACTGGATGGGAACTCGCCATGTGTTGGGGCCGATGGGAAAAAAAACAAGCGGCGGTGCGGTTCGCGAGAAAGGGCGGTGTAAACAAAACGAATCCACGCGAGATTTGCATCCCGGCCCGGTGCCACTAAAACTTGCGAGGGGAAAAGGAAAGATAGAGGGGGGTCAAGTTCAACAGAGCGGGAATAGGGACCCGAAAAATTGAGGAGGCAAAAAAAACAAACCACACCCACACCAACAAAAACCAAAAAACCCAAACAAAGTGGTCTGATTCTCTTAAGCCAGAACCCAACAGAAAAAACGGGGGAAGTGTTAAGGTAAACTTAGTGGGGAGGTGCTAATCGGCGAAGTTACAAATATCACTCTTGGAAAAGGGGACACGAACGTGGAAACGGAAGGGGTTACAAAGGGGCACGTCGCAACGAATGTGTGTAGTGCGAACCCAGCACAAATGGGGGGGAAGTGATCACCTGGGGCGGAAACCGCCGGGGGAAATTCAAATTTGCGGGGGATGGACTGGACAATTTGGGGGGGGAAAAGAATGGGGGGGGCGAAAACTGTTGTGCGACCAAAGAAAAAAAAAAAAAAGGAGTACGGCAGAACTGTTGGGGGTCGTACCCGTGTAACTTTGGGGCTCTTCAACACACGTCTAGCGAACTCCAGAGTGAATCAGAGCAAAAAGGCACGGAAGGAGAGTTATCGACCGGATAGAATGTCCTCAACACGTTAAACCCATTGGCAAGGGGAACGAGCACCAGCTCAACCGGAAATGGTCTTGGGGAACGGCACGGATAGACGGTAGCATCAGGAAAAAGATGACAATGTGAAACCTAGGGCAGTGGAGGGCGGTTCAGAAAAATAACCCCGTCGGCCCTGAACTAAGCTCCTTCATGCCACAAAAAAAAACGGAAAAAGGAGGGGTGCACCTAGGGGCTCATTTTGGAAAGGAGGGGGGGGGGGCGAGTCAAATTGAGTGCTGAAGGCCATTGGCGCAACTGAGGAGAAAGCTTGCTAGTTAAAAGTCAGCTTCGGCGGGAAAGAAGGACGGTAGGGGCAGAAGAGGAATAGGAGGAGGGGGAAAAGGGCTAAAAGACGCAAGAAAAGTTCAAGGGAAAAGAACAGCGAGGCCCTGGACTTGCACTGAGAATTTCGTGAAAAAGGGGGGGGGCTCGCGTTCGGAAGGACTGGCCTTAAACGGCGCGATATGGAAAATTCTGGAGAAAAGGGGGTTGATCAGAAGCAACGCATCTTTGTAAAACGGAAAACAGCACGGGCGGCGAGGACAAAAAACTGTGCCCTTGACGCACCGCGCCCGGAGGACCCAAAGGGGCTGGGATTGGTAAAAAAAGAGGTAAAAATTGGGCAGCGCTTGATATTGGGGACGATGGCCGAATCCAAAGTGCACGAGAGATAGTGTCGTTTAAAGTAAAAATGACCGGAAAGAAATGCAGAGGCAAACTCGCTACTCAGAGTTACCACAAAGTAGCAGCCTTCCCCTGGGAGAAAGGTCACCTTCGAAAGTAGTGAACGCGGCAGAGGAGTTGGATACAACAAAAACATATGGAAAGTAGGTCGGCCGGAGGAAAACAATTGAGGAAGCCGCGAACAGTCGTCGACGAAACAAAAAAGAGAGTTAAAATGCAACATTGCCCGTGAGGGAGCGGAGCGTAATTAGAAAGGGAATCTCCTACGTGCAGCATGTCGACAGGCGATGGGGTCGCCAAAAAGGGAATATCAAAAATTCAAAGCAGAGAGCATTTGAACGTTTGCAAAAAATGGGTAAGGCCCACTGTTCGATCACTAAAACGTATTCACGGAAAACTTTGCAGCGTGAAAGGGTCGGTCACGCCCCTGTGACTCCTAGCCAAAAATAGACCCAGAAAAGGGGGAGAAAAAACCGTGACAAACCATAGCCGCCAACCTTGTGTTCCAGTAAGTCCCCAACAAGCAATTAAAAGAGGGATCATGCCTCCGCGCGAGGGAGTCCAAAGGGCCCAAAGGCTCGTTAACAAAAGGTGAAGGAGTCAAGTCAAAATGCACTTGTCGATCAACATTGAGCAAGCAAAGGAAGTCAAAAACACTGACTTCGAACGAGAAGACAGCGTTTCTACGATCGAACTCGAAAGAGGTGACGCAAGGCTGCGGGATGGAGCCGGAAAGGAGGGCCGTACCGTTACGATGGAAAAAAACAATCCCGGAAGGGAGCAAAATTACCGTTTACGAGGAAACCGAAGCAAAATGACAAACACAGCCCCCTTGTTTGAGCATCGTCGACTGCGAACCGAAACACGAACTGCAAAAAGCCCGGTCAAAGTTTCAATAATGACCATAGGAGCAAAAAGCTGTGTCCGGTCAGGGGGGGGGCGTGCGCATCTGGAGAGGGGGGAGCAAACACCGGGGCCTTAAGGCGGGGGTATTAAAAGCCACTGCATAGGGTCGCTATAGTCCATCTGGGAAGGGAGAAAGAATTGACGTGCCGGGATGCAACTATTCCGGATAGGCGGAAGATAAAGTAACATACCGAGATTTGATGGAGGAAGGCCGCCATCCGCCAATTAGACCCGGTCAAAGAAGATCAAAGGGAGAGATCAAAAAAGGTGAATAGAACCGGACACTTGAAAAGAAGTTAGAATGACGAAAAGGGGCCAATAACATGCTTCCTTAAGAATTCCAAACAAGGCTGGGGAAAAGGCGGATCGGAAGGATGTTGTCCAAACCTTGGATTCCCGCAAAAAAAGTAAAAACAAGGAAAGGACAGATAGAAACCCACGGGAAAAGAAAATAAACATTTGGGCTGGGGCGGAATAAAGATTGAACCCCCCATGGCCAAAAAAACGTCATAAAAGGTGGGAAAAACTACAAATGACGACTGTCGGGGCGTAGCACCTGCTACACGGGAGGGACATTCCATGTGGCGAACAAGCAAAAGGAAAAAGGCTCCAGAAAATTAACAAGGTCGGTTTGGGGGGATGCGCGAACAAAAGGGACTACGAGTGTCCATATAAAGAAAAACTTTCCGTTCTAAATTCATCAGATTCGGGTCGTTCCCGAAGAAAGAGCTGGGCGATAAGAAAGGGAGGGGGGGGCAAATCGGAACTCAGAGTTGGAGAGATTTAAAACCTAAAAAACAAAGAGCACAAAAAACGCCTCAAGGGTTGTAAAAATAGGGCAAATACAAGTGGGACCCTCAAGTTGGAGGTCATCAACGAATGAAAAAGGGAAGATCGCTATTCCTTGTTGACACTGAAATTCAACGAAAGAACAACCAAAACGCGCGCTCGCCATGCCCACGGAATGGACTTGTTGCGGCGAAATTCAAATTCCTCCACTCCAGAAAGAGGGAATGCCCAATCCGGAAAAGAGGGAGCTACTGGACGAACTTGGATTGGGGGGGAAACAAAAAAACTGGTGGGGGGGATGCCGATGGAGTACGACCCTGAGTCCCGAGGAGAAGGCCTAAGACAGAGAGAGGGGCAGGAAGGGCGTTAAAAAAAAGGGCTATGGATTACGAGAGACAGAACCGCGAAGATTTGCCTCACCATTTTGGTTCGAGTCCAGCAATTGGAAAGGGCCCCAAAAAGTCGAAGGGGTTCTGTCCCTCTTATGAATGATCGGGGGATGAAAGCTCACCGAGGAGTGCAGGGACGGGGTCCCGAAGACAAAGAAAATAGGGTGCATCGAGGCAACTAATGCACAGGAGGGAAGGGGGGGACTTGGGAACTGTAGTCCTATCACAACGGTATTGAATGATTAGAGAAAAGAGCTCTGAAACAAAAGGAGAAAAAGAAAGAGATCTCGCCGAAGAGGTCAATAGTACAGTTGGAGTTCTAAACTACAGGAAAAAATGACACATGGTCAGAGGGGGAACCTTCCTCGGAGGAAGGCTTATGGAGAACTTATGTGGAGAGACAAACGAACTCAAAAGAGGTCGAATCCCGATCAAAAAAACGGTGGCAAAGACAGACGGAGAGAGAACTGCAAATGGTCCAAGCTCGGGAACAAATTGGGCATGAGAGGGAGGAAAAAAAGCAATCAGACCAAGGTCACCCCTTCGCACAGAGCGGTTTTTTTAAGCATGCTGATCACTCCTCGTAGCGCCTAAGAGGCAGAAAAAGAACCAAGCAAACAAGGAAAAAGCACGTGTCAACCTAGGCGGGAAGATTGGAAGTCGGATAGGGGAGAACCGCGAAAACAAGACCAGAGGGGACTGTCCATAGCGCGCGGCGTTCTGGTGGGTAAGAGGATGAAGAAACTTCCATCACTGGCGAAAGGGTAGCGAGGCAAGGAAAGAAAAACTGGGAACTCGATGTCTTTCAGCGTTGAAAACAGACGGTGCGGGGGGGAGGAAGAATGTGGGGAAAATCTGAGAAACGCCGAGCCGAGTTTACACCACGCCCGGCCTTAACTCGTGTCGGGAGGGGAAACAGAATCAGCGCGATCTAATTTCAGAAAAATAAACGAAATAACCGGTCGGGTGCCCAAGGGGGTCAATCTTCTTTAGCATAAAACAAACAAGACCTTGTAAATGCCTAAAAGGCTTTTTAAATTTTGCAGGGGGCGAATCAGGTCGATTTCCATGGAAGTAGGGCCAGGGGGAAACACGGAGGTGTGGCCCAAAATCAGGAGTTTTAAAACTACGCTATCCGAAGGGTTGGGGGGGGAAGCGTTACGCTAAGCCAGCACAAGGAGGGATCCAAGGGGATCTAGAAGCAGGAACAAATCGGGATGCGCAGCAGTGAAGAGGTTTTGATCCCGTGGTATGGAAAATTTTTAGGGGTGATCTATACTTGGGGAAGCACTGTTATTGTAAGTTCCCGGATCTAACGTGTACACAAGCTGAAGGGAGGATAAGAGGTTCTGCGCCTATACGATGGGGAAGCAGAAGGGGCACAGGAGCAGATGGAGCGTAAGGCGTCGAATTGAAAGGGCAACACAAATCCAAAGAAGGGAGTAAAGTGGTCCACTTGGAGCGAGAAACGTCTCCCAAACTGTATCTTTGCCCGGGCCCAAGACTTGACGCAAGGAAAAAATCTTCAGCGAAAAATCTCGAAAGATGGGCAGGGGAGGAAACGGGTTTTGAAGATAACGCAAACGGCAAACGGAAGGAAGGGACTATAAAGAAAAAGGCACCCAAAAAGCAAAAGGCACCCTATTTGGCTCAAAGAGGGCATATAGGTTTGAATTGGGATTCAAAAAAAAAACATGCAACGTTCGGGGCTGAATGAATTTTGCCGATCTGTACGAGATCTTCTAAGCTTGGAGCCTTCTGCGGGCATACAGGAAAGGTTGGGAGGAAAAAAGGTATCTAGGGTACGAAATTGAACTGGGGACAACGACCATGTACCGGAGAATAAATTCGAGTGGAAAAGGCCTGGGAACACTGGAAACCGTGGAGATGCAAAAGAGAGGCGAGCGAGAAGGAAGTTACTAATGATCGCGCGATTGGCTAAGTCTGAGGGCCCAAGGGGGGGATAACATATTAAGCACGTCACTCATCATCTGGAGAGGACGCGACCCATGATGTCCCTTGTACCACAGCGCGCCGGGAAGGCATTCCCAAACAGGGTCATCGATTGAGGACCTACTCAAGAAAAGGGGGAAGATAAGGGTGGACGGATCCTCTCCCAGGCTGCAGTCTGAGAGTGGTGGGGGCTTGGATAAAACCTGGGAAAAAGACAGGACCGGCAAAGGAGAGCTACAGTGCAAAAGCAAAAATGGCGGAGGAAACCAGGTACATGGAAAACACATTGCTAATTGCTTGGACGCGTGAATTCTGATGGCGACCTCCAAAAGGGTGGAAAAAGATGACCATGCGAGGGCGGAAAGCTATGAAAGAACTAAAGAGAAGAAAGGGGCAAAACGAAATCTCGTCAAACCACTGAGGGGGAAGGAGGGATCCAAAAGGCGTCCGCGAAGGGAAGGACACTGGGCATCTGCCGACGAATTTCATCCTTTAACCCACGATGGATCGCAAAAGAAGCTTACAAGCCTGGCAGCGAAGGTGAAAGTGGAAGTCTGTACTGGGGGAACTGGGGGAGCTAAAACAGCCGCAAAAAAAGGGGCAGGAAGGGGACAAAAGTTGCTCCTAAAACGCCAATAGCTCAGCGGAGCAAACTGGGGAGAGGCACAGGGCAAAAAGAAAACGCGGCCAACGTGTTCGTAAGAGTAAGGTCCCTAATAAGGAAAGAACCAAGACCAACGGCGCGCGGGAAGAAAAAGACTCGCGGACTCCCAGCCAGGGGGCGTGTTAAAGATGCCTTTTCATAAACAACGCTGGCAAAAAAGGTCCATCAGCCAAGGAGGCCGCACAAGGAGGGGAAAGCGTCCAAAACAAGGACTACGACGAGAGAAAAAGGAAAGTTTCCGTCGACTCGAAATGATTTCAACCTCAGTACTGAAGGGGCGTAAAAAAGTGGAAGAAATGCGTAAAACCGCATATCCCCAAAAGACAGTTTACGTATGCCAAGAAGAGGAAAGAGGAACGCGACAGAAGCCCGTCGAAAGCGATGGCGAGCGAAAAGGGGGAAGTATCAAAGAACTACGGGGAAAGCGCCTCCAAAAAGGAATTTCAGGGGGAAAAGTGAGGAAAAAGCCTGTGGGCGTGCTGTTTGGGGCGTCAGACAGACGTGCAGACACTGTAGCCGGAGCACGGAGGTCCTGCACGGTGTATTAAAACCGGCAATCAAAAGAGGGGGGCGGGCAGACAAACCAAAGAGGGACCTGTTGCGAAGGTCTCCGGGGTGCCAATCAAGAAGAGTTCATTCTAGAAAAAAAAACATTGCACATGAATACGAGAGGGATGGCGGGGGGAGCGCAAAACGACGCCGAAACGAGAACGCGAAAAAAGGGAAAGCTCGCACCTCCCCGCGATAAGTCACTCCCGAGGTAGGGAAACCCGGGACCAAGGGGGAAAGCACGTTTGAGGAATCAAACGGGAGAACAAATACCTGCTGGAAAGGACCGAATGTGACAAAAGCGCCAATTAAAACAGGCCGCCAACCCATGGACCATCAAAAAATGGAGGTCAAACGTCTAAGGGGGGAAGCAAGGATTGTCAATGCAACAGGATAGAGAAGAAAGGATCAATCCACAGGTTTGGGCTCTAAGGACTTAAAAAAAAAAAAAGGGGCCTTGAATCCGGCGCCGCCTAGCCACGGGGGGAAAAAAAAAATACTTCACAAGGAGGGCCAAAAGAAGGAGGCCAAGATACAGGAGGCGTAAAAAGTGAGTCGCAAAACAAATGAAAAAGGTCTGTTTCCGACAAGTTACCATTTGAGGGGGGGGGGGTGTTCTAGGCGGAAAGAGATGCACCAAGTGGGACTAAGAAAGGTGGGGGTCACATGAAATCGAGGGTTCCTCAAAAAAAAGAGAGAAAAGAACAGGAGCAAAAGAAAATAGAAGATAGAGATAAGGAGGTTCAGAGTGGGGGAAGGAAACAAAACACACAGAGGAACAGACGGCACGGAAATCGCTCAAACGAAAGAGTCAAAAAAAACCCGCACACCCGGTTTTTGTTTAAAAAAATCGAGAAATCCACCTTGGGTCCCCCACCAGTTGTTTCCGGTTCAAGGGCGCGGGATACCTTTGAATCGCCAGGTAGGAGAAAATCTTCCAAACGAAAAAAAAACGGAGCGTCGCCACACGAACGGGCCAGGAGGAGGGCTCTGCGAAATAAAACTAGAAGCAAAGCCTGAAACCATCCGAGACTCAGTGTAACTTGGGCGACGTTCTGGGGGTGTCCGAATGAAGAGGGCTAAAAGGTATTCTACGAGATGTAACGAAAGAAGAAAAGACTGAGAAATTGACCAAGGGGCTTTATTGATTTGTACAGCGCACAAAGGAGAAGTTCGTAGAAACCAAAGGTGGGTGGAAAGAAGGGGTCGGTGGAGACCAAAGGGAAAAGTTTCCTAAGTGGGGAGAGGGTCTCTAAAGATTTGCTTGAGATGATAGACGTACGAGGTAGTGGGAGGGGTATCAAATACATCTCCATAAATTAAGGGGAAAAAGAAAGGGGCTACAAGGATTGTGTAGAAGTGGGGGATTTGGCTTGGGGCTTATAAACAACAGGGGAAAATGGAAATAGGTAGAAGAGCGAGACAAAACAAACGGAGGAAGAGACTCGAAGCTTTAAGAAAAGAGTGCTTTGGTATAAGCCTACGGACTATCTAAAAGGCATTAGTGGACCATAATGGGCAGGAAGCCGGAAAGAGGAGGGTGACCTTGAGTATAAAATCCCAAAAAAATCACTTCGTACGAACAGAAAAGCATTCAGAAAGAGGGGGGGAGGCAAGAGACTATACTGAACAGCCCGCAGGGGGGGGTCGCCAAACAAGGACCGATAACCAAATGTTGGTATCAGATATAGCGGGGTCGGCCGCAGTCAACAAGAAGGGGCCACAAGCGAAGAGGGATTTTTCCTGCTCCTAGGAAACGCCTCAGGAGGAGGGGCCCGACGAGAAAAATCACCAGCTTGCAAAAGAAGGGGACAAGTAAGCCTACAAGGTGGAGGAAAGGTCGGATAGGGAGGGAATCCCGGCTCAACGAAAAAAATGGGGGGCGGGCATGAAGCGCGAGAGCGCGGTGGTAGTGAAAGGGCGGAAAGGAAGGCAACCGGAATACCGGCTGATAGGAAGTCAGCGGGGATCAGGGAAAAAAAAATGATATGAAAAAATGGTTATTGACGATTTCCAACAGAGCGGCGTGGCGGGGCGCCGAACTGCGGGGGGAAAGACGTCCCCCTGAGCAATGGAACAGACCGGCCAAGGGCGCTGAAAAAAAAATAGGCTAGAAAAATAGGTTTACGCTGGAACTTGACCCTAACATCTTAGCAAGTGGGGCAACGTTACGAGCAGAACAAAAAAAAGAGGGGCCGGAAAAAACTTTGAGTTGGGGCGGGGAGCATGTAACCTACAAGCCTCGCAGGAGGGATTGTACGACAAATTAACCCAGACCGGTAGACGGGGAAAGGGTTTGTAAAAAAGGCAAAGAGTACGGAAGGAAGGAGGGGAAGCTAACGAAAAACCAGGGGAGTGAATCAAAAAAATTGGAGGCGCAGGATGAAACAATGGACCGGGAGTCCCAGGAGGGAAGCATTGTTGTGGAAAACAGTGGAAGAATTGGGAACGAATTTTGGAAGGGGGAAATAACTGCAAATCTTTATTGATAATCGGACTACTACCTTTGTGCAAGAAGTCCAGCGAAAGAGGAGTGACAGGCGATACTGGAGCGGGAAAAACGGGGCAGGCGTCCTGAGAAAAAGGGAGAAGGGCACGAACGTCGGATTTCCCATGGGAAGTTGGAGCAATCAAAGAGAACAACTATGAGGGGCAGAGAGGCACGGAAGACACTGGGAACAGGAAAAAAAAGAGGAGGTGAAGAGGGGAAAAATATGGAGGATGGCTTCAGAGAAAAAACAGCGACCTGGAAACTGACGGGGCGACGGAAAAACAGAATATGAACACTCAAACAGAACGACACACTTGTTGGGGGAGAACCTGAAGCATAGGTGGAAAAGAGGGGGTGGGGGAGGGACTCGGCCCATCAATCGGTCGTGCGGGCAAGAAAGGTCAAAAAAAAGCAAAAGCGACGCTGAACGGCTGCTGAGAGCGGTTCAGGTCAAGGCTTCGAGGGAAATACCGAAATTAGGTGCAAGGAGGATAATGCAGGCAGGGTGAAGAATTTCGAAAGATGGCCGCACTCATTCAGTAAACAGAGAGATGGCGACTGCTCAGTGACAAGGAAAAAAGAGAAAAACAGATACGTCAGGAAGAGTCTAATCAGATGGGCCGAAGAAGACAGGAAAAGATTCGAAAGGGAGTTTCGCGGGGTGGAAAAAGAGAGCTGGAAGGACACGGAAAACTCATTCGGGCGGGGGACGCAGCCCTGGTGGGGGACGCCCCGCGGAAAGCATAACGCGTTGGAGAAGTATTGAAGGGAACAAACTCTTGAAACAAGGTTTGGGGCGCGAGGAGGGGACTATGGACGCGAAATTCTACGATGAATATGGCGGGGCGTAGAGACCGGGGAGGAAAGTAAAAGACATGCAAAAGGGCTGCAAGGGAGAGCACGAGCTGTGAAAAAAGGGGGCTGGAGACATTACAGAAGTGACAACACAAAGCGAAGTGGACTTGACGTGCGAGAAAGGGCTAACCAATCGGGGGTCGGACCTATGACAATTAGGAGGAGTATGACAGATTAGTACGAGCCGCGGCAGCAAAAACAAAGAAACTCGAACAAAAAAAAAAAGGGGGAAGGAAATGAGAAAGAGGAGAAGTGGGGTCTCTTGTCTGAGCGGTATAGAAGGCCAAGAACGAGTCATCGCCGACGAATACTCAGCAACCAGAAAGGGGGAGTCATCCACGCGCCGACCAAACAAAGGAGCAGTACCGGGGAAAAGGGATGGACCAGCAACTGTGGTCTCAAAGCAAGAAAAATGGTAGTCAAGGGGCAGCGGCAGGTCATTGGGAAAAATGTGGTCGAATAATACAAAGAAGACTCCTCGGCAAACCTGGAGAATCATCCAAAAATCAGGAGCTGCAAAGGGGAAAGGAAGGTAAATCTTCAAAAAAACTCCAATTCCTGACGAGGAGAAGGTGCGAAACATGTCAAAAAAAGATGCTCTACCATCAAAAAAAATGGATTGGGGGACCGGGGAGTGAAAAGATCAGCTGGAACAACCCGTGGCCAAACGCTAAAAGGGGGAATCTCTATCTAACACAAGCTGCTGCAAGGGACGTCGCACTCTCTTGGCCTAACGAATCCCGAAAAGGGAGGGGGGAAAGACGTCGGAAAGAAAGAATGCTCAGGAAAGAGCGGCAAATATTTTCGCATTCAGTTAAAAACGGGCGCATCCCAGCAAAAAGGGACCGGGGACCAGGAGCCCGAACTCATCGAAAAGAGAGCAGCAGACATTCAGCAAGATCATACATGGCTTAAACAGAGAACAAACTCTGGGCCTAGCCCCAAAGCTTTAAAGGGGGTGAAAAAAGGAGTGGACCTGTAAGGGGTGAACGTGCTCATCTGAAAAGAAAAGTGGAGAAAAGACCTCATGTGGTTATAAAAGAAAAACACCCTCCAAGCAAAAGTGGCGCAGGCAAAAAAAAGGTTAACCTGGGGCGAAGTACTTCCCGTGACAGGGCTGCAAAAAGAAGAAAAGGGTCCGGAGAAGGAACGCGAAAGGACAATTGAAGAAACTTGATGAAAGAAAAAAAGGACTGTTCCCGGGAGATCCCGTGAAAAAGTAGCAAAATCGATATCAGGGGAAAGACTCTTTAGACAAGGAAAAGGGGCCCGGAACAAGTTAGAAAAGAAAAAGACTGATACAATAAAAGTGCTTAAAACCGACCTTTTCCAAGAACAAAAGAAGAAAAAAAAATAAAAAATGTTAACTAGATCAAAAACTGTAAGAATGGAAGCACGCATTGGAGAAGGAGGTAGAAAAAAAAATAAACAGTTGGGAGGGCTGAGGGGAAAAACGCTTTAAAACAAGGTGCCTCAGAGCGACGAGAAAAGGGGACAAGAAAACTTCTACCAGTTGGGCCCAAAGTACGTCTGGGAAAAAAGGCTACTCAGAGGAGGGTGAAATCGAAAAGGAGGCTAACCAACAAAGAAAGGCAGTTGAAGGACAATAAACCAGGTCTGGGTGGGTGTGGGGGGCATACCGAGATAAAAACAAGTGGGGCAGAAGAACTGGGGGGTAAATTAAGCGATTTAATGGAAAAAAAAGGCCATCGGAGAGGGACGGTGTCAACCGTCCGGCACGAAAACGGCACTAAAGAGGGCAATCGCGAAAAGGGCAGATTCCACCATCAGTGCAGGAAGAACAACGAAACGGCCTCTGTTGGAAAAAAGAGAGCAAAGGATTTGAGGGGAAAAGTCCCAAAGGAACGGGGTTGCGCGAGAAAAGGAAAAACTCCAGGGAAGGGAGGAGTAACGGCAGAAAGCCAAAAAAGAAAAAAGAGGGGAGCCAAACGCACGGAACATGGCTGCGGAGACGCGGAAAAAAAAACCTATAAACCAACGGGGATGGCCCACTAAAGAAGGGAATAGGTACCTTGCTGAAAAAAGGAATTGTCAAAAGGGGAGGGGGGGGCTTGCCAGAAGGGACTAACGAGGGAACCCGAGGAGGACGGAAAAAAAGAAAGGTGGCCTGTGGCGAGGGGCGGACACGTTCTGTGAGATTCAAAGAGGGGACGAAAATCGGGAATATTAGGCATACCAACATTTGGTTGATCGATTAAAAAATGGTAAAAAAGGGCCTGTCACGAGGAAGTAAAGAGGCTCTGGGAAAGAAGGAAAGGGGAAGAGGATCTTATCGACATGGGAGTTTAGACACATAAAGGGAGGACTCATAATATGGGGGTAATTCGAGGAAAAGGATGGGGCTACAATAATGAACAATTGTGTCGGTATTATTGACTGGGGAGGGGATTTGGGAACGGAAAGGGGTAAGGATTACCTTACTCGGCGAAAGAGACTCTAAAAAAAAGAGGCTGAAGAGCGCGGAGAGAGCAAGAGTCAGGTCAAGAAGGAACCATTGAGTGATGAAAAATCCGATGAACCCAGGTCGGAGGGAAACATAGTCCTCAGGAAAAAAAGAGGTGGGGGGGAGAAAAGAAAAGGGTGATGGGGGGGAAACCCGAACTCAACTGAGGAAGATCAGAAGAATGAACTTCAAGAAGGCGGGACAAGACGAAATACTTAGCGAGAAATAAGTAGGGGTCTCCACACTAAATCAACCAAAAGGGGGGTGTCACGCGGCTATAACGAAGGGAAAAAGACCATAACAAAGGGAAACTCCCGCTACAGAGAAGGGGGATGATTGAGGCCGGCGACCGACGGAAAAGACCTCTAGCGTCCTCAACAGTACAGACCAAGGCACCAAGGAAAAAGGGGGACGCAAGTACTCAGCGAGGATTGGGAAGAAGAGGTGCGGGTAGTGGGGTCGAGCAACGCCCGAAAAAGAAGAAAACGGGAAGGAGCGCGTGAGGGTTTGGAAAAAAGGACAATAAACGAGCCAAAAAAAAGGCTGAGAGAAAGGGGAGAGGAGAACAAGGGACAAGAAAAAGGAGGGACTAAACGCCAATGTGTATTCAAGGATGAAACTGAATCGGGGGGGGCTAGACGGAGTGGAAAAGAGAGACCACGCGAGAAATGAAACACAAAGGAACTCGAGGGAGACGGGGGGTGGGGGGGGGGTGGGGGGGGGGGGGGGGGGGGGGGGGGGGGGGGGGTGGGGGGGGGTTGGGAAAAACCGGATCTAAATCGAGAGAGGAAAGGTCGAAAGACGACTACTCAACCGTTAGGGGGAGAACAATGTGAGATCGTCGCAGAACCAAAAAACTACGGGGGAGGGGAAGGGAAAAACTTGGAAAGTGGGGGGTGCGAATATTGAGATGGGACAATCCTCGCATGGAACGAACGAGTCAAAGGAACAGGAAAGATTGAAAAAAGGAAGGTCTGACAAGGGAAATTTCGGTGAAAGAAAAAGCCAGGGGAAAAGACACCTTGGGACAACTGTCAAAAAGAGAAGAACAAGTCGGTTATGCAAGAAATGTGGGGTCTGACCAGGAGAACGGGCTTCCTACTTTTTCGAAGGTGGGGAAAAAGAGAGTAGGGCAGAAACGTTGATTGGAAAATCAGTATCAAGAGGAGAAGTACGGAAAGCTGAATTATAAGACGGTGGACGCTATCAAAGAAAGGGGCAACTTATCTCTTTCTCGAACCTTCAAAGGAATGGCGAAACAAATGAAAAACGGAGAGGTCCGGAGGGGGGAGAAAAGCTCAAAGAGCTCCTTCATTAGTCAAAGGGACAAACACTGAGAAGAGACCATATGGAGTTTTTGAACTCGCGAAACTAGGAAGGGGAGGGCGGTTTCAAGAAAAACGTACCCGACGAAAATAAATAGAGAGCAGAAAAAAAAAGAAGGACACAAGAGGTTTGAAAAAATATTAATTGGGGGAAAAGCGGGGAAGAAGAATCGTTCGTAGGAAGGTGAGAAAGGAAGCTTCACAGGAGGGCGACGCGGCGGAGACTGACGACGGGAGAAAAGAAAAATTATTTGGAGAAGGCGGGGAATAGAAAAGGAAAAGGCAAAGGGATGAAGAAAGAAATTAAAGGAAACAGTGAGTCATGGGGGGGAGGAGGACTTTCGAAAAGAAGAGGGGAAAACAGAGGGGCGGAAACGTTGAGAAACAGCTGGGCCTTCAAGACGGAGGAGAGGGAGAATTTATGCGGGAAAGAGGGGGCAGAAAAGCGCAGAGTTGGAAAGCAATTAAGAAGGGCAGGCGGAAGAGAAACTTGGGGCACTTGACTCACAACGAAAAACGAAGGATAAAATCGGGAAAGGGTGGGAAGGGGATTACGAGAGGGACGTATGTTTTTTACGTCCTCAAAAATAGGGCAGAAGATGTGGCGGAAGAACATGGGAGAAGTGAAAGACTGCGAGGGACAAGGGGATAGGATACGAGAGTTAGAACAACGGCTTCCCCAAAAGTGGCCTGCGAGAAATTGCTTGGAACGTGGCTCGGGAGAACGGGGAGAAAAGACATCTGATTCTTACCGGAGAAAGGCTGTATGCGACAGAGGGGAGAAGACAAACAGAAAAAAGGAAAAAGCGATAGATCTCACAAAACAACGGAGGGGATAGAACAGCCGTGCTGGGAAAAATTCAAATCGTCTCGAAGAACGAAATGGGCAAACTAAGAAAAAAAAAGAGTGATTCGACAAAACGTCTCCAGAGTCCAAACACAGCGCGAAGAAAGTTGGTCAGTCTTAAATGAAAATGGTGCGACTAAGAGCAAGTAGCAGCAAAAGGGGGAAGGGTCAGTAAGGTCTGGACTGAAAAAGGGGAGAATAGAGACAAGATAGTCAATAGGCAGAAGGGGAGTAGGCTACGGAACAAACAATCGCAGCGAGAAAAAACCTGGGGGGGTGCAAGAGTATGACCTAAAAAAAAAAAAAAGTTCAATCAACGCTGTTAATGCCTCAAACGCTCGGTGGAGGAAAAGCAATGGAAACAGAAACCCTCCCAGAGGGGGGGGAGACTTCAGATGAGCGGAGGGGGGAGACCCCGCTGGCCCGAAGAAATTTCAAGCAAGAACTCGGCAAGGGGGAGGAGACGGAACATCAAAAAAAATCAACAGCATGTGTCAGGCATCTCCCGAGGGAAAGGAGGGGAACGCAACATGACTCGAAATGGTTAAGAAGGAGGGCGTCCAAAATTGTTTAGAAAAGCGAGAAACAGCAGATGACCGGAAACCGGGAACAGGTATAAAAAAGATCAAAGAGAGCAGCAGCCTTTCTCAAGAAGAGAGGCGAATGAAGGAAAGACTAACGATGATGGGGGGAAGAGAATCCAAGGCAGGTGGAAAAAAAAAGATCATAGTGAGAAATTTGAAGGGGTTCGTGTGTGGGGGAGTGCGCAGAAGGGCAGTACCTGAAGTGAAGTCCAAGGGGGGGAAGATCTGAAAATCCAAGACACGGGAAATGTAAGGAGCCAAAAAGCCCGATATGTCTATGTCGAATCCTTCCGGAAACTCCTACAAAAAAAAGGTTAAACCGGGGAGGAAAAAGTTGATCAGGAAAAAACTTGGAAGGGGAATCCGAGACGGAGAAGACGGGAAGGAGGGACTGGGAAAAAAGCGGGAGAAGGGGCACGCAGTCGGAGAAAACGCGTCAACTCAGAGATATCACTGGAAGTGAAGAAAAAGGTGAATCCAAAAAAAAACAAAGCCCAGGGAATACGCGAGACACAACCGCGCACCATCCGAGAAAGGAGGGAAAAGGGGCACAGAGAAAAAGTGCTTCAAATGGAATAAAAACAATTGTATACCCGAGAGCCGGGGAAAAAGGAATAACAATTGGGGGGGGGGTGGTCGTCGCGGAAGAGGAAAAAAAAGGTGCGCTCCGACGCTGGAACAAGGGGGGAAAAAACAAATACCACATACTGTAGTGCCCAAGACGGGCGTCCAGAAAAAAAAGGGGGGGAAAGAAACCTGATGGATGAAAAGCTAAAAGGTCTTTTCCGCCAACCCGGGGCGGGGGGGGTGGTCTGGGAAGTAACTATAGAGAAAATCACTTGGGCCTCAGGGGAAGGGGATGGGTCCAGAGAAAGGCTGAATTACCGATCGGAGGAGGAGGTCTGTTAAAAAACACGAGAGCCAAATTGACAGGGAGGCGGGGAAAAAATCGAAGGCGTGGGATCGAGTGACACTCCAAGACTGGAAAAAACCCGGGGAAGCGTTGACCCGAGCGCAATAAAAATTGGGGCGAGGTACAAAGTCCAGGAAAAGGGTCATTAAAAAGAATCTAGGTGAATCCTGTAAGAGGAGGAAGTCCGAACCAACCAAAAAAAAGGGGCCAGCCATGCAAGCAGGGGGAACAGGGCTTGGCAGGGAGGGGAAGCGAATTCAATAAAAAAACGCAACGAGATAAAAAAATCCTGCGACGAGGACTAAACGCTTTTGTGGGGGCCATCCGACTGGGGGAGTGTCCCAATGTATTATCCTCTAGAACGAGAAGACAGGAAAGCAGGGAGGGTTAAGGCGAAGGAGGATGGAGGGTCAAGAGGGAGAACGACCGAGGAAAAAAAAAATGGGGTGATCAGTCCTGTTAGAGGGTGCAGGGAGCGAAGTTCTAAATGAAAAAAAGACTATTGAGAAGAGAAAAGAACCGGAATTGAAGGGGGGATACACGCAGAAGAAGTGAGAAAAAGGGGGAACAGGCAAAGGATAAACATCCCATTGGGAAGAGTGAAATGGGG
>Ga0179593_1712548_pt1 | contig 21539 bp, 17 predicted proteins | sample CZODoug2_1_08_16_FD_185931 | JGI IMG/M metagenome (GOLD analysis project Ga0179593, IMG submission 185931) | Vadose zone soil fungal communities from Angelo Coast Range Reserve, California, USA - CZODoug2_1_08_16fungal (PacBio error correction) | ecosystem: Environmental > Terrestrial > Soil >...
GGGGCTGACATTCCGAATACCTATTCGTTCGAGAAAATTTAAAGCGGGCGACGGACGCCGAAACGGGGGAACGGGGGGACCAAATTACAAAATTCGAACGGCGCGTGGTCGCACCGCCCGACGCGATCTACCGGCGGTCGCCGCAAGCTCGAGAAAGAGCGTGGGTGGTCGAGACCTTCTTACAGTCGGATCACTCAGCGGGGGGGAGAGAAGGGGAAAGACCGAGGGCCGTCGGGGGGGCATCCTGGAAAGGCCCTGTCTCCCGGACTCTGCCTCTCCTACTCTACCAAAAATGGGGAAAAGGACCCTTTAAAAAAGGGATATTCAGGAGAGGTCCCACGTGCAATGCAGTTTATTTCAAACAACGAACAGCTACTGGTCGTATCCCCCGCTTCTGGAGGAATCAGGAGCCTATAACTGGGGGAATAGTGGGGCTTACTCTCCTCTACACTTCCGGCTTACAGGGACTTACATCTGGGGGGCAAAGTTGGGGGGAGAGAAGTGGGAACGGCAACTTGCTTTTGTCCCGAGCTCGCCACGATCCTGCCGACCGTGCAAACCCGATTACCTATCGCCAGGAAAAAAGACCGGGGGAGGAAACAATCGTACCTAAAAGTCCTCCGAAGGGACCTACTCGGGCGGGAAGAGCCCGCTACAACGTCCAGCTTTGGGGGAGAGTAAGGAAACGTGGAAAAAAGACTCGAAAAAGGACGGTAAGGATTCTTTTAGTGCGAGTCGGCGGCCTCATCAACGCAAAAGAACACGGGGAAAAATCAGGGGAACTCACCCCGGGGGCCGTCTACCCGCGCAAAAACTCGCCTAGCTGCACGCCTACGAGCCTACCCCCTCGGAGGACCGCAGGAAGCCCTTGGTAAAGGCTCGCTTAAGGAAAAAAAAAAAAAAAGAAAAAAGAAAAAAAAAAAAAAAAAAAAAAAAAAAAAAAAAAAAAAAAGAAGAAAAAAAAAAAAAAAAAAAAAAAAAGAAAAAAAAAAAAAAAAAAAAAAAACAACAAACCAAAAAAAAAGCAAAAGAAAAAAAAGGCTAAAGGCAAAAAAAAAAAAACCAACAAAAAAAAAAAAGAAAAAAAAGAAAAAAAAAAAAAAACACCACTCAGGAAAAAAAAACCAGAAAACTGAACCAACAACCCAACCAGCTTGGGGAACACCCCCACACACCAACCCCCCCAAAAAAACCAAAAAGGACCAAAACAAAAAAGCACGTGTTCATGGCCCGGTACGGGGGGGCGGTCATCCGTCAAGCACAAAACACCGGGAAAAAACAGATGCGGAGGGAGAAAGGGGGAAGGGGATGAGAGAACAAAGTATCTAACGGACGAAGCCGGCGAGTACGGCAAAGGTGCTTCCATACGTGAGAGGGTGGAAAGAGAAAAGCGGGGGCAGAAAGCAGGACCCGACTTCAAGTTCTGAGACAGAAGACGTATGGGGGGTGGGGCCCCCTCACGACCTTGGGGAAAAAAGCCGTCGGAATAACGCTGGGGAGGCCTAACCAAGAAAATTCAAAGTCGGGGTGCAACGAGGGGGGAGCTCCACCCGCTTATGGGGGCAACCGGCGCCACAGACGGTCCTGAAGCCGTCGAGGGAGAGGGCCAAGAACGAAGGAAACGGGAACAAAAAGGGGATACAAAGTCACCTCCCTAGCGAGCTTGGCCTCCCTCGACAGCACCCAAAGACGTGGAAACTTAAGGCGGTCAGAAGTCAAAACCAGCTGGGGGGGGGGAGGTCAGGCACCGGTCCTCGCTGAAGAAGTGATCGCCTCCAGGACGTAGTTCACGGTCATCGTCTGGGACTTCGAAAAAAAAGGGATCTTGATAGGCAAACTAGAAAAGGAGGGGGAGAGGACCTCCTTAACGGAGCTTGCCGAACTAGCTTCGGGGCAACCCAGGGTTCCATAAGGGAGATAAACACAAGAAAAAGAGGTACAGAAAGGAGGAGAAACCGGAAGGGACCCAAAAGCAGGAGAACGTCTCCGCGTCTGCGAAAACCGAGTCCGAGTCAGCAGGTCGATCATCGTCGTGGTGAACCCGCCCAGAGAAGCGGAGCGCAAAAAAAAAGGGAACAGAAAGAGGGAGCATCTGAAGGAAGAGGAGGCGGAGGGGGTAAAAACAACTGATTATTATGAAAAGAAGAGAGAAGCGCTCTTTCTACAACCGGCCTGCTGCCTTCTAGTTTCGTCCGTGAATCGGTTCTAGCCATAGGACGGAAAGAGGCTGCTAAAGGGGGGGGTGAAGAAAGCAATGGAGGACGGAAAGGGGTTCTCTTCGAAACGCCGCGACGGTCGCAGGCTGCGGAATCGTCGTTCTCTACCGCACAAAGAGCTGTACAACGCAACTTAAGAAGGGGCGGGACGGCAATTGCACTGGGCTGTCTCGGCAGCGGAGGGAAGGCACACGAGCGAGTTGAAGCGGGGAGTCGATGCCTCGGTGGTGGGAGTGCGGGGGGGCCGTGAAACGGGGGGAGAATGTCATCGAGCCAGGACGTTGACTACTTCCGGGGACAATCAAGTAAGCTTCTATACAGGGGGGGGACACGCAAAAAGGGGGAGTCTCTGCGCTGGTTAGTTGAAAAGGGGCGAGGAAACTATGCTCCGCCTTGGTGGTGATCCGTCAGGCACCATCTCGCTTTTGCGAGGGGAAACTGTAACTCGTTCACGCGGATCAGGGAAGACGGTCCGAACCATACACCTCCGCAAACCTGGAAACGGGGGTGCTACCTGAAAGAGTTTGAAAACTAGGGGGGGAGCGGAAAAAGGCAACGCTGGAAAAAAGAGGACAGGGGGTCGGATCCATAAGGGGTACAGGGGTAGGTGCAAGCAGCTGGTTCTCGATGCACGAGGTCGTCGAAGACAAAGAAGACAGGAAGAGTTCTGCTTAGCGAACGAGGTACTTAAAAACGGGTCTACTAGACAGCAGCCTGCGGCTGGAGGAAAACAGGTCAAATCGACGGGGGAGGTCGAAGGGCGGAGAAGTAATCCGGGGAACTCCTCCTGCAACTGTAGTCTACCCCAGGAAAAGACCGCCAGAAGAAAGGTGCAGGGGAGAGGGATCACTTTGAAAGGGACCGATAATCTTCCCTGTGAAAAAGAGTCACCGCCAAAAAGGGGGCAACTAAAGACATCTACAACGCCATCGGTCTGAACGGCGGTATGATAACAAGGTTTAGCGGGGGGACTGGGAGAAGTGGCTTTCAGGAGGGACTGAAGTGCGTGACTCACTTCGATCGGGAACCCATAGAGAAACAGAAAAAAAATCTTTCAGATTCCTGTCTGCAAAGTTCCCAAGAAAATAGTGGAAAGAGGGTGCGTTAACCCTACTGACCAAGCAGGCACAGGCACTCGCCTGACTGTTTCTCTTGGGCGCTTGGCCTCCTCTGGAGTCCCCGCCTAGAGAAAATTGTACGAGATTCGGGAATTCAAAGGTTCTGAGTTTAACGCTGAAACGGGAGAAGTACTAGCTGGATTGGAGCTTAGAATCTTCGTCCTAACAAAAAGAGGGCAGTGAATTTGGCCCCGGGACAACCGGCTAACCCCTCTCCAGACCAGCGTGCCAAAGATTCAAAATAAGGTAAACGGGTTTTGGTCGCCAGGATACGGGAGCACGCTCAGGTGCATGAAGAAAACCTGAATGCGGATAGAGCTGGGCATAAAAGGTGAGCGGTCTGGCCAATTCCCATTCTCGTTGCAAACGAGGGAAACGGCGTCCCAAAGTCAGCCGTTCCCAAGGACACAGGTTGGAGAATGTCTAAGGCGAATGCGGATTTTTCATGCAGCGGCCGGAAATACAGAAAGGCCGTTCGTTAAGGGCCATCTAACGGCCGTAAGAAAAAAGCCCACGGGTGTCGAACCACCCACAGCTCGTCTGGACAAAGCTATCGGCTCTCATCTGACTAAAGAAAGAGAAGAGATTGCTGAGGAAGGTAGGGAACGTCCTAGGGTTTTCTTCGATCCTCTCATAAAAATACCAGGCAGGATTCCCTCTCAATGGTCGTGTCTCCCAGAGCGGCTTGCTCATAAACCAAGACTCACCAGAGAGCGGGGGGAGATAGAAGTCAAAATCAACCACAACCACTAGGGAGGAAAGATAGCTACGAAACGACCGCCAGCTGGAAATCAGGGGGTGTGCGTAAGTCCGTCCAGACTTCGTTGAGACAAAAATGCATGGAGAAATAAAATAAATCTGCTAACCCCATACCCTTACTTCGTGGTCGCACCCGACAGAAGGAAAAAAAGAACGAAAAAAGGTCTCAAGGAAAAAGATATAACGAGCTGTGTGGGGTCAGGGACTGCCTTCTAACAGGGAGGCATAGTCGCAGAGTCGCCTTCAGGGAACTGGGCAAAAAGGGTTATGCGGGCAGGCCAAATTGGATCCCAAAGATCTCTCGAGTTAAGCTAAGGAAAAACGGACCTTGGCCGGGGTCACGACTTCGACGGGAAGGTCGGGGTAGCGTCTCTGCGATGAAAACCGCGGCGATTCCGGCAAGGGCCCTCTAAAAGAAGCCGAAGTTACAAAATGGAGGTCCTTTGTCTATCGGGGGGACTTCGGATTTCTTGGGCTCCGGGGGGAAAAAAGAACGGCGACCGGTCTTGTCGCTCCTTGCGCTGCTCATCTCCAGTGGTTCTGCTGGAGGCCGGGGTGCCTTAAAAAAGGGACTCTCTGGTTGCTGTTTTCCGAGGCCGAGAAGGGTCCAGGTACTGAGGCAGTGTAAGAAAAAGCGACCTTGCTGTTGCACAAAGTCCTCAAGAAGAGGCCGCAAAAGGAGGGGCTGCCTAAAACCTCAGCGAAAAGGACTCTCACTCAAGACCCGTCTCTTCTGCCTAATCAGTGCAAAAAAAAAGGACTTCGGAAGCTAAACGTTCAATCCGATTACTGGCACTGGGGAGGAGAGTAAAAAAGTGCAACAGTCAAGAACCGAAGACGCTACACTTTCTGACACGAGCCGTGTCATTCACAGCAAGGAGCTCCGCGAGCAAAGAAGGGGGGCCTGAAGACGTCGTGAAAGATAAAATCGGGAACCTACACTATGTCACGGAAAAGAGTAAGAATGGAATCTTTCAGGACGGGAATCCAGGGGGACTTTAGGCGTTACTATGGTTCTGGTAAGAGAAGGATCAACTTCAAGGAAAAAAATGAATGCGTTGTCCTTAGAGAGAACGTGCCGAGAGCCAACCAAGGATCTCCCGGACTAGCAGATAAAGTACTCCGGCGGACGGGAAGGGGGATGGAGCGGGGGGGGAAGCGTCCGAAAATCGGGTGGACCCGGAACCCTCGGATCGTATCCTACTCACGTTACTCTGATTCTTGAGGAATAGGAAACGACGAAAAAGAGAAAAAAAAGCCGTGCAAAAAGTTCAAAGGAGAGCACGTGCTTGGGGTAAACGCCCTAGGTGAGGGACGGAGCGTTTGTCGGTAGGGGGAGCTCCAAAGCTGAGGGGCAGGAAAAGCGCCGACAAGAAATTATAATACTAAGTAATCTTCGCGTTGTAGGAAAAACGTAAAAGGGGAAAGGGAAGTGACCGAAACTCGTAGAGAAAACAGCACCGAGAACGCGACTGTGAGGAGAGAAAGCTCACAACAGTAGCATTTACGGAAAAACGTCAACTCCAAAAGGAAGAAATGGACTAATTAAACCAGATTAGGCCCTGCTAAAAAGCTGACCTCCTTGAGAATACCTGACGTATGTCCTATGTTGCATCGCGGACCGTTCTCCAAAAAGTCCGAAGAAAAAACCGCAAAGAAACCTTCGAAAAAAACTCAGCAAGGAACGCTCGCACGCGCTGCCGAGCATAAGAAATGCCGAAAAAGAATTCGAACTATAAGAAAACAACAGGAGGGGGACCGAGACGCTCTGCAAATAGTGAAAACCAGCGAAGGGAGAGGCTGAAAACGCGACCCCGTAGAAAAGGGGCTTCGACTCTTGGCGGGGGGAGAAAGAGCCATCGTCAACTTTATCGAAGCAATGGACCTGGGGGAACCGGACATCAGCGTGGAAGATCCCGGAAAACAGAAAGAGAAACGCTTCTAGACAAGAAAAACCAACGAGGGAGCTCGAGGTTAACTCGGACGGCCAAGAGGGGCCCGTTCACGGGGAAGGGGTCACCAGCGTGCAATTATGCGACTTACTAGAGGGGATAGCTGGGGGATCGGCTAGGACTCCGATGGCAGACTTCTAGAGGACTCACGAAGAAAGGAACGGCCATTACAAACATCTAGGGAGAACTACTGGTTGAGCAGCGGTACACAGAAGGGCAGGTTCACGCCGGTTGGGTTCATAGATAGCGGGGGGAGGCATCCGGGGGAAGGGCGGGGAAAAAAAGATTAATCCAGGAGTTCATCGGTGGAGGCTTGGTCGGTCTGTTAAGTACCCAGAGAAGAAAGGGTCCACGTGTTTGAGAAGGGCAAGGTGCCCAGGCAAAAGGGGAAACGTCCCGGGACGTTAAAGGACGAAGAAACTGGTGGGGAGCCGGTAAGAGGTGCGCGGGAGGGTTTCGGGGGAATTGCCCGGCGTCCACTCAGGAACCTGGGTGGGGGTCGGAGGGCGGTGGTTCAGGGTGGAGCTCCGTAGATCGTGGGACTTTCACGGGGAAAAGGGGCTACTTAAAGGAAAAAAAAACTGTACGGAGCTCAGAAGGGCAGCATCCGGCAAACACCATAGAAAAAAAAAAGGCCATGAAGTATCTGTCCAGCCGTGACCTTGCAGTTTAAAACATCTGGAGGGTTCAAAGGAAAGCCTTCACGGGTTCCGCTTGAATAAGAAAGCCGACGAAATGGAAGAAAAAGTAAACCTTTCGCGATGGGGGGAAGGAAATCCTTTTCTACAGAAAAGAAGGTGGCAAGAGACGGGCTTCCGGCCAAAGGGAAACATCTACGGACGAGGGAAGAAGTGTTTACGTCCGGGAGTAGGCGGGGGGCAAAACGCACTTTCTCTTAGGGGGAGACTAAAAGAAGAAAACTCCACCGAAAGCAGGAAAAACAGAGGCCCTGAAGTGAAACCCTCTGCGGGAACCCTTTGATGACAAGGAGGAAAGGGTTATAAAAAGACATCTAAGCCATTCCAAGACCCAGCCAGGTTAATCTGCGTCCAAAGCGGCGATTCGGGGAAGACTTTCTCCTGCCGGGTCTGTGAAGTACCCTTCGAAGATGGGTCTGACCACGGATCATAATAATCTAAAGATCACGAACAAGATGCAGCGAAGGGTTTCGGGTGCCACTAGGGAGAAGAATCCTCAGGACTCGAGAGGTCTGTTCCTCCGGGAGTACCTCTCAGAGTTGTAAGACCTCGAAGCGTTTCAAAAATTCTTAGTCAAAATAGCAAGGTGTGTGAAGGAAGACTTATGCTTATAGGATCTCGGGAGGATGTCTCACCACTTGGGGAAAAAGACAGAGCACCACCCGGTCGAATCAGCAAGCAGGCATCTCCGCTCACTCCTGCTACGACCACCCAGAGCTAGTGGACTCATGGTAGCTGCAGGGAGATTCGGGAAAGATGGGGAAGAAAGAAGTAATGAAGTTTTCCGAAATCAAAATAACGTAGCAGGGACGGTCCAGGAAGGGCTTTTAACGGAGAAGTCCGAATTTCTTGAAAGAAGGCAGGAGACCCAAAACGCTAGAGGAGTTCCTGCCAAGGAAACTGACCTCCTTTAGGGGGGGATAAACCAAAACAAGCGTGCGTACCCTAGGAGAAAGAGAGATCATCTAACGGAAGATTTCGATTGCGGTCTGGGGAGGTCTAAAAAGCGATCGAAGGGGCAGTAGACTAGCATCCTTGTAAGTACGTATTCGTGCAGAGCCGTCTAAAGGGGAGTTCGAGTCATACAGCCAATCACCCTGCCAGAAAAAAAAGCGGACGTTCAATCGCTGAGAGAGAACCACAAACACGGAAGGAGGAAATAGAGGAGGGAAAACGACCAGTGCGTTGGATCTTAAGTGCCAGCATATTCGAACGACAACAAAAAGGCCGGAGACTGCGATGCGAAGACCCCTGAAACGACGAAAGTCTAGGGCAAAGCCAGAGACCTCAGCCATCAAAGAGAGGGCCGGGAGAAGGAAAACTAAGGTAACTGTGGGGAGTCGGACGCAGTTCATCCGCAACGTCTCGTGGAAAATTACACTAACGGGGGCCTCGGCGAAAACATAGGTCAGGCTAAACTCGAACATCGCCTTCCGAGACTAGCCACGAGGGCCAAAAAGGGGGAAGAGTGCCGGAACGACCAGGTGCCTAGGATAAGAAGTCTCCGCAGGGACAAGCCGCTAAAAGGCTTAGTACCTTCGAGAGGGCGAAGGGGACCGTAATAGGGAAAAACCCTAAGGGAAGGCGAAAAAAAAAAAAAAAAGCTTGCGGGGAAACCGGAAGGTGTTGAAGGGGGGCACACACCGAGGGGAGGGTCCGCAAGGGGGACTAACCGAAGGATCTCAAACCGGGACACCAGGAACGCCGTGCGGGGGCACACCACGACGATTCCGGCAACACTAGAGAGGCACTACAAGGTCAGGGAAGTGGAAGAACCCTGCGCCCGCCTTAAACTGCGATCGGAAAACCCGTAGTGGGGTCCCCGAAATCGCGAAGATAGGGCGCCGTCGTGAAACGAGCCGAACTCGGGAACAGAGGGAGGGAATCAAATTCCAGAAAAGGGGCGAAAAATAGGGGGAATGGTGGGTAGGCGCCCTCTAAACAGGCCGAGCTGGAAGCAGAAGGCGCCGCACCTCGGACATCCACGCCGGAGACCGGAAAGACTGCCGGGGCTCATCCCGGATCTCCTGGAGGGGAACGGGGGACTTTGAATCCCGGTAACGAGGGTGCGTCCAGACGTGACCAGGATAAAATCTAATCAAAGTCTGGAAAAAATTGTAAGGGGGGTCGCCGCGGAAGGGTAGCAAAGATCTCCCGAGAGACTGAGGAAATTCACGCCCGCTGGCCGGAGGACTTGAAGGGGAGGGAAGTGTCCCTGTCTCGTCGACAGAGCGGGAGAAAAGGGGACGGCGGATACTACGTGCAGAATTTCGCTGGCCGGCGGGACGGAGACCTAGTCCACGTGATCGGGGCATGTCCCGCAGCACAAAAAAGGGGGGGCTACCCTAGGTCAAATGCTGGGGGAAAAAAAAATCGAGGTAAGCTGGGGGCTCTAAACGAGGGGGGTGCGGCCTGAGGATCCGGCGCCTGAGGAGGAGAGTTGAGTACGCCGGACCGTTCTCGAGACGCAGTGAAGCCCACGGAACTTCACGACGAGAGGGAGGAAAAAACAACATCAGAAAAAAACACAATCCGCGCTCAAAGGGGGAGCGCAAGTGTAAGGAGAAAAGCTGTCAACTCATCGGCGAAAATCTACTACTGGCGGTGTTGAACACCAGCAGGGGAGAGACTTCTCGCAGAGTTATCTCCTCAGAGCGTGCAGGGACGCTGAAATTCTCAAAGTGGCCATCTGCTCGGAAAAAATACCTCCCCTCGCACATAGCTCACAAAAAGGGGGGGGTCTGGCATGAACTGCACCGCCTGGAAGAGACTTGGGAAGCCAAAACCGAGCGTTTCTAGGGTATCAGAAAAAACGGACGACCGCTCCCATAAATTGGAGAGCCCGAAAGAAGGTTCTACTCCGAGGGACCAGCGCGACTCCGTTCGGAGGAAGGAGAAAGACCCCGTAGAAGAAATACATCCAGCAGAGTCAACGCTCGACGCATCATTTCCAAGAAAAAACAGAACGAAATATCAAGAGCATCAAGAAGGGGGAAAGGGATAACTATCGCTCGAGAGAGAGAGCAAAAACAACACAAAGGGGGGGGATATAGATCAGTAGGCCGAAATCTTGGTAAAGCTTAGGGGACCATCTTTGCGCTTCTCGACGACTGATTACTCTTGGGCGCTGCGAACCCACTATGTCAGACTCGACCTGAGGAAGGTGGTCGGGACCAAAAGTCCAAAATGGGACTCGGCATGACACGAAGAGAGTCTGCCGTTGTGTTCGATGAAGAATCTCCAGCGCGGTGAGAGAATGAACTGGGGGGAAACGGCAGCGCTGCATCGGGGGGAAAGGGTGGTGAAAGGGCCTCATGTGCTGCGGCGGGGTATTGCCCAAGAGGGGCAGATGACGGGGAGAAATCACCTACGTCCCTTGGGGGGATCAAAGTCAGAGGGAAAATTTCTGTAACACGAAGAATCTGGGGCAACAAAGAATGAGGAGAGAGGGACGCGTCAGGGGGCTGTCTCGGAGGACAGCAGGGGGGTTATTCGGCGGGCAAAAAGCTTTTCGGGGGTCTGTTGCAAGTGAGGGGGGCTCAGAGAGACTGGATTCAAAATTCGAGACCGGTAATGCTGAAAAAAGTCTCTACTGAGAACCGAACCTTTCTTTTCGCAAGGGGGAAGGACCCGCAATCTTGGAGCTCTAGCAGCCGGAGGACCAATAACTAGAGTCAGGGCGGTTAAAAACCGGTACCTGGTAAAAGGTGCTTAGGGACACCTTCCAGAGGAAAGGAAAAGCTCTGGGAAAAGGGAAGATTGGGTGACCCGGCTGGCGTATAGAGAAGGTCCAGAGTGGGGAGAAATCCCTGGGTCGACTACCGACATCGGAATTTTTACGTCCTTTCAAAAAATTTAAAAAAAGCTCGCGGTGACCGATTCGCCGAGACTGATATAAGTTGAGAAGGCAGTTCTAGCTGGGAGAGCATGACAAAAAAAAAGATGGGGAAAGAACATACCGGAATAAGGTACGGAGGAACGCACCTCTTACCGGGCCCTTAACGGACAACCTTGGATCCACAGTAGAGAGTCATAAAAAAACGCGAACAATCTCCACATCAAGACATCGTGGGACGGACAAGTCCGGGGATACAGGGACTGTAGTCCGCTTCTTAGCCGGGGGACTATTACTGAGTGGAATTCCTGGGATAAACAGGCTTGTAAACACAGGCCGGAAAGCTCAGCTTCTAATAAGTAGGACTATGCCTAAGTCCCGATCGATTTAAGAGGCGGGCATAAACTTCGATCGGAATATGTTCTGGAACACTATCCTGGAGGCCACGAATCAGGTCCGCGCAATGATGTAACTAGTGTGAGGCGAGTCAACGGCAGGAGTCTTATCACAGCTTCGAAGAAAGGTTGGGAGCTCTAGAATCAAGCGGTCTGTGCACGAAAACTTCTCTCTTGACTCGTTCGAGGGGTTTAAAGGGGTCGATCGGGGAGTCGTCGAGGAGAGGGCACACCAAAAGCTGGGATTGGACAACCGGAACGGAGCCCGTCGAAAAACCCGGGACCAGAGAAAGTCGCTCAGGGCAAGGAGGTTCTCGGAGAAAGGGGCCGCACTAGCCGGGCAACGAAATGAAAGAAGAAAAGGGGTTAGAACAATCGTGTCAGGGACGGAAATCTAAGTATTGGAATCCAAGAGGAGGCAGGAAAAAGGCCGAGAAACATGTTAGGTTTGGAAATGAGTCAGTAATTCAATGAATTTGGCAGGAGGCAGGATCCCAGGCGGGGAAAACCGCCTTATCTTTCTGGGTCCCACAGGCGCGGGAACAACTCCCTGGTCGATGAAAGACGTAGGGGTAATAGCAACACTCTCTTCAGGGCTATCTTCTAGCAGATAACACGGAGGAAATCCTGTAGCGGGCGTTGCGACAACACCCTATCGAGGGGGCATGGGGGGGGAACTCGCAAGCATGGCGGGCCGCGAGTGACTGGGAAGGAATAGTCAGGAAAAACGTCAAAAGGACATACGAAGATCAAAAAAAGAGCCATCTGCGGGGAGGGGAATCTCATAAAAAAAAACAACTGAGAAAGGCAACGCCCGGAGGAGAGACAAGAAATCGACACGAAAAGAGAGGCGCCTTAATCCTGACATAGGGACCGTATATATTAATAAAAAAACACAAGGAGCGCCAAAGGTCAACAACCCGACAGACCGAGAAACACCTCTAGTCGTTCTGAGGGAGGACTAGCAGCTCGGTGGAAAAAGATTTTGTGGGTGACTTGCATGAAAGCAGGAAGAGCGAGTTGCCAGTAAAGAAGGGAAATGATAAGGGAGGGTTAGTCATAACGACGGCCCCCCAAGATGCCTTCGCTACTAAGAGGGAAAATCGGGCCCCTTCGAGCCAATGTTCGTCGTGGGAGAAAGCAAAGTCCTCGCGGTTTTTTCCCAACTTGACGGCCCGAAAAGAAAACAGGAGCGAGGAAACTCTAGTCTTTTCCGGTACATCATTGTCCCTTAAAAAGTTAGGAAGCCCTGAGACCCGAGAGAATTGAATCTGAAAAAAGCCCCCTTTGGGTGGGAAGGTCCTGGTTAGAATTTTTCCGGAAAAACTAGGGAGGAATCCCGCAACGGACAGAGACTGTCGAAAGGTCACAAAAGAAGAAAGGAGGAGCCTGGGCACAAGAATACAAGGCTAAGGGAGAGTCGTCGAAGACAACTTCGGCCGCGTGGACTGCCAATAACAACCGGAACCGGAAAGATTTTCGTATGTGCTTACACTGATGATCAGATAGAAAGTAGAACCACTATTTCTTGGCCCTGAAGCTGGTTGAGATCGAGACGGGGAAGAGGGAAAGCCTAAATTGGGGGGCGACCATTAGAGCCTTTGTAGGCACTCAGGGCTCCCTAAAGTCCCTCAACCACACGGTGCTCGAACAATCCTTTCAGAATCAGATTTCCACATGGAAGCTGGAACTGTGGCAGGTAATGCCATCTCAGGGGGTCTCGCCAAGGGGGTGAAAGTGAATGAAAGGATTGTTACCTTTCCAAAATCACCAGGAGAATGGGGGGGAAAGGAGGTAATCAGTAGGGGGACTTCTTTTTCGCAGCAACAAGTCCACAAGGAGAAACTTACAGGCGAAGAAAATTCCAGGGAGTCGACTTAGAGGAGTTTTCCCTTCCTAAAAAAAGGGAGGGATTTATCGCCAGTCGGGAAAGGTACACCTCGACGGTAGGGCCACTGAAATTATCCTTGGAGTCCCAAAGCTACCGTCCAGCAGAGTGCCGGCTTCAAGAGGGGAAACTATCACCATATGGTTCGTCACCTGCCAGTTTCAAAGGAGGGATAAAAAATATCAAAGGGTTCAGAAGAGTTGGGCAGAGGGTTGCGCTAAACAATATGGTGCCTTCACCGAATCCAAAAAGCGAAAGGGATCAGTAAGCGATCTGAGAGGGGGGGGAGGGAAAACTCCCTTAAAAAACTCGGAAAACGTAGAAGGAGCAACACGGGAAACGCCCGAAGCGATCTTGAGAAGGCGACACACCCAAAGAGCTCATCTGGGGAACAGCGTAAAGAAAAATGGACTGCACACAGAGGTAAGAGATGAACTCCATTTATAAACAGGAACGTAGTTCACGTTCAGGGGGAAGACTGCTTACCTTATCAAAAAACTGGGACAACTAACCTAAAAGAGTCAAAGAATAACCCAGGAGATGAAACTTCACCTCCTAACCTCTCAAATGGGGAGGAAAACGCTGGCCGATCATACCCAGGGAGGAGCACCGAAAGTCTAAAGCAAGGCGTGTAAATAAAACCAGGTAGTAGGGAAAAATAGACAGCGGCTCGGAATCTCTGCTTCTGCGACGCGCAAAAGGAAAAACGCATTTAGAGAATCTTGGGAGACGTCCCGCTAGAAGAAATGACACTCTTGTGGGAAAGAAAAGGTGAAAGGTCAGATCCCTATCATCCGCCGTCTGAAGAAAAGTCTGAGAAAGCGATCTCACAAAGGATTAGAGGAAAAGAGAATCTCGAGGGACAAGGGAAAAAGGGGGGGTCAATTTTCACCAGCGATGAGGGGGAAGCTAATCGATCGGACGAGCGAACAAAGGAGAGAGAGAACACCCGATGTCACGAAGCTAGAAGGTAAGGAGCGTGTCTCGGGAGTCCGCACAAATCTGGGGTAGGAGGTAGAAAGGTGATAGAAAAAAGAAACCGGGCGCTTTCCCCGTTTGGTTAGGGAGCTCTATCGGCCAGGGAGGGTGCTCGGAAAAAGGGCTGTGGGGGGCGCCAAAGGTTATAAATGGTGATGGAAAGTGCTTAGCTGCTTTGTAGCCTAGCATATGGCAAAGGGGGATAAGGAAATGCGTGGAAAATTGAGGGCGTACCAGGGAACAATCGGGGGGTACCTCCTTCTTCCTGGTTAGCCCTCTCGGGTGGGGACGAGGGCAGTCCAAAAAGAATTTTTAAAGAACTTGAGGGCACAGCCGGCGGGAGGTTAAGGGGAAACGTGGGGGAATAATCCAGAATCTGGGAAAGGTCACCGTTTGGAGAAGAAAAATCTAGAAGCGTGAAAAACTCAAATTAGAGAAGTGCAGGGTGCAGGTCAAAGGAGACGGGTTATCTCCACCTTGGCACCAAAGGAAAAAATCACTATGACAGAAGAGTGATCACAAGGGACAACTGGAAAGGGGAATCACATATCAGGGGGGAGATTTCCCCTTCAACGGAAAGGTAGAGACTGTAAATCTTGGTCCTTCGGAAAGGAGAGAAATGGGGGGATCTGCTAAACCTGTGAATGTAGTAACAGACCTTGAGAAAAACTACATCTCAGGAGTTCGTCCGGTTAAAAAAGTAGAAATCGAAGACGCAACAGAACGGAGGGGGAGACAAAGGGGGTCTCTTGATCCTGGGACCGACTCCTCACGTTCGCGGAGACAACAACGCAGGAAAACGCAACGGAAGCAGGAGGGGATAGAGGGAAGAATTATGGGACTACATCTTACCTGGAGGGAACGTCCAAAATGGGCCACCTGGAGACCGGGAAGAAAGCTAGAATAAAAGTAAACGAAATCTGCGATTGACCGTTCGGGGGGGGGGGGATCACAAGTTGTGTCTGAGAGCTGACTCAAGAGAAATAAGAGAAATGAAAAAAAGACCAGAAAAAAAAGTCCAAAAAAAACCACACAACAGGCAGCACACAACAGACCCACATTAAAACACAGGCCAGAGAAGAAGAACTCCGCGTCTTTCAGAAATAGGCTTAGTAGGAAATAAGGTAAGTGATGGGACACCATCGAAGGGTCTAATATCAAGGACGGAACTGCTTTGTCTCGAGGTTCCACTCTGCTGAACCTCTAGACCTTTGCAAACGAAGAGCGTTATAGAAAAAAACTGGATGAGGTTCACAACAAACGGGAGCGAGCTGATAAAGGGGTATGAAGAGCGTTAATTATAATCGTCTTTAAACGCCATGAAGGACAACCGGGGACGGAACCAGGGCATGTCCGCCAGCCGTCAGAGGCGACGTCAAAGTGGTCGGAGTACTTTCGAAACGGTGGTCCCTAAAACAATACAATACTCTCAATGCCAGGATCTTTCTGGAAAGTAAAAAAAAAATCTTCAAAAATCCTGACAGACAAAAGAACTTGAAACCGTTGTCCATCGAGTTTTGTGTAAAGTTTTCATTCGAAGGAAGGAGTTGGTGGTAATCGAAAAAGAGGAAGTACAGATACCTGAAAGAGCTACTTCTCATTAATAGAGAGCTGGGAAGGAATCATTACCTAGAAACCAGAGTATACCCGGAGGGAAAAAAGCAATGCAAAAGACGAGGGAGGAGGAGCTGTAAAAAACACGCAGAGAGGGGGTTAAAGTCTATAATAGAATCTTGATCGGCTAAAGAGACTAGAAAGGTGCAGTGGCGACAAAGGGGAAGACATGAAGAGCCAAAAGACTGAAAAAAAGCGGGAGTTTAACTCATAGGTGAGCTCAACACCATAAAAGAGGATGAAAAAAGAGGGGCGCAGGGGGTCGGATGGGGATCGCAGGCAAAGAAGTTCTGTCGAAAAGAAAAGGGATCTTCGAAAATGGAAGAAAAGCGTACCGGATATAGAAGAAAAAAAGATTGAATGGTCGAACAAAAACCTCTCCAGCTAATCTCGTATTCAATTGAGAGAAGAGATACACTATATTGGGTGGTAGGGAACTGCGACATGGCGAAAAGAGCGCGAACGAAAAGATCCGAAAAGGGGGCATCCCCGACAGCGCGAAAGAGTCCTCGTCGAAAGCGCAAAAAAAAAAAAAAAAAAAAAACTGTGGACCGGGAAAGGAGCGGAGGAGAAAAAAATGCCGACCAGTATGAAACAAAGGCGCCTGGCCGCCAGAAGCGAACAAAAGCAAAAAAGGGAAGGAGGTCAGAGATACCTAGGAAAGAGTGCTAAAGGGCCTTCTACCAGTCCTGAGGAGAAGTGAAGCTGTGAAAAAGATGGGAAGGGTTGACAGGGTCCCGGGTGAAAAAAACAAGTAGTGGAGGGGGGGAAAAGCTCGCCGAGGAATCCGGGAAGGGGCAACCCAGAGATCTCAAGGTGAAGGTTGCAAAAGGACTCCGAAGCGGCGTCCACAGAGATAGGAGCCTAAAAAAAGACTCAGGATTAGTAAAAAAAAAAAGGACCTTAAGCCTGCGGAAATCGGAGGGAAAGAGTGGTCCCCGACATCGCAAACGCTGAAACACCTGAAGGAGCCCTGCGAGAAGGAGACCGAAGGAAATGGTCGACGGTCCTGCCTCAAGTGGGTCAAAAGCTCTCCGATGAAAGCACGAAGGACGCCAAGCCGAAAGAAAGGAAACGAGAAGAAAAAAGAGGAGCTCAGAAAGGTCAAAAATATGGGGCAGAATGGAGGTTCGCTGGGCGAGAGGGCTGCCAAAGGACGTTGGATGGAAAAGGAAGTTGCCGGGAGAAAGAAAATAAAGACAGGATGACCGAGTTCAAAGGGATAAAATGGGATCTTCAGGGAAAAAGGCTTGTGAGGAACTCTAAATAAGAGCCCACGGACTTACTAATCAGAAGAAAAAACGGCTGTCAGTATATTATATTGAAAGGGGGCCTCGGACGCATCGGAGATGAAGGATTCGGAAGAAGCTTCAAAGTCGTATAGAAGGCGCGCTTCCTGCTTAAATTAGGGCAACCATAGAAAAAGTCCATCGCTACAGGAGAAAAAAGGCCCCGGAGAAACTCTGAAAAGGGAAAGAACCAGCTGAGAAACAGAAAGTTATTTCTCATAGGGTCCGAGGGGTTCTTCTACAACCAAGATGAAGGGCAGGCAACAAGGAGGAAAAACGAAAGGGTATCTTATGAGAAAAAGGTCTTTCACGTCCCGGCTAAGAAAAAGAGTATCAAAAAGGGGGGGGGAAGTAAAGATCACTGGGAAGAAACGGGAAAGGGCAAAGCCCAAACCTCGAGCCCATGAATCAGAGAAAAAACCACACTTGGACAAAGGAAAAACGAAAAGAATAAGGGCGACAAAAGGAGTTTCAAAAAACTTTGCGGTCACAGCCCGTAGAGAACTCCTTGAGAGAAAAAGTCACCTACCTTACCTCTCACTCTGAGGGGAAAAAGAACTAAAGATCGAAGCTCAGAAAACCGAAAGTAAACTACACAGGCCTGAAAAGACTGGGTTCTAACGCGCTGCCGAGAAGACCCATTTACTGAAAAAAACTCTCAGGAGAAAACACCAATCCCGAAAAAGGGACAGTGAAAAACAAGCCGAGGTGAAAAGAAGCTGCTAAAACTCGACCCAAAAAGATCATGTCCGACTGGACGACATCGGAGGGTAGCAGCAAAGCAAAAAGAGCTCGTCCAACTGTGAAAGAAAAGAAAAAGGGGAAGAGCAAAGATAAGCGAGAAAAGTAAAAGTCGAACGGAGCGTCATCCGCGAAAACAGTAGTAGGAAAAGAGAGAGCTCAAGCCTAAAGGGGAGAGGACCTGAAAAGGCTGCAAAAACGAAATATCACAGGAACCATCGTGTCCATCAAAAGAGCTACGAGACAGGAAGGAGGGGACGTCTTGATCAACAAACTAGAGTCGAGAAACTGGACAGAAGGAGTCCGAAGCCGAAGGAGGACAGGCGCTGGTCACCTCGGGAAGAAAACTACCTGGTGCTCGGGCTGTACGGCCGCTGTCGAGAGATATCGAAGAAGGTGCTAGGGGTCCTGCTCAAAAGTGGGAAACAAAACGACAGGAGGGAACAGTCATGCAAAGCTGAATCCTGCGGGGGAAAATTCGTTGCCAACAGGACCGATTTGAGGAAAAGGGAACACTGCCTGGAACATCCTTGGAAGACACAAGTAGGTCAGCGAGACAGGCTGCACCGCAAAGCGGGCACCAAAAACGTCAAAAAGGGATAAAACGATTGTTGTAAAAAAAAAAAAAGGTTTAACGTGCCCAGAGGCCACTCTTAGAAAAAGGGGGTGGGAGTCTTAAAATTGGTAGATTTTAAAAAAAAAAAGAACTCGGGTGACTGGAAAGTTGCTACTCTTCGACGCAAAACGAGAAGGGTAGGCTTACCTGTAAAGCATAAAGGAAATAAAGGGAAAAAAGGGCGACTGGGTGCAAAACGCGGGTGTAGCAGCAAAACTCTTAACACCCTCGAGAATAAATATAAGAGAGGGGATCCAGACTTTACCACGGGAAGGTCAAGAGGTGTCTTTGGAAAGGGGGGGGTACAAGAAGACGGTCAAGAAGCCTTACAAGTCCAAGAAGAAATACGCGGAAAGTCAGCTACTTCTAAGGGGAGCAAGTAGAATAAGAGAAAAGAACACGACCGTTCTTGAAGACCACCATTACAAACTACTAAGACGACGGAAAAGCGTGACCGGGGAGGCAGGGAGGAAAGGGGAAAAATCCTCCAGTTCGGACTGCTACCACGCAGCAAAAGACACGTGTAAGAAAAAAAAAACCCAGATGAAAGACCTGAGGGAGAGAAAAAAGGCCGTGGGAAGAACGGCACCGGGGAAAACCCACCTGAATGGGTCAGCGGAAAAAGAACTCGTCAGAGGGAAACGGAATGGCCTAGGGGGTTCGTCGGCCGTTAGGAAGGAAGCGCGACGCGAATCCGAGGAAACGAGATTGTCTACCCTGGGGCGGGTTCATTCTAGCTAAATAATGTCGCATCTCAGACAAAAGAAAAAAGAAGGCTAACAGGGGAAGACCGGGCTCGATAGTTTAAGGGTACTATCGGGAAAATGACAGCAGCTTGCGGGGGACGTCTAGTACTCCAAGGAAGAGGGTTCCAAATCGTCGAGATGGGCGACGATCAGTGTCGAAGCCTTCTTACTGTATGGGGGGGTGGGTCCCACTACTTCCCCGAAAGGCTCTTTGGGAGGAATCAAAGTCGAGAACCGGGGGGAAAGAGACGACTCCTGAAACTTCAAACCAACAGGGGGAGCCCAAAAATTCTGCAGAGAGCTCCTTAAGGAAGTCGACTGAGCCCTCAATCCCTTATCATAAAAGTACCGCCTAGGAGAAAGAATCAGGTTTTAAGACGAAGTGTGAAGAATCAAGAACATCCGACCCCGGAATCATAATGAAATTTAAACAGTTTTAAATTAAAGTAAAAGAGGTTCCAGGGGGCGGAGAAAAAAATTGGAAACTAACTGACTGATCCGGTCGGTCCTGGAAAAGAGAAAAACTGAAAAACCGCCAGAGAGAAAAGGAAGAGAAAAAAAAATCGGGAAAAAAGATGCTCGGCTCAGCCGCGAAAGGAAAGAAAAGGTCTATTGCTAAAGTCCAAAGGGCAGGCTGACAACCAGGGGAGGGTGGGGAGAATAACGGGTTGACGACAGTTCCGGCGAGCTACAAGGCGGGTCGAAAATCAAAAAAAAAACAAAGCACAAACCACAAAAAATCTGCGGTAGGAGAGCGGAATCAACAACAAAAAGGGAGGGAGGAAAAAGAAGGTGAAAAGAGCAGCTGAATTAGAAGCGCAGACTTCTACCCAATGATCGTCGGGGTAAAAAGACGGTCGGAACAAGTCTAATACAAAAGAGAGAGTGGTAGACGGAAAAACAAGAAGCGCCGCTCAGTGAAAGTCCCACGTGAGAAGCCTAGCAAGCTAGGAAGACGAGCTGTGGTCTAGTCTACAAGTAGAGGAGAGGTATGCCGGGAAGTACCGCCGGACGCGGTGGGGGGGGGCATAAAGACAAAAGCCGAAAAAAAGAATAAAATTCCTCGAAAAGGACGAACTGGCAAACTTGGAAAGGTACTGCTTCCACTAGGCAGGGGAAGTTCCACAGGCAGGTCTCGGACCGCTCAAAACCCATCAAAATGATTCAGGTAATTGGTCGGCATTTCCCGGAGATCCTGAAGGCAGAGAAGTCTAAAAAGAGCTGCTGGAAGTGACAGGGGGTGCAAACTCGTGTGAATACGTTGGGAGAAAATTTTTCCGAACCGCCGCGCGGTGGGTAAAAGATCTCAGAAAGAAGGGAAACTAACGAAACCGGAGGGCGAGCTAGAGAACAACTAAAAGCTCTGCCGGCTCACTAGATAGTAGCCACGGCAACTTCGAAGCGACAAAACCGCGCAAACAGGCAGCGGATGGAACAAAAAGGAAAGTTGGGGGGGGGACACCCCATCTACACGCGGACAGGGAAGACCTCCGAGGAAAAACTTCGCCACGTGACCGATGGAATAAGAAACGTGCTCTACAGCTGGAAACAATTTTCTCCAAAGGGTCCTTCGACAGACAAGAATACATAGAGAAGGGCAAGGGTCAAGAAATGGACTTCCTTTAAGGGAGATCTCTGATTGATAACCCCCGTTACAGGCTCAAAAAAATTGTGGGTAATGCGGTAAGAGGGGAGAACAAGCTGTCCAGGGTCCTATATTACAAAGTTATAAATGGAAAGAATCTTGAGGGGCCTTCTTTCAGAAAAGGATCTCAAGACCAGAGAAAGTCAACAGGCTGAAAACGGTAGAGAAATGGTGGCAGGCCTAACTAAGGAGAAGGGGTACTCAAACTGGCGGGGGAAGACGGTGCTCGGCGGAGAAACGAAAAGAAACCTTTGCCAAACGTCCAGGGTCAGCAGGTCCTCGAAAAAATTTTTCTGCAAATGAAGGGGATGGATTTATCCTAAGAGGAGATCTTGGGCAAAGGTTGGCCAACACCCAGGAAAACGTAAGAGAGACGCGTTGTCGTTAAAAGAAGGAAAAAAAGATCGACGAAGTAGACACAACTAAAGAAAGAGTAAAATCCCACTAACGGACAAAGAACACGAGGAAGGGGGAAAGAACAGCAAAAAAAAACGCAGCGGCGGAATTCAACAAAAAACGACGAACTGCGGGGGTGGAACAAAAAAAAGGGCGGGCAAGCCCGGTCTCAAACCTCCTGAAGCTCCTCCATTAGAAGGTCAAGGGGGCGGGGGGTGGGGTTTTGGGGCAGAAGCCTAGAGACAACAACAAAGGTGCCATTCAGAAGGGGAAACATACAGCCCATACAGAACCTTCTTTACAAAACCGCTTGCCAAAGAAAATGAACACAGCATGGAACTAGGAGCGCTGCCGAAAAGAAAAGACGTCTTGGGGGGGGAGATCAAACAACAAGGAGAATGAGGAAACGACATCCTCTATCAACAGTGTTGAGAAACAGAGTGAAAGAAAGAAAAAAACGCTGACTTAACCTAAAGAACGAGATGAGAAATCTGGGAAGAACCGATAAAGAAGGTCCAGAGACCAAAGAGAGAGCCACGTTTACAAAGGGTTAACTAATATCACCCAAAACCAAAAAAAAAAACCACAACCACCCCCCCCAAAAAAAAAACAAAAAAACCCAAGAGAGAGAAGGCAAAAAACTAACTTTCGAG
>Ga0179593_1353982_pt1 | contig 21534 bp, 27 predicted proteins | sample CZODoug2_1_08_16_FD_185931 | JGI IMG/M metagenome (GOLD analysis project Ga0179593, IMG submission 185931) | Vadose zone soil fungal communities from Angelo Coast Range Reserve, California, USA - CZODoug2_1_08_16fungal (PacBio error correction) | ecosystem: Environmental > Terrestrial > Soil >...
AAAAATAACATAGCACAAATCAGCTGGCCGAAAAAGGGAGTCGACCAGGGGGATTCAACAATGCCAGATCATGGAAGCTTTCCACCTGGGCACGAAGCTAAAAAAAAAAAAAAACCACCGGATTGGGAAAAGAGTCCTGGAACAGAACGTGAAGAAATGCTTTTTCAGGTGCACATCAGCTGCTGGAAGAAAAGGGCGAAAAACGATCTTCTGAAGCAGGCACGACCCCCCACACCCGCAAAGGGCGCCAGCACAGACGTCACAACTGGCGACAAAGGAAGAAATTCAGGGGAAGGGATCGAGACAAACTGTGTAGGATCGACGCAGGCGCGTGAACTCAAGGAAAAAGGGACGTCGCGAAAAGAAACGGGAATGGGAGCTTCGGGCTGGAAAGACCCGGCCGGCAACGGCAGAAAGAGGGAATGCGCAAGGCTCCGTCGAAAAAAAGAAGTGAGGCACGGGGCCGTGAGATATCCAATTCACGTTTGGGTGGGAGAGAGAAGGAATACATCAAGGAGACAGAACGGAACGGTGGTCTGTAAAGGGATAAGCACAAGGTAAGCCGAAACCTGTCAAAAAAGGAAAAGCTAAATCAAAAAAAAAATGGCCAACGTCACAGAACGGCTTAAACCGCGTACGAAGGACTGAAACCAGCGGGCCATCGAAAACTCACACTAATACAAGAAAAAAGGGGGTTAAATGCTGGTACGGGGGGAACAAAAAAAAAAACACCAGGGGCAGCGCGAAGGGGCAAAGGCGGGGCAAAAAAGAGAAAAAGTCTAGTGCGCGCTGAAGGTCTTCCGGATCGGTGGGAAGGGGGAGAGGGGCGGAGAAGGGGAAAAGCGTGTCTGGGAAAACGTGAGCACATGGCGACTTTAAAAAATGGCACGGAATCATAAAAATCGAAGAGCGGGAGGGGGAGTCGACGATAACGGACTGCGCCGCAACATTTCGCCAAATATAAAGGGAAAAGGCAGGGGCTGAGACCGAAAAAGAGGACGATCTCCTCTAAAAATCTTTGCAAAGGGCCGGAGCGGGGGTCCGGGATCCATAAGAGGGGGCCGCTGTGCTCGCACCATAGACAGGCGCGATTGCCAGTCCTCTTCCCTCTGCTGGGAATCCAGGGGCTCTCGCCCAAAAAAACCGGGAATTAGGGGGGAAAAAGGAAAAAGACTCGTCGGGCCACCATCGACCTCCCAAAAGCAGGCGAAGAAAGAGAGCCAAAAAAATACAAAGCAACCCAGGGAATACCAGAGGGCCTTCCTCCTGCTGAAGCTGAGGGGAACGGCAAAAGAAAGGGACAGAGGTCGTAAAAATCTTTCAAACTGGTCGAACCAGGGGTCACCCAATGACCGGAAAACTGTCGGGGAGGGAAATACAGAGGGAACACAAGAACGAATCAAAGACTAATGGAGAAAGATAGGCAGGAGGGGAGAAAAGGCCGGATGGCAGCCAAGAAAAAAAGAAAAGGAGCAATCAATGTCAAAGCAAGTGTTTTATTACGTAGCGACTAAAAGGTGGGGATCACAATGACAATGGGCCCACAAAGAAAGGAGGTGGGGGTCTTGTTTCGAGAACACAAAAAGAGAGACATGCCAACCAAGTCTGTCGGGTCTTACACTTAGATCTGGACGAAACGCAACGGAGCCAAAAACTTGGGGGCAAGGCGTGGAAGGCGGGGTTTCAAAGCAAAAAGAGGACTCCGCCAAAACTTGCCGGCCCGAGGGGGCGTCTGACCATAAAAAGCGATCGCCGGCAACGTGTGAGGAGGGGACTGACATGCCACCCAAACACCCTGGAGAACATGGGCCAGGTGACAGCAGGAGGAAGAGTTTAAATAGAACTATCCCGTGTAACAGACGAAGAAACCCAAGTCGAGGCACGGACTGGGGGGCATCTAAGAAAAAAAACAAACGATAAAAAGAGGGAGGAATAAACACTCAGGGAATTTGAAGTCCGCCTGGACGAGATGTTAAGAATCAAAAGGGGAACGCAAACCGCGGCGACACGGTCCAGGACAAGGACAAAAACGGGGGGGGGTGAACGGACTAACATAAAAGCCAGCAGGACTATTGAAATGCAAAAAGCCCGGCCCCAAAGGGCTGGGGCCGCATAACCACATGGCGGGTAATCAGGGGCCGAATAATCAAAAATCCTGGGGGTCCAGCAAAAAGGCCTGGTCAGCGGGGGTGTCGAATGCTGTACCTGGGCTTTCGTGGGGCTGAAAAAGGAAAATAGGGGTACCGACGTGGGGAGAAAAGGGGGGGGGGGGAAAGGGAGCAACGCCTGGGGTTTGACGACACAATCCAGCAGAAGATATGGGGCCTGCAGGACTCCTGGGGTCTTGACACCTTTCCGTTACGTCAACCCCGAAAGAAAAGCAAAGGGGGGGGGGGAATTGTGACATGATGGTGAAAAAAATGAAAAAAACGTGGGGTTGGCAAGAGAGGTTTATGCACTAAGCGGAGAAGAGACCTTATTCTCAGGAGGGACGCGGAGCAATGAAAATCGATACGTTAAAAAAAAGGAGGACATGACGAAAAAAAAGATCTGTGAAGGTGATGGGTAGAAACCTGGAGCCAAGAAAAGCTACGAAAAACTCACACTGGCCCGTGCGATCCGGCGAAGCGCGGGGGAAGAGTGGAAAGGTAAACTTAAAAGAGGGAAAGAACCGAGCGACTTAGGAGAAGGAGGGGTGGGGCTAGAACCACAGAAAGAAAGGGAGTGAACCGAAAAACAGCATTAACGAAGAGCGGCGGCCAGCAATGGAACAAACAACAACATCTCGAAAATTGGGAGCGAGTTATAACTGACCACTGAAAGCCAAAAAGAAGGCTACGACAGAGCTCGAAAAAAAACAGCACTGTCCAAAGTCTCTTAGAGGACGAAGAACTGGGCGGTAAGTGAAGGAATGTGATTCGAGAAATCAGTAGACTGCAACGCGACGGAATCAGGCGTACCCAGTAAGTCAAGTCGAAGGCGACAACACGAAACAAATCGGCTTCAAACGCGCACCAGAATGCAAGCATGAGTCACTCCTCACGGCGTATCCCAAAAAATGAAAGCAGCAGAAGTCAGGCTGGACCAAAGGGCTGCATGCCTTCAGCAATGGGAAGGATTCTGTCCCGGACACAGCACCCATCTCAAAAGGGGGAAAAATCAGATCGGACTGGCGATCAGATGCGCTGTTGCCCAAGAAAATGAAATAGGCGTTCAAAAAGTGAAACCAGGGGGGGGGCAGTGGGTTTTAATAATCAAGTGGCGCTACGGTGAAAGGTGTTCGCGAAGGAAAACCTTGGGGGTAAAAAAGAAGCCCGCCACGCAAGTAAGGGGAAGGGATGTAAGTCGGCGGGAGGGAGAGGAAAAAAACCACGGACTTGACGACGAAAAAAAGAACTGGAAGAGATTGATAAAAAGCAATCAAATCTCCGAGTTGCAACCCGGTGGACAGAAAGGGACGAAAGAGGAACGCAAATAAAGGAGTGGTGACGCAACGGGAAAAAAATGCGGTGCACACGGGAAGAAAAAAAAGTCCTTCTCAAGGTCCCGGCAGAGAAGGGCGAAAAATGGCCTGGGGGGCGTCAGGGGGGAATCCAGTTAAGCTTGGCGGGCCCTTGTCTGAAGATTACTCGTTGAAAAAGCGAGAGAAGGTCACGGCAAGCAATAGCAAAGAGGGAATCTTCAAAGTGAAAAACTGTAAAAAGGGAAAAATGTGGAACCATCTGACAACTAAAAGGTGATACTTGCCGGGGAAAAGCTGAAAAACAAAAAAGAAGACAATGTCAAGCCAAGGCTCCCTAGGATTGTGCGAAGGGACGAATCATCTCGCTCCAAACACAACTTATTAAAGAGGGAGAGATGAGGACAGGGTCTCGCAAAAGCAAGCGGGAATGTGGGAAAGGGGGCTATAAAGTAAAGCCAAGTCCGGCGTCGAAAAAAAATGAGCCCACAGGGGGAAAGCAACGGATTTTTAGCGGGTCACAAAAAAAAAGAAAGAGGGGGGGGCCCTTAATTTCAAGGGGGGGCAGGGGTACTACGGGCAGGGGAACTGACGGCGAGGAGAGAGAAATTCGGGAAACTAGGATCGGCGAGACGGAAAAGAAAACTACAACTATCAGTGCTCAAGGGGTTGAGCGTTCGCAAAGGGGAGAAAAAACATGGTCAAAAAGTACTTTAAGACCCGCATTCAGCGGGGCAGTAGCAAAAGGGAAAAAAAAAGAGAACAAACAATTGAAAGCTGTAAGACGTAAAAGGGGGGAACCTGCACGAAAAACATCAGAAAGAAAAGCGCCCGCTCCAAAAAAGTTGAGGCCGGGAGCCAAGGGGGGCGTTGGGGGTGACTTCAAAAAAAAAAAAGACAGAAACCAGAAGGAAGACGGTAAGATTTTCAAAAAATGGCCTGGGGAGACGGGAAAACAAAAAAAAAAAAAAAAAACCCGATGCATCACAACACGAAATGCGATCAAAAAAAATGAAGACATGCCAAAAGGGTGAAGCTTGCCACCCACTCCAAAAAGCGTCGTAACCACGTACAGTCGGTTTAAACGCCAAAAGCGTCTAGCTGGGCGGAAAGTTGAAATATTGTTGGGGGTGTCCGGACAGAGTCCCATGCTCTGAGAAATCGCAGCTGAACCAGAAAAATCGTCTTTGAAAAACACGCGGTATTTTCAATGCGATCGCTTCGGGTGAGAATCGGGCGGATGGAACGCGGTAAATGCCGGGAGACAGCGCCTGCTTCAGCAAGGACAAACAACTTCGAACGAATTAGCCTCAAACGAGGCCAGGGCTTCGGAGAAGACCAAAGGATCACTCCTCAAGAGGGAAGGGAGGAGCTCGGAAGATTGAAGGTACATAGGCTTCAAAACAAAGGGACCGGGAAATACAACACGCGAAACAATGAGGAGATTTTGCGGAAGCTACGTTCCACAACTACGGGGGTCAACAGCCGAACCGTAGTGGGAAAGCTCTCTGTCCTGCAAGAAAGACACTCAGCAAACTCAAAGACCTTCCACGGGAAAACAAACCTACGAACCCTCGATCATGCAGCCGGTCGAACACTCGGAGCGGGAGGGTCGTGAGGTACGTCGGCAAAATCAAGCTACAAAAAAATCAAGGAAAAAATAAGACGGGCAGGGCCCCTCAAAAAGAGTGCGGAGAAGAGTTCGAATTGGGGATACAAAAGGCTAGCAAAACAGAGTGAAAAATTAACCGGAAGGAAGAAAAATAATGTGAAAGGTGTCTTGCGGGCCGCGAACGGAAGGTTGCAGCCAAGGTGAAACTTGTACCAACAGCAAGTTTACTGGGCAGGAGTTTGAATAAAACAAAAGGGAAAAGGTCCGCCAAAATTTGTAATTCGTCAAAAAAGGCGAAAATAGCAACAAAAAGCACGCACTCCTTGCAGGCGGGGAAAAGGGAATACTACACGGGCCGGCCCCAAATGAGAAAGAACTTGTTGCAATTTAAAGCAAAAGGGGGCGGCGGGTGATCACAAGCTCCCGCGGCACAACGATAAGGACCTCAGGAAAACCCAACAAAGGGGCAACCGGACATAGGAAGCGGGGCTACCACCTGGGAAATCACTGGACATCCTACGGGAAAACGACCGGGGCTCATAGGGGCGGTAGGGGTAGAATCGGAAATCTACACAACAAAACTGATGAGGATGAGGGAAGAAAAAAAGAGGGGGAGACGAAATAAAACGGGAATCGTTGGGGGGGTACAAGATTCAAGTGGGGCAAAACCAAAAAAAAAGGTGGAGTGCGGGTGGGGGGGCCATAAAAGAGGTGGGGGCCCTGGCCGGCAAAAAAAACGGCCGCAGGAAGGCGGTAAAAACGAACCCCGGAGGTGCCGGGGCACAAACATATGCTTCCCAAGTGAAGTCCGGGAGCACAAAAAAAAGGTTCCACTAAGTCAGAGGGGCGAGCGGCGGGGGGAAACTCTGTGAATCTACAGGGGGGAGGGGAATGATTCACCGTGGGGGGTACAACAGCCAAATCTCTGGACACTTGGGCAGGGCATGGCTAACCAATTGAAAGAACGTTCCCGGAGAACAAAATATTGGAGGTTGGCTCAATCGGGAAAACAATGGGAGGGGAAAGAAAGCGGGGAGGGACAAAGAAACAATGGAGGGGCCCATAGTATAATTAAGTGAACGCGACAGACGAACGACCAAAGAGAAAATATAGATTCCCAAGGGTGGACAACTGCACTAACACTGGCAAAAAATGAATAAATGGAACCGTTGAAAAAAAAGTTAGAAACCTCCAAACCGAGGTTCATTCTTAATCTAGCGCATACTGTGTACCGCACTGGTCGACTTGCGACTTTGTGGGGTCTCAAAGTTGCGGCCCAATAGGAAAAAGATACGAGACTTTAACACTCATTCAAGAAATGTCGCGATCGGGCGATGAACCAGGAAAGAAGCGGAGGAAGCCCGTTGGGCGCGCTGTAACAAACACTGGAAAAAACCGTGCGCACGACGAGCTCATACAAAGGAAAGAAATGACGCCTTCCGCGTCAGTCTGGGGGGAAAAGGAAAAATGGGACTTTAAAGGGGAGGATTTCGTAATGACTCTTGAAAGACTGAAGAGACCACGTAAAAAGGTCCCGTCTCAAGAGACGCGGGAAAAGGGAGGGAGTTCAAACTCAACCACAACCAAAAACGGAAATCCGAGGGGAAACCCAGAAGGCGGATGACAGATGAAGAGCCAGGGAAAATTTGAAGGGAGTCTGCGTAAAACAAAAACCAATGAGGCAAATTCCGCGCCACGTGGAAGCAAAGAAAATGGTGGGGCCGGAATGACCGTCTGATCGTCGAGGGAACGGTGGCAATGGGTTTAAGGACCTCGTGATTTGAAGCTCGTTGTGTCGCAAACCGGGGGTGGACGAAGCCCAAACAAAGGAACGTTCCCGTGAGATGAAGGCTGTCGTGAAAAAACGAATGAGAAAAAAACCAAACTGGAGACGAAAGAGGGAAGGGCCAGAAAGCGTCGGGCGGCGACGAAAATAATCGAAAGCCGGGCCGGTTCCGAGGCCGACTCAAGAAGAAAACCGGGCGTCAGCTGAAAAGAAACGCGCAACAAGGCGGCGCAGTCAAGTCCGTGTCAGCAAAGCTAACGGCGCAAAGGGGCTGGGGGTTCAATGGCGCTGGGGAGCATGGCGTTGTTTTGACCAACGCTGAATGAGATAGGCGTCCTGAGCAAAGCAAAGGCGCAGTGAAATACGTGAAAGCAACGCCTCCTTTGGACCGGAAGTCTCAACTCCTGGGGGAGATTCCACGCATCCGACGCATGGTGGGGGGAAACAACCTTATCAAAGGGATTTGTTCGAGGACGAGAAAAGAATCGAAAAACAACAACTGGATTATAGGAGAACATCAAGTGGAAAAACAATAAAAGGGAACTCAATCTTCGAAAATGAAGGGGCTTCAGCAGGTCAAGAAACTGGTTACGACCTGGAGTGGGAAAAATCTCACAAAAAAGAAAGGGGGAAAGGCGGTGGCAAGTTCAGAATGGCTGATACGCGAAAAAATTTCTGAATAGGGGCGGCTCAAAAAAGGCCGGGCAGCAGATCTATCAGGACCACAGCCGCTGAATAGGGTGCCACATTTACAAGGAAAATTGAGGATAAGGAAGAAAGTAACGCATGAAAAAAAAGGCACGCCCGTAGGGGGGAAGATGAGGCGTCTCGAAAAGCAAAAAAAGTGCAACAAAACGAGAAGGAAGTCAACACAAGATAAGGGGGACCGGCCTAGGAAACGCGCAAGAAAAATTTTGGGAGGGGAATAACAGCATTACATCACGGTAAAAAGTGTAAAGTGGAAGGGATGTCTGAAAAGTTGAAAGAACGAACCAATTCAAGACTCAAGAAGGCGACGGACAAACCGTTCACGGGCTGACTTCTAAGGAGTGAACAAACAAGCGAAAACGGCGCTGGGGAAAACCAACGTTATCAAAAGTGGAAGGGACAGAATCCAAGTGCAATAGCCGCAGCGCATGGGGGGGCAAAGCATCGAGGGAAGAAAAAGTGATTCGGGGAAGACGGGGGAAAAAGATGAAAGCGGTTGGGAAGGGAAAAAACGGAAAAAAATCGCCTTTAGGGAGGGTCGTAGCCGGGATCATAAAAAAGACCGCTCGAAGGAAAAAAAAACACGCAGTCGACAATTCGACATGACAATAAAAAGTAGACTCAACCAGAAGATCCCGGACTTCTAACGCGGAGAACAGGAAAAACCTGTTGACGAAAGCGGCTAGGACTTCCGGCTGGTCCATCTAAAAAAAGGACCAAATGGCGCGATGCAAAGCGCTAAAACAAGCGCGTGTAAACGAGGGGGCGACAGGTAGGTAAAATACTCGGGGGAAGGTGCAGGCGAACACCAAAAAAAAAAAACCCCAATCTCAACTTCCGAGCGAAAAAGGCAAGGAAACGATTAAGACGCAACCAGTCGCCGGAACTCCGATGCAACGATAAACGGAACTTCCAAGTGGCCAGAGGGGAGTCGAGGGGTATGCGTAACAGGCCCGCGAAAGAAAAACGGGACACAAGCGACGGCCGCCAGTCACAAAAGACACAAAGAAGAGAGGATGCGAAAATGGCTCACGTTGAGCAGTACGCGAACGCACAGGATGGCATCCCTAACAAAAATGGCAAAGCGGTTTAGGGGGTACGGGACGGAACGGTGGGAGCCAAGTGGTCAAAACTTGCAAAAACATGCAGGGAAGTGCCACACAAGGAGGGGGAAGAAAATTCAAAGCGAGACACAGGATCAAAGCAATACAAAAAAAAAACCCAGGTTTGGCCGGCTGCAAGCTTGTGCAAAACTCGCGAACGGAAAAAGCGGGGACCGCCGAAGGAAAGGGCGAGAAGGGGGCTGGCGGGGGGGAATATCGCGAAGACTCTCCGCGCAGTGGACAATGCCCCAACCCGGCTGGATCATGGGGTTAAAGGTAAAAAAACGATAGGTTGCGCCAAGGACCTTTACCAATAAAAGAAAACTTAAGAAGTTCAAGCTCAAACGTAATGGGAAGCTAAGAAATCAAAACAACAAGAAAGGAGGAAAGAGAGAATACAGACTTTTAAAAAGGACCCGCAGGAGGTCAACGGGATTGAAAAAAAAAAAATGGGGACTCAACCGAAAGGTACTCGTTGCATAGGAATCGGGGGGGTGGCACGAAACGAAGAAAAGGGAAAAAGTGATATGTCCCTAAAAAAAAAATGGAGGGGGCCAAAAAACATTGAGTAAAACGAAGAGGCCGGCCGAGAAAAAACGAACAAGAAGGCAAAGGGTTAGAGGGAAAGGGGCGTTCGAAGTCAGAACGTGACGATTCACCGCTTTGGGGATGTCTCCGCTTTGGGGGTAACGACAAACAAAAAAAAACGGAAAGAGAGACCGGGTTCTGTCAAAATGCTTGACACGGGGGGGGGACTCAAAAAAGTGCAGGTATCGAAGAAATACACAAGTGAGGTTCTCCGGTTTAAAATAGGGGATGAAATGACGACTGTTAAACCTTAGCTAAAAAAGGAGCCGAAGACATCGGAATGACGGCGCTGGTGAATAAAACCGACGTAAAGCTCGAGCGTTGGAAAAAAAAAAAGGTGTGAAGGGAAAAACCACGGACGAACGACAAATAGTCAAGTCCGCGCCGTTGCAACGAAAAGGGACGGAAAACAGAATCAATAGTTCGAAAGGCAAATAGCGTAATCCGAAAAAGGCAGAAAAACTTTCGAAAAGGAGGGTGTAGATGTACCGAGAGCGATTGACCCGAATTCAAAGAGAAATACCGGAACAAAAGAGAAAAAGCTGACAAAGAGCAAAGGAAAGCGACGCAACAGGGGGACGCACCTCTCGCATACATAGCGCAAGGAACAAGGACAAAACTTCAAAAAGAGTTCTGAGGGGCAATGGGACGGTCAATGTTTCGTAGGGGGAGAAAATGAGGGAGAATGCCTAAAACGCGGATATACAAAATAAGAAAAAGTGCCAAGGGTCGATCAACTCTGCAAGCAAAAAAAAATCGAAACGATCCGACAAGGAATCCGCGCGTAAAAAAGAAAAAAAGGGCTAGAGGGCAAAATGCTGCTGCAAAAGGGCAGCGTGAATGGGGGGAGGGGAAAAAAGGGTCCCGTAGCACACCCTGGGAAAAAAAAAAAAAACAGAATTAAAAAAGCAGAATAGAGCCGTGCCAAACGCGCAGGAAAAAATAAAGCAACGGGAAGCCGTACGTTTTGAAGGGGTGATCATCGTTAGGGAATTTCTATTGGGTGGGAAAAGCGGCTGCACAAGTTAAAATCCCAAAAACACAGAACAACAAACCCGTTATGTAGCAGGAGTATGGGAAACGAGGAACAAAAACTTGGGGGATAGAGGTCGCAAGCCAACCTGCAAGCGCGCCTGAAGAGCAGCCTAGTGAACATTCCAAGGAAGGGGGGGGGCGTACTCATCAAGAAGGCCAAAAGGCGTTGAAACTCCCTGGTCGAAAAGCTCGCGTCCTCCAATCCGTGAAATGGAACGAACGAAACAAAGGCGTTTGTGAAAGTGAAAAAAATCGCTGGGGGCTCATTGAAGACAGAGGTAGCAGGGGCAGTAGCGGAAAGGACAGCAAAAAGGGTCAGCGGACCGACTGTGACGAACCTTCAGGTGAGAAAAGAGGAAAAAAAGGCCTCGTGGATAAGGGACCATGGTGTCAAGAACAGACGAAGGGACATGGTAAAGAATCATTTCGACTACCGGAAAAAAAATCAATTGAGGGGAAAAGAATGAGAAGTCTCTCTCAAAACCAACAGAGGGAAGGAGGGATATAGGACTCTCGCAAAAGGGAGAAGTATGCAACACCAGTGGGTAAAGCCAACCGGGGGGGGGATCGTGACTTGAAGCCCCCCAAAAACTGGGTTGGTACTACTCGGCTTGAAAAAAAACGTAAGGGAGTGAAGAAAAACGGGTGAGAATGTGTGGCATTACCTGGGGGAACGGCAGAAAAGAAGTATAAAGGGAGGGGAAGCGTCGCAAAAGCAAGAAAACAGCCGTCAACGGAAGCCAAAAAAAAGACGTTAAGCGCTGTCTCGGAATGGGGACGGACTGAAGGAGGAAACATTGCGCGTCCAACAGTGAGACTCGTCAAACCCTTAGTGAAAAAAAAGGGTGTCAAGCGGAAAGGCAAAACTCGGGAAAACAAAAGGGGAAGTTCAGAGCCCTACGAACGGGAAAAGGTTACTGCACAGGATGCGATTAAAAAAGAAACGTGTGGGGTTCACTCGCATCGACGGCATACATCACGGGACGGAGGAAAAACCGGAGTCAGACGGACCGCAGGAAAAATTTCAACGCAAGAATCAAAGACACATGCCAAAGGGGGTCAGGGGGGGGGCTACACAAAAAACCCACCCCACAAAAAAAAAAAAAAAAACCCCAGAACGCGAATAGATTCAACAAAACTCCTGAGGACACGATCTCGTCTCACTAAAAGGGGGGGTGCGCGGCTGGACTTGAAACACGAAACCCAACCCATTTAAAGTTACTCAAGAAAGTCCCCTCGAGATAGAAAGATATTAGGCTGAAGATTACGGACAGGAAAACATAGGTATATTCATGTTTGAACATACGTGTGTCGGTGGGAATCTAAGTCTGTGCCGGGAGGAACCTGTGACCTAAGATCAAGGGACGAGCTACGGGGAAGTCGACTAAAATTAAACGACAAGAATAAGGGGGAAGGCCAGTCAAATAACGCAATCCTCAGCTTAGGCGATCTGTTATGCGAAAATCGGAGCGTCTAGGTGTCGAAGGTGGAACGTAAAACAAAAAAAAACAAATGTGCAGGGAGGAGGGGGAAAACTATCAAAATGGCCGGCCGATCCAAAAAAAAAAAAATGTTAAAAGTAGGCGCTCTGTACGGTGCCTCGACACCAAAAAAACCGCCTGGAGACTCAAAGGCTGTCAAGGCGATTAAACTCCAATGAAAACGCTGCCGAGAAAGTCGCGTAACGCCTCTGAGGGACCAGGGGGGTCTGGAGAGGGGGACTCTGGCTCCAGAAACCCGCAAACCCGGGGGGGAACGGGGGCGAGGAAGATAGGACTTCGCAGGCCTCAACAGAAATTAAGGTAAGACTTGAAAAAAAGTTAAAGTGAGAAAAAGAAGGCTCGCCGCCGTAATCAAGGAAAACTCAGAGCAAATCAGGGAAATGCCGTTGATTGAGTGGGGCGCGAGCCGGGGGAACGACCAGTGTTCATCAGTATGGCAACGGGCAAGAGCAAGGGCGCATGGTGGGACGAAAAAAAAATCTAGGAAAACGGGAACGAATGGATAAACGAAAACAAACGGGATCAAAACCCGCCTTTGCAAGGAGACAGGCGTTTTGCTACGACAAAAAAAAATGCCTTACCAAAATGGGCCTTTGTGGCGGCCAGTGAAGAAGGGGCGCGGGCTATCGGCAATCAAGCAAGGGGGGAGAAACATGGCAAAACCAAAAAGGTGGGGGAAGGGAGAATAGCGTGGCGTCAACCAGACCCGTGGACCAACCGACGGAACTGCCTTCAAACACGGTGGCAAAAATAAAAAAAGGAGATGAGGAAAAGAAAAATACAGCAAGTTGGCGGGGGCAAAAGTAGAAGATCGAAAGGGAGTCCGCCGAGCGCGAGGCAACGGGCCCGTAAAAAAAAAGAGGGTGGCCAGTACGCATAACAAGAAAATCAAGAAGTGACGTTGCAAAAAAAAGTATGACCGAAAAAAAAAAAGAACTGGGAAGGGCGGTGACGCAACAGGAAACAGAAGGACAAACGCCGGTGTCCAAGCCGGCCAAGGCGGGGGAGTGGAGGGAGGGGGGCGGGTTCTCCGTGCACGTCGAGCTTGGGTTATCGGCTTTGGGGGGGGTAGCGCACAGAGACCGCCGGAACTAAGCAGTGGAAAAGGAGGGACCATAAGAAAAACAGAAAAAGGGTGTAAAAAAAATCAAAACCGTAACACAACGGCTTAATGGGGGGAAAAAATCCGAACATTTTTGGAGAAGGGGTGAGGAAAATAGTCGCGCCCGCATACCAAGCAGCAAACCAGGGCAAGTCTAACTTTCGATTGAAGAAGGAGAAAAAAGTGGTGAAGGGGGATCAGCAACTGGGACGCATGAAAGACCTCAGGGGAAAAAGAAAAACCCTCAAAGAAAAGGAACCCGCAGCGGCTCTAAAGAGGGGTTGGGGGGGGGAGGTGGGCGAAAAGTAATAAAGCCTGAAAGCACGATCTTATGAAATTGTTCCAATACTGTCCCCCACTATTTGAAAAAAGAAAAAAAAGCTATACTAAAGCCTGAATGCAAATCTACACTAGAACCGGGGGTCCAGGGTATACGTACTAGGCAGACACCTATTGTCGAGAAACGGACATATCAAAGGAACGAGATCCGTCCATTCAAAAGAGATGGGATTGCTTCTTGAATACTCTGAACGGGGAATTAAATCGAGGCCCCTTCACGAGGAGCCGAACAAGAAAGGAGTAATCAGGATTCAAAAGGAAGCGCCTAAAGGAAACCAAAGGCTTGGGAAAGAAGTAAACGATAACATCGGGAAAAGGCCTCCGTACCCAAAAAAAACGTCTCTCGCTGTGTAAAGGAAAGAGTAAGGAGAGGGGTCGGGGGATCTTTCCCGCACCGCGAACAAAGGGAGGCTTAAGACCGTGGAAGTCCCAGGGAGGGAGGGGAAAAACCCCTAAGCTGTAGATTACCGGGGTTGGGGGTGGGGGAACAGGGTTGGGTGAGCGTCAGGGTTGAGTGGTGAAAGCTTAACAATGGCGACCGCTGGCAACACCGGAAGTTCCCGGTAAGATGCTGGGGAAAAGGCGATAAAACAACGCCCCTTTAGAGAAGCGAAATGCCGACCGAAGAAAAGGGACGGCGCTCACCCCGAGTTGCCGGACCGGGGCAACCAAACGATCAAAAACTGAACAAAACGTTAAAAAAACCAGGGTCAAAAGGGCGGCGCTAGGAGGGGGGAACGAAAAAAGGGCATGAAAAATGCGCGCGAACGAAGCACAAACGGGCGGGTGGCTCAGGTAAGGGGTTAGGCGGCAACTTGCTGGGAAAAGGGGGGAGCGTCCTAAAAAAATGGGATGCGCAGTCCAGCGGATCCCCAAACGCCTTCTGCAACGTGGGAAGTACACAAGGATGTTGAATAAGAAAGTCGCTCACGAGTGCAAAAAGGGGAGAACTTAAAAAGCGAAAGGGGACATGGCGAGCCTGCCTTCTAAAGCTTTAGGGAGAAAGATGCATACCAACAAAAAACCTGATTGAGAGATATGCCCCTGGGGCTCAAGCAAGAGGAGAAGTCAGCCAGAACTTGGGGATGACGCAATCCGCGGCGCGCCCATGAAAACCGGAGGGTGTAAGGGATATCTTAAAAACAACAAATCACGTGAGGGAGTGCTGGTAAGCAGAAAAGCTAAAGACGGCGCCCGAGACGTGCGAACGCGTACCCATCGGCGCCCAGCAAGGGGGGAAACCCAAGAACAGCGTAACTGAAAAAAACGCCGGCAAACGAATTCACAGTGAACGACTGAAGATCACAAGAAAAAACAATGGAAGGGACATTGAGCAAAAAACGGGAGAACACGCGGGTCAGGAAAGGCGTGGCGTAATCAAAGAAGGACGCAACCGGCATATTTGCAAAAGCGCCGCCACTGCGGCGGAAAAAAACGTAACGAAGCCAAAAGGAAGGGGGGGGAAAAAAAAGAAAAGCGACGCAAAGATTGTCGTGGACGGGAGAAGGAAAAAAAGGGCAGTAACAAAGAAACGAATCAAAAAAAGTAAACCCATGACCAAAACTTTTCACGAAGAACATCGAAGTACGGGAAAACCATAAAGGGAAGAGGGGATAATCCACGAGAACGAATTCTGTCGGTTCGAGGTGGCTGGTAGGGAAAGACCCCAATGGGCTCGGTGTCAGCTTACTAAATCGGAATCTCAAAAAATGCGCCTGACCAAGGGGGAATGCCAAAAGGGCTAAAACGGTCGATGAAAGATTGAAAAGGGGGTTCGGTCGTAGAATTGAAAGGGAAGTGAATGGGGTGGTGGGGGAAGATACATACCAGGGCTAACACTAGAGGCATCGACAACAGAAAAACGACTGTCGAAGAACGGTAGGCCGTGCAACCCTATCCTGCAATGAAAGCGCGGAAGGAAGGAGGCCTTTGGGTCATGGTATCAGATGACATGAATTTCCCAGTGGGCCTTCTACAAGAGGGGGGGGGGAAGAACCAAAAGGCCGCGCTCGGGTAACAAATAACTGGAAAGAGAGAGCAGCAAAAAGATGAACGGTAATGCGCTACGTGGTGAAAAAGAGACACAACCCACTTCGGGATAAGAACGCGCGCCGTCCCGAAGAAACTAAAAAAAACCATGAGAACCTCAAAAAGAAAAAGAATGGACCGGCTCGAAAAGCCGTTGCAGTCAAGATGGGGGGGGAAAAGAGGAACCCGCTTCAAAGCAGGGAAACAGCCGAGGGCTACGACGACCACGAACGAAAACGGGGAAAAAGACGAAAAAAAGGGGGCGGGCCAAGAATGAGCAAAGGAAAAAAAGCCGCCGTAGACCCATTGAGTACCAAAAGAAGAGAGCACAGCAGGAAAAAAGGAAAGGGGGTTGGGGGAGAACGGAACCAAGTTTGCTCAAGGTTGAAAAAGGCCTAAGGAACAACGCATGTACGGTTACCGACCCAAGAGACATTTTCCCAACGGGGAGCTCCACGAGATCTCGAAAGAACCCAAACCCGTTAATGCTCAGGAGGGGGTGTGGACCGCCGGCATTTCCCGAAGGAGGCAAGCGGGGGTTCAAGTCAAAAAAAGAAAGGGTTGGAGGCTGGCATAGCTACAAGAAAAAAAAAAAAAGGAAGAGCGTCTAACGGGGGTCGGAGGAAGTGGAACCCAACCCTAATCAGAAGTGGGGGGGGGAAACGACACTACGGTCTCAGAAGGGAAGCCAATTTGAAGTCCGAATGCGCTTCAAAGGGGCTGTATTTGGAATCTGAAGAGAAAAAACACAACGGAGAGGAAGATTGAGAGGCAATACATCAGGGGGAAGAACGTGAAAGGACTCAATGAGGGGGAAAAAAGGGATTCAGGGAGCCACTTCGGCCGGGGCAGAGAACAGCTTGGGGGTCGGAAGACCATCCACGTGGCAAGCGATATATGACGATAGGACAAGGAAAGGAAACACACCATTTGTCCTCAAAAAGAACAACATGAAAAAATGAGGAAGCAAAGGAAAAGATCTACAACGAAATGGTCAAACACTTAAACGGGGTTTGCGGCGAGATTCTGAGCTCCTTCAAAATTAACGACCGAGGTTTTAGTTAATCCGAATTGGGTGGGGATCGAAAAAAAGACCAGATCACCCGCTCCAGGGGCGAAAGGAGGGAAACGGAGGGCCAACCTCTGGGAGAGAACGTAACTGAACACGGCTTTGGACAGGAGTGCAAGGCGTCAGGGGTTGAACCGAGTGGTTACAGAACGAAAAAAAAAGAAACGGGAAGGCTCATGGACGGGAAAGGAAAACAAAAGTAGGACATCGGAAGTTAACGAGTGGAGACATGCGCCGTAACCTCGATAGTGTAGAAGTGACTTAGCGCAAAAAGGGGGGACGACCGAAAGCGAACACTGGGTCCGAAGGGACAAAAGCGAGAGTGGCAGCTCCGAGGGGATCCAGCGAAAAAAAATTAATAGGGGTGCAGTCTGCAGACGCGCATCTAAAAAAAATGATGGGAGATGGAAAACAGGAATAAATTCAAATTAAAAGTCCAACGGGCGCGATCTCGGGAAAGGAGAGCAGAAGCTGAACAGAACGACCCTTTTCGAGCGTAGGACGTGAACATCGGGAAAGCACCCTAGGGAAACGAAAAAAGACGGAAGGGAGTAAAATAACCAATCCCAGAAAAGGGCGGATTTCAAATAAGAACAGGAGGTGTGATGTCGAAAGGGGCCTGATGGAAGAAGTACTAGTCGACTTCAAAATCGATCTGCCATCAGTAAAAGGAGAGGCCCGAAAAAGCAGAAATCAGAGGACAAAGACCTAACGGGAATACTCAAAGAGGGCAATAGATCCGAAGCAAGATCTAAGCGTAACTAAAAAACTGCGATCAACGAAAAAAAATCAGTCGATAAGGCAATTGGGGATTCGGGGGAAAAACGTAACCAAAACCGCAACCAAGGGGAAAAACGTTGCAGATTCAAGCGCAAAACAAGTGAAAAGAAGCCGCGTTACCAAAAACACTAGGTAAGTGAAAAAAAAAGGTTGGGGGGGGGTTAAAGGTGGTAGAATCAGGTCAGTTGATCTTCAAGGGGGGGTTGGGACTGCTGAAACTTGCGAGCCGCCAGTCCAAAAAAAATTCAGGTTCCAGATGAGCTGCTGTCCATAGTAGAATAAAAAAATTGGGGGAGAAGAGCCGCCGAACCTAAAAAAGGTAGAGGGCGCCTCAATCGCTCGGGAAGTGCCGAGGACGCCATCAAAAACTAACTGCCAAAACGGGTAAGGCCCGGCTCTGCAAAAGTAAACGCGAGGCGGACGAAGAAGGAAGCCGGGGGGGAAGTGCGGAGGGAAAAAAGCAAATGGGAACGTCGAAGGGGAGCGGGAGGCCCTTATGGGAATATGGAAGAGGTAATAAGACGAGTCGCCAAACAACGGCGCAGAGAAAGGAAGTGCTTAAGGGAATCAGCCGGAAGTTGATGTGAAACCGAGGTCTTACAACCCTAATCGGGTTAAGCGAAAGTTTAGCAAAGAATCACGAAAAAAGGGCAGGAAAAAGAAACAAGGGGGAGAGCCTACCTTCTGTCCCGCGGGAGGGGCGAAGAGGCGAATCCCACAACAACAACAAGGGAAAGAGAGATTCAACTCGTCTCAAAGAGCCAGGAGACTGGCAGCTACACGACGGTCGGAAACAATTGACCGAGTGAGGATGAGGGAACCCTGGAAAAGATGAAAGGTTCGACGGTCTTCAAAAAACTTAAAGGAGGTGATGTTAACGGGGGAGAAGGCGCGAAAAGCTAGAAGGACGCTACTAAAGGAGAAAACTCGGAAAAAGGGTAAACAAGAAAAGCGGCAACTGCAAACCACAAGCCGCAAGCGCCTGAAAAAAAAAAAAGGGACATGGAAAGATCCGAACGAAGGGAACCGTGCACATTGGAAGGAGAAACGACGCCCGAAAAAAAACTGGAAGCGGTGGCGGAAAAAAGAAAAAGAAAAAGTCAATAAGCGAAATCCGCAGCTTTCGGTCACGGCCAGATGAACCAAACTTGGTGTTTCTACTGCAACGACAGAACAAACAGAGAACAAGGAACGGAATGTCTGGACGGCGGCTTCAGCCAAAGGGGAGCCAGAAGAAAAATGTCAAAAACGAAACGCAAAAAAAAGGCAAAGTGAGAACACGCCAAAAGACGGAAAGGAAAAACACAACAGAGCCAGAACGGGGGCACCACGGAGCGGGCTCGCCACGGGAGAAGGTCTTGCACGAGTGAGAGGGGAGGGTTGGACGCGATAAAACCCAGACCCAGTGCCGAAAAGCGAAGATTACCAGCGAAATCATTCAGTGCAAAACAAGGCTTGACGCTCGCGTAAAAGGAACGCTTATAGTTGAAGGCGCGGACGGCGGTGGAGCTCCGGAAAAGGGATAATGCCGGGATCATACGAAACCTTCGAAAATCTCGAGAAAGCCCAAAGAACGGCGGCGGAAACGAACAATTTGAGAAAGGGAAAGAAAGGGGAGGGTCACCTCCAGAAGATCCTGAAAAAACCTCATGAGAACGTAGCTGACTTTCAGAAAAACTTGGAAAGGGGCTTTGCGGTCCGTCTACAAGAGGCGACCAAGGCACCAGATTTGAAATCGCTCGTCACAAGGGGTCCAGGGCACGGAGATCAACGGGAATTAATTGAGACTCAAACGGGGCCATCGAAGAAAGCAATCCCCGGTCGATAGACTTCGCTAGGGCGGGGGAAAAGCGTATGAAAAATCTGCTCCTCCTCGAACACGGAGAAACATGTAAAAGGGGAAGGACTCAAAGGCTCGGGACGCCGCGGAATGTCCGGAGGGAGTCGCTTGGAAATGGGCGTCACCAGCCACAAAACGACACGGGCAGAAGATACGTCGGCCGTCTCTCAAAAAATCATCGATTAATACTGGGGGGGATCAGGAGAATTGAAAAACGGCAGAGGAAGGGATGGGGGGAAGCCAAGGAGGGAAAACCCGGGGCAGAGTCAAACCGTGTGAGGTAGTGAGGGAGAGAACCGGATGGAAGCCAAGTGGTGGGTCAACAATGGAAATGCGTTAGGGGAGCTGGTGCGCGACCCAAAAAAAAGGAAACCAAAGAAAAAAGATCTGTCCACGGATCGAAAACCCGCACAAAACTAAACAACTGTGCAAAAGTGACAAAGTGTGAAAATCAAGGCCTCCACCAAAGCACTGGAAGCAGGCTTGTGGGGCGGGCAAGAGGGGGGGGGCGGAAGATGAGGTCAAAAAGAGGAAAGCTCGAACTGGAGACGGACTGGCATGCCAAAAAACATGATTGAAAAGGGAAAAAGGGGGCGCATCGTGTGGAAAGAGACCTGGGAATAACCGTGGAAAACCTGCGAAAAAACGGTTCTGCTCAAAGTGGCTTTATGGCATAAAAAAAAAAAAAAGGGGGAGGAAAAGAAATAAAAAAGACACGTGTAAAAAATTCCTGCGATGGGTCCAGGTTCAAAGGGGGAGCAACGCTGCTCCACCCAGTAAGAATGCCAGCGGGTTGGGGAACGAAGTCCGCACAAGGCAAAAAAATGCGAAGTTCCCGACGAAAAAAGTCGTGGAAATCCAGAGGGGGCAGGTAAGAAGGAAAGCAAGGGCAGCGGAGAGCAAAGAGGTGCCACTCCCAAAGTCTGGGGGAGGAGCTGGTCGCTTCGAGATGACTCCGTGTACGCTTAGACTCTTGGGGTGGGAAAAGGGTCTCCGCCCGGTTTTGTCAAAGAAAAAACATCTGAAAAAAACACCGGAAGGACGCCTTTGCCGCAATGGGGGGGGGGCTGGGCCACTATTCCAACCTGTCCGCTCGGCAAACAGTAAAGACATATCAACGCTTGGAAGGTGCTTCAATCGGAAATTGTGGATGCCATAAGAGGGAGAGCCTTACTGCCAAGCGAAAGACCAGATAAAGCGAGACCCTGTCAGAGGGGGAGGGAAATGCAAGCAACCGAAACGGGTCAGGATTGGAGCAAGGGAACAGGGTGCCAAGAAAAGGAGAAAAAATCTGAAGAAGTCAAAATCCGAAGAAAGAGTGAAAAAGGCGCAGCGGGGGCATGCCCGAAGTGAAGGTTGGAGGGAAATTGGACGAACTGAGTGAAAGCGGCGGAAGGCTTAGAAGGAAAGAGATGTGTAGAGGGCACAAAAAAAAATAGAGCCAGGGGAACGAATCAACTTTGCGGGAGAAAAGAAACTAGGCGCAAGCAAAAGAACGCGTGCAATCGAGCCCTTGGGAAGGAGGGTACTGAAAAACCCGGAAAACAACGGTGCGATCCACAAAACTCAATAAAAAAATCAAAAAAACTTCCAGGGTGAGGGCGACAGTAACGGGGGATGTCGGGGGAAAAAGGGAAAGCAGGCCGGATTCTAAGACTGGCCTCCCCGGCAAGCAAAGCGTATAAAAGGTACAAGAGAAGGGAGGGGGGAAAAAAAACCCCCCCCCACTACGCAGAAATGAGATCACCGCAGCGCCCGCACAACAACAAGCGGGAAAAAAAAACAAAGAGAAGAAGAACATCCAGCAAAGAAAGAAAAATGAGCAGGATGGGGAAGAGTCGCTAGCCGAAAGTCATTAACTGTCCCGTCCGAAAACCGGCTAAAACAAAGAGGAAGAATTCCAGCCGTGGCAGCCTAAGAATGCCGCTACCGCCAAACGTACTGACTCGTAAAAAAAACAGGTTGTGGTGAGAGGGGATCCGATTGGATAGTGGGGAAAGTGTCACGTGTTAAAGGGGGGGTATGCGAATACACTTGTGACGAATCCAGCAAAAAAAAAATTTCAACGCGATGGTAAAGGGGGGGGGGGGGGGGGGGGGGGGAGGGGGGGGTGCGTCAATCGGAAAAAACCTAAAAACCAAAAAGGGACTTGGCGATCCGGCCTTGAAAAAAGGACGAGAAGAGAGGGAGAAATGCACATCAGGAACTTGGGCCGGGTGGCCAAAAAGACAATCCTTCATAAAAGACGTGGCACATTCAAGAAAAAGGGCTCACGTCGGCACAAGAAGGAAAGATCAGGGTATTCCGGGGGAAAAGGGTCTAACGCGCGAAAAGAGCAGGCAAGGTTGGTGGCTGTCAGAAACTGGGTCGCTGGCAGGTGAGGTCCGAGGACGCAGAGGAATGGGAGGGGCCGTCCAAAAAATCATAAAACTGGGTAGAAAATTAGCGCCCTTTGGAGAAAGGGATGTTGAAGACCGGGAATACAAATTGCTCGGGGCGGGCCATGGGCGCAATCTTCACAACTCAGGAATGGAGAATACACGGGGAGGAAAGCCTTCGCCAAGGAGGGGGGTTTGGAAAGA
>Ga0179593_1759075_pt1 | contig 21534 bp, 20 predicted proteins | sample CZODoug2_1_08_16_FD_185931 | JGI IMG/M metagenome (GOLD analysis project Ga0179593, IMG submission 185931) | Vadose zone soil fungal communities from Angelo Coast Range Reserve, California, USA - CZODoug2_1_08_16fungal (PacBio error correction) | ecosystem: Environmental > Terrestrial > Soil >...
AAGAAGAGAAGGGGAGTCGAATTAAATCTCTATCTGAAAAAGCAAGAGGACCGGGACCCGAGAGAAACCACTATTGAATTCCAGGCACCGAGCGAAGACCCCTGCCGGTGACAAGAAGGGGATGGGGGGGCAACATCGAAAAGAAGACAAGACAAAAAGATTGGCACTGCAAGGTGAAACGGAAGGGGAGCCGTTCGAAAGGGAAACCGTCACTCCAGCGTGAGACTGCATGAAAAAGAGTCGAAGGGAACGAAAGGGATTGGCACTGCCCAAAAAGGGGGTGGGGCTGTGCCGGTGAACCAAAACGCCGACTTCCCGTCTCCAAGAAATACCGGTGTACACAGAGCCGATGGATGCGAACACCAACGGTGGCCCACTACCGTCAACAAAAAAAGAAAAGAATGCCTGGGGACAGATCGATTGAGCATGCCGCAACCCCTTATGTGAAACCAACCGGTCGCGCAGTTCAAAGGGATAAGGTTAAGGGAAAGTGACCCCAAAAACGGCGAGCACTCAGGGAACTCCACGAATTAAAAAAAGGAAGTGCCGAGGTCTTGTTCACTGCCGGACCCCAGGATTTGACGGGCCGGTGACACCGGTCGAGCCACGTCCGAAAGGGATGGGGCCACTGCAGGACACCTATAGAGTGCACGGGGGGGGGGAACAGGGACGGAGCTGGGCCGGTTACACCAGGTGCGAACACTCAAATCACGCCAAGCGGAAAAAGGGGGGTCCGGGAAACACCGAGCGTTGGAAACTGCCTGCACAATTTGGGAGCATGAAACCAAGGGTAGAGAAATCAAGAAGGGGAAGTTGTGGCCTGGTGACAAAACGGAAAAGGACCTCACGCCCAGGTCAAGGCCGTTAACACATAGTAGGGTAGACACTGAACGGGAACCCAAGTGATTGCCCCTGACCTGGGGTTAAAACAAAAAGGAGCACCCGTCACGGATCGCCCATGGGAGTGGGCAACTACGGGACACCAGGGGAGAATAACGGTTGAAGTACGCCACTGCCGTTGACACAACAAAGGACCACGAAACCCAAGCTTTATACGTCCGTACACGGGAAGCGGAAAGGAAAATAAGTACACCCAACTCCCAGGGTGGGGAACTGAGGGAAAAAACCGGTCAGCGACACTATGCAATAAGCTGGGACACGCCAGTTGACACCGATCGTGGATCAATAGGAGGGAGAAATCTCGCGGTCCAAGAGTGACCAGGCAGGAAAAGTTCCGACTAAGAAAAGAGGTGTCACACCAAGAGAAGCGGCGGGGAGAGTCATCGGTGTAATCAGGGCGCCAGGCACCAACACAGACTGGGAAAAAAGTGCAGTGGTAACCGAAAATAACCATCACGGGGCCTGGCCGAGATAAAATTTTGCTCGGGATAAGGAGTGGGCCTGGGAAAGCCCATCGCCAAGGGGTGAGTATAGATCATCTGAAGCGGCAAGGACTGAAACACATTTATGGTGTTTAATATGAGCACCTGACTCCACAGGAAAGAAGCAAGGACAGCGCAAAAAAGGTCAGATAGGGGTTGGCATGGAACGAGTTAGATAACGGGGAGAAAGTGCATTTTCATTGACCATTTTCCCGAACTAAAAATATTAAAAAAAATGGGAAAGAGAAGGAGGAGGAGTAGTTCGTAGACTAGCACATCCAGACCGCGCGGCCTTCATTTTGAAAAATCGGCAAAAGACGCTGTGACTAAATAAAGACGACCCAAGGTCCAGCGGTAGCGACATTCGGCGAACCCTTGTCCCTAGGATCTGTATCCAAGAGGCTAGAGCATAGGAAACTGCCCCCGACAGAAGAAAAAGGGGGGACCCCGGGGTGTGGTTCTTTCGGGCCCTAGACCAGCGGTCTGCATGAAGGAGGTGGATCATGTTAGGAGCGCTCGCATCACTGCCTATGCGAAGTGGGGGAAAAGAGAAAAAAGTTTCCCGCCGGAAAAAAAGGACCTGTGACGTGAACACCTAACAACTTGGACGGGGGAGACTGCCGCACAAAGCAAGCTGGCTGAATCCAAGTGGGGCTCGATCTAGTGGAAGCAGTGCTTAGCGAGTCAAACTGAAGGGGCAAAGGCTTCAGAGACAGTGGCCGAGAGAGAATAGGGGGGGGGGGGGGGAGTCGAAAATCGGAGTCACGTCGTGCCCATGGTCCCCAACATGATTTATCTAAGATAGAGGCTGTTGTTCTCCCGTTACTCGAACCACTAATGCGGAAACTTTCGCGACGAGGGGGAGCCCCGTCTTCACGCAGAAGGTGTGGGTTGAGGACGGTGGCCGTGTGGAAATAAGTGGGGAAGCACAAGATGTAGAGCGCGCGCACACTTCACAAGGGAAAGAAAATAAGTACCAAAACGGCGCGCATAGAGGAAGCGCCTCCTCGAGGCCCGACCGCCGGTTCGACCCCGGTGCACCCGTGGTTTGCAAAAACAACAAAAAAAAAAAAAGGGCTCAAGTGTTAGGGGGGGGGTAATCCGATCGGGGGGTGACATACCGGTGTAGACGATGTAAAGGGGGGAAATATGTCCTACAATCGCACGCCAAAGGGCTGGAAATCCGCAACAGAAACGCAAACCTAGAATTGGAAAAAATAAGCCGCTTGGTGGCGGAGCAGACGGGGGGTAGAACGAGCCTGGGTAAGTAATTTGACTGGTGGGATTCGGGCCCTAAACAAAGAAAGCGAATTAAAATGGCTGCTTGACAACATCCGCGGAAGGTGACGGCGCCGGTCGTCTAAAGGCGCCCAGCAGGGATAAAAACACGACTCTAGAGACCTGCTGGAGAAACACCCACAGACGCTGGGAGGGAAAAATCGACGCCGATGCCTGTCGGAACGACCATAAGAATCATGGAAATTGAGGGTGCTTGAGACCGGAAAACAATAACAGACGTATAAGATAAAGATCCCTTTACAAGCACCAGCTGTCAACGGCATACAAAGTCGGCCGGTCTCTTTCCCAGGCACACGTTGACTGATTCGAAAAAACAAACGTAGGGTCAGAATTCCAACTATATCTCCTCAAATGCTGAAAAGCCTGGGAAGCGGGAAGAATTGGGGGGGGGTTTGGATTCTACGCTCAAAGGTCACGTCAGCCGTTCTAAGGCCGTTAAGGGGACCTTTTTTTATTAGGTCGAAACGAGGCGACAGAGGGAGGAAGCACTCGAGCGCTAGGACGTTAAAAGGGCATCAGTCCCGTCAAAAAAGAGGCGATGAAAACATAAGAGGTCGGCTGCATCCAGGAAGATTACCGACTACGGGTCATTGGAGCCGATCGCGAGAGGGACAAAGCAGCCGCGTATCGACCGCGCACAAGGGGAGGGAATAATACAAGTCAGGTATGGGGTTCTTCTGGCGAATCACTGACTGAAATAACGGACCGAAAAAGTTCCTGGTCGCATAAAAACAACAAATGCTACCAAATTACGCCCATTCTATTGCGGGGGGATTTTGAGTGGGAAGTCTTAAACGCGATGTAGTTGTAAAAAAACCCATTTGCATTACGAAGGGGTGGCCTAAAAGCGAGACGGCTTATGTTGAAAACCAAGGTAACAAGGTGAGCAGGGGGAGGGGAAACCCCCCCCCCCCCGGGTGGGTGGGGGGTGGGTGGGGGGGGGGTAAAAAAACACCCACACCCCCCACCACCCCCCCAAAAAAACCCAAAACCAACCCCCCCCCCCAACAGGTGGGGGTGTTTGTGGGGTTGACAAAAACCCCAGCAAAACCCCCCCCCCCAAAAGGTGTCCCCACCGGGGGGGGGGTTGTTGTTGGGGGTTGTTATTTGGTTTTTGTGGGGGTTGTTGGTTTTGTTTTTTGTTGGATGGGGGGTGGGTTTTGGTTTTTGGGGTTTTGTTGTGTGTGTTTTGCGTTCTTGGAGTCGAGTCGTCTTCTTACTATTCGTTAGCTCAGGGAGAGGATTGGGGCGTACGTGAGTCAGACATAAGGGCGTAAATTGTGCGCGCAATCGTTGCGGGGGCGCGAGCTTGAAAAAGAAAAAAAAACGAAAAACCGACCCAAAGATCGTCGTGAGGGGGAGGAGATTCGCGAAGGGGTGCAGCATCGTTAAGTCTATGAAGAAAACGAGCTTTAGAGATCAGCGCGTCGCTCAATCAAGGGAACGGGAAGGCAAAAATAGATAGGGACAGACGCCCTTGGCGCGCCGAGAGACCTCTAAGGGGAATCATAGGCTTTTGGACCAATGGAAGCATCACGTAACTGAAATAAGAGGCAGGAAGAGAACACTGCAAGATTAACAAAGGTCGCGAAAGCGGAAAAGGACAACGCCGGCAATTGGTTTTGTACTCCCCGTTAGTTCTGCCAGGGGCGTCTGAAAAAGTTACGCGAGGGCAAAGGTAGGCCGGAGCTTCTAAACAACATTTGGGGAGAGCCTGCAGAAAGCCTGTCGAATTGGGCGAAAAAAAAAGGGGAGAAATGTGACCAGAGGTCTGGAGTCAGGCAATGATGCGAGCCGCACTTCAGTGTTGCTACAGAGTAATGGAAGAAGGGGAAATGGGATTACTACATGAATGACGCAGGGGAACGTTATGGAAAAGTTCTTTTCAAGAAGGCAGGAAATCTTATGCAAAGATTAATGCGCCGTAAAAAGTCAGGGGGATGGGGAGAGAGAGCAAAAAAAATTACTTCGAAAGGGTTCACAATTTTGTAATTGGGATTTATTGCGGGGAAAAAGGGATCAAGGCTGAACTTTGGGTTGCCGGTCCGGGTAATGGAGGGGAAGTAGGGGCCAACGCTGCCGGTGGGCGAATCTTGAGGGGGAGCATTGTGATCATAGAAAGACACATAAGGCTGGACCAAAGAAGGTTAGGAAAGGGAGATCAGACAAAATGAGTTTGGAAGAAAAGGGCTTCAGGTCTAAAGGGGGCGCAGTCCATCGTCGACTTCCATTTGCTATCATGATGGGTGGTAGTGACCACATGGCACTACCGGGTGGGGGGGGAAACTGAAGCAAAGGTTGAGGGTACGTGGGGCGCAGGGATTAACTTCCGTCCGTTGTGGAACATAGCTGAAGGAAACCGCTGGCAAGGACTATCTTGGCCGCGAGATGAGAATACTCGTGAACGACACGGGGAGACCGGTGTCACTTCTTGCACAAGGCGTGACAAGGGGGGGGTGGTCACCGCATGCACTCCCTGGGGGACGTGGGGGGGGAGGAGTGCAAATCGCTCTGTGTAAAAAGGCTGAAATGGAAAGAGTGGGAAGGGGAGGTGCCTCCCGTTTTTGGGTTTCAGGAGGGAAAGGTAAAAAGTACACACAGGGGAGCAGAGGGGACCGAGGGCCCCCCCAATCCCTAGGGGGAACGGAATTGCTCTAGACCGGGTTCAAAAAGGAGGAAAAAGAAAGAACAGTGCTCAATCGCGAGGGTGTCACGTGCTCAATCGGAGGGGGACCTGTCACCGGGCATTGCCAATCAGGCTTGGGGATGGACTCGGTGGTGCCAAAGGCAGTGCCAAATTGGAACCTGCCGGGTGCTCAAAAAAAGGGGTAACCGCAGGGGAACAATCGCTTGGAGGAACGGAGGGAAAAATTGTGGGAACCGTCAGTGGCTCAGTCCCGGGAAAAGGGTGCTCCAATGGATCGGTTTCACAGGTGCAAGAACGGGGCGTGGAAGTGAAAGGTTTGGTGGGTCACGAACAGACCCAACCAGGAAGCCGCAATCATTTTTCACATTCATTGGCTCCCATTGGAGGAGGGCGAAGAACGGGTCACCGCAGTGCCAAATCCGGGGAAGTGCCTCGACCTGTGGTCACCGCCAGTGCAGCCAGAAAAGGGAGTACCTGCAGGTCACACTCAAGGGGGAAACGGAAGGGCTCAATCGCTTGAGTTACGGGAAATTTCAACCGGGGTGAAACAGGAGTGATCCACAGAAGGTGTCACGGCAACTCATACAAGGGGGGAGGGTGCCGGGGCGGTTGTGGAAACGTCAGTTCCAACCAGGGTGAAAAGAGCATGAAATCCGTTCTGGACCGGGGCATTTCTCACTCGTGTCACCGGCCGTGCCTCCTCGCTGGGGGGGGAAAGCAGCCTGTTGGGGGGTCCACCGCGTGCTGAAGTCGGTGTACACCGCATTTCTCCAATGCGCTGGCGTGTGGCTACGGGGTTGGGAACCGGAGGTTCATTCCCTAAGAACTTGGGAGTCAGTGCTCCTCCTCTAGGAGGTGAAGGTCACGGCGTTCTCTCGAACGGGTTTTCCAGAAAAGGCAGCCGTCGCAGGAGACTATTAGGGCGTAGCTCCACGAGACTTCGGACCGGGGTCAGAGACAACAACGGAGGAAAAGCGAGGGAATGGACCGTCCGAGAGAGTGGGGGGCTCTCTCGAAAAAATAGGGAAGGGCTGACGCCCAGTCGATTACCGGAGAAACCAAAACTACGGTGGGGTATGAAGCCAAAAGGGACACCTGATAGAAAATCACTGCCGTGACCGGGGGACTGACCGGAAAAACCGGTCCGGAACTTCCGCGATCCACGATTGGACAATTGGAGGGGAAGGGAGCACTGCGGGGGACACCAACCGTCTAGCACTGGAATCACGCAAAATTAAGGGGGAAGGGGGGAAACGGAATGAGCACGGGGGCCTTTCACGCCCTGATGGGAAAAGCCAGACCCATGGGGGTGCGCCTGGGCACCAACCGTCATTGCAGTACTTCACGCAAAAGACAAGAAGGTGACACCGAGCGATTGAACTGCCTGTAACACCAAGTCGAGCACGTCAAAAGGGGGAGACCAGCGGGAAGGGGAAAGAGTGGAAGCACGGACCGTTCACCCATTGTTGGAGAAAAGGTGACACCAAAATTTCTATCACGGACCCAATTCACGCCCCCAGGGGGAACACTGGAAAAAAAACAGGTGAGCAAGTCCACGCCAAAAAGCGATTGAAAAGAACGACGTTACAATAGAGGAAACAAGGAACGCCCAGGGATTGGGCACAGGACTGTTCCCAATAGGTCGAGCATGGACCCAGGAGAAGGGGGACGAGTGACGACCTGGGACTGCCACTGCCTTTGACGGGACTGCAGCAAGGCCTTGACACCATGTCTCTCACACCACCCACTCCCCATCGATTTAGCACCTTGGGCACCAGACAGATCGATTGCATGCCGGTCCACAAGGGAAGAAAGCCGGTGAAGCCGGTCGAGCACTGCCCTCAAAGGGAGCACTGCCCTGTGGGAACCCCTTGGCAAAAAAACGAACGTCACGAGAGGGAAAGCGAAAGGTGACAACCGGAAGCGAGTTCACTGGAGACCCAGGATTGGGGCATGGGGGGGCGGGGACACCAAGTGGCGGAGACCAAACCCGGGTATGGGTGGCACGTGCCGACCGGGGCTGAGAGTGCCTTTTGGACCCCCTTCTAAGTGATTTGACACAAGTTCGGCACAGGAAAACAATTTAGCACTGAGGGTTACCCTATGATGGGGGGGGGAAGGGCCAGAAAGTGGGCCACTGCCGGTGAAACAAAACCTTGGGAAACTTCAACGCCCAAGCGATTGACTACTCATTTACAAAAAAAGAGCGATTGAGCACTTTGATCGCAGGGACTGCCAATCTCGCGGGCAATTAATTTCACCCTGAAAGCCGAGGGAACGACAAGGAAGGGTCACACCAACTGAAGGGGCGCAAATCCAGTCAAAAAAAATAAGGCAGTTGCGCCGGAAAAGACACACCTGCCCAGTTATATCAATTTTGGTCCAAAGACGGAAAAAAAATTTAATGCAAAGGCCGAGATCGAAAGATTCAACTGTACTAGTGCAGGAAACTGCAAAAATTCCTCCAAATAGGTTGGAAAGTGGTGTCGCCTAAAGCGACAGATCAAGTCCTCAAACATTTATGGTGGGTGTTTTATTATCAAAAAGGAAAAGGGGAAAACGAATAATTCTTAGCGGGGGAAAAAAAATATTGTGCATGAAGCGAAAAGGAAAGGGGTAAATTAAGCAGGAAGCCTGGAGGAAATTTCACCTTTTGAAGGGGACGAACGAAGAAAGAAAAAAGGGGAACCGAGCGAATTAAATGAAACTGCTTTCTTTCATTCTAAGACACCAACAAATCACCGACCAAGAGGGAGGAATTAAGGGTGAACCCGGAGATGCCTTATCTTCGGGAACTTTTAAAAAAAGAAAAACTACGGACCCGCGGAAGGAGCATGCCTGCTTCTAAAAACACTGAAAAAGTCCCTGTAAACTGTAGAAAAGGGGGAAAGAGAAAAGAAAGGGAAACGAAATGCCTCAGGAAATCCTCAACCATGGTTTTGGAGAAATCGACAAGAAGGGGGTGACTGAGGATGTATACAAAATGGTGTTGAGTAGAACTCTGGATCAGACTACCCAGCCGAGTGGTTAGAAAGATCCTTTGATCCGGCAGAAAGAACCTGGAGTACGGTGCCAGGGGAGGTCAAAACCGTTGCGCAGCGCATTAAAATCCAGACGTGTCTAAGTATTGAACCACAAGGAGGGATCATGAGGTCATCAGAAAGGCATTATCCTCAGGGCCTTTAAAGGGGAAGTCCGGCAGATAAGGGGCGTCGAAAGAAGAGAGTCGTACTGGGGGGGGCCATTTGCCCACAAAGTGAGTGATCGAGCAGTCGTCGTCGTAAATCACGGTGTCCGAGTTCCTGAAAGGGGACCTCGCGAAACGTAATTAGTTCAGGGGACCACTTCGCGGGAGTCAACGGAAAAAGATGGGGGGTCTGGGTCGGCCGTGTGTGCGGCCAGGAGACGCAAAAGATATACGCCTCACAACTGGGAAACAGAAACGGACAAAAAGGTCTGACGCATGACGCATCGAAAGATCGATGCAAAAGTAGAGCGCGTTCGTGCGGAGGAAACAGAAAGAACCAGTGACCCTTGGTTAAATATCGAGCAGGAGTGGTTAGTAGTTGTAAAAAAAAAGAAAAAGAAGGTCAAAGAGGGTAACATCCTTCTCACCCAACTGGCTGAGAAAGCAATAAAGGGAAAGGACAGAAAGAAAGGGGTAAATTGGGGAGAAGACTGTTGTTTATTAGACTAACGAAGTAGGGTCAGGCTTCGATTCAAGCCTAAGAAAGGGACCTAAAAGTAAGGCAGCAAAAGCGGCTGTGGACACGACTCTCCGTTGACACGGTCCACGCGTCGCGGGAGGCTCATGAAAGGGTACCGGAAAAAGTAAAGAGCCTGCTGAAAAAACGACCTCTTGGGGAAACCCAGAGTTAAAGAAACGTCACGGAGGAATTGCTTAACACCAGTACGCGAGAGAAGGGAGGCCAAAAGCTGTTGCTTCGAGACCGAAAGAAAGTACAAAACGTGTACAACGCACTCGGTCGATCCATTTAACCGGGGGGCACACTTCATACAAATCCCAATCCGCCTTTCAAGTAAAAGATGAAAACAAGGGACTGGGGGGGGCCAGTAAAAAAAAACTCATAACTGGAAAAACTCTCTCAAAAACCAAAAACGGCATGTTCTTCTGGAAAGGATAGATTCAAAACCGTGCTCCTCCTTTAACAGCGGAACAGAAGAGAATTTGGGGTAAAGACTTTACAGCGGGGGCTCAGCGCTCTCTGCCACTTCTGGGGACGTCAGGGGCAAGCTCCTCTGAAACAACCGCTATTCTCTAGAACTGAGGAAAGGCCATGAACAGAAGGAAAGGGGAAGGGTGGGGGAGCGATGGACAGATAGGTAACCACGATGTAAAACCTCCATTACTTGACGAGAGGAGACTGAGGGGGGGGGGTCCCGATAAGCGACGAGGCTGCCGAAAATCGTCCTGGAAGAGCACAGAAGGTCGAAATTCCCGACTCAGGTATGGGGGGGGTGGGGGAGACGCAGTGAAATTAACTTACAATTCGTCGAAGGGGGCCTGAAGACAAGCGGAGCTTAAAACGAAGTTCTAGGGCGTTTCTTATGGGGCGCAATAAAAGCGGCGATGGGGATTTACCCTAGACAGAAACATAAGGTGGCCTAAAATGGACATGAGAGAGGTAGTTTAACCAGGTAAAAATGGAGCCAAGGGGTAAAATAGGACGGAAAGCGCTCTTCAGGGCAATCGAGAAGTAAAACAAAGAATTCTTAAGAGCGCAGGAGATTAGGTACTGATTCAGTGATGATCTCGGGGGGGGGGTGCGAGGCAAAGGAGGGGCGGGGGCGAGCAATACAACCACGGCCGACCGGCCGACCCAAGCGGCTCTTCGGGAAATAAGAGTAGGCGAAAGTGGCTAATTACTGATCTCAGGAAACGACAGAGAGGGGACGAGCGCGGGGTTCACTCGAGGTTGAGGGGAAAATGGCAGAAGAGCGATGGGGGACTACGCCCTATGTCTAACCGCTCCGGAAGGGTCTCTGAAATCAAGAGAACAGTTTGATGAAATTGAAGCTTCGGCACGGACTAATGGAGATACCCGGCGTTGGAAGCGCCAAGGGGTGAGAGAAAGGGAAAACGGCAAGTTTGTTGAGGGGGGTAAATCAGGTCATTTCACCGGCGGGAAGGATCTGATTACGCGCATATAGAGGAGCGGCGAAAACATACTCAACATTGTATCAACTCCAAAGAGGGACCAGGAAGCCTAATAGTTCGCACGAAGGGTTGAGGAAGTTAAGAGGCAGGTACGACCTGATGCGCTCGCAAGGAAGGGTTGCAAGGAAAAAGGGAAGGGAGGAGTGGACAAGTGGTGAGGAAAGAAGTGACTCATGGAAAGGCCGGGATGATGTAAAGGACACAATTAGTTGGAAAAATAGCTGCGAAGGGAGTCAAAGAAAAAAACCGGCTGGGATAGCCAAAATAAGGGTTAGGCCGCTCACGGAAAAATTTTTACTCTTGCTTGGGGTTCGGGAAAGAAAGAAAAAAAAGGGGGTCAGTGGGGGGGGACTGTCCGGTATCCGAATGGGAGAAGACGCTGCCAGGGGGGGCTGGAATTATGCTGTCGTTCATTGGAGGTCAGGTATAAAGAAAAAAAAGGGGGTTCGCCGGATAGCGGGCGAGATGCGCATGTATAACCTGCTACACATTAAAGGTGTGATACCATGATACAAGCATCTAACGTAAAGGAGAAAAATCTTATCCGGAGAAGGGGAGGGGATAAAGTTAACGTGACCCAGGGAAGCACTCGTGAATTTTGTGACTAGAAAAAGGGGAGGAACAGGGCTTGCAGACCTTATTTTCTTCCGGACGTGGTGGCATAAAGAAGAGGGAAAGGAATGCTGGCAAGGGCTATCTTGGAGAATTTCCGTAAGCAGAAAAGGCATGCATAAAGAGTCGGGCGGTGTCCCGGTATGCTAAAAGACTTGAGAGGGGGGGGAAGTGAAAGGTTGGTGCCGGCAGTGAACACTGAAATTGTTCCGGGCAGGGAGACACTCGCTTTTGACCGGGGCAGAGAAGAAGGTAGGAAGTGCTCGCGTGTGCACCGCTCAGAAATGGTACCAGGCAGTGCTCAATCGGGGAGGTGTCACCGGGACACAAATAAAAGGGGGGGGGGGAAAAGTTGTGTCACCGGGAAAGTGGCCCAATCCCTGGGCGGGGTACCGGGTTCTCAGGGCATTCAGTGGAGCTTGGCCGTTAGATGTTCTCTACGGGGGGGTTGTCACCGGCAGTGCCCAGAAAGGGGAAAACTGGAAGTGCGCCGTTGGTTTCCCGAAAATTTCCAACATGAGCAGAAGCGAGAGGTTTCAGGAAAACTCAGTTCTCATCGCGGGCGTGACGGAAAAAAGTGCTCCGGGGGGGGTGTGAACACATATGCAGACAGTCCCTGGTTTGTACCGCAGTGCTCATAGGCGGTTTAACTCGTGAAGGGACAAAAAAAGGTACCGAGGGATCGACCGGGTTGTCACCTTCGTGACGACGGAGGGAAGGAGTCATCGCGTGTCACCGGACAATACAATCGCTGGGCTAAGGTTGGTGGGGGGTCACTCAGCCCAAGTCACCTGGCTGACGTAAGGGGGAGGGGACACAGCCCAATCCCGTCGGGAAGGCAGTTCTAAAAAATAGAGATTCAAAAAAAAATCTAGTTGTCTTGAACGGGAAAAGACCGGTTTGGGGCACCAGGCCTGGAGGAAAATGAGAAACGGTTTACAACCGGCAGAGAAATAAAGCTTGGCAGGGAAGTGCTCGACCGGGGTTTGTTTGACATTCGGCCCCAAAGGATGACCGTAAAAGAACCAAGACCCTGGGGAGAAAACGAAGGGCTCAAAAATCGCTCGGGGGGGCAACGGAACATCTGTGGCGTGACGGGAAGCTCGGATGACACCTGGCAGGGGATCAATCGCTCGGGTGACCGGCAGGGGAAAATCTCTTGGACCGTGACGGTGAGGGTGTAAACGGACAGTCCCTGGAACCTGTCAGGGCCAGAGCTCGTTGAAAAGGCAAATAGGGAAAGGTAGGGTGGAGGGGGGGATCATCGGGTACTGTCAACCGAGCGTCCCGGGCTCAGGGGGAGCTCCAGATGGAAGGTAACATCTCTCAACCACAACTTATATTTAAAAGAGGAAAGAGCGGAAGGGGAGTCGAATTAAATAGTCTTGCTCCGCTGACAAGTAGGTAAACTAGACACAGAAAGAAAAAAAGACGAACTTTTAACATTAGAATGACTGCCAGGACAAAGAAGGGGAAAAAAACGGTGACACCCAGGGAGCACGGCCGGTGACCGAAACCTGATCACACGAACAGGTCACTAACTCTTGGATGCCTGTTGGGAACCGATCTACTTCTCACAAGGAAAAAAACCGGTCGACTTCCCGTACGAAAGCAGATTTAGCAAGGAAGAACCTCTGATTGAGAGGACCGGTCATAAGTTGGGCACTATCACACCCATGGCTTGTGTCACTACGGGAACCCGTAAGGAGAGGACAGACGCCAAGAGCTTAGCCTGTGTAGCCCGCGAGCGATTGGACAAAAATGTCCGTGACAAACACCCGGAAATCAAAACAGTCACGCCAGGTGGGAGCACGGCCGGACACCGGGTATCAAAAAGAAAAACCGGGAAGCCAAGGATTGTAGCGGTGACAAAACGACTTCGTCACGCCCAGGCGGGGCACTGCCGGTACAAACCATCGAAATGCAAGCACACGCCAAGCGATTGGGGGAACGGATGGAAGATACAGCACTGCCGGTCACCGTCTGTACTGAAGACACACAGTGGGTCGCCACTCCCGTCAACGCAACCAAAGGAAAAAGAAAATGGAAAAAAGAGCGAAGCACTGGCCATGTTTGTAAAAAAAAAGGAAGAGGTTACCCCCCCTGGCAGAACTTCCGTCCAGCACGCCAAGCGAGTTAGGACAATGGGTGAAAATTGATCACTTCCTGGAAACGCCACAGGATTGGCCACGGGGGAAACAACAATTTCTGATTCCCGTCACGCTTTTTCATGGAAGGGGAAAAAGGAGAGCACGGGGGAAAAGTCACAGCGATTGAGACAGGTGACAATCATGGGACACTGGCAGGGAACGAACATATTTGACACTGCTTACAAGAAAGGGAACGTCCCGGCCACCCAAGGGATTTTTCACTGGGCACGGTTACAGGAAAATGTCCGTGACACCCAGGACTGACACTTGCTTTTACAAGGTAAACACACCTGCACACAAAAAACTACCAATCTGGATTGGAGCACGGGGGGGGAAAAAAGAGCGATTGGGCACTGCCTGTCACCACATGGGTCACATAAAAACAGGGTACCGAGCCAGAATCCACTCCAAGCGATTATCAGACCATTGGGACAGCCCGAGATTTAGAAGGACGGGTCACGGGACCGAGGACGGAATCAACTCGCTTGCCCAAAAACGGGCCAGCTTAGCTTCCGGGGGGGAAGCTCGTAGCAAACACCCACAGGAAGCGACGCAATGGTCAAGTCAGGTTTCATGCAACATTTGGGGCTCCGTAAAAAAACCCAAGGCCGATTTTATAAGGGGCACCTTGCAATAAACCTCACTTGATAAAAACGATAAAGGCTCTGTCGGCCCTATTCCAGTTTTGTAGGAAGTAAAAAAAAGCTCCAAATCGGGGGGTAGAAGGGTAAGATATACGGGCAAGCAATCTGCTAACAATAAGAAAAACATTTGGGGGGTTGATGTATAAAACTTACTCCACATCCTAACAATTAAGGCACACCGCAGATATTGGAATGGAACTCAAACGATTACGCAAAAGGAATGGAAAGCAATCATTTTCAAGACTCCGAACAAAATCAATAAATGGGGGGGGCAAGAAAAAATAGGAGCGGACGGTCGGCTACACCGACCTCCACGATTGGAACCCGGAGAAAGATTATCTTCGAACTCTGTGACGAAGGAGGAAGTGCTCATGACAATTGCCTTCGTCGAAACCCAATTCACCCTTCCCCTGCAAAATTAAAAGGAAAATGCGAAATCAAAGGGAGGGGAGGAAATTCAAAAAAGGAAAATCCTCAACCATTTTAGTTGGGGAAATTGGAACACCGGAGGAGGGTGGATGGTAGGTAAGCGATCCGCTAACGGCCGATGCGCTGGCAGGAAAATATCCTGGACCGCCAATAAATGACCTGGAAAAGAAAACAAAGGAGTCGCGCACTGGCCGCGAGCGAGGTCATTCCGTGTCGAGAGCTAGGAGAGCAAAAAAAGAAAAGCAGGCATGGGTCATAAAAGAGGAAACGAGCAGAGACAGGGTCGGCAGGCGGCGCCATAAGGATCGAAATCTAGAGGAAGGTCGCCAGGCTGGAAAAAGGGGGAGCGAGCGCGGGTGTTCAGGCCCTTCTCTCTAACCGTATTAGCATGGAGGGGCCCCGGCGAAAAAGATCCGAGCAAGTGGGTCCTTTTGGAGGGTAGAGAGATCAAAAACACAAATATTTAGATCCATCTCGAAAAATTCAAAACAATAGAAAATCCGTACGCAAATGCGCAGCGCATGACGAACGGAAAAGAGTCCTCGAGAAAAGACGCGGTTCGTTAGTCTTCAAACAAAAAAACAAAAACCTGTCGAAAAAAGTGGGGGGGGACCTTGTTAAAGGGAGGAGTAAAAGTTGGGACCACACCTTTTCAAGGAAAAGAGGGGGAACAAGGAAAAAAAGAAGAACCGAACAAGTGCTAAGACGCCCAAAAAGACAATCAACACGAATGAAAGGGGGGAACGAGAACGCTTTGTGCGTAGGACGGTGTTGTGTAAAAAAAGAGTGGTCGTAATTTTCAGCGCCCTAAGGACAGAAAAGGGAGGAAAGGATTCAGTGGGCAAAATCTGCGGATGGAAGATCCTCGAAAGGGGAGGGGGAGGTAGAGGATCCGCGCACAAATTGACAATGTGCGGCACCACCTCGAGCAGGGAGACAGACGACCCTCTTCTTTTCAGATAGAGCCGAGGAAAAAAAAAAGGAATGGGAGACAGTATCAGCGAGTCGGCAACTTCCTCTAGATGGCGAACGAAGATACCACAAGGCAAAGACAGCCGGCCATCGTGCAGTGGAACTTTTGACACTTCTCATAACAGGGAAAAATCTGTCGCCGGGGAAGTCGGTCCTCCGGTGGGAATCAGAGACGAAAAAAAAAACCTTATTGGAGGAGAAAGAAAGGAGAAGGGAAAAGGACTTGACTGGACACGCGGGAAGACTTGGTAGGGCTACGTCTACGGGAAAGGTAGAAAAGGACTTCTCTCGAGGCAAGGGTTTTTGGGAAAGTCGGGAGAGAAGCACCGCTCACAATGCGTCGCACATCTATTCCATAAAAGGGGTCAAAGGACGAAAGGGAATATTCTGAGTAATCTACCGGAGCGATGACAGAAGAATCAGGGGGAAAGTCGGGGGAGTACGTGCCGACGACATGTTCATTGTCTCCCTGAGGAGACATTAGGACCGAAAGGCCATCAGGGGGGATGGAAGTAGAACTTCCTCAGGGGGGTGATGGGGCAAAGAGGAAAGTAGTAGAAAACCATCGACCTAAAAAAACAACATCCGAGGGGGATCTTTTAAACCCATTCTCGGGAGGGTTGAAGGGGGGACGAAAGGCCGTGCGATGAGGAGGACATTTCATTGACATAAGGGGGGTAATAACTAAGGCGATTATTTTTAACCAAGGGAACACGTGGAGGCCAGGTAGAGGGGGCAAAGGAACACCGCGCTGTATACGAGAAGGGAGGCGATGCACCGAGGCAAGACGGGAGTACGGATTCAGTGACCAGGATAGAAGGGAGGGAAAATACTACCTCTGAGGTGCGCGATAAGGAAGTGGAAAACACGTCTCTCCCGGACAGGCTAGGGGGAACGGGGAATTCGGAAGTGGGGAAGCCGAATTAGGAGGGGACAAGAAGAGTAGACCAGCGAAGCGCGTGCAACTCACGCAGTTGCGAAATGCACGACTACTCTCGGTTTCACCTGAGAGAAAGCTCGACCGACTCTTGAATCCGGGGCCCGTTCAACAAGTCAGGGGGGGGAAAGGGAAGATTTCACACGGAAGGATCGTACACCTGCTTAATGGGCGCCTGGTGCGGAGAAAGGAAACCTCAGAAAGTTTTTTTTGTACTTCCCGGGAATTTCTGCCGGGGAAAGGAAAGGGAAAAAGAAAGACAAGAAACCGGGTAGGCGAGCGAAAGCAAACATTTGGAGAAACCTCCAAGATCCAGGGATCAGAACAAGGGAGGGGATTTTCCGTAGAGGCATGTCGCTACCTTATGCGCAGCGCTTATTGTGAAGAGGTAATGGAAAGTCGGAAAAAGGGAAATTGACTACATTAATGCGGGCGGCCGGGAGGAGGACACACTTTCGGTTTCGAAGTATAAGAGGACCGTTATTAATATGAAGGGAGGGGAAGGATTGGTCCAGCCAAAGAGCTCCTCAAAGAATGAGGGAGAGGGCACAGGGGATTCGGGTAAAGTGAAAAGAAAAAGGCTCATGGGCCCCTTATGTAGGATTTAGGGAAAACGCTAAGAAAAGACGTTTGGCCGCGGAGGAATTAATGAAGGAGGGCCCGGACAGTTCATAAATCCAACCAAAAATCCTGGCTGGATTCGTAGATAGAAGGAAGAGATTTAAAAAAAATACAAAAGACCGTATTTGAGAATGGGCGTCAAAGGCAAAGGCGGAAGAGACAATCGCATCAATCGTACGGACAGTGGAGAGCAGATGTACGGCAGGTGGCGCATTGGAGGGGGGAAGGAAAAGGTGGTACCCGAGTGCTTGGCGAGACCTGGGGGGGGCAGAGGAAGGGAAAGTGGAAAAAGAGTACCGGAACGCAAGGAGGGGAAAGCCAGTCTTGAACACGCGAGGAACTGGAAAGGAAGGCGAAAGCTCTGTGGTCACTGGTGCTCAAGCGAGGGAGTGATTACTAGGGGTTGGGGTGACACCGGCATTGAAAAAAAAGGCGACCGTCGGTGCGGTTGGGAAACGGGCAGTGGGCAAGTGGCTGACGGTAATTACTCGACTCGTGGGGGGAAATGAAGTGAAGAAAAGGGGGGGGGACAAACAGAAGTGCTCAAATGTACGGTGTAACCCAAGTTCAAAGTCCCTTGTCTGACGGGGTGTGGGACACAGGGGGGGCAAGCCCTTTGCCGTGAAAGAGGGATCACAACTCGAGATCAGAGAGGATTGAAGGCTTGTAATTTCTGACCTGGGGGGGGAACAGAGGCCCAAGAGGGGGCCAAAAACACGTGAAGGGAAGGGGTGGGGGAGAGAAGGGGGAGAAGTGAGGGAAGAAGGGTTGATTATCCTGCGTCCCTTTGGTGTGGAAAAGAATCAAAAGGGACCGGAAGTGCCCAATACGTCTTTTTAGTATCAAAAGGGGGAGGAAGGGCTCGAAGGTTGGGTGCTCAGGAAATGTGGGGTTCCCCGCAGTGCGGAACCACGGGGCGGTTTCCGTGTCAGTGCAACATACCTGGATTCCCGTTCTTGCACCACGGTCACCGGCAGATAGGGGCGACTCCAGAGAGGGTCAACCGCAGTGCTCAAAGGCTTTGGCGTGACGGGAAGGGGGGAAGGGGGGGAAACCCGGCAGCCCAATCCCCTGAGGGGTACGGAAGTGCTCGAAAAGGTCACATACCCCATAAAGAGTGACCGTCATTGGATCAAACGGGCAAGGAAGTGAGGAGCTTGGAGGGAGGGGGCGAGACCGTTGGGTCAAAAATCATCGCAGACGGGGAGTTCGTCGCTTGGCGTGAGGAATTGGAGGGAAGGGTTAAGGCAGTGCCCATAACGGGGGCGCGGCATTGCCAAAAAAATCCAAGACCGCAGTAAAAAAGCTCAGGGTTTTCAACCGTCAGTGATCAAACCAAAAGAGGGGAAAAGTGCTCGAACCGGGTGTCACCGGCAGGGCAGGGAAAAAGTCTCTCAATCGCTTGCAGGAAACGGAAGGGACTAGAAAGGCACAGGCTCATTCCCCTGTGAGACATTCGCAATCGGGTGGGGAGTTCAGTTCTTTCAGAAGGTAGGTTGTCAAGAAAGGTAGGGAACAGATGGAGAAGGCGAAGAGAGACTATTTGCTAGCGCCAATCTCTTCGGAGATCTTTCCCCCAATTAATGATTAAAAGAGAGGATAGTGGACGGACGAAGAAAAAAGAGACAGAGGCTCTCTAACGCCGGGAGGACGCCTTCGAAACTTTCAAAACTAGAGAATTTAGCCTCTGCCAGTGAACGAGCGAATGAGAACGGAAGGACCATAAAGACCACTGACGAACCAACAGGGTCGAGCATAATCGAACAATCGATTTAAAACTGCCCGGGGGGTCGAGAAAGGGAAGGGGCCCAACTTTCTAGCACCCTTCACGAAAGAGTGAGAAAAGAGATAGGGGGAGCCCCACGGGTAAAAGCCCAGGTATTGGCAAAACTTGGCCGGGTCACGCCCATTATTGGGGAGCCAACCGGGAGCAAGGAAAGTGAGACCCAGCTCTTTACACTGACGTTGGAAACCGACGAGGGAAGAAGGGAAAAAAGAAGACAGAGCAACTTCCCGCAGCACAATAGCTTGAATCCTGTGCAGTACAAGTGCAAAAGGGAACGCCAGTGGAGGGGTTCACTTCCGGGACACCAAACGGTCGAAGCATAAAAAGGGAGGGCACTGGGCCCTTTAAACAACGATTCCAAGAAGTCCAACGATTGAGCAAAGAAAGAACCCTGCATCTTTTCGCCCGGAGGTCAAGCAAAAGAAGGGGGGGGTGCACTGAAGTGAAACCAACCAGCGATGTCCCAAAAGGGTCCCAAGGGAGGGGGTCACTAGTTACAATATGATTAAACTGAATGAAACACACAGTTAGTTTATAAACATGGATTACACCCCCCCTGCTAATCACTGGAAAAAAAAAGAAGAGGGCAGTTGAGCGACGTTGACAACGGGGATAGTTTATCCCTTCCTTAAATAATGGGAGGGGCCTATGACACACAAAAACAACTGGGGTAGGGGATCACGGTCCGATGTGGGCAAAGGATTTACACCCACCGTTTCGAAGCAAAAAAAACGACAAGGCTATGAGAACCTGGGAAAGTTGAAAGAAAAACTGGGCCGCCATGTGCACTTCGGTGACACCACACGTTAGATGACGGCAAGGAAAGGGATGGGGAAAATGTCCTTACACGAGGAAAGGTACACCCTAAAGGTATCACTTCCTTACACCAAAAGTAAGATCAAGCCAGTAACAGGATGATCACCTGCATGGAGGATTGAGCACTTCTTTCACTCCCAGTTGAATTGGGAAACTGAAAAAAAAAAGCAATTTACACCCCGGGCACGAAAATCGATTCACGGCGGAGGGGATGTAGGTCCTTAACGAAGCCGAGATCGAGGCTTTCAAAAAGTGCCCGTTTCCAAATGAGAAAGGGGGAAAACTGACACCCGGCTGAAGGAGAAAAAAATTTGGCGCAATCTATAAAAAGGGGGGCCAGTCAACAGACACTGCACTAGGGGTATCAATTGTGGTCACCGTTCACCTTTGCAAGTAACCAAAAATAGAAACGGCAGAGAGGGAAAAAGGAGGAGGGTAAATCTATTCTTGGTTGGATGGAAAAAAAAGGCCGGAGCTGGGGGGGGGCCAGGGTAGATAAAAACAGCTCGAACCCCGGCCACAGAAAATTTATGGGTTTTGTGGGATTGTATGATCAAGGAAGAAACGGGGACAAAAAAATGGCCGTAGCGCCACCGTCAATAGTAGTTACAAAACGATACTATCCAGGAAAGCAGGCCAGGATCATTATAAGAACTAAAAGAGGAAAAGGGGGGGACCAAGGCGGGGGGGAATTACTTAGGAGACCATTCTTTCGGCTAGAACATCCGACCGGAAAAAAGGAGGGGATAAAGGGGCAGCCAGGAGACGAGAACGAGTGTGACTCCAGCGACGGAGGTGGAAATGGACAAGGGTCGAAACCCCCGGGGTGAAAGAAAGAAGTTAAAAAAATACGAAACACTGAAGTGCGAGACATCAGGGGTCTCCTGCCTCCTACCGTGAAAGAAGGTCTGAGATAAAAAGAAAAGGGAAGCCTTCTCCTTACGGGTAGGTTGTATCAAAAGGTGGGGGGGGAGAGCCGAACACCCGGCCGAAAGTAAGGACTTGAAAGATCAGCCGCCGCCATAAATACCTGGGTAAAAAAGTCTTGGGGGAAAGGAGAAGAAACCAGGGGAGGCGAAGCTCATTAAGCGCAGTGGAAAAAGATAGAGAAAAAAGGCAGGAAGGCAAGTAATAAAAAGAAGGAAGGGAGGTTGTCACCCCACCCCCCAGACAGGGAAGAGGGTTGAAACGAAAAGGGCTTTTCCGGGAAATCGGTCAAGAAAAAAGGGGGAAAAACTGATATTGAAAACAGAAGAGCGTAAACTCTTCATTCGATCTTGGGGGGATTTCCAAAGAAAGGGGAGATATCTTCAAACTGAAATCAAAATTCTAGAAGAAAAAAACGCCGTCCTGAGGGGGGCAAGCGTCGGGCGGGAAAAAAGTGGGCGAGAGAGCCACCTCAAAATGGGAAAACCATGGAGGGAGGATTCCTGGAACTCTCCGTACGCAAGGCGGCCGAAAGAAAGAAGAAGAGACTAGTGGCGCTCGAAAAAGCTTTTTCGTGGTCTTAGAACAGCTCCAATTTTTACCCGGGGTTGTGAAAAAAAGAAAGGAAGAAGGGAAGGGGGGGTTGGTGGAAGGGGTAAAATGAAGGGGGGAATCCTACACGCACTCCAACTGGGGGAGAGGAAAAGACTCCATGAAAGAAACCTCAGAATGTCTTGGTAGAGCCTCTTTGGAAAGGGAACTGTGGGGGGGGGGTTTATGGGGTTCGAAGTTAACAGGACTGCGATTCGGCAAAAGAACATACCTGAGAGCACTCAAGGGGACATCCCTGAGTTGAGGTACAGTTCCGGGGGAGCGAAATGACAAGGGAGAAAAAGTATCGAAGAAAAGAATAAACCCCTGGAGGGGCAAGAGCCCCGGCTATTCCGACGCGTGCAATGGAAGGAAAAATAATCGGAAGGATGTGACGTCACGCCAGGAAAGAGGAGTTCGAGACAAAACGAAAACCGAAAAAAGGCAGACTCTATAGCGCGGCGAGCCGGGAAAAAAAGCGGTGGGGAAAGTCGCATACATAACCAAAGTCCCCGAGCCGGCGAGCTTGTAGAAGTGACAGG
>Ga0179593_1433618_pt1 | contig 21531 bp, 23 predicted proteins | sample CZODoug2_1_08_16_FD_185931 | JGI IMG/M metagenome (GOLD analysis project Ga0179593, IMG submission 185931) | Vadose zone soil fungal communities from Angelo Coast Range Reserve, California, USA - CZODoug2_1_08_16fungal (PacBio error correction) | ecosystem: Environmental > Terrestrial > Soil >...
GGCAAAGGCCGCCGCAGCGTGGGGGGGGGGGGAGCATACGCTCGAGAAGCCCTCGACTTCTGTAAGAAGGGGGAAGAGGCCCTTTACCCGGAGCCAGTCTCTCTAACGGAAACTTCTCGGACGAAATGGGCCCCCAACTCGACAAAACTGGAGGATGGATTCACACAACACCCCCTTCCGCGAATGAAGTGCCCGGGGGCCCTAATGAAAACAAAAAAATGAACTTCTCTCTATCAGATCCCCCGGGAAGAAGAGAGAGAGGTCTTCTGCTGCGACTTGATACCGGGGGGGCGAAACTGAAAGAGACACTACATCCGGGTGATTACGCTTTTACCGCCCGGTAGGAACATTCAACCACGAATATAAATCGCGCCGATAGCTATCGCGGAGAAAGCGCGGATCCCCGATGCGCTAGACCTGGACAGGGCTTGAGGGGACTGCTCCCCCGCTCTAAGAAGGAACCAGTAGAAATCTGGTTGACGAGCCAGTACAAGCTCAACAGCAAGTCGGAAAAAGGGAAATGATCCCTGATTTCACTCAGCCGAGAAGACGGAGGAGTGTCTACTCGAATCTGCAGGGAGGGAGCCAAATTCCGGAACCTCTCACGCAATCAATTGAATAGATCCTGGGAAAGAAAGGAGAACTATGCTCCGCCTTAACCGGGTGTCCGATGAGCGCGCTCGGTAAGATGGTCTAGGCGCCTTCGGATCAATCCGGAAAATCAGAGCCTCTGCGCCGAGCAGTAACGAGAAAAGATGAGGGGAAAAACCAATGCTCGCGCAACAGCAAGGAATCAGACAGTGAAGCGATCAAAAAGAAAAAGATTCTGTACTAGAGCTGAGCAACACATGCAAGCTTCGCAAGTGCGGTCAATTACAAAAAAGGCAATGACCGACGCATCGGTCAAAGGGAGACAAAATCCAAGATTCGACTCACGACGACCAAGAGCCACTTCGGTTAGAGTCGGTTGGGGCCGGTGGGGGGTCAAGAGGGAGGGAGTCACGCGTTCAGCTTCGTCACCACAGCCAAAAAAAAAAAGGCTACGTGCACGCGGACGACTATAGCTCATCGAAGGCCGAAAGGGCCAGTCAGACTGCGTCGTAAAGAGAGGGGCCGACAGGAAAAGGTTAACTTCTGAGAGGGGAAAGCACAGGGGCCCGAGGGCTTTTTCGTCATCCGCTCCTGACCAGGAAAGGGAGGTTTTGTGGGGGGGGGTGGGGGTAAAGAAAAAAAAACGTGGGTGGGGCGGCACAAGTCCCCGGCCCGGTTACCAAGGAGGGGACAGGCTATGGGCGGCGCTGCTCAGGGATGCATAAAGAAGAAGAAAGCCTAAGAGCGCTCGGAATAGGGCCTGGGAGGAATACCACGGATCACCTCAACTGGCGCTGATGGAATCAACCAGGAAGGGGACCGATCTCCGCTTGGCCGCTAGAAACAAAACGGGGAGGAGAAAAAAAAGCTGATCATGAAAAAGCTCAAGCGGTATCGGCCCCCGAGGGCGAGGACGAAGAAAAGAGGGCTACAAGTCCTACCCCTCCCGCCCAGGCGATTCAAGGATACCGGAAGGAAAAGCCGGGACCCTCTACCCTCCTTCACCGCTAACCCTCTATAGAGAACAACAAAAAGGAGGGGGGAAAGAAAAAAAATATATCGGGGGGGACCTCCCTTCAGATGGAGGCCGGAGCAAAAGAAGGGGAACTGAAGCTTCGACGGTGACGCAAGTGATGGAGGAGGGCCAAAGGGCGGGTGGTCGGTGTAAAAAGCGCGTAGTCCCGAGTGTTGAGAATCGGCCGCAAAGGACGAGTAAAAACTTGAGCACCAGCACTTGAGGAGACTTCCAAAGCGGGGGGTTTGAAGAGCGGGTTCGAGGAATCGGGCAATCTGAGTCAGATTCCCATACAGATAGTTGATCCGTTAGACACCGGGGAGCGGTCGAAAAGCGAGGGGGGGGAGCAGGAAAGGTCTTCGACTGACTTCATGATGTCTGATCCAAAGAGGGAAGCTGCCCCGCCTCTCTGGTAAGGTAGAACCGGAATGGGCGGACGTCGGCGGGGCCCAATAGTCAGGTGAGTGCGCTCCACAAATATTAAAAAAGAACGAATAGGAAGGGGCAAGGTGCCGGATAGGTTCTCCTATGGGAAAGCTGAGAAAAAAGGATCAAGGGGACCCTTCGAGTCATTATTAGGAGAGTGAGTCTCCGCGGGAAAAAAACAAGGGTGCCAGGGATGATGTCGTGGGACGAGGGGAATTACAACCTGAAACCATAACTGCACGATGCAAACCCATTAAAAAAAAAAGCACCAAGTTGAAGTGGGTCGATCTCATGAGGGGTGACCGATTTGCGTGGGCGGCAGTGGGGAACTTGACGGACACCGTTGGGGTGAGATTGAAACTCATATACTGTCGAATAGAAAGGGCCAGAGGCCAGAATCGGCTTGGTCTGGAATGTCGGGGCGCTGTCACGGTAAAAGCCTATCTTCGACCTGGGGGGGTCCAGTCCACTGTCGTAACGGGAAGCTCACGACGGGAGAAGAACGATGATCTCGCTCCGGAAGGCCTCTGGGACCGAGAGCAAACGGACAGAACTCTGATGAAGCGGGAAGAGATAGAGTATCCTCGAGATGATCATTGAAAACGTCCAGCCTGGATGAGAGATGGAAGAAGGACGAACTCCTGCGAGAGCTCCTCCACTCTCCAAGCGGAAGCGGCCGGGAAAAGAACTCGGATTACCCGACATGGACTCACGAAAAATTGAGATGGCATAGCTTGTCGTCGCGCCCAGAGAAAAAACTACGGGGGGAAGTCGCGCGGTCGGGACGGAAACGTAAAAAAAGTCAGCGAATATGGGAGAAGCGCGAATAGCGTAAACCACTGGAAACAAACTCGAGCGTGTGATATGGCGCTTGGACCTATAGACTTTAGGGCACGGAAGGGAAGAGAACAAAGGGGATGTCGTGGTAGAGGCCAGGGGACGAAAGACGGTTAAACGGAAGAAGAAGAGCAGATTCTGGGATCGAGATAAGGAGGGGAGAGGAGAAAAAAACTGGGTTCTTCCTGATTTAGGGATAGGGGCTGTGGCAGAGGCCCAGCACATTGAAAAGCATCCGCGCCAGAGCGAAGAATTGGCTGTGGACAAGAGCAGAAAGAACTTGCAGTGGGGGAGCAGACCGAGACGGGATCAGGTTGACGAAGTGGAGGAGCCTTCCCGGAAGGATGGGGGGATCCGGAGAGCCACCAAAAAGACTTACATACTTAATCGGAGGAAGCTCAAAGAGTGGGGAGGAGGCTGGACCCATCATAGTCGACAACAGGGATGATTAAAATATTGGGATTCCATCCGAAAGGAGTGGGGGATCAAAATCTACTTGAGATCCGCTAGTGGTCTGTGGGGTTCTCAACGTTGCTCACCAAGGGAACGGCTTCAAAGCAATGCTCAGGCGACAAAGTGAGATAACACCCTGATACTAAGCTCCTGGTCTGAGGGTCAAAGTCTGTAGGACTTGTCAGAGGGAATGAACTCAGGGGGGCCTAAAGAAAGGGAGAAAGAGACACAGCCTGCGAGAACGAAGAAGACCCGCCCTCTCAAAAGAAAGAGGTCGGAGACTGAGCCTCCGAGCGGGCGGAAAGGGGACCAATCAAGAAAAGAATAGATGAACCGGGGGTGACCTTCAATCTACTGTCTTGAAAAAACCGAGGTCGCAGCGCAAATATCATTCGAGGCGGGAGGAGAAAGCTCTTAAAATGATCCCTATGCACAGACGACGAGGTTCTGCTGAGACGCGCGACGAGACAAGGAAGCTGTTCTCAAGCAAGACAAAGCTCTTCGCCTAGGTCTCCAAAAAAGAGAAAAACCGGGGTAGCCCGAAGCCGCATCCTAGAAGAGATTAGTGGAAAAGGAGCTTGGGGAAGAACTTCCTGAAGACTTGCGTCAAAAAAGGGCCCGTCAGGAGAGAAGGGGCATTCGCAGAGGGAACTCGAGCCCGAAACCCTGAACGGTGTAAAAAGATCTCGCGCGTACATGCTGAAAGAACGTAGAACCGCGGCTTAATCTTCCAAGAAGGCCTAAAGAGGGAATCAAAAAGGCACGAATCGTGACTTTCCACAAACATGAGACCTCTAACGATCGAAGAGAACTGCGAAGGAAGGGAAAAGCCCAAGCAGATGCGGCCTATATCGGGGAAGAAGGGGAAAAAAGACGAGGGGAGGGTCAAGCTCCAAATTGTCGAAGTCCACAAGAAAAAACGAAAACCGCTCATCTTAAAATGGAAAAGAGACTGAACTAGCCCGGCAAAGAGCAACTTCGTTTGAGGCGGAGACCCTCAGGGATTCTTGTTTCAGGTAAGGTCAGGTCACCGTTGAAGATTCAGTCACACAAGTCACCCCTGGACCAAACCTACTACGTGCCGGAAGAACTACGAATCCTTCTAATTAGCTCAACTCGGCCGGGGAAAGGAGAGCAGAGAAAACGATATGCACCGTGACCGCTTAGGTGGAAGCGCGAAAAGAGCATCGTGGATGTTAGGAAATATGCCAAGGAAGGACCCGCCTATGAAGACAGGGGGGAAACTTAAAGGCGGGCGCTCTCTGATTGGAGATGATCAGCCCGAGATCATGAGGGGAGGCAAAAATGCCGGAGATCTATCGTGCAGCAAACGTGCGACACAAAAGGAGGCGTTTGTAACACGGATCAACTACGGCGAAAGGGGTAAGGTTGAGTATCAGTCTTTCGGAACGCGATGTACCACGCGGGACGGAGAGGTCGGCAGGGATACAAGGGACGCAAAGCGAAAGGTGGCGGGCCGAGTGAAAACAAAAACGTCGAGCTAAAACCGCCGAGAAGCGAAAAAAAAAAAACCCCGCCCAAAAACTCTTCAGGGAGTAAAAAAAGCTAAAGAAACTCTACACTCCGTGGCCAGGACAAAGCTACGACAAGGAGATAGATAGAGACAAAACAACAACATAGAACAATGAAGGGGAGAAAGGGGTATTCATTCCTTAACGGGCCTGTAAAAAAAAGAATAAGGGAGTACAAACCACCTATGGAAAGTGAAGAAGAGACGGGCCGTCAAAAAGTTCTTATCTTGACATCGCTTCAAGAGCAGTAATCAGAACTGGTCGAACAGGTAGCAGAGCGCAGAACCCTTGATCACCTAAAGGGGATAAAATACAGAGGGAAAATGAAAAACGCGTGTTTCGATCGTGAACTAAAACACCTTGAGATCTAAATGCAAAAAAAGCGGAAAAAAACCGGAAAAAATGACTGCAGATAGTGGAGTTTCGAGGGAGTGGGGGGATGGAGGGGGAGACCTGCCGACTTAAAGGGTACGAATATTTTCTCTTCACGTGAAAAACTTCATGGAGGTCTGAGAAAAGGATAGCGGCAAGGGAAAATTACAGCGGGGGGAGAGGAACATCTGGAAAGGTTGAGATGAACGGAGTAAGGGGTTCGTTCTATGTGAAGGCGGACAAAGCACTATGGCGCTAGTATGCGCTAAAAAAAAAGAACGGTCTGCGGTTCACGTATCAGGAGATCGGGGAGGTCTGGACAAGGCTGATCATTTTGCGGCTCACGGCCATTTACTTGTAAAGTGAACACGGAGGGCGGGGAAAAAAGTGTTTGTCAATATTTGAGGTCGTCGTAAGCGACGCGTGAGAAGAGAAGTACTATTAAAAATGCAAAAAGACAGGGCCGTTCTCAGTAACGGGCCGAAGAGAAGGCTGCGGGGGGACGCAAGGTCTAGGAGCAGATTCGATCGGGTGCAGGGAGAAGGGGGGGGGGCTCATATCCCTGGTTTGGGAACTGACAAAAACTTGGGAGCTTGAAACTCACAAAAGGGGTATGTAAAGTTGCAAAGCTCGACGGCCAGCGCTGGATTTGTGCTTGAAGGGCTTAAAAAAAGGGTGAAGCCTTACCCAGGATCAAGATTGTATATGGTTAGCGTGGTTGTGGGGGACCATGATAACGAGTTGACAGGGGAAGATGCAGAACGGGGGGGCGCCGATTCGGAGATCTATACATCCTTATGAAATAAAAAAAATGCCTTCAAGAAGGGGAAGGACGAGAGAGAATTTCTACTCTTGAAGAACAACACTTTCAGCAGCATAGAGTCTCATTAGCTTCGAAAAAGCTTTTAGAAGGGGGAAGAGTTCAAGGAGACTGGTAAGCTCGGGACTATGAGCCGAGTAAAGGGGAACTGTCTCAGAAAAAAAAAAAAAAAAAAACAGGAAAAATAGACTACAAGCAGAGTTCAAAAGTAAGCGTTACACAGGTTATGATGCCGGGACAGGAAATCTATTCAGCTTGAGATAGGATGCAGTATCTTAGGGGCGCGACACCAGACGAAATGGCTAAAGGAAAGAAAGGTAAAAAGGAACTAGGAGCCTGTCGTGTTCATGGTCGAGAAAAAATGGATTAGCAAAAACTGGACCCGGATGACGGGGAGGTTTGCTCGGCGCGAGGTTGATGGAAAAAAGGGGACCCAAGAAAGTCTCGGAAACGAAGGTCAGCCGGCGCAGAAAGAGCGGGTCGTGGGGAAAGGAGAAAAAGAAGGGACTCACCAGTGAGCAGGGGTGCAGAAAGGAAAAAAAAAAATTAAAGGGAGGGGGTGAGGGAACTAGGGGAAGCAAGAAAAATGGAACCGAGAATAAAAGGAGCGCGCAAGCCGCGAGGTAAATTAAGCGCGATCAAGGGGGCTGTTGATCTCAAGACCTTCCGGAGCGTCGAGGAAAAATTGGGGGAAAAGGTCAAGCGCAGGCATGGTGACCGCAATAATCAGAGAAAAAAAGAAAGGTGAGGAAAAAGTGCAAAAAAGATACTATTGTAAGTCGGCGGGGCAAGCAAGAGATGGATTCTGCGCCAACCTCTGAAGGAAAGATCTCGCGAACGAAAAACGAGAAAGGGATAGCATGCTACGAAATGCCTCTGGGTGAATCTAAGAAATGCGCGACGTATGAGTACGGGGGGGTGGACTGCGGGGGAACGCCGAAAAACAAAAAGGAAGGAGAGAGCGTGCAACAATGGCGGCTGAAGGCTGCACGCAGAAAAGAACAAAGGAGATGTCAAACTCATTCCATGTTTGTCAGTTCATGTTCGACAATGTCATAGATGAAGTTCTATCCCGCTGGGAAAGATGCCGCAAAAGAAAAAAATAGAAGAAGGACTCAGGTCCTGTAAGCGTAGCAGCGCTCAGCGCAAAAAAAAGAAAGGAAATAATGACGGCTGGCGAAACGTGAAAGACGAGAGGGAGGGGTCTCTATTAAAAAAAAAATAAAGACAGGTCGAGGGTTCTGACGGGGGTACTTCTGAAGAAAAAACGAGATCAAAGGGGGTGCGCCTGATGGCACGAGAGAAACGGAGAAATGAGAAGGCTAACTACGGATCAAGTATGAAAAAGGAAAGGGAAGGACTTCTCGGAAGAGGGAAAGAGGCGAAGTAAGAAGTTTAGGAGGGGGATCTATGAAAAAAAAAAAAAAAAAAAAAAAAAAAAAAAAAAAAAAAAAAAAAAAAAAAAAAAAAAAAGAAAAAAAAGAAGAAATCCTAGCTCGAATGGGGGGGTTAAAAAAAGAGGAGAAAAACTAAAGGGGGGAATAGTCGCGAGGTATAGAGTCAGGACGAGGGAGGGCGAGTGAAAAGGAGCTGATCTGTCCGTATACACTAGAAAAAAAATCAAGAAAGAGTTCGAGGACGAGCGCACTGGAACCAAGGAGTCAGAAGATAGAAGGGGCTCAAACTCAATACAGGGGAAGGGGCAGGGGTAAACGCAAAGTGAAAATCTTGCAACTTGGAAAAATCAGGAGGAAGCCAAAAAAGGTCTTAATTTATATCAGAGCTTCTTCAGAAAAGAAAGTCTGGAAAAGCACGAAAGTGTACTGCCAAAGCTTTCAATCGGTGGGAGAAAAAAGAGGGGGAAGAGGGAAGACAGCTTGCAAGCTGTAACCGTTTGGATGTATGAAAAAAAAGGAAAGTGGAGTGAATCGGGAAACAATGTTCTCCAGGGCCCTTCAATAGGGGAAAGGAACACAAAGAGGGGCGCCTCGACCCCAAGCTGAGGCCTGGGAGGCGGACACGTAAGAAAAATGAGTGAGAGGGTTCAGGTGCATTCAGACTTTTGTTCTAAAGAGAAACAAAAGTCACAAAAAAATTGGAAAACAGGCGGAAAAAACTCTAAAGAATGGGGGAGGAGAAGGTAGACTCTTTACCAATTCAAGAAACTGAGAAGTCGGTTCAAGGAAAGGGAGATTCTGTCTGAGTGAAGGCGAGAAGGCAGGCTGAAGATCCGCAGAATTTGAGAATTCAGGACGAATTCAGCCAAGGTCAGTCAAGGGAGGGAAAGAGAAGGGTAGGAGGAAGCGGATGGGGGGATGAGGTAGGAGAAGCGATACGATAGGGAATGACGCGGTTCCTGTTCCGAGCTTCGGGTCTATCTAGAGGCGGGGTATAAGTTGTCTACTCTCGAAAGGGAGGATGAAGATCAACTCTCATGGGAGGCTTGTGAAGAGATTTCAGGAAAGAAACGAAAGTGCCCGCTGAGAAACAGTTCGGAACGTAGAAATGGAAGGGGGAAGGAGAGGACCATTTTTGATCGACCGCTCAACTGGAAAAAAGAAAAAAAAAAGCTCGTACATTACTACGCCGGCCTCGCGCAGGAGTGACAATGTCCGGGGGGGAATCTCACTTCTAATCAAACCTATTACCTGATGCGCGAAAAAGAAGATAGAAAGATATTGTCAGAAAAAATCTCTGCTCCAGAAATTTTATTAAAAAAAATAGAGAAACCATTGGGAATTCTTGGGATTGGAAAGGACATTGTCAGTGAGGAAGTTATCGGAAAAATTTCGAGCATGAGATTCTCTTTGAAGTGGCAAGGCGGTGGGGGAAAAGTGTATGCACTCTGCGGGGTTCAGGGTCTACAAGAAGGAAAGAGGACAAAGTTGGACTCGACGGCGCGGGAAAACTTGTAGCAAAACAGTCTAAAAAAAGAACACAAGAGGGGCTGATCTCTGCGAAACAGGGGGGTCATAAAGGGGGTCAATTTCTTGCAGATGAATTCAGAAAATGGTTGGACCTTTAGGACCCCGGAATGAAAAAGGAGAAAAGGGAAAAGGGGAAGGTAAAAGAAAAGTCAGGACCTCGACGTCCATGCCATTAAGAATCGGTTCAAGGGGGGAAGGGGGTGCACGAACTCATACGGGAAAGGAGGGCCTTATTCCGCGCGAGGTACGCTTTGTTTCAAGGATGTGAACGATCTTTACTTGCGTCGGGGTCAAGTGGGGGGAGGCGTGTTGGCTTCGAAAGCAATAACCTATTCGCTTCTGAAAAGAGGAGTAAAAAGGAAACGAAGAAACTTGTCTTTCGTATTCCATAGAAGAATCTGCGGCCTGGCATCCTGGAGAACCGCCGGAAAAGGGGATAAAAAGTGTCTCAGAAGGAGGAGAAAACTTGGACGGCAAAAATGGGGGGGCCTCAGGGCGTTGCAGGGAAAAGAGAAAAGGGGGAAAATAAAAGACTACTAGCCTGAATTTTCAAGACGAGAAAATCAAAACGAAGTGGAAATCTTGCAAGAGGGAGGGGGACATATGAAAAAGTTTCTACCATAGGAGTTCGGGGTAGTGCTTCAACTTGGGGAACTTGACAGGAAAGGGTGAAAAACGTTCAATGGTGTGCTGACTATGCAAAAAAAAAAGAGCATCAAAGGGGCGGGGAGTGAGAGGGAAGGGGAGGCAAGGGGTCACTACAGTATATGAAATTGGGGGGGTGTTCCTATGTCCTACTATCAAGGTATGAAAGTTCTCAAAAAGAGGCGCGTACGAAAGATCTCTCTGAAAGTATGTTCAGGAAGGAAAACAAGGGAAGGAGGCGAATCAGGGGGGTAACAGCCGCAAGCGGAATTCTGACCTCAGCGAATCGGGAAAAGTGCGACGTCGAGGGAAGAAAAAACGGCTAGAGGTAACGCACCTCAGGAGCAGGGGGATCTGAGAAAAAAAAAGAGAGGTTAGAGAGATACGGATAGGAACCTGGCGGAGAAGGGCCGGTCTCCATCAAAAGGGGTTAGGGGGTGGGGTCGGCCGAGCGACACATGCAGTTTGAGAAGTGGAAGGGGGCGGCCTGATACTATCGCGTAGAAAGGGCTTGCTATAAGGAATCTTTTAGCAGGAGGTTTAAAAGGGAAATAGGAATTCTAGAACAGTTAAAAAGGGCCATCAGTATATCGTGATTAGGCTCCAGGGGAATCGGGGGTAATTCCTTGACGGCGTAGATTGGAAAGAAAGCAATCGGGCTGTGTCGTTGGTAAGGCAAGAAAGGGAAGATTCGGGGGGGTTTGTTCAGTTTCTCGCCGAAATATAAAGGAGAGTAGGGGGAAAGATGAATTCTCCGGGGAAACGCAGGAAGACTGTGGGTAAATGCGGGGGGTGGGGGGAATGTCTAGGAATAAAATTATGAATATTACTGAGAGAGAAAGTTACTACAAATGAGGTGGAAATGAGAGAACCCAAAGAGGGGGGTAGTTGTCGGGGGAATTGGTGAGCGCAGCCATTCCAAGGAAGGGGGTCGGCCTAAGCATGTTAGAAAAGATCAAACAAAAAGGAACAGCTGCTCAATCGCATTTTAAAGTCATGGGAGGAATCTCAACGCTCACTTAAATAAGGGAACGCAAAGAGAGAAAGGATAAAAAAAACATCGGGCGGCGGGAGGGGGCGAAGGAGGGGGAGAAAAAAAACAACTAAAGGGTGAAAAAAAGACCGCTGAGGAGGGATTAGGGGTCCGAGTCTGGGTCAAAAAAAAAACAAAAAAAAAAAAAAAAAAAAAAGGAAAAAAAAAAGAAAAAAACACACCGAAAAAACAAAAAAAAAACAAAAAAACAAAAAAAAACAAAAAACGGGGGGGGGGGGGGGGGGGGGGGGGGGGGGGGGGACTGGGGGGCTAAGTAATTATTCCTCTGAATCTGTTCAAAGGTAAAAGGGGTAAAGGAAACTTAGGGGGGTTTGGCAGAGAATAGGGAATCTAAAAGAGATACCACGTAGGAGGTAAAGGTAATGATACTTCTTAAAACAGGAGCTTCCTTTCGTTCTGCGCTAAAAACTGGAAAAGCTTGGGAAGTTGCTCTACTCTTAAGAAACACTTAAGGAGGTCGGGAGGGGGAGAATGGGGGCGTAAGGGAGAGCCTGTTTCCAGGGGGTAAGCATTTCGGGTGTCAAAAAAAAAAAAGGAATAGAAACATCCTAGAAGGGTCTATCAGTGCGCTTGGTCTAGAAAGTCGCAGAAAGGGAACGACAGATCAAGGATAAGAAGTCGAGCGATCGAACTTGGCGGAAAGAAAAAAAAAGGACTCAGGACTTGATTGACATTGAGTGCCGTGCAGTGGGGAAAAAAACTTAAAGATTCACAGACGGCGGCGCGTTCGACGCAACGGGGAGGGAAGTATAATCAAAATGCGTCGAAGGGGGGGGGGGAAAAAACATAGAATCCAAAGGGGGAATGACCGATAAGAAGCACTCCCGAGAAAAAGCTGGTAGGTAGCAAGGAGGGACAAGCATCAGATCCTATCATCATTTCCTTCGGATAGAGGGAACTAGATGAAAGAGGACCGAAAAAGCGCGAGAAAGTATGGAGGAGCGAGTAGGAAAAGGGGAGTTTCTGCACTAAGGGAGGAGTCGCGCGATCGTGGCAGAAAGAAGAGAAAGAAGAGATTACTGCTATAAGAGACTAAAAAGCGGGAAACCTTACCATAATAGGTGGGGATGAGCGATGCATGGGGGGAGGGGAGAGGGACTAGCTTTTAGGAGTCCGTCAGTTCCGGGAAAAAGCCGGAGGGGAAAAAGGTAAAAAATTTTCTTCTTTCCTCGGGGCAGAAAGGGAGAAAAAGATGGAAACTTCCGCGTCCAACTTATGAAGTAAGTGTAAGAAACAACACAAATGCTAGAGTAAAAGGGCGTCGAGGCTTCTGCTGGAATCGGAAGAGCCAGGAGGCACAAATCGCTAGGGGCTTGCAAGAGGGGGTCAGGAAGGGGTTACAAAAAGAGAAAAAAATAATGAGGGTCTTTCGCACTGGAAGGGTCATCCAGCGTTGGCACAAAATCGGGGTCACAGGGAAAATAGGTGAGCTTCTATCTTCTACCCTGACACTAATATTACAGGGGGGGGGGTCTCTCTTAAGAGGAGGTAAGGATGGGTTCTAAGGAGAAAGGTCGAATGCAGTACAAAAGTCTTTTCTCGCTAGTAATCTTTATGAATGCTGAAACTCTCATCATCATTCGGTCTAGGGGTTTTCAAAATTTATTATATAAGGTCCTAAGGGGGGCAAACATTTCTTTGGGGGTGGGGGTATAAATTCGTTCTAGGAATCCAAGTGTCCGGAACCCTCGGGAAGCTTCGTTCTAAGTGAAAGCTGCAGGCAGGGTGTCGGGGGAGCGCTAAGAAGGCTGTAAGGGGATGAAGGTAAAACGGGTAAAAGAGTTTGTGCGCCCGGGGAGTGACAGCTGGGGGGGGCGCTGAAACGGGTGGACGACAGAAAGGAATTAAGGGTCAAACCACTCAAGGGGGTCGAAGGCGAAAGAAAGGGTCACGGGGGCCAAAAATCGCGTCTCGAGGGGGGAACTATGAAAAAACTAAAGGAAAACTATTGGGGAGGAAGTCAAGGCCAGAGGAGTGATCATCAGAACGTAGACACTGAGGGGGGAATTAACGGCTGATAAAGAGGAAAAAGGATGAGCTAAAGAAAGCAGATTGCAGGCCGGGTGGCTGCAAAACTTAAGGAATAGAAATCTGAATCAAGTATGAAAAAAAAAAAAAGAATATAAGAAGGGAAGGTGTCGCTAAGAAGGGGCTCAAGAACTCAGGAACATAGAGAAAGTCAGTAACTACCCGAATCACGGGTATAACGGACTCTCATAAAATAGGAAATAGGCTTAGACTGTTGCGCTTGTGTGAAAAAAAGAGTGCAAAAGTCAGAGGGGGGGTCAAAGAAGGAGCCGGTCGACAACAAAAGGAAGGTAGAGCGCCTGGGTGGCGCGGGGGGGGGAGGAGTGGGGAACTCTTTCGGCGGTAGTGTTCGAAAGGGAAAAACTAGAAAAAATTGAGCTAAACTTCTAGGGGAAAGGGCTTGGGGGGGATATCAAACCGCGTGTTTCATAGCGGAGATAAAGCTCAATTCACCAAAGCAGTATGGTAAGAAAAGTCTATAAGGGGTGCTGCAAAGAAGGGTCAAGAGCTGAAAAGGAAGGGACGGGCGGCAAGAAACAGGTACTTCTAATGGGGAGAAGGGGGTAGAGAGTGGCCGCCAATCTCAAAGGATTACAGGCTTTCCTTCTGGTCAGTTCTGAGTTCTCAATTTGAATAAACAAGAGTAAGTGCTTCTGCTTCCAAAGGATGGAAATTAGGGGGAACGAGAGGGAGTCAGAACGAAAGGATGAGAAAAAAAAAACGAGCAAAAAGTGACATAAAGTGCGAAAAGTGATGAGAACGAGGGGGGGGGAAAGAAAAAGGAGAGGGAAAGGGGGGGGAAAAGGGCGGACTTTGTTGATGGCGGAAATTGGAATATCTTAAGACGAAAGGGGAAGGAAAACCGATGAACAGTAAGGAAAAACGCGAAAAAAAGGGCTCGGAAAAAAGGGGGAATGCTCATATTAACGTTTGGCAGGGGAGCGTCGGGGGCAGGGGAAAAAGCGTGGAACAGGCGGGAAAAACAAGGGTGGTCGGGAACTTGCTAATGGCGACGGAAGGGCTGACAGCGTCATCTGAAAAAAACGGAATAAGGTGGCTATGAACTGGCTGACGTCACGGGGCTAGTCAATCGGGAAGATGGGGTGAGACGAGGGGGGGGTTTGGGGAAAGTAGACAACTGATGGGGAAGTTGAATTGCATCGAAGGGTCTTTCGGAGATTAAGGTAAAAAGGGAAAGTCCTGAAAGCCATGGAATACAAAGCAATTGAGATCTAGATGATAGGGGGGCTGATAACTACAGAAGGGGAGGATAGAAAACTCTTATATTAGGGGGGCATGAGAGTCCCAAAAGGGGAGGAATTAGGGATAAAAGCTCAGAATGAAAGGAAAAAATGGAAGCTCAAAGCAGCACTACTAAGATCAGGCCAAACCCAAGAAAAAAAAAAGACTGGGGGGGACCTCGTTCCTTCAGGTAACTCGGAAAGAAGTGGAAACTACACTGTAGTCGGCAAAAGCCAGGAAAACGAAGGGGGGTCAGCGGTCTCTGTGTAGTGTACTTGGAGTGACGGGGGAGTTGCAGAAAAAGGGAATAGGGGGATAAGATGGAATCCAATGAAAGAGAGAGTTAAAGGGAGTAGAGAAAGTGGGTTACTCAAATGGGGAATGACTGGTACCAGGCGGAAGAAAATCGAATAGGATTGAGTTGGATTGAAGAAGGAACGATCACAAAGTCGGGGGGCTCACGTCGGGGAAGCATTGCTTATATGGTAAGCTGTAGAAACGGGCGCGGACCCGGAAGCAAAAATCTGGGGGAAGGGGAGTGAGAGGGGGATTGGTTCGGGAGGAAACTCAAGCGCGGTGGAAAGAAAGGGGAAGGCGGAAGTTGCTGAGTGGGGAAGCAGAGTTCAAGCTGAAAAAAAGTGGGGGAAGCGCGCTCATGAAGGTAGGGGGGGTTTGGGGACTCCGAAGTCGTTGCAGTCGGCGATTCGAGGGGAAAAAAGGCCGTGCGAGCCACATCGAAGGAGGAGAAGAGAGGCAAAGCCCAACGTCGGTGTAAAGCTTGGGGGGGCGGAAAACAACCAACATACTGGTAGGGGGAGGGGGCGGCAACATACGCCAATCCCCGAGGAATTCAAAATAGGGTGCACTGGGTGCGTACAGGGAAAATATAGTAAAAAGTGGGGGGGGCGAATTTGTCTTTTAAATCTTTCGGAATCTCGAAAAGCAGGGAGGATGAGTGATAAACAAGAAGAGGGCGAAGGGAAGAAGCAAAAAAGGATCAACGAAGCGGGCCGGCGGAGATGTACAGCGCAAAAGGACTCAGGGGTAGGAGGGGTGTAGTGAATAGCAACTGCTGGAGGGACAAGCACCGAGTAAGAATCAATTGTATGTCACATGTTCCTGAAAAAACTGCTGTAAAAGAAAAGGGCTTCAAAACGAAAGAAGCAGAGAATCCCAATCAGGGAGGAGGGGGTCGGGGGCGTACTCTAGCCCGAAAGGTGAGAAAAATAAACTAAACTACGATGACCAAGTAATTGTGGTAGCAGGTAAAGGAGAGAGAGGGGGGTCACGTCAAGTGCACCTTACAAAAAAAGGGGGTATGCATATCGAGCTCTATCATCAGAAAAGGGAGGGAGGTCTGGATAATCTCCGGAGAGGGAAGAACTGGAATATGAAAGACCATTTCGGGAAAGGGAGGGGAAAAGGAAGAGAAAACACTATCCGGAGAGTCAAGAGGGAGATTGAGAAGCGGGGCCTCTTACATAGGCTCTACCATACGGAAGGTCTCTCTAGAGATGAGGAGGAGGCAGTGGCGCTTCATGCCTAGAAGAAAAATCTGGCCAAATCGACGGGAAGATGTGGAAAAAGTGAGAGGGTCGTCCCGAGGCTTGGCTTCAAGGAAAGGGACTAGAAAGGGACGGCGTTATTCGGGGGACTATGTCGGCCAGGTGATGTTCGCGCTGCGACTCGCGAATCCTGCTGAAATCCCGAAAAAAAAAAAAAGACGTCATGATAGATCATAGGTCTTTCAAAGAAAGATCAAAACTTAGGAGAAAGGGAAGAGAGGGTGTTTGATCATCTTTCACAATAGGAAAAAAAGTAAGAGGATTGCTAAACGGGTCCTTATAAAAGAAAAACAAGGTGGCCCAAGAAAACCAAAGAAGTCTGGGGGAAAATTTCTTAAACAGCAAAAAAGGGGGTAAAGAAGGGGTGGAGGCATGGGAAAACAAAAACGTGGAGATTTCCTTCAAGCGGGAAAAAGGGGAAAGTCGGGGGGGGGGGGGGGGGGGGGGGGGGGGGGGGGGGGGGGGGCGGGGGGGGGGGGGTGGGGGGTGGGGGGTCTTTGTGGGGGGGGGGGGGGGGGGGGGTGGGGGGGGGGGGGGGGGGGGGGGTTTTGGGGGGGGGTGGGGGTGTTGGGGGGGTGGGGGGGGGGGGGGGGGGTGTGGTGGTTGGGGGGGGGGGGTGGTTTTGTTCTTTGGGGTGTGTGGGGTGGGGGGGGGGGGGGGGGGGGGTGTCTTTGTGGGTGGGGGGGTGGGGGTGGTTCTGTGGGGGGGTGGGGGGGGGGGGGGGGGGGGGGAGGTGTGGTAGCCGGGGGTGTGTCTGTGTCTTGGGGGGCGGGGGTGGGGTTTAATAAAAAAAAAAAAAAGGGGTGGGGGTGGGGGGGGGGGGGGAGGGGCGACGGGGGGGGGGACGGGGGGGGTGGGTGTGGTGGGGGGGGGGGGGGCGGGTGGGGGGGGGGAGCTTGGGGAGGACGGGAGGGGGCGGGGTGTGGTGTGGGTGGGGGTGGGGGGGGGGGGTTGGGGGGGGGGGTTGGTTTTTTGGGGGATCTTAGGGTGGGGGGGGGGGGGGGGTTTCGGGGGTAGGGGGTGGGGGGTTGTGGGGTTTTGTTTAATGATGGGGTTAATTTTGGGTGTGTGTGGGGGGGGTTTCACTGTGCTGTTGGTGGTGGGTGCGGTTGAGGACTTCACCTGACGGGGGGGCCAGCGGGTGGTTGTTCTGTTTTCCGTATATGTGGGGGTTTTTGGGGGGGGTCTGGTGTGGGGGGGTGGGGTAGGGATGGTTCTTGGGGGGGTTGTGAAGAGGGGGGAGTGTGTAAAGAAAAGTTCTGCAAAAAAAATTCGAAACCAAATAGTCCTAATAGGGGGGAGTCATGCTATAGTCTTGGGGTTCAAAGTGGTGGGAATTTCGTCGAAAAACAAATTTCAGCCGGAAAACCACCGTCAAGAAAGAAAGATTCACAGGCTCTCTGTGCAAAAGGTGGTTCGAGGAACACCCAGAGGAAAAAAGAATCAGGGAATTCAGACGTACGGAAAAGAACCCACGGGAAAGGGGGGGACCTGGAAGTCTGGCTTATGAATCTCAACTAAAAAAAATGAAAGGGCAAGTCAAGACTTTACAGGGGGAAACCCGGAAGGCAAAGAAAACCTTAACGTCAGAAATAGATCTTTGTAGAGAGGAGGTTGAGGAGAGTGCCTCTCGAAATCGGGAAGGAAAAAACTCGGTCCGTCGGAGGGGAAGGTAATATAAACCGGGGGACGAAAAAAATGCCCAATTAAGGCTATGTCGCCAAAATATCGGATCACTGTCAAATGGGGAGAGAAAGACCAGGGAGCTTCAAGATGCTCCGTCGTGAAGCATACAATGGAAGGTATCGGAGAGAAGTGGGGAGGGTAACGCGTCGTCGCTATGGGAGAAAAAAGCTCGAAACGTGCAAAGAGCCGGGAAAGGAAATGTGAGCGAGGCCAAGGAAAAGACCTGGAAAAGCTACGAATCTCCCCGCTGGAGAAAAGTCCAAAAGAAAAGATAAAACGGGGAAAGATCTCGAAACAAACGCAAAGAAAAGAAAGTAGCAACGTGAAAAAAAGAGCTTTGCAGACAACTGCAAACGAAAAGTACGCTGTAGGGAAGAACACAGGGAACTTGAGGGACCACGGTCGGGATATCCGTTGAAGAGGCGGGGAAAAGGGAGGTCGCAATAGGGGCACTGAGAGGGGGAGACTGGGGGAAGGGGGGGCACGGCAAAAAGTCTGTAATACGTAAAAAAATGTGATCCACCATGATCAGGCTCGGGTCGAAACGAGGGGAATAAGTGGCACGCAAAGATCCTGGAGAGATAAAAAAAGGGAAGACAATCACGCGTCGGTGAGGCCGGAAAGCTGAGGATTTAGGGGAGGAGGAGTGCCTAGAGGAAAGTCACGGCATCGGCGGCGACGTTCCAGGGTGAGGTCGGAGGGGAGGGCCATAAAACGAGCGCTAAAGTCGGGAATAAAAAAGGGGGGAAAAACCGGAGTAAGTGTGAAAGGGGCTCTTCCAGAGAAGGATAGCCATCTCGAAGTTGAGGAAGAAGGGGGAGTAAGGACTGACGTAAGTCTGAAAAGGTTAGAGAAGAAGTGTAGTGGCGTATCTTCAACGGCCCTAAGAAGGGAAATTCCGGGGACCGAGGCAGTACATAAGGAGTGACTACTGAACTGTGTCAAGGAGTGTAGGGGTCTTCTTGTGACGAAGGCGAAGGTGGGAGGGGAAAAAGTACAGGAAAAAGTCCTTGGCGAAGCGTGAAGGGGAGGAAAATCGCAAAAAAAGAGGGAAGGTGGGGGAGCCTTTGGGGGGCGAGGAAAGGAGGCGGGCACACTATGACCTGAGGATGCGTGAAAAACAGGGGTATTGAAATGCCCGGAAGGAATAACAAAAGGGACGATAGAACATTCTCCGAAGAGCATTGCTGGTTGGGGAGAGGAAGCGGAAAGGGTATCTAGCCGATAGGTACATAGGAAAAAGAAAGGTGGGGGGGGGGAGTCGAAAGATGGGGGGAAGTAAGATTGAAGGGGCTGGCGGGCCGTGTGGGAAAAGGGAAGAGACACCCGGGCACCGCGGCGAAAAAGAGAAAAATTGAAAGAGAAGAGAGTTAAGATGGCAGTATGGCGACAAGATAAGGGGAGGTACGAAATTCGAATCAGAGAAAAGCTGAAAAGGGGGGGGTATGAAGAGGAGGGACCAGTAAAAGAATGGAGAAAAAAGATTCGGGAGAAAATCAGGGGAGAAAAATTTGAGGCGTAAACTGCAAAAAAAAAAATTAAAAAGGACAAGACTGATAAGTCAGAAGGCATCTTAGTGCTCGGGAGCCGAAGTGGTAAAAAACTGGAACGTGGGACTTCCTCTGGGGAAGGAAGGATAAAGGGGACTGGCTGCACGAAAACACTAAATGGGCTAGGAGTAAGGGGGGGAGGGGGGGGAAAAGAATCTAAAAAGTGGGTAACGACTCAGAGGGGGGTATTATGAAGCGCTACTATGGTATCCAAGTTCTACGCTAAAAATGGAAGAAGATCAGAGCGTGAGGGAGTATTGAAGAGGCGTGTTAAACACTGGGTGTCACGGAAACTAAAGGCACCAGTAAGTCTGTGGGGGAGGTGAAAGGGTCGAGCAGGGAAAAGGCGGGAAGAAGTTGGAAGTGGCTCTGGCTAACCGGTTACCGGAGCAGGGTATGTGATTGGCGAAGGGGGGCGATGAATGGGATTTCAAGAGTCAGGGGCTGTGCGTTGGGCATGGAAGGGAAGGATGGGGAACAAGCGGAGGGCTTTAATGAAGGAAAAAAAAAAAAAAAAAAAAATCAAAAACAGAAAAGGGGTGGACGGCGCGAAAAGGAACTAAAACGAGTCTCAGATCGTTCAGGGGGAAACGAACTTGAGAGAAGGTTGAGTTTTGGGAAGAAGGAGATCTGAAGAGGAGTTCGAGAAGCGGGGGTATTACTTCGTGCGTAATACCACCAAAGAGAGGGCAGATCTACGAAACGTATAAGGAAAACAGAAATCTTGTTGAGAGGTTTCTAAGAGAGCGACCTTAAATAGCAACAAACTTATATGTAAGGAGGTCCTGGCGCAGGGCGTCACACCCAACAAGGGTGAAAATAAGGGGGCGTGAAGGATTTCTTGGAAATGAGGGGTGGCTCGTCCATCGGACACCGAAGCCTCGCTGCGGGGGGGGAGTCACGGTCTCGGCGTCATAAACTAGCCTGGAAAAAGAAATGGAGAGATCAAAAAAGGGATCTAAAGAAAGAAGGGGGAAAACGAATAAAACTTATTGAGCGTACCAAATAAGGAAGAAACGCTGGGGAAAATCAGGAAAGGATCCACCAGGGGACACAAAAGGAAGTGCGAACGCAGATAGTCTCACTTAACTCTATCAGAAGTAGAGGAAGGATCTACCGAGGGGCGGGAAAGGAAACAACGACCTCTAAAAAGGAAAAAAAAGAAATTAAGTGGTTATCGTGTGCTTCCGCGTCAAACGTCATACAAGGAAAAAAAAATAGGAAAGGCTCAAGAGATTCTGAGGGGGAAGAAAGGGTCAGAAAAGGCTGAAAAAGGGAGGAGACCCGCGATGATGAAGAAAAGAGAGCAAAAAAAAAAAAAGACAACACGCAGGACCAAAAACAGTGCGTGCTCAGGTAGGGCGCGGGCGCCGGGGGGGGGTTCGGGAGTAGGGGGGAGGGGGATAGGAGAAGAGACGTCTCGTTGTGGTGCAAAGAGACGAAGTACGGCCAGATCTTGATTTGTAGAGCCGGAAGCATAGGGGGAGAAGAAGACTCAGTTGCTCTCGCTTTGAGACAAGGCGGGTGTGAGATGCTAAAATGGGGTTCAGGGGCATTTCTATAATAAGAAGTTGCGGGGGGAAAAGAATAAATAGGAAGGAGGGTGGGACTACAGTGTTCGTAAGTGACGAGATTCCTAGAACGAAACTGGAGATTCTAAAACGGTGAGGGAGGAAGGGTGAACTTATTAATCCGAGACCAAGGGAGGGGTGCAGGAATTTTTTTTTGAGAGAAGGCGGGATCGGGCGGGACGTCGGCCTGAAAAAAGGAAAGGTCTCTTCTGCGCAATAGAAGCGTCAGGAAGAAGACTCTTCTTCGTTCCTAAAGAAAAAAAAATAAGTAAAGTCACTAGCACTCGGATCCAAAAAAAAAAGAGTCACAGATATAGATAGAAAAAAAAGTTACTTGCTAAAATAGTTCAATGCCATAGAAGGGGGGGAGCTACTTCTGTACGCGGTATGAGAACCTAGAGAAAGGGAGAGGGCATCAACGCGGCTCCTAAGGGTTTCACACCAGGGGGGGGAAAAAAGAGGAACAGTTTTAGGGGACTAGTCATGAAGAGAATTGTCGATTTCTGGAAAGGGTAAAAAAAAACCCAATCTCAGGGGAAAAGCGAGATGGATTGGGTCCGTGAGAAAAGGGTAAGGAGAGGCAGTGAGTGGCACTTCGTGAAAAAAATGTTTAGATGGGTCGTAGCTCCAGGTGCCCAACAGGGGACACCGCGCGGTCGAAAAGAGGCTTAACCCACAAAAAAACTCAATTAGCGTGGTCGGGAAGAATTTCTCAACTAAAGAAAGGGAGTGAAAAGTTCATCTTCGTAAAAGTGGAAGGGAAAAAAACTCAACGGAGGGGGCGACGGGGGGACTGGGTCCACATACAGAAGTCGAAATCCTAGAATCGCTGGAGGAACGGACAGTTCAAAACATGGGGGCGCTCGGGGGTAAACCGGTCGAAGGGAAATGAAGGCCTTGAAGCGAAAAAGGAAAAGGGGACCCCGCTCGAGCGTGTGCTCATCTCCGGGAAAGAAAAAAAACTGGGAAGGAGAGGGCAAAAAAAGTCTCTATTCAAGCTTCGCGGCAGACGCGATAAACGTAAGGGCAGAGGAAAAATCAGGTGGGCACAAGGGACGCAAGGGGGAAAAAATGAGGGGGGGGGACGAGGAACGGTCGACTACTCGAAGGACAGACCTAGGGAAAAAAAAGGGACTCAGAAGGAGGGCAAAGGAATCGGCGCACAAGAAGCTTGCCGAGGTAAAACAGAAAAAAAGTCATCGCCGTCTCGAATCAGG
>Ga0179593_1486388_pt1 | contig 21531 bp, 23 predicted proteins | sample CZODoug2_1_08_16_FD_185931 | JGI IMG/M metagenome (GOLD analysis project Ga0179593, IMG submission 185931) | Vadose zone soil fungal communities from Angelo Coast Range Reserve, California, USA - CZODoug2_1_08_16fungal (PacBio error correction) | ecosystem: Environmental > Terrestrial > Soil >...
TTACGAACTAATCTTGGTAAAAACGTTAAAACGAAATCCACCTCGGAAACTGGGGAACGCGTGAAACATGGCGACGGGGAAGCCCAACACGACTCAATGAAAATGAATGCGGCAAAAACTGAAAACTATGAAAAAGTCAAAAGTGTGTTGGGAAATACTCTTTCGGGACCTAGCATGAAACAAAAACGGAAAGACCGAAATGAAAGAAGAAAAGTCAGGGGAGATGGGGTTATATAAGATATGTCAGGGACATAACATTGCTAGGAAAAGGAATTATGGAGTGGTAACTCCCTTAACCCAAAGGTCCCAATACAACTAATAGTTAATGGGGGGGTAACGCAGAGAATCGACGGAATTAATGATGAATTAACGGAGGGGGGGGGGGGTAAAGATCCAACCGGCACGTTAACTTTGGCGAGAAAAAGATCTTTCCGGGGCCTATAAAGGGGAAGGACAAACAAAGAGAAATATACGTCTCTCAAAAAAAAAACTGGTAAACGCCAGACATTTTTTGCTGACTGGAAGGTAAAGCTTTGGGAAAACGGGAAAAACACCATACCTTACCTAAATCCGATCATCGAAAAAAAGTAGCTTAAACGGACAAAGGAAAAGTGATTTTCAGGGGTCAAAAGAGAAGGCCGATAAGAATAGGGACAGCCCATATAGGGACGGGGGGTGGGGCGGAAGAAAAGCTATAACGTCTCCGAAAACTCAATTTGCACCACCAAACAAGGAGTGTCAGGGGGGGAAGATATGGAACAAGAGGTACCTCAGGCGAAAGGGGGACGGACAAAGTAGAACGCAAAGATGTGGGGGGACAAATGTCCGAGGACAAAAAGCGAAATGGTTTGGTGGGGGGGAGCCTTCTCCGAGGTCAATTAATTTCAATCCAAGGTGCAAGGGAAAACGAAAAGGAAAAAACCGCATGAAAGGGGGAACAAAACATGAGGGAGCGGGGGGCTCAACTACCGGCGCTCACTTGATTGGTGGCCTGCCCTCCATGGAAACCCACGACCCGGATCAGGGGGGGGGTCTGACTCTTGTATAAGGGGTTTCTTAATTTGGAAAAAAAAAGCGTCCCAAAAAGGGGAAGCTGAACCGAGAAAAAGTCGCGGGGGCCAGAGGGAGGGGAAGGCGAATGCAACTAGCTATTGCAAGTCAAAGGACCAAAAAACTATCGTTTGAAGTGGGGAACGCCATATGTTAGGGCCTAAAAGTGCGGGGTGGGTATAAAGGGGGGGGGAATGGGAAAGAAATTCCAGATACTGAGGGGGGGGGAAGAAGAAAGACGCACAACGCCGGAAAACGAACTTCAAACCATTCATGAATGGAAAAACTCTGCAACGGTACACGTGGGAATCACGCAGGGATAAACGAGAATGCAAATATGCTCAGTTTGGGTAAAAAAAAGAAAAGGGAGGGGGACCGGGGTCGTCGAGAGATTAAAACGGGGAAAAGGAAGCGATTCAGGCAGAAGCGGACAAAATTAAGAGACCCTGTTGGGCAAGGGGGCAAAAATCGAGGGGGGGGTGGGAAATCCGGAATAAACTCCGACTGGGAAGAAATCGTGACTATGGTAGGAATGACTATCAGGGGCAAGACAAGGTCAGGCAGTACTAAAAGACATGAGTAAGGGGGACAGGAAGGGGGGTGGTTGTGTTGTGGATCACTTTCGCAAAACCAAGAGGGAAAAAAAAAAGCAATCAGGAGGTGTCCCAATTACTATGGAAATGGCATTAAACACAGGGCCTTGAAGGGGAATTGGAAGGGAAAGAAGTGGGATCTGAGACTGGCAGAAGCAGAGGGTGGTGACAACCAAGCCAAAAAGGCGAGTCATCAAAAAACAACATTAAAAGAGAGTGTGGAGGGGTGGATAAAACCAGGAAGGGGTCATCACATTCCTACCTCGGAAGGAAAAGGAAGGAAAAGATTGGGCCGAAAAGAATGTCAAGAGCCTGGTGGGTGGTCAATTGAAATGCGAAGGGCCTAGGGGCACCCGAGATGGTGGCTTTGGGCGAAAAACGCCTGTTTCTGTGGGGCGGCTAAAATAAAACAAAAAAAAAAAAAGGAAGGAAGCGTCTGGAAAAAAAAAACCAGTTGTGCTTTCACGGAAGGGCCGGGTAGTAAATAGAGGATGATTCGGGGCAGCAGAAGTTGAACCAACACATTCAAAGACAATCCTTCCTCAGGGGTAAAAGTGGGATTACTAAAAGAGCGGTTAAATTCATGAAAAAAAGAGGGGGGCAAGAGATAGCCCAGAAGAAAATTTGGAATAACTATGCTGGCAGTCAAAAATACGTAGTGGGGGACATTAGCAGTTGTATTCAAAACATGTCAATGGTGGTCAGGCAATCATTGGGACAAAAAATGGAAGGAAGGGAAGATGGGGCGGCCAAGACTAGCTGTCGGGGGGGGATGTAACATCCCAACGGGTCGAAAATTCAATGCTGAATTGAAACATCAGGGAGTAAAAAAGAAAGATAATAAATTTTGTTCCGAGAGAAAGGGGGGGGGGAAGAAAAGAAAACGAGAGGATTTAGAGGGGGGAAAAAGGAAGACTCGAGTGGAAAGGAAATGTTGCTCGGCAGAGGTTAGTCAATCGTGTTTACAAAACGATTGTAAAAATGATACCAAACAAGTTAAAATAGGGAAACTAAAAAAGTATCCTCGCTAGGGATAGCATGGAGGCTTTTGGGGGTCATCAATCAAGGGCTTGAATAGTTGATCCAGTAAAATACATTTTTTATTAAGAACATGGGAGAGGGTAGTAAAGGGGGGGGGCTGAAACGAAATTTTTGATTATAAAAAAAATTTGAGAAAAACAAAAGTTCGAAGCAGCATCAAACAAACATGTCGTAGGGGAGGAAGGGGCAATCTGGGGGGGTAACCGGACGTATATTTGGAAAGAGGGGGGTCTCTCCGTTGGCGAAAAGGAATGTTCGAACGAACGGGGGGGGGGCACTAGCGAAAATTTCTTTTCTGGTCAGCAATGTTGCCTGGTTGGGGGCAATCGAGCAGGGGGAGGCCGTATGAGATTCCAAACAAAGAAGGAAAGGGAAGGTTTCGAATGGTCGTCACAGTGGCTGCGAAGGTAATCTTACCTCGTAAGAGAAAAAGGAGGAAGAGGGAATCTGGGGGAGAGAATACGCCGCCTAGTATTGGGGTGGGGGGTAAAGGGCCAAGAGGAATGCCAGGTACAAAAAAAACATGGTAGGGGGGAAGGGAATTGGGGTACGTCTCCCTCTATCGGTGGTCTGGAAAGGAAGTCATAAAGCAAGAATCTGAGTGGTCTGCTTCAAAAAGGGCAATGTGGCGGGTGGATCTTAGGGGAACACTAGGTCATGACCATTAAAGGGTAAATTAAACGTAGGGAAGGAAAGACCAGAGGGGAAAATTCCATTGGGGGAGAGGGGGGGGGGGATTGTGGGGGCCGGTGTGGTTACGACGGAAAACGCGCTCTGGGGCGGTCGCAGCCATGGGGGGATGGATGAAGATCGTTAGTAACTCAAATAGCCTTCACTGATGGGAACTTGGGGAGAAAGGGTTTTAGAGGTTCTGTTAAAACATTAAATGGGGAGGGGGGCAAAAAGGAGAAAAACGGAAACTGGGATCATAGCCGCTTTACCGTCTAAATTTTGAGGAAGGAGTGTGGGCACGTAAACCATCCACTGTGAAGAAAGATGTCTCCCAAGGGAAAAGAATTTTAGGAGTTTCTCAGAAAAGGGGGAGGGAGTTCGAAATATGAGAAGAAAAAACAAACAAACTAGCAAGAGAGAATAGGGTCGACATATTTCACAATAGTAAACGAACAAAAGAAAAAGAGTGAACTTGGAAGAAATTGGGAACAGGCGGGCGGTGCCGACCCAACGGCGAAAATTATGGGAAAAGAAGCGTGACCGAAAAAGAAAGGGAACCATGAGTTGTGACGGAACTGGGGGGAAAGGGTAACAGAGAGACAAGGGAACGAAGCCCCATGAGAAAGAACAAGGGGTTCCGTACTAGGGGGTGAAGATAAGAAAAATGAAAAAAAAAACCATAAAAGGGGGGGATGAGCAAATTCGACAGAGATTTGGGGGACCGGGGCCATTCAACCAACGGCCAAGAAAAATATCAAAAGGGAAACATCCCCTAAGAAGAGGAAAAGGGCATGAGGGAAGGTAGTCCGTAATATCCAACCGGAAGGTAAGGAAAAAAAAGAAGATCGGAGGTTTACTCTGAAGGCCCTGACAGAAGAAAGAGAAGAAGAAAAACTTTAAAAAAAAGGGTGGGGGGTGGTGCTTGTTGAGGGGGGAAAGTTAAGCTTGAAAAGGGGGTTGAACACCATACAGGGCGGCGTAGAGCAAAAGACGGATAACGCGAATCGTGCGGTAGGTCAGAGAACTTGATTTGCAGCCCAACGAAAAACCTAAAATAAGGGGAACAATAAAGACTTGGTGGGGCGGATACGAGAGGCGAAGGGACGAGACTCGTGCAACACCCAGTACACGGAAAAAAATGGGCAGGAAGAGGGGTTAAAAACCACCGACCGTACACGAGCTACGTCGACAAATGATAGTAGAAAAAGATGGTAAAGTACAAATTCACTTCCTACTAAGAGAAATTTGGGGGGGTTTGAAAGGGGGCGCCTGCTCCAGTTGAGGGAATTCAATAGTAAGGGTAAATCAAAAGAGGGGGAACTCCGCATAAAGGCTCTCAGGTAAGGGGGGGATCAAAAAAAGGGAAGTTAAAGGGAATCAAATAGGGGAAAAAAACTCCTTGATTGGGATGGGTAACAAAATGCCCAAAAGGGGACCTCTACCCTATGGATTTGTGTGAGGGGAAGAGTGTGGGGGGGAGAAAGTGTAAAAATACAGGGGCCTCACGATGAACAAAACACAAAAACAAAAAAGAAACACAAAACCCACCAAAAAACAAACAAACAAAACACCCAAAAAAAAAAACAGAGGGAAAAATCTGCCAAAACCTCTGGTCATGGAGTAAAAGCTAAAGTCCGAGAAGTATTTTGAAAGAGGGGAAAAAAACTCCTCTGGATCTGGTTCAAAGGGTAGGGAAAGTTTAGGAAACAAGGGAAAAAATGTTAGGGGGGTAGAAGGTTGGAGGGAGAAAATGGACAGTGTTGGACGAGCACGAAGAACACCTAGGGAAATCGACATGAAAGCTTAACCCGTCAAATAGCAGTTTCAGCAAACTTTCTAAAAGGGAGAAGGAAAACAGATGGGGCGAAAAGTTAAAGCAGAATAGGGTATTTTGGGAAAAACGGGGGGGCCTTCTGGGCTATCGACGGAACACGATGAAGACTTCCCACAAAAACAAAATCTTAGGAGGCAGGGCCTAACAAAATTCTCAACAGGTTGCAGAATTGCAGAAGCGCAGTGTGTTTTTGACCGCTGGAACTCAGCCGGGTCGGAATATTTAATGACAAAAAAACGAGGGGACATAAATGGAAACCGGCCCATGCACAGAAACGGAAAACAAAAGGGGGGAGGAAAGGTGGGTGTTGGTTTCAAAAAGAAGAGGGTCTTGAACAACAAAGAGGGGGGGGGGGGATGGCGTCCAAAATCGAGTTTCACCCGTACGAGAATGGGCGGAAGTCCAATGAGCACAAATGAACTGGGGGAAATTTTCGGACAGCTCGGCGGTGGGGAAAAAAGATTAGAACGGTTAAGTGAAGATAAGGGGGGTAGGAAGAAAAACAAATAAGAGCTCGCAAAAACCAACAAGTGGAAGGGAGTACCATGATAGATGTGGGGAACTGGTTGGGAAGAAAACTCGGCATACACACAGTCTCTAAAAGATGCACAAGCACGAGATGGGTCAGAAAATTAAAGGAAGAGCAGTGTTGTGAATGCAAATTCCTAGTCTGGGGGGAAAAATAGAGTGGCGTTGGGCCAGAAAGAAAATCAAGGGGGGGAGGGTTTCACGATCTGGGAGAAAAAAAACAAAAGAAAATTAGCGCGGGGAGTTGCAAGGAAAGTGTGAAAGGGACAGTACCGAAGTGTTAAAACAAATATGAACGCATGAAATCAACCAGTCGTGATCGCGGTCGGTGGCAAAAACCAGCAAGTGCAAGGACATGCAAACAGGGTTCGCGAGTGGTGGTCCGAGTAGGACAGAAAGAAGAGGGGAAAAAGTAATCAGAGTGGTTCAACTAGGAACCGAAGAACGTTTCAAAAAAAAGAAAGGGAGGTAGTGCTTCAAAATGACAGGGGGGAATGGGTGTCATTAAAGTGGGAAATTAGGGGAAAGGTACTACGTGTTGACAGTGAAGAGGGGAAGGAGAGACTTTTCAAAATGGTGCGGATGCGGAAAAACAATCCGGAAGCCTGTCCAGGGGGTAGGGAAGCCCCCCTTTTCTACACAAACCACAATTAAGGAGGGAGAGAAAATGAGTACAACTCCTCATCAAGGGGTTTCAACGGTGGAAGGAGACTTGGGCAAAACGAGATCGGAAATAAACAGTCAGGAGGGGGACCAGATGTTGCCTCGCATAGGAAGAGGTGACACGCGGTGGGGGCCACGGAAAAGGGGGGTGTAAAGGACAAAATTTAAAAAGCTAAAACGATCATCGGAGAGGGGATCAAAATGAGGTCATTGGAAAAAAAGTCAGAAGGACGCCGGACCGGGTGAGCCCGCAAAGAAATAAGGGAAGTGGGGCACAGGAGGACGAGCTTTCATGTATGTCGCAAAGGTTTTATGAAAAGACGCTTGAGAAGACAACTAACAAAGAAGCACACACAAACCATTTTCGCGGGAGGGTCTGAGGGGGGAGTGTCCATACTGAATCTTGGCGGATCCTCGAAGGGGGCAGGCTAAGCGGTGGTGGCCTAAGGAAGGCCGCAATTAAAAGGGGACTGGGGGGGTCGAGGGGGGGGGTCAAAGACGAGGGGAAGGGAATCCCCAAGAATACTCAAACCAGGAAGGGGGGGAAAATATTATGAGGTTCTAGGGGGTCCTGTAGGTGGAAAAAATCAAAAGGGAATCCAAGCAAATTCCTCTCGATTAAAAAAACGAGGTCAAAAAATATGCTATCACCCGCCTACTGATGGGGGGGGGGTTGTTTAACAGGTACAGGACTTCAGGGGCAACTAAAAAAAAAGGGTGATGACGTTCCGGGGGGGGTTCGGACAGCTAATATTGTCTTTTGGCAAGGGTATAGGGGAAAACTGTCAATATCTGGGAAAAGGCTGGCTCCACGTTAACATCCGTTGGGGGGGAGGGAGGGACCATAAAGGAACACGAAAATGAAGGGGGGACAGCCGTCTTGAGGTAAAGGGAGGGAAACGTTCCCTGGGATAGTTGGGCGGGGGAAGGTTGTGTGTAGGTAAACCCAAACTAAAAAAGAAGGGGGGCGAGGAGGAAAGAAGGGGGGGGTGAATGGCACAGGACGCATTATCGAACATGAATGACCCAACTTCTTCTGCTGGTCGGGCGCAAGGGGGGGCTGTCCTGTTCTGGAGGAAAGGATGGATGGCAAGAAGGAAACCCCGAAGAGGAAAAAGGGAACGAGTTGCCTGCCTAAGTGGGCCAGGTCGTCGTTGGGAAAAACAGCATCCACAGGGGGGCAACGCTGTCCGAAAGGGGAAAGATGGATCGGGGGGATCGTCGTTGTAAAAATATAGGTAGAAGGTCAGCTCGAAACAAACAACGGGGGGTAGAGGAACAAGGTGATTTCGGAACTAATCTTTGGGGAACCATCGCTAACACAAAGAGGGAAAATATTTGCAAAGTGGGGAAACGAAGGAGGGGTGCAAAAAAAAACAGGGGGGGGAACGGCGGGGACGGCCCAACAACGAAAAGCCAATTACAAAGGCAAAAGCGTGCCCTACCAAGATTTACCATGAAGGGGGGACCACTCGTGGGGGAAAAAAGTACATATAATCTCACATAAAGGATACCAAGGATCCAATGCATACGGGTCACGGCAGATTGATTGATATAATTCTCGACGTAAAAGCCATAAAGGGCCGGCTAAATGCGGCCATTATCGAGTTTGTCCGAGCCTAAAGTAACCAACCTCCAGAACCCACAGAAGGGGAAGGGGGGAAAGAAGTACCAAGCCGTCGTAATTTGTCGGGGACGGTCCTAAAGACAAACCATTTACCGTGAGAACCTGGGGCCAGTTCCTATAGTAAGTTTTGTAAAAAATGAGCAAAGGGGTAGAAGACACACGGTAAAAAGAGCAAACAATTGTGGGTTTTGGAGGGTAAAGGGCGTGAACTGTGAAACGGTAAAAAAAAACCCCCTCAAACATTAGCTTCGTAGAGCAGCAAAATGAAGCAGACCTCAGTCGGAGTCCTCAGGGTAACATGGGTGACCCTTAGGGTTTGGGACAAGCAAGAAAAAAAGCCCAGGATCCTGAAAGAACTAATATTCCAGATTCTTTGGTTGTGGGTCGGATCGACTATCAATACGCCTGGGACATAGCATTGGGTGCCACCAGGACTAGTGGGGGGGTAGTCAGGGGACAAAGAACACCACTGCCGTAGAAAAAAATAGGAGAAAGGCTCAAAAAAGGAAGTAGAAAACCGAGAAGTACTTGCCATGCCTAGTGCATACTCTCATGGGGAAAAATGTGTTTGTTTTGTTCGTGTTTCTTAAGGTGTCTGCCGTGGTACTTCCTCTCCGGAACTTGCATTTCTAACAAGAACTATTTGGACTCAATCCAGAAGTCTCGCATTGAGCCGAGATTGTAATCCACATCACAGATTAATTGGTCTAGGATGCTCCGGCCTGGCTAGACCTGTGAGAGTTTCTTGGGGGGAGGCGGAGATATACCCTCCCGTGGAGTCAGACCGAAAGGGGGGTGTGGGGGGTTCTAAGGGCTGGCTACCGGGGGTGTCCACCCTGAAGGGGGGTAACAAGCTTTTACCTAACCTTGGGAAAGAAAATTAAAAAGAGGGGCGACAACAGTCCTTGGGGGCCAAAAGTATTAAGGGAAGAAAATGAAGCTAAAGAAATAGGGGTCAAAGACTTAAAACAACACGATGTCGGTGTGGATTGTAAGCCAGAAAGGGGCAGATAAAAAAATTAAGAATGGGAGGGGGGGGGTAAGAAGGGGGCTGTGAACCAGGAAGAATAGAGGTTGGAAGAGAGTAAGGAAAAACCTCGTAAGAGTCACTTACTGAACTGGAGAAAGTCAAAAGGAACGGGGGTCAATCCTACGAAATTGGCGATGGCTAAATCCAACATAAGGATTGGCTACGTGGGGGTAATCCATATAAGGTTGGGGGGGGGGAAAAGGTTGCTCTGGGGAGATGGGCGTTGAACCTAGGAAACGTCCTCATGAATGGACGGGGGGGGCAAGACTCGGACACACGGGGTTCAACTTGGAACAGAAGTGAAGTCCGCATTTTTTGTGGTGATACGAGTTCGCTAGGACCTGGGGAAGATGAGTAAACACGAGGGAATTGGAAACCACTTCGGAAGAAGGGCCCGCACAAGGGAGGCGGAAAGATGGCAGAGTAGGGACATTCGTGGGGGTTTTCTCTAGTGGTGCACCAAAAAGAAACAAGAGGGTACGGGGGCGCCAAAACAGAAATCTGATGTGACCACAAGGACGAGGATTATCAGGGGGAAAGGGAAACAAGGAGCTGGGGAGGGGGATGGGCGGATAGCTTTGGAACAGAGGAAAAGAAATGTTGCTGAATCGGGGGTTGAAAAACCCTCACATAGAGCATCAGAAAACAAAAGGAGGAAAAATAGTGGGGGGTTGGATACAAAAGAGAGGACACACAGTGATCCTCCTATTAAAGCCGCGTCCGAAAATTAAAAGGAATCAAATGGGTTCCCAACTTTGTCATTGAAGGCGATCACTATGGACTGGTTGCAACTCCGATTGCAGTTTTGGACCTCCACTCCAAAGGAATTTTTGGGGGGGGGGGTCACTAAATCGAAGGGAAAACACCACCGATGAAGGTTCGTAGGGTTCAGCCTGAAAGGGAGGAAAGGTGGGGCCTATTGGTCATTAAAAATAGGAAACGAATTATTCAAGGGCGGGAGAGGGCGGACAGGGTTCGGGGGGACACACTGCACGAACATTTAGTTCTGAATCCCGACGGGTTGGACCGTACTCCTTTTGTGAACTGTACATACAAGGAGTTAAAAGGGAGTCTGCATCGTGTTGAACTAACGAGCGCCCAAAGTACCAAGGTTCAAATACGAGTCTTGCTAACAAAAAACGAAATAGGCTTTGGGGCAAAGAGGGAGTGGTAGAAGGGCGGGGTAAAAACGCGGTACCGTGGTGAAGGAAAGCACGGGAAGAGGTAAGAGGGTGTCCGCGGGAGAGTCGGAGCAAAAAGAAGAGCACTTGGCAACGGGTACTGTAACCCCAAATGTACTACAACAACAAAACCACCTTATTAATGTAAGGCCCTCAAAGGGCGGGGCAATACTAAAGAGGCATTGTGGGTACCCCCTCCAGAGAATGGGGAACAAGTCTAAGCTTTCTTGTAGCTGTCCGCCTCCCTCTCAACTCGCGTGTTACATCTGTCAAGAGGTTCCTCTTTCACAAATCTGTTGTAAACATTGGGGTACAAAAGTCAAAGGAAAAAAAAGTTCGAAATAGTACGAAACACACCTAGCATAGGGATTTCATCACAGAGTTTCATTTTGGGGGGGTTGTTCCGACAAAAATGTGGAGCACAGGGACAGGGATCCCTATGAAAACTAAAAGGTGTGGGGGGATTAAATGTATTAGCGGTAGGGTTATTCAGGCAACAGTTGGGGGGCCCGTCCGATTTTATAGTACCACAGGCTCGTCCGCACGCACACCATGGAGAGGCTGAGGACGGGCTTGGGTACGGGCGTAAAAAAGAGGTTCTTCCGCTCAAGTTTGGCAAAAAAAGTAAGAAAGGCTTAAAAAGACGGTGTGGGAACTAAGGCCGCAAGTCAAATTGGGGGGGGGGGGGGTGGTAAAGGTTTGGGCACGAGAGAGTCAGGAGCGGATGAGGCCAACAAAACCGCTATATTGGACCGTTCAGGGGAGTCCGATCGGCTGCAAATCCAGGGGGGGTCAATGGGGGAAAAAGCGTAAGATACAATGTCTCTTTAAGGCCAGAGGGATTAAAGAAGCAATAATAAGGGTAGGGGTGTTTTGACGAAAATCCAAGGGAAAAACCAAGCCCAAAAAGGGGGCTGAGGGGTACTGTGGTGGGGGGGGGCTTCGAGCATCTATCTTTTGAGATTGTGTAAGTAAAAGTATAGGAAAAGGAATATAAAAAGGCTGAGCAACGTCAATGCGGTGGGGAGAGCAGGACCTAAGGGCATGGGACATTACGACTAATGAGGGGGAAGGGGAGAGGGGAACTAATTGCCCTTCCCATGGGGCTAGTTTGGGGGGGTCATTTGTCCTGGGTTTAGGTCGGCAACTAGAATATGGTCTCTTGTAGGCAGACCATGTGTTTGGCCGGTAAGAAGGCATTAGATCCGAAAACAAAAGGAAATGAGTCAGTTTATAATTTGAGGTATAGGGGAACTGGGGGCGCCATGAAGGAAATGGCAAGAGGAAAAAAACTAATGGTGGTAAGACAGGGAGGCACTCTTGGCAATTCTAATTTGGGTCATACAAGAAGTCTGGGGGAAGTAAAATCAGCAGTTGGGTTAAAAAAAGCTTGGAGACACACAGTGGATAGTGATGCGGGTAGCCTATGTAAAAGATAGTGAGGGTCACCCGGATCAAAGAAAAGCTCAAAAACAAACAAAAAGGAGAAGACAATAGAGGGGAATAGGGGACGAACTAAAATGTACCAGACAGAGCCCGACCAAAACTATGTCACTTGGGTAAAAAAGGTTCAAAAAATTGATTGAGTTAAAAAAAAGAAAACTAAGGGACATTAAGGGAGCAAAAGAGGGAAGAGCCCAGGAAAGAAGTTGGTGACAAAACTCTTTTGCCATGGAAATAAATCAAAATGGAGAAAAGGAAAGGAAAGAGGGAAACGACGAAGGGGCCGCCGGCCTCATGAGGTCATTCGAGGGATTAAAGAAAGAAAAAAAGGTTCTGAGCATCACGGAAAAGAGCGCGATTTTTAAACTGGAATTCGCACCGCCAAGAAAAAAAAGGTAAGGGGGGGAACTTCATCGAAATCGTCCAGCAAGAGCCAAGGAAATGGGGGGGGGGTCAGAGGTCAATAGGGTACGGAAGATCAAACGAGTCAGACGTGGGGCAGAAAGCCAGAAGAGGATGTGAAAGGGGGGTCCTATGAGTCCGGGAAAAAATCGCCAAGATAATATCTAAAGGAAAAAAAACACGGGAAACTTAAAAAGACAATTGTTTGGGAGTGGTAACTGGGGGGGGAATTTAAGACTTTGGGACGTTACAAAACACAGACAGTAGGCGGGGGGCGGTATATCATAGCCGATAAAGACGTTCGTACGGTAGAAAAGAAGAGAGGGGAACGTGAGGTGCAAAACTACGACCAGGTCAGAATAAGAATAGGGGGGGGGGGGGGGGACATATGCGGGGTTGGCGGATAGTCGAAAAGGCTTCGCGGCCACGATGACAAACAAAACCATTACAAGAAAGTTCTTCCAAAGGTAAAACCACCCTACTGGCCAATTCTACTGGCGCCCAAAAAAGGATCAAATGATCCTGAGGTACAATTGCCAGGTAGAAAAGAAAGAAATGGGGTGGTGATATGGCGTAGGCTCAGGGGGTCACTTCTCCTCGAGTGAACAAATACAAAATATGTGCCAAAAGAAAGCATCTCAGCATTAAAAAGGGGACACACACCTGAAGGTCAATCTTCTCAGATAGGGCCGGCGCGAAAAAACGGAAGTGGGTGAACAAAGGAACCTCAAGGGGGGCACCATCGCCGAATCAGTGTGGGTTTTGTGGGGAAAAAAGCGCTACTGATTGGGGTCGGAATTGTTGGAAAATCTTGTCCCACGCGGAAAAAAAAAAAAAGCGGACCGCGCTGTACGAGGCAAACATCGAGGCCGCGTTAGGCTGACTAGGGAAACTCAGAAGAACGAGTGGGGGACCAGTAAGAAAAACAAACCTTCGCGTTTTCTTTTAGCCATGATGTTCGTCAAGGAAAAATTTGGGGTTTTTTGTGTATATGGTGGGAGGGTAGGACAAAAAGGATAGGGGGTTGGACGATAATCCTCACAAACCGAAGTAAAAAGAAGAGGGGAAAATGCCAGTAAGGATTGAAACAGGAACAGGAGAGGAGTGTTCCGAAAGAAGGGCTACGGCTCATTCCACAGACAAAAATGGGCGAAGGAGCATTATTTTGGGAAAAAGTTCTTTGAAAGGTCTAGAGTCATTTGAACACTATGAAACGTAATCTTATTCGAAGAATCGGGAACAAGAATTCGATAAAATGGTTTGGACAAGAAATTGAAAAAAAAGAGCCGCTGGGGTTTTCAGAAAAAATTTGGTCGGGGAAGACGACTGGGAAATGCGTTCCTTGGTGGCCAAGGCGATCGGCAAGACCGGGCCCCGACCCTGGAGCTTGAATAATACCTCACTTGTCATTCGGGGTTGGTGGGGTCTTCGATGGAGGGGCCCAAAACAAGATTGTGAAGGAAGCCCAACGAAAAGCGATGGGAAACATACGTAAAATAGCCTTCCAAAAGGAACACGCGCTTTATTGTTTAAGGTTTACGGGGGACAAAAAAGAAGAGGAAATGTTGGGGGGCATCTGATCTATGTGCGGGGGAAAGGGGGGTGACAACACAACAAGGCTCTCGCAAAAAAAAAAAAACGGGTAGGGGAAGAGAGGATAGTGGAGGTTGGCACAAAATCTTTATAGCAATAGATACATAGGACAAACGCCGAGCTGTCAAGTTAAAAGGGAAAAGAAGCCGGTGGTTCAAATGGGTGATGCGAAGTGGCATCTGGGTCTGGGGGCAAAATAAAGGTATTTTGGCGACAGACAGCCTGGGACGGGGGGGTTGTCACGAAATCGAAGAAAAAACCAAAAAAACAATAGTAAAATGAGCTAGGTAGTGACAGCATGACAGTGGGCAGTGCAAGGAGTGCAAGAATTTTGTGGGGTCAAGGTAAATAGAACTCATGGGCACATGAAAAAGGAGAAATCTAAAACATTAGGATTTCCAACCCAAGGGCTTCTCTTAGTAAGGAAAAACAAGGGGTCTCGAAGGGTGTGGGACATTCTGACCCTAATAATGGGGAAGTCAGGCATCGTTTAAAACGTAGCAACCAAAATTTGCACAAAAAAATAAAAGGGAGGGCTGTCAAAAAGGGAAGGAAAGAGGTTGCAGAGGGGTGAGAAATGCGGTGAATGAAAGAAGTTACCCTTTTGGCAGGGCAATCAAAGGTCAAGGATGGTACGGAAATTTTTAGGGGGAAAAACAATCCGCGGTCAGGGGAGGTAACAGCCCACTGGGGTCTACACCAACCCAAGCGATTAGAACAAAAAGGGGGACAACAAAATAAATCGTTTTGTGTTTTCCGAGAATGGGAAAGGGTCTAGGTACTTGAAACTCAGAATAAAGCGAGCCAGAAGGTTTGTGTCGCGGAGAGGTGAAGATTTGAGAGTGGAAACGTGTTGTGTAAACAAATTCAAACAAATTTAGAATGGTCAAAAAAAAAAAGGGAGAAGCTCGAATGGATAACACAATGGAGGTCATGGTTTGTGGGGGAACACAAAACAGGGAAAGGGACGCCCAGACCTATTTGAGCAACAGAAATCAGGTGGGATACATGGAATGCGAGCGGGAGTCATGGGGGGAAAAAGGGGGGAAAGTGGGGGAAAATTACAGGCTTGGGGATAAACCGGGGCACGCAGGCCGCAATAAACAACAAAAAACAGTTCGCTCGGAGCGTAAATGAACGGAAAAGTTGGGAAAAAACCGGGGAAGGTTATTTGGCGAGCCTACAGCCGGTGCGACACGTAAAGTGAAAGACAGGCTGTGGGGGGGGCGAGCGGCCTGAAAGAATCTGGGGAAAGGGTCTGGTTGGGGTGACAACGAGGAGATGAAAAACGGGAACCCCGGATGGGGAGACAACAAAAAAAATCTACTAGGGACCCTAAAAGGCTGTATTCGGCCTGTTAGGGTCGTGCTGCAAAGCAAGTGAAATCATGCACTGAGGAACGATAAAAATGAACTGGAGCGGGGAGAGGATATGAGGAAGGCCTCGGAGTTTGGGTTGTACGGGGGCAAAAAAATCTTCAAATGAACAGGGGTCACAGGTCCCAAAACATTGTCTGGGTAATTTGACCAGGGTTTTGTGGTTCGCGAGACATAGCAGTTGCTGGGTTTAAAGACTTCAGAGGAAAACCGTCAAGAGATTCTTGGCTTCGGACAGTCAGAGAAAAATTGATGAAACTTCGGACATCCGGGTGAAGAATGGAAAAAAAATGACGCACGGCTGGAAGAGTTGCACTTTCCCGGAAGGTGATAGTTTGGGGGTCTTGGGACGGTTGGTGCTGGTTAAAAACACAAAAAGAAAGGGGAAGGAGGGAGGCAACCAGTGGATTGATATGAGACGCCATTAAAGATCAATCATAGCATGATGACGGTTTGCTCATGGGGGGGAGTACGGGCCGGGTACCAGTCTGTACATGGCAAAGAGGAAAAAAAAAACGAACGTTTAATCGGCACTATGCACGCTTGGGCATTTCTAATTGCCGGTCGTAGGGGTGACAGGGAAACCGCAGCCATTTTTTGCAAGCTTCGGCCCAAGGCCAAAGAGTGGATCGGGTAAGAGGGGGAAAAATAGTGCTAATCTGATCGACCAAACAAAAACAACGAGAGGAGGAGAATCTATTTAACTTTACCATCGACGCCGCAGCACAATGCCAGGGGTAAAGTTGCCAAACATTTCTTGAACGGGTGAACGCCCAACCACAAGGAGGACAAGTAGAAAAGACTGAAGGAAAAAAAATTACCAGGAGGGGGGGTGGGGGGGTCCAAGAAAAATCGTGTGCAAAGGTCCACATAGCATTGGAACAGGAAAGAAAACTCAATGAGAAAACCTACATTTTCCGGGGGCTCCTGGGAAGGGAAGAATCAAGCATCTGTGGAAAAAAAACCAAAAATGGCTGTCAACGATCGAACATACCGTTGTCCGTCCATAAAAACTAAACTCTTCCATCACCCAGACAGGAGGAAATGCATCGGATCCCCTCAACCGGAGTAAAAAATTGGCATGAGAAAGTATGGTCGAATCCAAACTGATGGGGGGGAAAAAAAATGCTAAGGGAAAACGATCTGCCGGTTTCCTATGAGTACATGACAAATAGCAACGTGCGAGAGAATACCGCAACAGAACCAGGAACCAATGTTTTGGTAGTTTTCCCTGAATGTTAAGCTTGGGGGCACAAGGTCACCCAAACTCCCGTCTTGGCAGGCGTAGCGGCAGCAACAAAAGGGAATCGGTACTTTCTCGCTGGCAGATTGAACGTAGTGGACACAAGCACTACGCAACTCAGAAAATAAGATATCATATATACTTGTGGAAATGGATCCGAATAAAGGATCCCGCGAAAATCAAACGCTGTGCACCAATTACAAGAAAGATGTCTGCAACTGGATAGTTCCCAAAACCAACCGGGGTAGAAAGAGCTGACGAGCAAAAAAAGGATTTATAGGGACAAGAGATAAGTTACAAAATGACCTTACATCGCGAAATGTTGGGTGGTGATTGCGGCAAGGAAAGAAGTTGTCTTCAAAAAGGAAAAATTACAAAGGATCAAGACAAAATATTTTACCTAAATACAGAAATCGTCGCATCAACATGGGGACCGACAAAATGAAGGGCAGCCGGAGAACGAGTACGGTAAAAGGGGCCCTTGAGTTGCTGAAACAAAAATGGAAAGTCCCAGGGGGGACCACATCGACAGGGGGGGGGCGAATCATTGTGGTATAGACGCGAATCCCGTTGGTCTGAAAAAATGTAACACAATCGTGTCCCAAGGACTAAAAACATGAGCACAACAGGACTGGCAGAAAAAGGGTATTCAAAATGGACCTAAAGGCACGCTTAGTTTCCAAAGTCGCAGGTAAACAAACTCCGGGAACATTCGGTTGGCAGGGGCGCCATTAAGGTGGCTCAATTCCAGAATGGGCTTTGTGGATACAAGGTGGGGCGGGAAAGACCCTGAAAGAATACACGGATTTTTACTCGCAGACTCACACCTCGGGTACTCTTAATTAAAGAAACTGGTGGAAAAAAAGAACAACGGAAAGACGTTGTTCCGAAAGCATTTACTAACCTAGTAAACCTCCGGATTTGCAACCTTTGGACGCCGGGAGAGGTGAAAAAACGGGGGAGGACCCGGGGAGGATCGTCTTGAACACTATTAATAGTCCATGCATGATTCTGTCACTCTGAAAACAAATCGATCCCTTGCAAGACTAACTAAGAAGTGGGGTGAAAGACAAGCATTTCTCTAGACGACGGGGGATAATTGACGTTCCTATGTAATGGGGATCCACTTACAAACGAAACGCACGGTACAGGCCTGAATAATCAGAGGAAGTGGCATTGAGTGGGGTGGTGTGGTTCTTCTATTAAGAAAAAAAAACCACAGAGGACAACCTGTGAAAAGAAGAGAGGGGCACCAGTACTAGGACTTCGATTCAAGGGGAAGACCAGGCGCTTGTAAGGGCCTTTAAAGCTCGAATTTTGGGGGGGGGGGGGGGGCAGTAGAGTTATTAATACAAGGGAATGGGGTTGGGATTAAAACAAATCCACTGGATACTATCAAAAACACGGGTAAAAAGAGTTAGGATATGTAAAGGGGTTGGAAGAACCCTCGCTAAAACAGTCTCTCATAGGAAAAAGAAGAGGCTGTACCTTCGAAATGAAAAGTTAAAAGCGACTGTGGGGGACTTGAATGGGCTAATTCGGATAGTACTTGGGGACAAAAAGGGTGCAGTGGGGGCCAAAGAAAAACATCCTTGGGCGGTTTATACAAAAAAAAGAATCTAAAGAAACAACACCACAATGAAAAATTATCCTTATTATTACAGCCTTACAAATTTGCGGGCCCTCATGGCAATACTTTAAAAAACACTGAAAAGTGGGAGTCATGTATGACAATGCGAGACTCAAAGGGCGGAGGTCCAACACAATCGTAGGATGGTGCAATTCTTTAAAAAACAAGTGTGGGGATCATGTTGCCACAAAAAGAGGCATGCCAAAATAATGTCTCTTCAAAGTTCCAAGACGATAGACCACAAGCACTCAACTTGTAAAAATAAAGTACCGGGGGCTTCAAAAGGATGAAATAAGGGGGGCTGTTGGCATGAGAAGGGAGGGGGACTGTGGCAACGCTGTAGCAGTTGTGCCATGGCAATCAGTTAGGTGGAAGAGTACATATTGGTTCGGGAATGGCGTCACACAATCAGTGCTGGTGGGAGGGACTGGGTAACCGGGACCCACCTGTTCTACACACAGCCCTAAAGTAAAACTTGCTGACAAGAAGAGGGGGGGTTGGGAAGGCGCCTTATAGTCAGAGGGAGGTAGCGGTCCTCATAAAGCGGCCAGGAATGTTTCTCAGTAAGGAACTCTTTCAGCGTGGGACACGAGGTTGGGTACAAAGGTCATCCCAAAGTCGATATTCAAAAAAACACTGATCCTCGGGGACAGGGGGATCCACAGGTCATTGGGTTGGCAGCCACTCAAGGGGAGGGCCCGGCCGAATTTTGAACCTGAAAGGGGTGTTGATTAATGGAAGAACGGGGCTTTCGTGGACAAAACTAGGTTGAGGGGGACCTGAAGAGGGGAAAAAAAACCAACGGACACAGCAGGAAAATCCAACAAACCGGCTTCTGAAAATGTACGGGCAGGGGGGGGGAACTGATTATCTTTGCGATACGAATACCCTTTGTGGCTCTGTATGAAAGAAGTGGGCTACGGCGGTGGTAATATTGTCCTAATTCGGGATTTGATGGGTAAGAGAATCAGTACGGACCGATAGAGAAAAATAAAACGCCCTCATAAGGCCTATTCTTATGGCGGCCATGGGCGTCACCGTGCTTAAGAAAGGGAAAAAGGGGAGGAAAACTCTTACAGCAATGCGCGGGGGACGAGATAGAAACGCCGGCCTAAATGGGTGTGTTGTTGTAACGTTGCAAAGCTGAATGCCAGTTACACAAACAAAACAATTGTGAAAAAGGGCGTTCCCTGGGGGGTGACCAAGAAAGATCGGGCGACTCTTTGGCGAGGGTGTCAGGAAAAGTCACAAGAGGCGGGGCAAGAATTCGGGCATGACGCCAACGGAAGGGAAGTGGGAAGAGGCAAAAAAAAGGAAACCAATACGTGGTAGCAGGAACCATTACATCCAAGCTTGGATTTCTATAAAGTTCACACTGGAAATGTAGAGTTTGTCCAGGTGGGCCCTGTTTGGGTATGGCGGAAAACGGCACTCAGGGGAGCCTTTCGGGGGGAGAACATTTTGTGGGTCTGGAAGCATCCGCATATGAGAGCCGGGGGACTAATTCGTTTGATAGTGGGGGGGGGCTTTCCGGTTTCTCCATGGATATGGAAGGGGGGGCAAAAAGAGTAAAAACGACTGGGAGCCGGGCTGCACGCTTTGGCCTTTTGAGAATGAGGGTGTGGGACTGGACAACGGGGGGCCTACTTTTGAACTAGTAGCCCAAGTGAAAGAGTGGATTCGGGTAGAAGATTGTAAAAGATAGTTTGCTCTCTAAACGAAAAAAGAACGGTAGTATGTAAAGGGGAGCAGCGGGTGAGAACTATCGTTTGTACGCATCAACCAAAGCCGAAAAAATCTTGCAACGGGGGGCGAAGACGGTGCCACATTCGCGTTAAGGGCAAAAAAAAGGAAAGGGAATGCAAAGAATGCCAAACACGAAGGAACAGTCGTTTGTAATAGTTTTGACCATTTACCCATAGAAAGTGGAGAACAGTACTAACTCGGGAAACGAAAGAATTAAAAAAAAGCTCGGGGATAATGCGATGCTTCCATTCACCATCAATGGCTGCTAAGCGACCAGAGGAAGTTGTCCGCCAAATACCACAAACTAGGCAAAAAGGAAAGCAAGAAATACAAGACCGATTAATTTGGAAGGAGTACTCGGGTCCGAAAAGGAAAACCGCATTGACGGTGGAGGAGCCGAGAAGAAGTTGCAAGGTGATATGATCTCCAAAGAGGGAAAAAAGAAGCCAAAAAAATGGGTAGTCCAACATTTGGGTTTGGCTGTGTAACTGGAGTTAAGCTTTGGCCGCAAAAAAAAATAACAGGGACGTCTGGGCAGAGCCGATAACAGAGAAGGCGGGTGCGTGGGAAGAGAAGTGAACTTTATTTGACAACAGCACGAAGGAAAACCAAGGGGAGTAAGAATAGGTCCATAGAGATGGGGGGGCCGGATACGCTCTCCAGGCTCCGACGGAGCTCGTGAAAAAAAAACACACTGTATAAAAAATTGCGTAGGGCAAAAAAAGTATCCCCCCTTCGCGGCGCAAAACAGGATATTCTCCAGTAAAGTAGGTACAACGGGACACCCGTCAAAACTCAACGAAAATTGTGTGTGTGAGTGAGGCTGCTTCTTCATCAAGAGGGAAAATGAAAGAGGGGTGGAGACGAAGACTCGCATTACATGTTAATAAACCCGGAGAAGGCCAAAGCGTGGCATCCCATTGCCGCGCCCCTTGAGAATTGATACAAAAAAGGACAGAAATTGATCCATAAGGGCAGGAGGAAGACCATGGGGGGTCGCCTCAGGGGAATTTGTTAGGGAGATTTGTAAAAAATAGTTGTCCCAAGCTTGACAGTAGGAAAAACCGAGTACTAGCAACATTTGCAAAAATGGGCCGACGGTCCATTAAAGGAAATAAAAAAAAAACGACTGCCTAATTTGAACAAGTAGCAGGAAAACAAACTCCTGCTTTATAGTTTTCTTGGTACGCAAGGTTCGGCAAAGCAACTGGCGTGTTGGTGTAGAAAGGGTGGCGGTAAACCCTGAAAAATAAAAGACTAGTTTGGACTCATCACACTCATAAAAAAAAACAAAAAAAAAAAACAAAAAAAAAACACCTGATGTCCAGGAAATTCCATGAAAATGATTTCAAATGAACAACGGTAAAAGCGGTTCCTGAACGACAATTTTACATCAATACCAGTCTTGGCTAAAAAAGGTGGGGAAGAAAGAAAGCGGTTTTTGGACGGTTATGCTGGTCTAGCGTCTTGAACAATGAAACTTCCGCTTATTAGGAACAGGACACTTCAGAACCGCTGGGGAAAAAGAAAATGGGAAAGAGCAGGGGGGGGGGCTGTTTGGAAATCAGAATTTCGGAGGCGCGAATGGGAATAATGCCGGTTCCTAGGGGACCACTTCGGGAAACCGCCACTGCAAGCTGAAGGAAAAAAGCTATGGAAAAAGTCTTGGGCTGGGGTGTGGTCAATGCGGGGATGTGAGGGCACTCAACCAGCCTCCATTAGGGGTGTCTGGCGCCCACGCAAATAGAGGGGGCACAACATGTACTAAAGGGATGAGTTAGAAAAACAGGAGTGTAAGTATTTCAGGGACAGCGAACGGCTTGTGGCAAGGAAAAGGAGAGGAAGGGGTGCTAATCGGGGTGGGGACAACCCGACACGG